>Ga0247818_10000469_pt1 | contig 25277 bp, 22 predicted proteins | sample 13C_Glucose_Day1_FD_192424 | JGI IMG/M metagenome (GOLD analysis project Ga0247818, IMG submission 192424) | Soil microbial communities from agricultural site in Penn Yan, New York, United States - 13C_Glucose_Day1 | ecosystem: Environmental > Terrestrial > Soil > Agricultural land | place... | reverse complement strand
CTCGAAGACGAATATCTGAACATGAAAGCTCCCTCACTTTTTAATTGTGGTTAGTTACTGAGGCAGTCACGGCCACGCAGCCGCAAGTTCACGGAAGACTCTCCGCGTGGTGACATCTTTTTATTCTTCAAACCGCACGCCATCGGCAGGCGGTTAATTGTTCAGCAGACGCTTAACGCAATTGAAACCAGGTGGTTTTCAACTGGGTGTATTTATCGAACGAGTGCAACGACAGGTCCCGGCCGAAACCCGATTGCTTGCCACCGCCGAACGGCACGCTGACATCGAGAGCATCCACGGTGTTCACCGAAACAGTGCCCGCCTTCAGCGCCCGTGCAACCCGGTGCGCACGATTCAGATCGTCGCTCCACACCGAGGCGGCCAGCCCATAGATGCTGTCGTTGGCCAGCCGCACCGCTTGCTCTTCGGTGTCGAACGTGGAAATCGCCAGCACCGGGCCGAACACCTCTTCGCGCGACAGGTGCGAGTCATGATCGACCTCGGCAAAAATGGTTGGCTCGATAAAGTTGTCGGAACCGTTGAAGCTCAAGCGACGGCCGCCGGCGAGCAGTCGGGCGCCGTCTTCGTGGGCGCGCTCGATAAAACTCATCACCCGCGATGCCTGTGCCGAATCGACAATGGCGCCAGCGGCGCTCGCAGGATTCAACGGATCGCCGGGCATCCAGGCTTTGGTTTTCTCCAACAGACGCTCGATAAATTCTTCCTTGATCGAACTTTGCACATACAGCCGTGAGTTCGCCGAGCAGACCTCGCCCTGATTGAAGAAGATGCCGAACGCCGCTTTCTCTGCGGCCAGATCCAGATCACGGCAATCGTCGAACACCAGGCTCGGGCTCTTGCCGCCGCATTCAAGCCAGACTTGCTTGAGGTTCGACTGCGCGGCGTACTGCATGAAGTATTTGCCCACCTGAGTCGAGCCGGTGAACACCAGGCAATCGACATCCGGATGCAGGCCCAGCGCTTTGCCTGCGGACTCACCCAGCCCCGGCAACACGTTCAAAACGCCTGCCGGCAAACCGGCTTCCAGCGCCAACTCGGCCAGACGCAGAGCCGAGAACGGTGATTGCTCGGCGGGCTTGAGCACCACGCTGTTGCCAGCCGCCAGGGCCGGGGCCAATTTCCACGCGGCCATGTCGAGCGGGAAGTTCCACGGCACCACGGCCGCGACCACGCCCAGCGCTTCACGGGTAATGGTCGCCAGCGCCGAGGACGCCGTCGGCGCGACCTGATCGTAAAGCTTGTCCAGCGACTCGCCGTACCAGGCTAACACATGGGCGGCACCGGGGACGTCGATGTTGTAGGCATCCATCACTGGCTTGCCCATGTTCAGCGAATCGAGCAGCGCGAGCTCTTCACGGTGCGCCAGCACCAGCTCAGACAGACGCAGCATCACCCGCTTGCGCTCGACTGGCGCCATCCGCGCCCAAGGGCCTTCGTTGAACGCGCGACGCGCACTGCGCACGGCCAGTTCCACTTCCACTTCGCCACACGCGGCGACACGGGCAAGCAACTGATTGGTCGCCGGGTTGATCGAATCGAATGTTGCGCCGCAAGATGCTGCCACCTGTCGGCCATCGATCAAGGCTTTGTCAGAGAAGGTTTGCCGGGCAGCTCGTTGCTGCCAATAGTCGAGGTCGAACACGCTACGCTCCCTTTACGACCGCCTGGGTGGTCGGGGTTGTTATCAGAGGTTGTAGAGATAGTGCGGCAACCGTGCGAAGAGGAAAATTATTAAAAATGTGCTCGGGGTATAAGAAAAAACTGGGTAAGCACTGACCCAGTCCAGAACCCGCATAGGGTAAGGTTCAGTCAACAATCTGTGCGGCGGCCATCCGGTCTTTCAGCGCAAAAACAGAGCAGAACGAGGTGCGTGTGGCTTCCTATACATTGCGGCAACTCAAGTATTTCGTCACAACGGTAGAAGCCGGCAGCGTCGCTGAAGCCTCGCGGCAGCTGTACATCGCGCAGCCCTCGGTTTCCACGGCGATCAAGAGTCTGGAAGAGTCGTTCAACGTCCAGTTGTTCATCCGCCACCACGCCCAGGGCGTTTCGCTGACGCCCACCGGCACGCGCTTCTATCACAAGGCGCAAGAGCTGCTGCGCATGGCCAGGGAGTTTGAGCAGAACGCGCTGGCCGACAACGACACGGTGTCGGGGCAGATCGACATCGGCTGCTTCGAAACCGTCGCCCCGCTGTACCTGCCACAACTGATCGCAGGCTTTCGCAAGCTTTATCCGGGCGTGGACATTCGTATTCGCGATGGTGAGCAGCAAGAGCTGGTGCAAGGCTTGACCGCCGGCACTTTCGACGTGGCTTTCCTCTACGATCACGGGTTGGATGGCACCATTCAGACCACGCCGCTGATGCCGCCGCAAAAGCCTTATGTGTTGTTGCCTGAAGGGCACCGCTTTGCCGACCAGAAAGAAGTATCGCTGCGGGACTTGTGCAGCGAGCCGATGATTCTGCTCGATGTGCAGCCGAGCCGTACTTACTTCGTGAGCCTGTTCCATGAACTGGATCTGACGCCCAACATCGTGTTCAGCTCGCCTTCAATTGAGATGGTGCGCGGCATGGTCGGTCAGGGATTCGGCTTCTCGATCCTGGTCACCCGTCCGCACTCGGAATGCACTTACGATGGCAAGAAAGTGATCTCGGTGAACATCAAAGAGCCGGTCACCCTGTCCGGCTTGGCGTCGGCCCATTTGAAGCGCAGCCAACTGACCAAGCCTGCGCAATTGTTCGTGGACTTCTGCCGCGAACAACTGAGCCAGAAAGTCGCGCCCTGAATCAAAATCAAAAGATCGCAGCCTTCGGCAGCTCCTACAAGGAAACGCATTCCAATGTAGGAGCTGCCGAAGGCTGCGATCTTTTAACCCACGACGCCAGCCACCCCCAAACAACCGTGCAACGCATCCCCTGTAGGAGCTGCCGAAGGCTGCGATCCTTTAACCCACGACGCCAGCCACCCCCAAACAACCGTGCAACGCATCCCCTGTAGGAGCTGCCGAAGGCTGCGATCTTTTTATCCAGCACCACACAAATAATCAGCCAATCGCACCAGCATCGCGTCGCAACCACTCAACTGCTCCAACGAAACAAACTCATCAGGCTTATGCCCCTGATCCATGCTGCCCGGACCACACACCACCGTGGGAATCCCGGCCTGATCAAACAACCCACCCTCGGTGCCAAACGCGACCGTGCCAAACTCTGAAGAGTTGCTCAACAGCGCCAGCAGCCGCGCCGCCTCACTCTCGGGCGGTGTCGCCAATCCGGGATAAGCACTCAGCGGCCGCAGACGAATGTCGGTATCCACCTGCACCGCGCGCATCTTGGGCAACAGGTTTTCCTGAGCGTAGGCCTGCAACTGATCCGCCACGACCTGTGCATCGAAGTCCGGCAGCGCCCTGACCTCGAAATCGAACTCACATTCGGCCGGAACAATATTCAACGCCCGGCCACCTTTGATCACACCCGTTTGCACCGTTGAAAACGGCGGGTCAAAACGCGAGTCGTGGTGATCAGGATGCGCCAACTGCTCACCGATCACGCCGAGCCGGCCAATCAGCTGTGCCGCATATTCAATCGCGTTCACCCCATACGGCGCATACGCCGAATGGCACGCCGCACCGCGCACTTCGCAGCGCATCGCGAGTTTGCCTTTGTGGCCGAGCACAGGCTTGAGTTCTGTCGGTTCGCCGATCAGGCACAGCCGAGGCTTGAATGGCCGCTTCTCCAGCTCGGCCAGCATCGGCCTGACACCCAGGCAGCCGATTTCTTCATCGTAGGAAAAGGCCAGGTGCACCGGGGTCAAAAGCGGACGCTGCACGAAAGTTGGCACCGCCGCGAGCACCGAGGCGATGAAGCCTTTCATGTCCGCCGTGCCACGGCCGTAAAGGCGCCCTTCCTTTTCCGTCATCTGGAACGGATCGACCGTCCACGCCTGCCCGTCTACCGGCACCACATCGGTGTGCCCGGAAAGCACCACGCCACCGGAAATGAGCGGGCCGATAGTCGCGAACAGATTGGCCTTGGTCCCTTCTTCGTTGAAGAACAGCTCGCTCTGAACGCCATGTCCGGCCAGATACGCCTCGATGAAACGAATCAGTTCGAGGTTGGAATCGCGGCTGACCGTAGCGAAACCAATCAGGCGTTCCAGCAGCGCGCGACTGGACGCCTCACTCATCCCCCGGCACTCCGTAGCTCGGCGCTGTCGTCGGGTTGAGTGCGCGCGTCAGGTAGTCCTGCATTTGTGGTCGATAGGCTTGCCAGAGGCCATCCAGCTGCCCGATGGGGTCTTCCTCGGCCCAGTCCACCCGCAAGTCGATGATCGGCCACGTGTGGTCACCCACCACTTTCAGCGCAGCGGAATGAACCGGCCCCGCTTCGCCACCGGCCGCCATCGCCGCGTGCATGGCCGCCAGCAAACGGTCGGCCAACTGACCCGGCTCAGCCTCGAACGCCGCGACCATCGCCTCGATGACCCGCACGTCGCTGAGCAAATTACCCGCCGCGACACACTGCTCGCCCTTCACCGCGTTATGCACGCCCAACGACTCTTTGCCGCTGAACAGCGCAATCCGCCCTGACGCATCGATCACCGTGACCTGTCGGTATTGGCTCCATCCGTTGGACGTGAGCGCCTTGTCCAGCGCCGCGTCGGGCTCCAGATGCTGATGCTCCAGCAGGTCCAGAATCTGCGGCCCTAACGCCGGCAGCGTAATGTTCTGCGTAGAAACCGCACCCACCCCCGCCCGCGCCCAAGGGCAACGCGCACCGACCGCAATGCTCGAAGAACTGATGGCAATACCGAGCTGCCCGGTTTCAGGGCAGCGTCCGATAATCGAGAACGTCATGACTCACTCCTTAAAATTCCAATGCACGCGCAACTGCATTCTGTGCATGCACTGGAAAGGGAGAAAGCAGGTTTTTTGTGGCTTTGGGGAAGGAAAAAACTGGTCAGGCCCGACCTGCTACTCAGGCGGATCAATCTGATCCAGCACCCGATTGGCTGTGATCTCCGCCAGCATCACGCTGTTGGAAATCCCTAGCAGGGCATTGCGCGATTCGCCGTCTAGGTGATCGACCAATTGATGGACCATGACGTCGATTGAGGCCAGGGTTTCGACCAGATAAACCGCAAGGGTTTCGGTGGAGGCCTGCGGGTCGACGGTAAACAGCGTGCTGACAGTACGCGGCGTGGCTTTGATGTCGGCGGTCGAGGGAAAGTGAAAGTTGAGGGCGCGTTCGGCGGCCTCGTTGAGTTTTTTGGAATCGGGTTCGTATGGGGATGCCGGATCGGTGTCCGGCGGATTTGGAGTTACCTTGAACATAATTGCGTCCCTTCTGAAGTAGGGCTGCAACCGTCTCGCGACTAAACGAAAGGGTGGCAGCGGTGCGCAAGTTAGTCGACCGGCAAGGAAACACAAAAATCCGGCGCGTCCGAGGACGCCATGCGCACAGCTGCCATAAAGTGCAGGCGATACCTGACTGATGACGCTCGTGCGACCGTATTCCTTAGGCGAGCGACTAAACCCGATCACTGATGAGCAGTGACACGAATCAAGTTACCGATGGCTTCCAAAGCGCACAAGCCGGCGGATTCTGGCGTACCCGTAGGCAACGGCGCAAGGTCTTGTAGCTTGCAGGAAGTATCCTTAAACGCCTTTAAACACAGGCTCTCCGTCGAGGCTTAACCAACTGATGCTCGCGTTAAATTGAAGGTGAAAGCCTATCGGCGGCACAGGTTTGTTAGGCCGCGTTGGCTGGGTTTACGACTGCTGCGCAGCCGGACGCAGGCTTCGCCAGCTGCTACGGATTGCGTTGGGTTTATTTGCGTGGCTTGATTCGTGCGGTTGCTTCGGCCACCAACGGATCATCCGGCCAATAGTGTTTCGGATACCGCCCCTTCAAATCCTTCTTCACTTCGGCGTAGGTGCTGCGCCAGAAGTTCGCCAAATCCTGAGTCACCTGGACCGGGCGCCGCGCCGGGGACAGCAGGTGCAGCTTGACCACTTGCCGGCCACCGGCGATGCGCGGGGTTTCCGCCAGGCCGAACAACTCCTGCAAACGCACCGCAAGAATCGGCGGCTGCTCGCTGTAATCCAGACGAATCGACGAGCCCGACGGCACGCTCAAATGATGCGGCGCCAACTCGTCGAGCCGCTGCGGCAGCGGCCACGGCAGCAGGTTGTGGACGATGCTCGACAGGTCGAGATTGGCGAAGTGGCTGAGCCGCGAGACTTTGCCCAGATACGGCATCAGCCAGTGCTCAAGACTTTTGAGCAGCGCAGCGTCGCTGACGTCCGGCCATTCGCTTTCGCCCTTGCCGGCCAGATCCAACTGACGCAACAACGCCACCCGCGCCTGCCATTGGCGCAGCTCCGGCGTCCACGGCAACAGCTCCAGGCCTTTGCGTCGCACCAAATTGACCAGCGCCTGACTGCGTGCAGTTTCATCGAGCCCGGTCAGCGGTTCGCGGCTGAGGATCAGCTCGCCGACCTTGCGTTGGCGCTCGGCACGCAGCACGCCTTCGCGTTCGTCCCAATCCAGTTGATCGACGCAGCGCACCTGCTCCGCCAACACTGAATCGAACAGCGCCGGATCAAAATCCGCCGCCAGATAAATCCGTTCTTCGCGCTGCCCCTGACGACTGCCGAGGTCGGCGATCACCAGCCACGGCTGCTTCATCAAACTGTCCGCCTCAGCGAACAACGCGGCGCGACCGTTGGCCAAGCGATACTCGGGGCCGCCAGCACGACGTTGCTGAGCGACGCGATCCGGATAGGCCAGCGCCAGCAACGCGCCGAGCCAGCGCGGATGATCGGGATCGCTAACCGGCTCCGACGCCTTGCCCCGCAGATAACCGCGATACTGCCGCGCCAGTTGCCGGGCTCGTTGCACCCCGCCCTGCGCACCGCGCGCGGCCCGTTCTTCGCCGGACAATAACACCAGCCGACTGTGCAGATCCGCGCCAGCGCCGCGCAAGATATCGCGCTCACCGAGCAACGCCGCGACATCGCAAGCCATGTCCGCCAACCCCAGCGCCTGACCGCGCAACAACAAATGGCCGATGCGCGGATGCGCCGGCAATTCGGCCATGGCCTGACCGTGACGGGTCAGCGCTTCGCCCTCCAGCGCGCCCAAGCGTTCGAGCAAATCCTGCGCCTGTGCATACGCGGCGGCGGGCGGTACATCGAGCCACACCAACTGCCCGGGCGTCACGCCCCAACGACCAAGTTGCAAGGCCAACCCGGCCAGATCCGCCGAAAGAATTTCCGCGCTGCCATAAGCCGCCAGTTGCTCGTGCTGATCCTGCGACCACAAGCGATAACACACGCCCGGTTCCAGTCGCCCGGCCCGGCCCGCACGCTGCGTGGCGCTGGCCTTGGAAATGCGCTGGGTATCGAGGCGGGTCATGCCGCTGCCGGGGTCGAATCGGGGCACCCGCGCCAACCCGGCATCGATCACCACGCGCACGCCATCGATGGTCAGGCTGGTCTCGGCGATGTTGGTGGCCAGCACGACTTTGCGTTTGCCCGGTGGCGCCGGATCAATCGCCGCACGTTGCGCAGCGAGGTCCAGTTCGCCGTGCAACGGGCAAAGTAAAACCTGTGGGTTATCGCCCAGAGCATCGGCCAATTGCTGATGCACGCGCCGGATTTCCGCCTGCCCCGGCAGAAACACCAGCACGCTGCCGGTTTCGTCGTTCAAGGCTTCGAGGATGGTCTGCACTAGTCGCGGCTCGATGAATTCACCGGCCTGAAACGGTCGGCCCCAGCGCATCACCACCGGGTACATTCGCCCTTCGCTGCTCAGGATCGGCGCGTCGTTCAGCAGCCCCGCCAAGCGCTCACCTTCCAGGGTGGCCGACATCAAGAGGATTTTCAGCGGCTGGTCGTCACGGAACAGTTCCCGACCGTTCAGGCTGAGGGCCAGCGCCAGATCGGCGTCGAGGCTGCGCTCGTGAAACTCGTCAAAGATCAGCAACCCCACGCCGTCCAGCGCCGGATCATCCTGCAAGCGCCGGGTCAGAATGCCTTCGGTGACCACTTCGATACGAGTATTGGGGCCCACCTTGCTGTCGAGCCGAATGCGATAACCCACGGTTTCGCCAACCTTCTCACCCAGCTCACTGGCCAACCGCTCCGCCGCCGCCCGCGCCGCCAAGCGCCGCGGTTCGAGCATCAGAATGGTCTGCCCGGCCAGCCAAGGCTCATTGAGCAGGGCCAACGGCACGCGGGTGGTTTTACCGGCACCGGGCGGCGCTTCGAGCACGGCTTCGTGGCGCGTAGCGAGGGCTTCACGCAGGGCGGGTAAAACTTCATCGATCGGCAAAGAAATCATGCTGGCTCCCAAACAAGCCGCGCAGTATAGCGACGAACAGCCCTATACCTTGAATGCTGAACGTATGCGCTCTGCGACTTCAGTGATAGTGACACCACGCAGCCCAACGGCTTTCATATCGACGTTCAGAGAGGGCATAACGTCGAGAAAGCTTCGCAAGTCGTTTGCGATGCTTTCCGGCAGATCAAAATCTGATTCCGCCGAAAGAAGACGAGACAGAAGCAAAACGTCCTTCAAGTGTTTATTGCTTTTGCGGCCCGCCCCCTCCTCCACGCAATCCGGAAGACTGAGATTGGTCCATGCCTGCGCCTTGAGCGGAATAAGCCGGTCAACGCCGATGTAGGCGAGATCGTTCGTATGATTGCGACCTGCGACGATGAAGCTGTAGTAAGCATCGTCGAGCAAAATGGCCGATAAATCGGAAATCTCTCCATCGATTGGAACCGGGGTCAGATCAGCATTTTCTGGCAGCGTTAAACCGTCGGGTGCCCTTGAGAACAATTCAAGAAGAACCGGGTAACGTTCATCAGAAGGCTTGCCGAACCTGTACCGCTTTGACGGACCATCAAGCTCCTGTCGCTCGTTATAACCTCCGCGCTTGATGAACTCCCAGAACTCAGCACAGAACACTTCATCCAACGCTTCGATGATGAGCACGATGCCCAGATCTCGCGTTGATCGGAACTCAATGCCCGCCTCCTCAAGAGTAAGACTGGCTGCAACGCCGCCGATGAGCACATATCGGTCCGCATGGCCGGCAAAGGCTTCGCGGAAGGTATCCAATCCTTTTACCATTCGATCTTCTCCATCATTTCATCAAGGCTCAGTTGAACCCGGTCGTCGACGTTGTTCCTCAGGCTCAGATAGAGAGACAGAGGATCGACGCTTTCTGGTGACATCGGAATCCGGGTTTGCCCTGTAATGTGATCAGGGGAATAACTCCAGATCTCGACCTCAACGACCGGTTTGTCGAATGGGTCAACTTCCGCGCGACTGGAGCGAGCGACTTCCAAATCCCAACTTTCTTTGGTGAACGCAATAACGGGTATTGACGGCTCGCCCAGCAAGCAGAGCCTGCTGAGCGCAGACAATCCTGCGACTCTTTGCGCCACGGGTTGCCAATCTGCATACACCACCCGCTTCACCGGGCTTTGCAGAACCGGCAGGGATTTCTCCCATATGGCTTTAGGAGCAGCGACGAAACGCCAGAGTATTGATTTGCTACTGGATACCGGCTCTATCAATCCGAACGAATGAAGCTCTTTCATCGCCCTGGATATCGTCATTTTGGAGTAGAGGTCTGCGTCGACCAGATCGGTCCCCCGGAAGGTATCATTCTCCTCCCAACCTCGATTGAGGGTTGCGATGAGCACAGCCTGGCTAGCCGGGCTCAAGACAGTTTTTTCTGCCTGCCTGCTGCGATAGAACTCACGCAGATCAAGCCCGAGCTGCGGTGCGAACAATTGGTTGCCAGGAACAACGAACTGGACACCGGCCTCAATAAGGCGCTTGCGCTCAAATGATTGGAGTGCACCGGTCGCATAGAGAATCGGGGGATCTACGATTTTTTTCAGAATATCGATGTGCTTGCGAATCTTCGCTGCATTTTCGAAGGGTTCATGAGCGAGTAACACCAAGCATTGACACCCATGCAGTGTCACTACGTCGAAGGCGTACTCATCCAGGAGATAAAAAGGCAAACCCTTGGATTTCGCCCAACGCTTAATCTCGGGCTTTACCCCGAAAATCAACTGGAAATAATTTTGAATCTCTTGCCGGCTAGTTCTCATCTCAGCACCAAGCAACACGATTAACGCACAGTAACAGCGCAAATGTTACCGTACAACTATCATGTTACAACTCAAATCAGTTTGCCTAATCGCACACCAACACAGCTTCGTGACGTGTTGCGAGGGCTTCACGCAGGGCGGGTAAAACTTCATCGATCGGCAAAGAAATCATGCTGGCTCCCAAACAGAGCGGCGAGTATAACGGCGAACTGCCTGGCATTCGTCGCGGTCCTAATTCATATCGACGAAGCTTCGTTTTGAGATTACTCAGGAGATTTCATATGCGTGTTCCCTTTCGCCTCATCGGCGGTGTTTTAGTCGCGACCTTGCTGACTCAACTGACCGCCTGCGGTTCGATTTTCTATCCCGATCGGCGTGGCCAGATCGACGGCAAGATCGACCCGGCGATTGCCGTGCTCGATGCCGTGGGGCTGCTGTTCTACATCGTTCCCGGCCTGATCGCGTTTGCGGTGGACTTCGCCACTGGCGCGATTTACTACGCACCGGGCGAGACCGCCCAGGTCGCCCCGGAAAAACTCCAGGAGGCCATCGGCGCCGACGGCAAGGTCGATAACCTCAAGTTGCAGACTATTCTGGAACGTGAAACGGGCCGCAGCCTGCCGCTGGACGATCCACGCCTGATCCAGCACAAGGGCAGCACTCAGCAACTGGCCCTGCTTGGCCTGCAACCCGCCGCGTAAACGGTGCACTTGAAGGAATAGCCGCACTCATGATCTCCAGCTCCGAACACGCCCGGCTGCTGCGGCTGGCAACCCGAGCCTCGGTGGCGGTGGCCTGCACGCTGATCATCGCCAAAGCCATCGCCTGGTGGTTGAGTGGATCGGTGAGCATGCTCGCCGGATTGACCGACTCGACACTCGACGGCGTCACTTCGTTGCTCAACTTGCTCGCTGTGCACTACGCCTTGCGCCCGGCCGACGACGATCATCGCTACGGGCATGGCAAGGCCGAGTCGCTGGCCGGCATGGCGCAGGCGTTGTTCATTGGCGGCAGTGCGGTGCTGATTGCGTTGCAGGCGTATGACCGGCTCAAGCATCCGGAACCGGTGGGCGCACCGTGGATCAGCATTGGTGTGATTGTGTTCTCGCTGGGCCTGACCCTGGCGCTGCTGATGTTGCAGCATCGGGTGGTCAAGGCCACGGGGTCGAACGCCGTGCGCGCCGACTCGCTGCATTACCGCTCCGACATGCTGCTTAACGGCAGCATTCTGGTGGCGCTGGTGTTGGCCGGGGTTGGCTGGCATCAGGTCGATGCGTGGTTCGGTTTGGGGATTGCCGCGTACATCCTCTGGAGCGCGGTGACGATCGCCCGGGAAAGTTTTGCGGTGTTGATGGATGAAGAACTGCCGCCGGATGTCAGCCAGCACATGCTCGAACTGGCTTGCAGCGTGCCGGGAGTGTTGGGCGCGCATGACTTGCGCACGAGGATTTCCGGCAACCAGTGGTTTGTGCAATTGCATCTGGAATTGCCGGGAGAGCTGACCTTGTCAGTCGCCCACGGCATCAGCGATCAAGCCGCCGATGCGATTCACGCGGCCTACCCGCGAGCCGAAGTGCTGGTGCACGCCGACCCGCAGGAAGTGGTGAAAGCCGCCCGGGCTCAGAACGTCACACGATAACCGCGACTGCTCAGGCAACCGCCCTGGGCTTGCCGGTAGGTTTGCACCACGGTCGGGTCCGGTTGATAGGTGTCGACACGCGGGTCGAAACCACTCTGCTCAACCGCCCAGCGATAGCAATCGTAGCCATCCTGATTGACCTGCTCCGGCGACTGGCCGTTGGCCGGGTAGGCTTCAACATCGATACCATTCCCGGAGGCCAGCGGCTGTCCGGGCGGCTCGACCACCACGTAATCCTGCGTGCTTTCCTGATAGGCGTAGTACGACCCCGCAGCCAGGAACAACAGCGAACCGCCGATCCAGACTTCACGGGCGTAATCGGGCAAATACTGGATGCGAATCCCGCGTGGCGGCTGTACGACCACGTAACGCGGGCCTTGCGGGCGATACCAGTAGCCGCCGGAGTAAAAATAATCGCGACCACCATAAGGCACGCGATAATCACGGTCCGGGAAGCGGTCGATCACATGTCCCGGCCGGTACTGCGGGCCAGGCCCCCAGCCGTTGCCGCGACCGCTCGGACGACCTTGCCACTGGTTGTTGCCATTGGACGACGGTGCGCCGATATAGCCATTCCAGTGCTGATTGGGGTCATTACGCCGCGGTTGGTCCTGATAGTAACCACGGCGCGGCTCTTGGGTTTGCTGCACGGTGTCGGGCCGAGGTTGAATCGGCAGGTCATTGGCCGGCAGTTGCGGTGGTGGAGGCGGCGAGCGCACGCGACTGTTGTAGTCTGGCGGTGGACGGTTCTGCGATTGGCTATTGTTCTGGCCTTGGCCGTTGTGCTCGAACTGGCGGCTGTTGTCGCCACGAATGATGTCGTTATTCTGCGCACGCGGCTGATTCTGTTGCTGGCCGTTCTGCGGGCGCGGCTGATTGTTACCGCCGTGCCCCTGATTATTGTTGCCCTGACGACTGCCGTCGCCATGCTGGCCGCCATCGGGGCCACGGTTCTGCGGCTCATCGGCCAGCGATTGCGCAGTGACACTGACACACAGCAAACCAACACCGGCCAAACGCCAGATGCACGACTTCATGCTTTTCCTCACTGTGAGCTAGGACTGTTGGGGGCAAACTCTGTAGGAGCGAGCCTGCTCGCGATGGACTCAAGCTCAACGCATTTATCCAGAAAGCATGCGTCATCGTTAACGACCATCGCGAGCAGGCTCGCTCCTACATTTAAGCGAACTGCACATGTACGTAAGACTGGAAATGCACAGGCCGGTTCTGCAACAGGTTATCAGTCGCGAAACTTATTTATTGAGTGGCGAACGCCAAATTTCGGACAAGAAAAAGGGGAGACCCGTCGGCCTCCCCTTGAGAACTTCGTCCGTGCTCGATGCTTGTGGCATCGGCTCACCTCACGCTGTCTTCTGGACAGTGTGTAGCTCGGGGGCCTGCGCATCCCCGGTGGGGGGTGGCGGCCGCGGCTGGCCTGATTGGGCGAGCCGCACTGGACTGTTTGTCCGAGCAGTGATTCTGGTGATAAGAATAGGCCTGCGGCGCCGGCAGAGGATTGCGAAGATTGCTGAAATAAACATCACTTGCGCAATTTTTAACCCTGGATAGATAATCTGCCGCAATAGATACGACAATGGACCGTTTGATGAGCAAACTCGACCGTTACGACCTGAGCATTTTGGCTGAATTGCAGCGCGATGCGCGCATCTCCAATCAGGAGCTGGCCGAACGCATCGGCCTGTCACCCTCACCCTGCTCCCGTCGGGTCAAGCAACTGGAAGACGACGGCTATATCTCCCGCCAGGTCGCCCTGCTCGACCGCAAGATGCTCGGCCTGAGCCTGACGGCGTATGTGCTGATCGGCATGGACCGGCACACGCCGGAGCGTTTCGAGAATTTCGAGCAAGCCATCCGCACCTTGCCGCAGGTGCTCGAATGCAGCCTGGTGACCGGGATGGATGCGGACTACCAGCTCAAGGTGGTGGTGCCGGACATGGATCACTATCAGAAGCTGCTACTGGGGCATTTGACCCGGATTGAAGGCGTGACCAGTGTGCGCTCGAGTTTTGTGCTGAACCAGGTGCTCAATAGCACTGAGTTGCCGTTGACTCATCTTCGCAGCTGAACTGCTGATGCTTCTGTAGGAGCTGTCGAGTTAAACGAGGCAGCGATCTTTTGATCTTGTTCATTAAAGATCGCAGCCTCGTTTCACTCGACAGCTCCTACAACAGCTCCTACAAGAGCCATTGAGTTGTCACCGAGCGACGAATAGCTGCGACACACCGCCGCAGGTCAATACTTCGCGCAACCTGCGAGGCGTATACTCCCCGCGCCCTTTTAGCCTCGCCCGCGCTGGAGAAGTTCGATGGATCCTGCAGTATTCGAAGAGTGGATGATGACCGGACTGGTCAGCATCCTGATCATTTTCATGGGTTTCATCGTCTGGGATCTGGCGAAGAAGTCCAAGGCCGGGCGTTTCGGCTCGTTCATTCTGTTTTTCGTGCTGGGCCTTGGCGTGGCGGCGTTCGTGATCAAGAGCGTAGTGATCGGCCTGATCGAATCCGGCTCTTTATAAGCGCGCCGGCACTTCTTTCCACTGGCCCTGATCGAGCCCTTCGATGGTCCAGTCACCGATCCGCACCCGCACCAGCCGCAACGTCGGCAAGCCGACCGCCGCGGTCATGCGCCGCACCTGACGGTTGCGCCCTTCGCGAATGATCAATTCCAGCCAACTGGTTGGCACGCTTTTGCGAAAGCGTACCGGCGGGTTGCGTGGCCACAACTCGGGCTCATCCAGGTGCCGTGCCTCAGCGGGCAGGGTCACGCCATCGTTCAACTCCACGCCATCACGCAAACGCTGAAGCTGCTCGGCACTCGGCGCGCCTTCTACCTGCACCCAATAAGTCTTGGCCAGTTTGTGCTTGGGGTCGGCGATGCGCGCCTGAAGCTGACCATCGTTGGTCAACAGCAGCAAACCTTCGCTGTCGCGATCCAACCGTCCGGCCGGGTAAATCCCGGGAATCTCGATGTAATCCTTGAGTGTCGCACGCCCGTCGCCGTCGCTGAATTGCGTCAGCACATCGAACGGTTTGTTGAACAGGATCAGCTTCGGCTCGGCTGGTGGCGCCTTGGCGACACGACGCGGGGCTGCTGTAGGAGACGGTTTCGCGCCAGAGCGGCGGGAAACGGGACGTTGTGGACGGGACATGGCGAAAGGAACATCTAGCGGTCAGGGCTGCTAATGCTAGTGCCCCAACCGCCAAATGACCATGACAACCGTTAGCGGAACGGCGGCTCGTCAAAGCTACGCAGTTTGCGCGAGTGCAGCGAGTTGAGCTCGGTACGCAGCAGATCCACTGCCTCGATACCGATCTTCAAGTGCTGGCTGACCGCACGCTCATAAAACGCGTTGGCCGAACCCGGCAACTTGATCTCGCTGTGCAGCGGTTTGTCCGAGACGCAGAGCAACGTGCCGTAAGGCACCCGCAAGCGATAACCCTGAGCGGCGATGGTGCCGCTTTCCATGTCCACGGCCACGGCGCGGGACAGGTTGATCAACGGCCGTTCCTGAGCCCAGCGCAGCTCCCAGTTACGGTCGTCGTAAGTCAGCACGGTGCCGGTGCGCAGGCGTTTCTTCAGCTCATCGCCCTTCTCGCCGGTGATGTTCGCCGCCGCCTGTTGCAAAGCCATCTGCACCTCAGCCAGGGCCGGGATCGGAATGTTCGGCGGCACCACGCGATCGAGAATCCCGTCGCGGCGCATGTAAGCGTGCGCCAGCACGTAGTCGCCAATCGTCTGCGACTGACGCAAGCCGCCGCAGTGGCCGATCATCAGCCAGCAATGTGGACGCAGCACGGCCAAGTGGTCGGTAATGTTCTTGGCGTTGGACGGGCCGACGCCAATGTTTACCAGCGTTACGCCGTGACCGTCGGTGGCGATCAGGTGATAGGCCGGCATCTGGTAACGGTGCCAGACCACGCCAGCGGCGATGGCCGAGGCTTCACCGTGGTCCATGCTCTTTTCGATGATCACGTTGCCCGGCAGCACCATGCGTACGAAACGCGGATCACTGCGCAACTGCTCCAGGCCATGGACGATGAACTGGTCGACGTAACGGTGGTAGTTGGTCAGCAGGATCCACGGCTGCACATGGCGCCAGTCGCTGCCGGTGTAATGCACCAGTCGGCGCAGGGAAAAATCCACCCGCGCCGCGTCGAACAAGGCCAGCGGCAGCGGATCGGTATTTTCCCAATCGTACAAGCCATCGGCGATGCCGTCGGTGGCAGCCGACAGGTCGGTACTCGGGAATACGCGCGCCAACACGGCAGCGGTCACGCCGGACCCGGCCAGCTCATCGCCCTGCTCAACCACGTACGGATAAGGAATGTTTTGCTGGCTGACACCGACTTCCACGGTCACGGTGAAGTCGTGCATCAACGGCACGAGCTGTTCCAGCAGATATTTACGAAAAGCCGCCGGATGGGTGACGGTGACGCTGTAGGTGCCTGGCAACTGAACCTTGGCGTAGGCGCGGGTGGTCTGCGGGACTTCGCCCTGGCAATGGTAGGTCAGGCGCAATTCGGGATAACGAAACAGAGCACGCTGCTCGGCATCGGGCTCGACACGATCCTTGAGGTAGCGCTTGAGCGCCTGGTTGAGCGCGGTGGTTGCACGATTGTGCAAGAGCGCAAGCCGATCCACGGCTTGCTCGGCGGTTTGAACGACAATAAAAGCTTCGGTCACGATCAGCATCCTGTGTTCTGACTTGCAGACCTTCATCTTGCCTGCATCAAAGCTTCACGGGAACAGCCAAAAAAGATCGCAGCCTGCGGCAGCTCCTACAAGGGCTCGTCGTGCACCCGTAGGAGCTGCCGCAGGCTGCGATCTTCTGACCGATCAGAAGCCTTGTGGAGTCGAACGAGCGACAATCGCTTCCACATCCAGCCCGCGTGGCAATGCGCCGTACACTCGGCCGCCGCCATCCAGTCGACTGGCAATAAACGCATCACTGACCACCGAATTCCCCGCCTCCAGCAACAGCTTGGCCTGCAACCCCAGCGCGATGTCCTCGGTCAACTGACGGGCGCGATACTGAATGTCAGTGGTGTCCTTGAAGGCCGCCTGCAATTGTTGGATGTGCGTAGCCAAGCGTTTGTCGCCATGCCCGTCGCCCAATTCGCTGAACAGCGCATCCAGCACGCCCGGCTCTTTCGACAGCGCTCGCAATACGTCAAGGCATTGCACGTTGCCGGAACCTTCCCACGTCGAGTTGACCGGCGCCTCGCGGTAGAGGCGCGGCAGGATGCTGTCTTCGACATAACCGGCACCGCCCATGCATTCGGCGGCTTCGTTGATCATGGCCGGCGCGCGCTTGCAGATCCAGTACTTGCCCACCGCTGTCACCAGCCGGGCGAATTTGGCTTCCTGGGAATCGTCCAGATGATCCAGCGCGCGGCCCATGCGCAGACTCAACGCCAGCGCCGCTTCGCTTTCCAGCGCCAGATCCGCCAACACGTTCTGCATCAACGGCTGTTCGCTCAACAGCTTGCCGCCAACCGAACGGTGAGCGCAGTGATGGCTGGCCTGGGTCAGCGCCTGACGCATCAGCGAACTGGAACCGACCATGCAATCGAAACGGGTCATTGCCACCATTTCGATGATCGTCGGAACGCCCCGCCCTTCTTCGCCGACCATCCACGCCAGCGCGCCACGGAACTCCACTTCGCTGGAGGCGTTGGAACAGTTGCCGAGCTTGTTTTTCAAGCGCTGGATGTAGAACTGATTGCGCGTATCGTCCGGGCGATGGCGCGGCAGCAGGAAACAGGTCAGGCCTTTATCGGTTTGCGCCAAGGTCAGGAAGGCATCGCACATTGGCGCCGAGCAGAACCACTTGTGGCCCACCAGCTCATAGGCCTGGCCCGGACCGCTGGCCCCCACCGGATACGCCTTGGTGGTGTTGGCGCGAACATCGGTGCCGCCCTGTTTCTCGGTCATGGCCATGCCGATGGTGACACCTGCCTTATGGGCCATGCCGACATTGCGCGGGTCATATTCAGTGGCGAGAATTTTCGGCAGCCATTGTTCCGCCAGATCCGGTTGCAGGCGCATCGCCGGGACACTGGCGAAGGTCATGGTCAGCGGGCAGCCGCTGCCGGCTTCGGCCTGACTGTGCAGGTAAGTCATTGAGGCGCGGGCCACGTGGGCGCCGGACTGCGGATGCGCCCAGGGCAAGGAGGTCAAGCCATGCTCGACCGCCGTGCGCATCAGTTCGTGATAAGCCGGGTGAAATTCCACCAGATCGATGCGGTGCCCAAATCGATCGTGGCTGCTGAATACCGGTTTGTTCTGATTGGCCAGGAACCCCGCTTCCATCAACGGCCCGCCGGCCAGTGCGCCATAGGCGTCGATCCGCGACTCGGCCCAACCGGCCCCGAAACGCCGCGACCACTCCTGCAAAGGCAGGTCGATGCGATACAGGTTGGCGCCGTCCAGTGATGGCGGCTGATTGGTGACTTCGTGGGTTTCGGCGAACTGATGCAGGTTCATGACAGGGCTCCTTTGGTCAGCCAAGGGATTCAGTTAAGCACCGCCCCTCGGCTGAAAAAAGTGTCATACCCGCCTAACTGTCGGCGCTTTCGCCCTGTTGTGAACAGAGCACCCGACGGTAGAGCGCCACCTCCAAGTCTTCGAATTTCACCGGTTTGCTCAGGTAGTCGATCAACGCGCCGGTCGGGCAACGCTCGCGATCCACCGTTTGGGCAATCATGAACACCGGCAATTGCGAGCCGCCCGGCAACGCGCGAATCTGGCAGCAGATGGAGACGCCGTCCTTCGGCTGCAATTCACAATCGAGCAACACGGCGTCAACGCTTTCACGTTGCAGGAAATCGAGCGCAGCGCTGCCGCTGTCTGCGGTGCGCACCCGGAACCCGAGCTTGAGCAACATGCCGCGCATCACCAGCTGATTGACTTTGTTGTCATCGACCAGCAGCACCGTGCAGTCCTGCGGCAAGCGCAGACGGGAAAAGTCGCGGGTCATGAAAGGCGTGGTCGGCAATTCCGGCGCCGGCACTTCAAACTCGACGTCGAGCTGGAAACGACTGCCTCGCCCCGGTTCCGAACGGTGAGTCAGGCGCCCGCCGAGCAATTCGACCAGTTGCCGACAGATCGCCAGGCCAACCCCCAGGCCACCGTATTCACGGGTCATCGATCCGTCGAGCTGGAAGAAGCGCTGATACATCGTCGCTTCGCCCAGATCGGTGAAACCGATACCGGTGTCGATCACCGCAAACGACAGCGCCAACCGGTCAGGCTTGACCGTTTTCCCCGATACCCGCAATGCCAGCCCGCCGACCCGGGTGAACTTGATCGCGTTATCCAGCAGACATTCCAGGCATTGCGCCAGCTTGGCGCTGTCACCGTGCAAACGATCCGGCACACCGGGCGCCACATCGACTTTGAAGTCCAGCGACTTGCTCAACGCATTGCCATCGAACTGCACGCGCAACGCCTCAACCACACCGCGCAAGCTGAAGGTCGACGGCGACGCCTTGAGCTTGCCGGCCTGCAACTCGGTCAACGTGAGAATGCCGTTGACCATGCGCATCATCTCCCGCGCCGAGCCGGAAGCGGTTTGCTGATATTGCTCCAGCTCAGGGTCCATCTCGATGGTTTGCATCAACTCCAGCGAACCGATCACGCCGTTCATCGGCGTGCGCAACTCATGAGTCAAGGTCGCGAGGAATTCGTCCTTGAGCTTGTTGCTGTGGGCCAGTTGCTGGTTGAGCACCTCAAGCTTCTGCCCCGCGTCGAACAGGGTTTGCGCCTGTTGTTCGCGCATGGCGTTGATGCGATCGGCCAGCGCCAGTGACAGCAGCGCCACTTCGATGGCCGAGCCGATCTGGCTGGAATACATGGTCAGGAACACGTTCGGCAGATAGCCCAGCACCATCAGGGTGTTGACGATGCCGCCGAGCAAAAAAGCCGACCAGGCAATGATGAAGTACCGCGCCACCCGCAACCCGCGCAGCCAGGCAAAAATCCCTGCGGCGAAGATCACCACGGTGAACGTCAACGCCAGGGCTGTCGCCAAACGCAGGGCCAAGGCATAACTGGTCATCAATGACAGACCGACCACCAGCGCACTGAACGCCACCAACGCCAGCAGCAGGCGATCAAGCCAGCGACTGTGGGTTGCCGTCTGCAGGAAACTGCGGGCGAACTGACTGCCGAACAACCCGGCGCAGCCAATGAAAAACGGCGTCGCAGCGTTTGCCCACCAAGGATTGGATGGCCAGAAATACTGCACCGCCGCGCCGTTCACCGACAGCTGATACAGGCCGAACGAAGCGATGTAGAAAATGTAATAGAGGTAACTGGTGTCGCGCACGCTGAGGTAGATGAACAGGTTGTAGACCAGCATGCCCAGCAACACACCGTAGATCAGCCCCAGCACATAAAGCCGTACGGGTTGTTCTTCGAGGTAAGCCGTGCTCGACCACAACGTCACCGGCGCCTGGATCGAGCCTTGGCTTTGCAGGCGCAGGTACACGGTTTGCTTCTGATTGGGGATGAAATCCAGATTGAACAGGTAGTTGTTCTGGCGCACTTCACGAGTGGCGAACGGCAAGGCATCGCCTGTCTGGCGGATCAACTGATAGTCGCCGGCAGCATCGGGCAAGTAGAGGTCAAGATGATCGAGCGGCGGATACGCCAGCTCCAGCAACCAGGTGCGTTGCGCCGAAGGGTTGGTCGGGCGGTACTGCAAGTCGATTTTCAGCCAGAACACCGAGTGCGAATACCCGGCATTGAGCGTGGCTTTGTCATGAGGCTGGAAGTGACCGGCCGCCGCTTGAGCGCGCACCTGGCTGATACTCGCCTGACCACCCACGTCTTCAAACACCTGCAGGGACCGGCCCAGCGGAAGGCTTTGAGTGAACTCATCGAATTCGACGGCGTTCGCCAAAAGGGGCAAACACAATAGCAACATCAGCAAATAGCGCATTTATGCCCCAGCGTGGCCTGTCCGGTTCTGTCAGGAAGCCCCCCATTCCTTTTGAGTAGACGTAAAACCGGTGTTACCTGTTATTTGTTTGGATCCACTCTAGCATAGCCGTTGATGGCCATTGAGCACTACAGAAATTTTTCCTACAAAGGCTCTAGAACGGGCGTTCCAGCGAAGATTATTGAGCTAGAGCTGTGGCATCTGCTTCATGCCGAAAATCGCCGATCGAACACATCGCCCCTGTAGCGGCTGGCGAAGCCTGTGTCCGGCTGCACAGCAGTCGCCAAACCATAATCTGCGGTGTGCCAGATGCACCGGGGCGGCGGGTTTTACGGCTGCTTTGCAGCTGGACGCAGCCTCGCAGGCTCGGCAGCTGCTACACGTATGTGAGGTTTGCGGTTGCTACGCGGGCGCGTCATGACTCGCTGGTCGACTGGTGGTAAGCTCGCGCACCATGAATATCTACAGCTCTCGCCCCGTTGTCCTCTGTCTCTCCGGCCACGACCCAAGTGGTGGCGCCGGCTTGCAGGCAGATATCGAAGCCTTGCTTGCTCAGGGTTGCCATGCGGCTCCGGCCGTCACCGCCCTGACCGTGCAAGACACCGTCAATGTCACTGACTTCCGCGTCCTCGACCGTGAGTGGGTGTTGGCCCAGGCCAATGCCGTGCTCAACGACTCCGAAGTGGCGGCCGTCAAACTGGGCATGCTCGGTTCCCTGGAAATGGTCGACACCGTGGTCGAACTGCTTTCGGCAAACCCGCACCTTCCAGTGGTCTGCGACCCGGTGCTGCGCGCCGGCGGCGGCGGACGCCTGGGCAAGGACGAAGTCGGCTACGCCATGCGCGAACGCCTGCTGCCGCTGTCGATCATCGCCACTCCTAACCTCCCCGAAGCCCGCATCCTCGCCGAACTGCCAGAAGGCACCGCGGACGAGTGCGCTGAAAAACTGCTGCCGTTCGTCAAACACTTGCTGATCACCGGCGGTCATGGCGACGAAACCGAAATCCACAATCGCCTGTATAGCCGTGACGGCCTGCGCGAAACCTATACCTGCCAGCGTTTACCGGGCAGCTATCACGGTTCCGGTTGTACCTTGGCCAGCGCCCTGGCCGGTCGTCTGGCGCAAGGCGAAAACCTCGCCAGTGCCGTGCAGACCGCGCTTAACTACACATGGCGCACGCTGCGTGATGCCGAGCAGCTGGGCAAAGGCCAATTCGTGCCGCGCCGCCTGCCGCTGGATTTCTGTTCGTAACTCTTTAGCAATGCAGTGAGGCTAGCCCGATGAAACTACGTGGCCTGTACGCCATTACCGACAGCCAGCTGCTGGCCGGTAAATTTCTTTCGTACGTGGAGGCGGCGCTGGAAGGCGGCGTCACCCTGCTGCAATACCGCGACAAGAGCAACGACGAGGCCCGCCGCCTGCGTGAAGCCGAGGCCTTGCGCAACCTGTGCGATCGCTACAAGACCCAGCTGATCATCAATGACGACGCCGAGCTCGCCGCGCGCCTGAACGTTGGCGTGCATCTTGGCCAGACCGATGGCCCGCTGTCGCCGACCCGCGCCCTGCTCGGCTCCAAAGCGATCATCGGTTCGACCTGTCACGCGCAAATCGAGCTGGCTGAGCAAGCCACAAAAGAAGGCGCCAGTTACGTCGCCTTCGGCCGCTTCTTCAATTCCAGCACCAAACCCGGCGCACCGACCTGCAGCCTCGATCTGCTCGACCAGGCCCGCAAGCAACTGCACCTGCCGATCTGCGCGATCGGCGGCATCACCCTTGATAACGCCGCGCCGCTGGTGGCCCACGGGGTCGATCTGCTGGCGGTGGTGCATGGCCTGTTCGGCGCCGAGAGCACGGCAGAAGTGACCCGCCGCGCCCGCGCCTTCAACGAATTACTGAAAATCTGATTTGAGAGCCCGATCATGTCTCGTTCCGAAACCCTGTTTGCCAATGCCCAGAAACACATTCCCGGTGGCGTGAACTCGCCAGTTCGCGCGTTCAAGAGCGTCGGCGGCACGCCGCTGTTCTTCAAACACGCCGAAGGCGCCTACGTCACCGACGAAGACGACAAGCGTTATGTGGATTACGTCGGTTCCTGGGGTCCGATGATCCTCGGCCACAGCCACCCGGATGTGCTGGACGCGGTGCGCAAACAGCTGGAACACGGTCTGTCCTACGGCGCGCCGACCGAAATGGAAACCCAGATGGCCGATCTGGTTTGCTCCCTCGTGCCGTCGATGGAAATGGTGCGCATGGTCAGCTCCGGCACCGAAGCGACCATGAGCGCGATCCGTCTGGCCCGTGGTTTCACCGGCCGTGACAGCATCATCAAGTTCGAAGGCTGCTACCACGGTCACTCCGACAGCCTGCTGGTCAAGGCCGGTTCCGGCGCCCTGACCCAGGGAGTACCGAGCTCGGCCGGCGTACCGGCGGCGTTCGCCAAACACACCCTGACCCTGCCGTTCAACGACATCGACGCCGTTGAAGCCATGCTCGCCGAAGTCGGCCAGGACGTGGCTTGCATCATCGTCGAGCCCGTGGCCGGCAACATGAACTGCGTGCCTCCGGCACCAGGGTTCCTCGAAGGCCTGCGGACCCTGTGCGACAAGCACGGCGTGGTGCTGATTTTCGACGAAGTGATGACCGGTTTCCGCGTTGCCCTCGGCGGCGCCCAGGCTTACTACGGCGTGACGCCGGACCTGACCACTTTCGGCAAGATCATTGGTGGCGGCATGCCGGTCGGCTGCTTCGGCGGCAAACGTGAAATCATGTCGCGCATTGCGCCGCTCGGCCCGGTTTACCAGGCTGGCACGCTCTCGGGTAACCCGCTGGCGATGGCCGCAGGCCTCACCACGCTGCGCTTGATCAGCCGCCCTGGCTTCCACGCCGAACTGACCGACTACACCACTCGCTTGCTCGATGGCCTGCAAGTGCGCGCCGATGCCGCGGGCATTCCGTTCGTGACCACCCAGGCCGGTGGCATGTTCGGTCTGTATTTCAGCGGCGCCGACGACATCGTGACCTTCGAAGACGTGATGGCCAGCGACGCCGCCCTGTTCGGCCGCTTCTTCCATCTGATGCTGGAAGGTGGCGTGTATCTGGCGCCGAGCGCCTTCGAAGCCGGCTTTACTTCGATCGCCCACGGCGAAGCCGAACTGAAGCTGACCCTGGATGCAGCCGAGCGCGCATTTGCCGCACTGAAGTAACGCTGTTGTACTGACGCCGGCCAACGCCGGCGTCAGCTTTTCCCTGTGCTCCTGCCCTTTTTCCTGCTCATCTGCTAATAATCCCCCGCAAAGTGGGCGATAAATTTCCCGCGCAGCAGAAAAACGAGTAAAGACTTTGTAAGGTTGGCCCTGCTTATTTCATAATGCGCGCTTATTGGATCCCCTCGATGGGTCCGCGCGCCCTTCAGAGGTAAGTCGATTCCCATGAACCGCACCGGCCGCGCCCTTTCACTGGGCTGCCTGTTGCTCCTTCAGCCCCTGCTCGCGCTCGCACAAGCAGGCGGTAACTCGTTGTTAATCCCAGCGATGGGTCGCTGCACCCTCAATACCCAGCCGCAAGACCTGGCACAGGCACTCGCTGCCTGCCAAAAGGCGTCGGATGAAGGGGATGCGCAAGCGCAATACGAGTTGGGTGAGTTCTATTACGAAGGTAAAAATGCGCCGCGTGACCTCAATCAAGCCCTGAGCTATTTCGAGAAGGCCTCATTGCAAGGTCACGCCCAGGCGCAATTCAAACTCGGCAGCATGTTCTTCCATGGCGAAGGCGTCCCGGCCAATAACGTTCAGGCGTACATCCTGCTGAAAATGGCCGCGGTCAATGGCGCTGAAGAGGCGCTGGACACCGCTGACGAAGTCACCGAAAAGATGCCTCGCGAAGAACTCGAAGTCGCCACCCAGGTGCTGGGGCAAATCTTCCGTAAATATCTGATGGAATTGCAAAGCGCCGACGGGCGTACGCCTTTCGCGCCACTTCCCTGATTTCTGTATTGATCTGTCTGGCCCCTTCGCGAGCAAACCCGCTCTCACATCCAATCTCTGCCGTACACAAACAATGTGTTCACTGGAGATCCATTGTGGGAGCGGGCTTGCTCGCGAAGGGGGCGACTCGGTCTTGAGGCCTACTTCTCAGGCATCGGCATCGGAAACGGCATGACATTGCCGACCGCGCCACGAGCTTCGCTGATTTTCGGTGTACCCAGGCGCTCTACTTCATCGATGCGCACAATCGAATGCATCGGCACAAAGCTGCGCACCACGCCTTCGAACTGAGCCTTGAGCTTTTCTTCGCTCGGATCGACGACCACTTGCGTGCGCTCGCCAAAGACGAACTCTTCCACTTCCAGAAAGCCCCACAGATCACTTTGATAGATCTGCTTGGCGTACATTTCGAACACCTGGCCCTGGTTAAGGAAAATCACCTTGTAGATTGGAGCTTCACGTTTGGTCATGGTGGGCGAGCAACACATCGGGGATAAAAATGAGGGCGCGAACTATAGCATAGCCATCGGA
>Ga0247818_10000467_pt1 | contig 25330 bp, 27 predicted proteins | sample 13C_Glucose_Day1_FD_192424 | JGI IMG/M metagenome (GOLD analysis project Ga0247818, IMG submission 192424) | Soil microbial communities from agricultural site in Penn Yan, New York, United States - 13C_Glucose_Day1 | ecosystem: Environmental > Terrestrial > Soil > Agricultural land | place... | reverse complement strand
TCAGCGTCGTGCTCTCGATCCTCAGCGGGTTCGCGCTGGGAACGATGCGTTTTCGCGGCTCGACGCTGCTGTTCTACGCCTTCCTCGTCGGGATCATGATGCCGAGCGAGGCCATCGTCGTGCCGCTGTACTACGACCTGCGCACCCTCGGGCTGACCGACACCCTGTGGGCGGTGGTGCTGCCACAGGTCGCGCAGTCGGTGGCCTTCGGCACGTTCTGGATGCGCGCCTACTTCCGCACCAGCAGCCGCTCGCTGGTCGAGGCTGCCCGTCTCGACGGGGCGTCGACGCGGCGCATCCTCTGGAGCGTGCTGGTGCCCCTGGCCCGGCCGGCCATCGTCACGCTGACCGTGTTGGTCTTCATGTGGACCTGGAACGAGTTCCTCATCCCGCTGGTCATGGTCACCTCCGAGTCGCTGCGCACCGCCCCGCTCGGCCTGGCCTTCTTCCAGGGCCAGTACACCCAGGGCTTCACCCTCCTGGCCGCGGGAGCCTGCATCGTGGCGACGCCGGTGGTCGTGCTCTACCTGTTCCTCCAGCGCCACTTCATCGCGGGGATGCTCGAGGGCGCCGTCCGCGAGTAGCCGGCACCGCGGCATACCTGCTCTGGGTATGCCGAAGGGCTGGCCTCCGTGCGGAGGTCAGCCCTTCGGGGGGTCAGGCTCAGGCGGACTTGAGCAGCTGCACGTCGAGCTTGACCTTGATCTTCTCGGAGACGAGCACGCCGCCACCCTCGAGGGCGACGTTCCACTCCAGGCCGAAGTCCTTGCGGTTGATCTCGGTCTCGGCCTCGAAGCCGGCCTTGGTGTTGCCCCACGGGTCGGTGGCGACGCCGCCGAACTCGAGCTCGAACTCGACCGGGCGGGTGACGCCCTTGATGGTCAGGTCGCCCTTGAGGCTGTCCTCGGTGACCTCGGTGGAGGTGAAGCTCATCACGGGGTTGTTCTCGACGTCGAAGAAGTCGGCGCTCTTGAGGTGGGCGTCGCGGTCGGCCGAACCGGTGTCGATCGAGGCGAGCTGCACGATCGCGGTCACCTGCGAGGTGGAGAAGGGCTCACCGACGGTGACGGTGCCCTCGAAGTCCTTGAACTGGCCACGGACCTTGGTGACCATCAGGTGGCGGGCGGTGAAGCCGACCTCGCTGTGCGAGGGGTCGACGGTCCAGGTGCCGGTGGGGAGCTGGGTGAGGGTGGCGGTGGCGGTCATGTGGGGATCTCCTGTGTTGAGTCGTACGGTCGAAGGAGGGGGTTCCTTCGCTGTCACCTGTCTCAACATAGCAGGCTTGATTTATATTTCAACTATTGATCGGCATGGAATACTTGAACACGTGACCACCACCACAGTTGCGGAGCCCCAGTGGCTCACCACCCAGGAGCAGCACGCCTGGCGCGCGTACCTGCGGGGCAGCCGACTGCTCGAAGCGGCGCTCGACAAGGACCTGCAGTCCCACGGGGTGCAGCTCTCCGAGTACGAGATCATCTCGATGCTGTCGGAGGCGGAGGGTCGACGCCTGCGGATGTCCAGCCTCGCCGATCTCGTCGTGCAGTCCCGAAGCCGTCTGACCCACACCGCCGCGCGGCTCGAGAAGCGCGGCTGGGTGCGCCGCGAGTCCTGCCTCGCGGACCGCCGCGGGGTGGAGCTGGTGCTGACCGAGCTGGGCTGGGCGGCCGTCCAGGCGATGGCCCGGGTGCACGTGGAGAGCGTGCGTCGCCACCTGGTCGAAACCATGCCGCCGGAGCTGTTCGCTGCGCTGGGCAACGCCATGGACGCCATCTCCGCCGCCATCACCGAGAGCGGTGCCGCCGAGGGGCACGAGCTGCGCTAGCCGACCTGAGCCCGCGCTGAGGGCGTGGACCGGCGGCACAGGTGCGGCTGAGACAATGCCGCCCATGACGGCATACCCCTTGGAAGCCCCCGCCTCCCAGGCCCTCCTCGAACGCGCCCTCGCGGTCACGCCCGGTGGGGTGAACTCCCCGGTCAGGGCCTTCCGGGCCGTCGGCGGCACCCCCCGCTTCATGGTGTCGGGGCAGGGGCCGTACCTGCGCGACGCGGACGGCAGGGACTACGTCGACCTCGTGTGCTCCTGGGGCCCGATGATCCTCGGCCATGCCCACCCCGACGTCCTGTCCGCCGTGACCGAGGCCGCTGGCCGCGGCTTCTCGTTCGGCACGCCCAGCGAGAACGAGGTGACCCTCGCCGAGGAGATCGTCGCCCGGGTGGAGCCCGTGGAGCAGGTGCGCCTGGTCTCCTCCGGCACCGAGGCGACCATGAGCGCGATCCGCCTCGCACGCGGGTTCACCGGGCGCTCGCTCGTCGTGAAGTTCGCGGGCTGCTACCACGGGCACGTCGACTCGCTCCTGGCCTCGGCCGGATCGGGCGTGGCGACCTTCGCCCTCCCGGACTCCGCGGGCGTGCCCAAGGAGATGGCGGCCGAGACGATCGTGCTGCCCTACAACGACCTCGGCGCCGTCGAGGCCGCCTTCGCCGAGCGCGGCGACGAGATCGCGGCCGTCATCACCGAGGCGGCGCCGGGCAACATGGGCGTCGTGCCGCCGGCACCCGGCTTCACCGAGGGCCTCCGCCGCATCACCGCCGCCCACGGGGCCCTGCTGATCTCCGACGAGGTCATGACCGGGTTCCGGTGCTCGGCCGCCGGCTGGTTCGGCCTCGAGGGCCCGTATGCCGCGGGCGCGCCGGACCTGTTCACCTTCGGGAAGGTGATGGGTGGCGGGTTCCCCGCCGCGGCCTTCGGCGGACGCGCCGACGTCATGGCGATGCTGGCGCCGCTCGGGCCCGTCTACCAGGCAGGAACACTGTCCGGTAACCCCGTCGCCACCGCCGCCGGCCTCGCGACGCTGCGCGGCTGCACGCCCGAGGTCTACGACCGGCTCGGCGCCATCGCGGACACCCTCACCGCGACGCTGGAGGCGGAGCTGTCACGCGCCGGCGTCCCGCACGTGGTCCAGCGCGCCGGCAGCATGTTCAGCGTCTTCTTCCGCGACGGAGCGGTCGCCGACTACGACGACGCCAAGGCCCAGCACGTGCCGGCCTTCTCCGCGTTCTTCCACTCCATGCTCAGCCAGGGGGTGCACCTCCCGCCGAGCGCGTTCGAGTCCTGGTTCGTCAGCGCGGCCCACGACGACGAGGCCGTGGGCCGGGTGGTCGCGGCCATCCCTGCGGCGGCGTCGTCGGCCGCCGAGGCGTTTGCGACAATCGAGGCATGACCGCCCCCACCCGGACTGTCGTCCACCTGCTGCGCCACGGCGAGGTCCACAACCCCGAGGGCGTCCTGTACGGCCGGCTCGATGGCTACCGCCTCTCCGACCTCGGCCGCCAGATGGCTGAGACCGTCGGCCGCCACCTCGCCGACCACGACATCACCCTCGTGGTCGCCTCCTCGCTGATCCGGGCCCAGGAGACCGCGGCCCCCATCGCCGCCGAGCACGGACTCGACGTCGTCACCGACGACCGGGTCATCGAGTCCGTCAACCTCTTCGAGGGGGAGCGGATCAATGCCGGTCCGGCGGCCTTCGCCCACCCCCGGCACTGGGCCAAGCTCGTCAACCCCTTCAAGCCGTCCTGGGGCGAGGCCTACGAGCTCATCGCCACGCGGATGCTCGCGGCCATCGACGACGCCCGCCAGGCCGCCGACGGGCACGAGGCCGTGATCGTCTCGCACCAGCTGCCCATCTGGACGGTGCGCAACAAGCTGATGGGTCGGCGCCTCTGGCACGACCCGCGGCACCGGACGTGCTCGCTGGCCTCGCTGACGACCCTCACCTACGAGGACGGCGAGCTCGAGTCCGTCACCTACAGCGAGCCCGCCGCCGCCCTCCTCCCGCAGGCCCACAAGGGGGCCGGCGCGTGAGGTATGCCGCACTGCTCACCGCTGCCGTGCTCACCCTGTCGGTCTCGGCCTGCGCCGACGACCCCAACAGCCTGTCCGCCCAGGCCAAGGCGGGGGACCGCAAGGGGTACGTCTCCGGCGACGGGAGCGTGGAGAAGATCGCTGCCGAGAAGCGACAGGAGCCGGTGGAGCTCAGCGGCGCGACCGTGGACGGTGGCACGTGGTCCATGGCCGATGCCGCCGGCAAGGTCGTCGTCGTCAACGTCTGGGGCTCGTGGTGCGGGCCCTGCGTGGCCGAGGCCCCTGACCTGCAGAAGGCCTGGGACGGCCTGTCGAAGAGCGGCAAGCCGGTGCAGTTCGTCGGCATCGACTTCCGCGAGGACCCCGAGCGGGGGGCCGCCTTCCTGAAGGCGAACGCCATCACCTACCCGTCGCTGAGCGACGAGTCCGGGGTGCTGATCCTGGCGCTGCAGGGCAAGGCCCCCACGGTCCCCACCACCCTCGTGCTCGACCAGACCGGGCGCATCGCCGCCCGGGTCAACGGCGAGGTGACGGCCAGCACGCTGACCGGCCTCGTCGACGACGTCCTCGCCGAGTCCTAGGACGGTCGCCCGCACCATGCTGTTTGACGTCACGGACACCGTGGCCGCCGGTGCCCTCCCGGTCGCCATCGCCGTCGCGCTCCTCGCAGGGCTCGTCTCCTTCGCCTCACCCTGCGTCCTCCCGCTCGTGCCCGGTTTCCTCGGGTACGTCACGGGGCTCGGCGACGTCGCGCTCGCCGAGCGCGCGAAGAGCCGGATGATCCTGGGGGCGCTGCTGTTCGTGGCCGGCTTCAGCGCCGTCTTCATCGCCACCACGGCCTTCCTCGCCTCCATCGGCGCGGCGCTGGTCGAGCACCGGACCCTGCTGATGCGCGTCGGCGGGGTGCTCGTCATCCTCATGGCCCTGGTGTTCCTCGGCGCGGGCAGCCAGCGCGAGGTGAAGCTGCGGTTCAAGCCGGCCGCCGGCCTGGCCGGCGCACCCCTGCTGGGAGCTGTTTTCGGCATCGGGTGGGCCCCGTGCACGGGGCCCACGCTGGGCGCGGTGGTCCTCCTCGCGACGACCACCGGGGACCAGCAGGCGGTGACCCGGGGCATCGTGCTCGCGGCGGCATACTGCCTTGGCCTGGGACTGCCGTTCCTGCTCATCGCCGCTGGTTTCGAGCGGTTCGGGCGGGTGTCCGCCGCCCTCCGACGGCACCAGCGCGGCATCCAGCTCTTCGGGGGTGCGCTCCTGCTCGCTGTCGGTGTCCTGCTCGTCACAGGTCTGTGGGAAGACTGGACCCGCGCCCTGCAGACCCAGCTCGTCAACGGCTTCGTGACGGTGCTCTGATGGCCGACATCGCCCAGCCGACCCTCGGTGCCCGCGGCTGGCTCCGCTGGATGTGGCGGCAGCTGACGAGCATGCGCACAGCGCTCTTCCTCCTGCTGCTGCTCGCGATCGGTGCCGTGCCCGGCTCGATCTGGCCGCAGCGGAGCATCGATGCAGCCCGCACCGCCGACTACATCGCCCAGCACGCCACGCTCGGGCCCTGGCTGGACCGGCTCGGTTTCTTCGAGGTCTACGCCTCACCGTGGTTCGCCGCGATCTACCTGCTGCTGTTCATCTCCCTCGTCGGGTGCGTCCTGCCGCGCACGCGGGTGCACTGGCGGGCGATGCGCTCCCAGCCGCCCCGGGCCCCGGGCAGGCTCGAGCGGCTGGCGGCCCACACCGAGCGCGAGGTGGGTGGATCGCCCGAGCAGGTTCTGGCCGCGGCCCGGGCAGAGCTGAAGGACAAGCGGTTCCGTGTCCACGGCCATGACCAGGAGTCCCTGAGCTCCGAGCGCGGCTACCTCAAGGAGACCGGCAACCTCGTCTTCCACCTCTCGCTCATCCTCGTCATCATCGGCGTCGCCGTGGGCCACCTCTTCGGCTGGAAGGGCGACGTCATCGTCCCCGTCGGCCAGGGCTTCGCGAACACCCTCTCCCGGTACGACACCTTCAGCCCCGGCCCCTGGGTCGACCCGCAGGACCTCTCGCCGTTCTCGCTCACGATGGACCGGCTCGACGCGACCTTCGAGGAGAATGTCACCGGCCGCGGTCAGTTCGGGCAGCCGCGGGACTTCACCGCCCACGTCACGGCCACCGACGAGCCGGGCGCGGCGCCGCGGGAGGAGACCATCAAGGTCAACCACCCTCTCGAGATGGACGGCGCCTCGGTCTTCCTCCTCGGCAACGGCTACGCGCCGGTCATCACGGTGCGCGACAAGGACGGCGACGTCGTCTACCGCGACGCGACGCCCTTCCTCGCCCAGGACAACAACTACAAGTCCGTCGGCGCCGTGAAGGTCAGCGGGGCGACTCCACAGCAGCTCGGCTTCTTCGGCCTGTTCCTGCCCACCGCCGTCATCACCCAGGAGAGCGGACCGAGCTCGATCTTCCCGGACGCGAAGAAGCCGGCCCTTGCGCTCGGCCTCTACGAGGGCGAGCTCTTCCCCGAGGGGCGGCCCCAGTCGGTCTACACCCTCGACACCGAGAAGCTCACCCAGATCAAGAACGCGAAGGGCACCGACGCGCTGCGCATCTGGCTCGAGCCGGGCCAGACCTTCGAGCTCCCCGGTGACAGGGGAAGCATCACCTTCGAGGGGGTGGAGCGCTTCGCCGGCCTGTCGGTGCGCTCCGACCCGGGCAAGGAGCTCACCCTGGCCAGCGCCCTGCTCGCGCTGGCCGGGCTCATCACCAGCCTGGTGGTGCGCCGCCGCCGCGTCTTCGTGCGGGTTTCGCCGGGGACAGCGCCGGGACGTACCGTGGTCTCCGTCGGCGGCATGGCCAAGGGTGACGACGACACACTCGCAGAGGTGGTCGAGGAGATCCTCGGCGCCGTGGAACGACGGATGGGCACACCGAGATGACCAACGAGGCGCTCGCGCAGTACGCCAACCTGAGCCTCTACTCCGCGATGGCGGTGTTCACCCTCGCCATGCTCGGCTACGCCACCTACCTCGCCGGGCTGGTCCCGCAGCGGGACCGGGGGGCCGCCTCCCTGGCCCGCGAGGACGCCCGCGAGGACGCCCTCGTGGCAGCAGGCGTGGCCAGCGGCCCCGCCAGCCGGGAGACCCTCGCCGGCGCTGCGCCGGTGGAGGCCGGTGCCGCCGAGGACGGGGCCGTGCCCGAGCGGGCGCGCAAGGCCGCTGGCATCGCGGGGACGCTGACCTGGCTGGGCGGCTTCCTCCTCGTCCTGTCGGCGGTGCTGCGCGGCGCGTCCGTGCACCGCTGGCCGCTGGGCAACATGTTCGAGTTCGCCGTGGTGGGCGCCATGTTCACGGTGCTCGCGTTCTGCGTCTGGTCCACCAGGCGTGACCTGCGCTGGCTGGGGCTGTTCGTGATCGCCCCGGTGCTGCTGACCCTCGGGCTGGCCATCACCGTCTGGTACACCGAGGCGGCCGAGCTCCTGCCGTCGCTGAAGAGCGTGTGGCTCGCGATCCACGTGACGGTGGCCACCCTCTCCGTCGGCCTCTTCGCCATCGCCGCCTCGGCGACCGCGATCTACCTCGTCAAGGACGCCCTCCAGCGCAGCGGCCGCCGCTCCATCCTGGACCGCTTCCCCGCGGCGCCGGCCATCGAGCGGCTGGCGTACAGCCTGCACATCGTGGCCTTCCCGCTGTGGACCTTCACCCTCATCGCCGGGGCGATCTGGGCCCGGCAGGCCTGGGGTGCCTACTGGAACTGGGACCCCAAGGAGGTCTGGACCTTCGTCATCTGGGTGGTCTACGCGGCCTACCTGCACGCCCGGGCCACCAGCGGCTGGAGCAGGCAGTCGGCGAACTACATCGCCCTCGCCGGGTGGGGCTGCATCATCATCAACTACACCGTGGTGAACGTGTTCTTCGTCAGCCAGCACTCCTACTCGGGGCTCTGAGCCGCATGGTCCGCTACACCGTCCTCCGTCTGCTGATCTTCTTCGGCGTGCTCGCGGCCCTCTGGCTGCTCGGGCTGCGGGACCGCGACGAGCAGCTCCTGCTGCTCGTGCTCTCGGCCGTGATCTCGATGGCCATCTCCCTCGTCGTGCTCAAGCGCTTCCGTGACGACTACAGCGAGCAGATCGCCGAGCGCCTGCAGCGCCGGGCGGAGGCGAAGCAGCAGCATGCGCGGCGCTCCGACGAGCAGGCCGAGGACGCCGAGGACGAGGGGGCCGCGGGCACCCGCGACACCGGGGGCGACCAGCAGGGGCCGGTCGAGTACCGCTAGGGACCGTGCGCGGTTCGCGGCCCGTCAGCCCGCGGCGCCGCCCCAGGCCACGCCCGCGGCAAGCAGGGCCGCGTAGACGATCTCGAACAGGCCGGTCGCGGCCAGCACGCCCACCAGGTCGCGACCCGTGGCGCCGGCGAGCACGACCCGCACCGGCTTCCAGGCCACCGCCAGTGACAGCAGGGCCAGCAGCGCCGCGGGGCGGCTGAGGGCGATGCCCACGACCACCAGCGCTGCCACGGCGACGAGGGCGGCATACAGGATGCGGGTGCCGCGGTCTCCGAGCCGCACGGCGAGGGTGATCTTGCCCGTGGCCCGGTCGGTGGGAATGTCCCGCAGGTTGTTGGCCACGAGGATGGCCGAGGCGATCGCGCCGACGCCGACGGCGCCGAGGACGCCCACGCGCGTGACCTCGCCCGCCTGCGTGTACAGGGTGCCCAGGGTGGCCATCAGGCCGAAGAACAGGAAGACGTAGACCTCGCCGAGGCCCCGGTAGCCGTACGGGTTGTCCCCGCCGGTGTACTTCCACGCGGCGAGGATGGCGAGCGCGCCGAGGGGGATCATGATCCAGGCGTTGCTCAGCGCCACCAGGGCCAGGCCGACCAGCGCGGCGAACCCGAAGAACGAGAACGCCATGAGCTTGACGTTCTCTGGGTCGGCCTTGTGCTGGCCGACCAGGCGGACCGGCCCGACCCTCGAGGCGTCGGTGCCGCGGACGCCGTCGGAGTAGTCGTTGGCGTAGTTGACCCCGACCTGCAGGCTCACCGACACGACGAGCGCGAGCAGGGCGAGCGCGAGGTCGGCCTGGCCGAGAGCTGCGGCGGCGCCGGTTCCGACGAGGACGGGGGCGATGGCAGCGGGCAGGGTGCGGGGGCGCGCGCCCTCGATCCACTGGGCAATGGTGGCCATGGGGGTGGTGGTCTCGCTCTGGTGTGGTGCGGAGAGGGGTGTCACACGGGGTGTGACGGCCCAAGGGTCTGTCAGGTCACAGGTTACGGAGGAAGTCCGGGTCGTCGTCGGGGCCACGCGGGGGAGGCGGGCGATGACTTCGTCCGGGCCGGGGACGTCCCCCCTGGGGCCGTCCGGCGACGAACCACGCGATGGGCCCCACCACCCAGAACAGCAGGATGAGGAACACCCAGACGAGCTTGGGCAGGTTGCGCACACGCTGCTCGTCGGCCTGGATGCAGTCGACGGCCGCATAGATGGTCAGGGCCACGGCGAGGAGCCACGGCAGCACGCGGAGCATGGGTCAATCGTGTCACGTCCCGTGGGCAAGGCGGGACCGGATGGCGCTGCGGTCTGGCTTGCCCGGCCCGCGCAGCGGCAGAGCCCCCAGGGCGGCCACGCGGCGGGGCAGTGCGTGGTCGGGGACCCAGCCCCTCAGCGCCTCCCGGACCTCGGCGACGGAGGGCGCCGCCAGGCCGTCGCGGAGCACGAGTGCGGCGGCGACTGCCTCGCCCCACTCGGGGTCCGGGACCCCCACGACGACCGCCTCGGCCACGCCGGGCACGTGGGCGACCAGGGCCTCCTCGACGGGGCGGGGCGCGACCTTGAGGCCCCCGGTGTTGACGAGGTCGTCGATCCTGCCGTCGACATGCCAGTGCCCGTCGCCGTCCTGGTGACCGACGTCGTCGGTGGCGAACCAGCGGGTGCCGGCGCTGTCGGTCGAGAACGCGGCAGCGGTGAGGTCGGGGCGTCCGAGGTAGCCGTCTGCGAGCGTGGCGCCGCCGAGGTGTAGCCGTCCGCCCGGCTCGCCGCGGACGCAGGTGCCCACGAGGGGAACCCCGGAGTAGACGCAGCCCCCGGCGGTCTCGCTCATGCCGTAGGTCGTCACGACCCTCACGCCACTCTCCCGCGCGCGGGCGAGGAGCGGCGGCGCGCTCGCGGCCCCGCCGACGAGCACGGCGTCGAACGTCCGCAGCACGGACGAGCCCTCGCGGTCGTCGAGCAGCCGGAGGAGCTGGGTGGGCACCAGCGACGTGAAGCGCCTCCTGCCTGTCAGGGCTGCTGCGGCGGCTGTGAAGGCGGCCGGGGTGAACCCGTTGTGGAGGTCGGCGACGACGGGCGTGGTGCCCGCGAGGACGGAGCGCAGCAGCACCTGCACGCCGGCGATGTGGTGGGCCGGCATGGCAAGCAGCCACTGGCCGGGGCCGCCGAGCCGCTCGTCGGTCGCTGTGGCGCTCGCGGTGAGCGCTGCGGCCGTCAGCATGGCGAGCTTGGGGGTGCCCGTCGACCCGGAGGTCCCCACGACGAGGGAGAGGCCATCGGGGAGGTCGCCCGCGTCGCGAGCCGCGTTCTCGGGAAGGACAGGTGGCTGCGCGTGCGCGGCATACGGCAGCACGGCCGGGCCGCCTGAGAGGGCCTCGCGCAGCGCGGGCAGGACCTCGAGGGCGTCGGGTCCGGCCGGCACCGGGAGGGGCCGCAGCGACGTCACCGCCTCAGCGTATGCCGCGGGGGCCGCCCCTCTGGACGCCGCCTTGTCGCCGGGGCACCATGAGTCCGGAGGTGGGGCATGGACGCCGACTTCGCTTCGTACCTCGAGCGTGTGCGGGCCCACCGCGCGGAGCTGCGTGACTCCGTCGCGGCGGTCGACGACGCGCTGGCCTCGCCGATCTCGGGGCCCGAGTGGCGCGACCGGGTGTGCACCGCGCTCACGGAGCTGGCGCACGACTTCCGGACGCACATCGACCTCACCGAGGGGGAGGGCGGGCTGTACGCCGATGTGCGCGCCTCCTCGCCCCGGCTGTCCGGGCGGGTGCGCAGGCTGACCGACGAGCACGTGCGGTACTCCGGTCACATCAACAGCCTGCTGGCCCGGCTGGACGGCGCGGGGCCCGTCGACGACCTCCAGGACTTCCGCGAGGAGGTCACCGCGTTGATGGGTCAGATGGTGCGACACCGGCAGACGGGGGCAGACCTCGTCTTCGAGGCCTACGAGGTCGACATCGGCGGCTCGGGCTGACCGGTCCGGTCTCCCGTCAGAGTGTCGCGAGGGCTGCAGCGGCCACGGCCAGCGTGGCGGCGATCTCGCCCATGCCGGCCCGTCGGGGGGAGACGGCGAAGGCGGGGACGACGGCGGCCCGCACAGTGAGCAGGGCGAAGACCAGGACGAGCGCGCCACCGGCGGGGATGGCGGCGAGCGTCGCCAGGCCGTGGAAGCCGACCGAGAGCCCGTAGTGCCGCAGGCTGCCGCGCTCGCGGATGAGCGTCTTGACGTACAGCACCGTGCCCGCGAAGTAGGCGGCGAGGACCGCGGCGAGCTGCCAGGCTCGCTCCCAGTCCGTGCCGCCCCCGGCGTCGTAGGCGACGACCGTCATGAGGCACGAGCCGATCGTGGTCGCCAGGCCGCTGACCAGGGCCCGCTCGTGCCGCGTCGCCGAGGCGAGCAGGCCGATGACCAGTGGCGGGAGGAACAGGGGCGCCCATCGGGCCAGGTCTGGTCGCATCAGCAGGACGATGGCGCCGAGAACCAGGGTCGCCGCGGCATACACGCGGACCGGGGGCAGGTAGCGCGCGCGACGCCGGGACTTCAGCCACAGGCCGGTCGCGAAGAAGGCGAAGTACCCGGTGAACCAGAACGCCGCGAGCGGAAGGTGCACCCAACGTGGCTCGCTGGCGACGACGCCGACGAGCAGGGGCGTGGCCAGCATCGCCCAGGCGCCGTGCTGGTTGGGGACCCAGCCGGGGGAGCGGCGTCCGCTCCGGCCGGGGGTCTGGCTGCGCCTGCCGGGTTTCCGGCGCTGCAGGTCAGGGGCGACGGCGTGGGTCACGCGTCGAGTTTACCCGGTTGAAGCCGTGAAAAATAAATGGCCTGCGCGGCGCCTCCCATTGCCGCGTCGGCGGCATCCCCAGGGGTCTGTCAGAAGTACCAGGGGAAGGGCGACCAGTCAGGATCGCGCTTCTCGAGGAACTGGTCGCGGCCCTCCACGGCCTCGTCGGTCATGTAGGCCAGCCGGGTGGCCTCACCCGCGAACACCTGCTGCCCCATGAGCCCGTCGTCGACGAGGTTGAACGCGAACTTCAGCATCCGCTGCGCCTGTGGGCTCTTGCCCATGATCTCCCGGGCGGCCTGCAGGGCCTCGGCCTCGAGCGAGGAGTGGTCGGCCACGATGTTGACCGCGCCCATCTGATGCATGTCCTCGGCCGAGTAGGTACGGCCGAGGAAGAAGATCTCGCGGGCGAACTTCTGGCCCACCATCCTGGCGAGGTAGGCCGAGCCGTAGCCGCCGTCGAACGAGCCCACGTCGGCGTCGGTCTGCTTGAAGCGGGCGTGCTCGCGCGACGCGATGGTCAGGTCGCAGACGACGTGCAGGGAGTGCCCGCCACCGGCCGCCCAGCCGTTGACGACGGCGATGACGATCTTGGGCATGGTCCGGATCAGGCGCTGCACCTCCAGGATGTGCAGCCGGCCGCCCTCGGCCTTGACCCGGCGCTCGTCGACCGTGTCAGCGGTCTCGCCCTGGGCGTACTGGTAGCCCGAGCGGCCACGGATGCGCTGGTCCCCACCGGAGCAGAAGGCCCACTTGCCGGCGGAGCCGGTGCCCTCGGCGCCCGGACCGTTGCCCGTGAGCAGCACGACGCCGACATCCGGCGTCCGGCGGGCGTGGTCGAGCGCCTGGAACAGCTCGTCGACCGTGTGCGGTCGGAACGCGTTGAGGACCTCGGGGCGGTCGAACGCGATCCGCACCGCCCCCACGTCGCGCGCCCGGTGGTAGGTGATGTCGGTGAAGTCGAAGCCCGGCACGGCGTCCCAGGCCGACGGGTCGAACGTCTCGCTGACGGTGTTCTGCTCGCTCACCTCGGCGAGCCTAGTGGGACCGCTGGAGGGGTATGCCGGGTGCTCGCCGGCAGGACCCGAGCCCCGGTGGTGCCTGGAGCCTGTGCGGTGGCAGCCGTCAGCGAGGCGCCCTAGCGTCGGGGCCATGGCCCTTCGCTGGTACACCATCGTCATCGACTGTCGCGACATCGCCGCCCAGGCGCGCTGGTGGGCGGAGGTGCTCGACTGGCGGATCGTCTACGAGGACGAGCACGAGGTCGCCGTCATTCCGAAGCACGCCAGCGAGGACCCGGTCACCGACGGCGAGGCATGGCGGCGGCAGCCACAGGGCCTGGTGTTCGTGCCCGCCCCGGAGGGCAAGCAGGTCAAGAACCGGCTCCACATCGACCTCGCCCCGCACACCAGCCAGGACCGCGACGCCGAGATTGCCCGGCTGCTCGAGGCGGGCGCCACCCATGTCGACGTCGGCCAGGGCGACGACGTGACCTGGACCGTGCTGGCCGATCCCGAGGGCAACGAGTTCTGCGTGCTGTCCTCGCGCGACCGCTGAGCGGGGCGGTCACCCTGCTGTGGCCGCAGAAGGCGGTGTGCGGCGGCTGACCCGCCCCGGTTGAATGGCCCGGTGGACACACGCACGTCCGGCGGCCCGCTGCCCGACCTCGACGAGCTCCTGGCCGGCCTGCGGGTTGTCGCCATCCCGATGCGGGTGCGCTTCCGGGGAGTGACGGTGCGCGAGGCCGCGCTCGTCAACGGTCCCGCCGGCTGGGGCGAGTTCTCGCCCTTCCCCGAGTACGAGTCGGCCGAGGCCTCCCGGTGGCTGGCCTCGGCGCTCGAGTCCGCCTGGCAGGGCTGGCCCGAGCCGCTGCGCACCAGGATCCCGGTCAACGCCACGGTGCCCGCCGTCCCGGCCGAGCAGGTCCCGGCGGTCCTCGCCCGGTTCGAGGGGTGTCGGACCGCCAAGGTCAAGGTCGGCGAGCGTGGCCAGGCGCTCCACGACGACGTGTGCCGGGTGGCTGCGGTTCGCGACGCGATGGGGCCGGGGGCCCGTATCAGGGTCGACGCCAATGGCGCCTGGGACGTGGACCAGGCGAGCGACGCGCTCGCGGCGCTCGCGGCATACGGGCTGGAGTATGCGGAGCAGCCGTGCGCATCCGTCGAGGAACTGCGCGAGCTGCGCCTCCGCTTGGCGCGCAACGGCGTCGACGTACCCGTCGCGGCGGACGAGTCGATCCGCAAGGCGGAGGACCCGCTCCGCGTGGCCCGTGCGGGGGCCGCAGACCTCATCGTCGTCAAGGTCGCGCCGCTCGGCGGCGTGCGCCGTGCCCTGGAGATCGTCGGCGGGTGCGGCCTGCCCGCCGTCGTCTCCTCGGCGCTCGACACGTCGGTGGGAATGGCGGCGGGAGTGGCGCTGGCCGCCGCGCTGCCGGAGCTGCCGCACGCCTGCGGGCTGGGCACGGTGGCGCTCCTCGAGGGCGACGTCACCGAGCACCAGCTCGTTCCCCGGGGCGGCGAGGTGCCGGTGCGCCGGGTGGCTGCCGACCCCGAGCTCCTGGAGAGGTGGGCCGCGCCCGCCGACCGGCAGGCCTGGTGGCGCGACCGTGTGCGCGGCTGCTGGAACGTGCTCGGGTCCGCCGGCTGACGACAGGACGCCCCCGGTGCGGGGCAATACAGTCGGGGTCGTGAACATCATCTTCGTCGAGCCCGGCTTCCCGGCGAACCAGCGCAGGTTCGCCCTGGCCCTGGCCTCGGTCGGGGCCAACGTCATCGGTATAGGCGAGAGCGAGGAGTGGGCCCTCGACGACGAGCTGCGCAGCGCCCTGACCGGCTACTACCGGGTGGGCTCGGTGACCAGCGTGCGCGAGATGACCGACGCGGTGCGGTTCATCCAGGACCGGGTCTGGGTCGACCGGCTCGAGGCCACGGTCGAGGCCCACACCATGCCGGCGGCGCAGGTGCGGGAGGCCACGGGCATCCCCGGCACCTCGGTGCACACGACGTGGCTGTGCCGGGACAAGCCGTCGATGAAGCAGGCGCTGCGCGAGGCCGGCGTCCCTACGGCTGCGTCACGGGCTGCGGACCACGCCGACGAGGTGTGGGAGTTCGCCGCCACGGTGGGCTACCCGCTGATCCTCAAGCCCCGCGCGGGTGCCGGCGCCCAGGACACGATGCGGGTCGACTCCGACGCGGCCCTCGCCCATGCCCTGACGGTGTTCGGCGCGACGGGCGCGACGTCGATCGCCGTCGAGGAGTTCGTCGAGGGCCACGAGGGCTTCTACGACACCATCGCCCACCAGGGCCGGGTCGTGCACGACTGGACGACGCACTACTACCCCAACGTCCTGGAGGCGATGCGCACGCGCTGGATCTCGCCGCAGTTCGTGACGACGAACCGGATGGCCGACTCCTCGTTCTACGGCGAGGTGCAGGACCTCGGCCAGCGGGTCATCGAGGCCCTGGGCATCAGCACCTCGGCGACGCACATGGAATGGTTCCACGGGCCGAAGGGGCTGAAGTTCTCCGAGATCGGCGCCCGCCCGCCCGGCGTCGGCTGCTGGGACCTCTACTCCGCCAGCAACGACGTCGACGTCTACCGGGAGTGGGCCCACATCATCACGCACGGCATGCCGGAACAGCCCATGCGCAGGCCGTACTCCGCCGGCATCGTGGCGCTCCGGCCCGACCACGACGGGCAGATCCGCGGCTACAGCGGCATCGACGACATCCAGGCCCGCTACGGCCAGTGGGTCATCGACGGGCACTTCCCGCCCGAGGGGCACCACACCCAACCGGTGGAGGCCGGCTACATGGCGAACGCCTATGTGCGCCTTCGCCACCCCGACTACGACACCCTCCGCGGGATGCTCGACGACGTGGGGCGCACCATCCACGTGCACGCCGGCTGAACCGTGGCGACCACTGTCCTGCTGGGGCCACAGCGCTTCATGACCACCGCCGGCAGCACCCTGCGGGCGCTCGCGGTCGACGGCCCGGTGGCCACCATCACCGCCGGCTGGGAGGAGCGGGAGGACCAGGACGCCGAGCTCAACTCCGTCCTCGACGGCCGCGGCCGCAACCTGCGCCTGCACCACCGGATGTTCGACGTCCTGGACAAGGACGCGGCCTTCGCGGCGGCGGCGCTGGCGTTCCGGGACCGCCACGACGAGCTCCTCGGCTTCTACCGCCTGCGCCTCCAGGGGGCGATGGAGGGGGTGTATGCCGTGCAGCGCCGTTCCTCGGCGCACGGCACGGGGGAGGCGGCCCTGGCCGACGCGGTCGAGGCGGTCCGGCGGCTGGACGAGTGGTACTCGTCCCAGCTCAAGGGTCTCTACCGCGACCTCGATGCGCAGGCGCCCGCCGAGCGGAGCGACGTCATCGGCTGGCACCGGGGCGAGCTCGCGGCCGCCCTGGCCGACAGTGCCGCCCTGGTCATCACGGGTGGCCACGTCGGCACCCTGCTGAGGACCCTGCGCATGTTCGCGCTCGCCATCCCCGACGCGCTGCCGGTGATCGCCTGGTCCGCGGGCGCGATGGCCCTCACCTCCAAGGTCGTCCTGTTCCACGACTTCGCTCCCCGCGGCTCGCACGAGGTCGAGGTGTTCGACCGCGGACTCGGGCGGGTGCCCGGCGTCATCGCCCTCCCGCACGCCCGGCGGCGACTGGCCCTGGACGACCGGGCCCGGTGCGCGGTGCTGGCACGCAGGTTCGCCGAGCACCGCCTGCTGCTCCTCGACGACGGCACCGCGGCGGTCTTCGACGGCGCGTCGGCAGGCGAGGGCGTCGCCGGGCGCAACGGCGCCACCGCGGCATACGGCCCTCTCCCGCATGGCGTGCGGGTCCTCGCCCAGACGGGCGCCGTGGAACAGGTGGGCCCGGCGTGAGCGGGCGCCGGATCGCGCTGAACCGGCTGCGGGAGCGGCTGCCGGTCGACTCCGCGGCGATCGACCGCTTCGTCGCACGGCACGGCTCGCCGATCATCGAGGGGGAGCGCGCGACATTCCTCTTCCGGGGCGACGCCGATGCGGTGACTGTGCGGCACCGGGTGGTGGGGCTGCCCGACCCGCTGGAGATGCGCCGGCTGGAGGGCACCGACCTGTGGGCCGCCAGCACGGTCCTGCCCGAGGGGTCGCGGGTGGAGTACCAGCTCGAGCTGCGCCGGGGCGAGCACCACGAGCGCTTCAACGACCCCCTCAACCCCAGGGTGGCCCACAGCCCCATGGGGTCGAGCTCGGTGTGCGCGGCCGTCGGCTACCAGGTGCCGGAGTGGGTCCACCACGACCCCGAGGCCCGTCCGGGGGAGCTGCGCGAGACGGTCATGCGCAGCAAGGCGCTGCGGCGCGAGCAGCCCGTCCACCTCTACCTCCCCGCGCGCTTCCACCAGGCCATGCGCTACCCGCTGCTGGTGGTCCACGACGGCACGGACTACCTCAACTTCGCGGCGATGAAGACGGTCCTGGACAACCTCATCCACCGTCTCGACATCGCGCCGATGGTCGTCGCCTTCGTCCCGCCGCGCGACCGGCTCAAGGAGTACCCCAACCACGCGCCCCACGCGCGGTTCATCGCCCGCGAGCTCGTGCCCCGGCTCGCCGAGGAGTTCCCGCTCCTCGGCGGCCCCGAGGGCCGCTGCCTGATGGGCAGCAGCTTCGGCGGCATCGCCTCCCTCTCCACGGCAGTGCGCTACCCCGGCGTGTTCGGGTCGCTCCTGCTGCAGTCCGCCTCCCTCGTCTTCACCGACATCGGCCTCGACCACGGCGGCGGCCCGTATTTCGACCCGGTGGTGAAGTTCGTGAACCGGTACCGCGCCCGTCCCACCGCGCCGGTCGAGCGGATCTTCATGAGCTGCGGAACGTACGAGCCGCTCATCACCCCGAACCGCGCCATGGTGCCGGTCTTCCGCGGGGCGGGAATGACCGTGAACTTCACCGAGGCCCGCGACGGGCACAACTGGGAGAACTGGCGTGACCGGCTCCGCGAGGGCCTGTCGTGGGTGTTCCCCGGCCCGCAGAAGTTCGTGTACGAGTAGGACCCTCTTCGTGTACGCACAGGACCGACGACCAGGAGGTCGCACGTGAAGGTCACCGAGCACTGGTACTCCCACCGCATGCACCGGGACATCGCCCTCGCCCGCTGGGGCCACTACGGGGTGCCTGTCCTGTTGTTCCCGACCGCCGGCGGTGACGCCGAGGAGGTGGAGCGCAACCACCTCGTCGGCCACCTGGCGCCCCTCATCGAGGACGGACGGGTCAAGGTCTACTCGTGCGACAGCGTGGCTGGGCAGGCGCTGGTCCGCAAGGAGGGCGACCCCGGGCACCGGATGTGGCTGTTCAACGCGTTCCACGACGCGGTGGCCCACGAGATCGTCCCCGCCATCACGGCGGACTGCGGCGGTCCGCAGCCCATCGTCGTCGCCGGGTCCTCGATCGGGGCGTTCAACTCCCTGGCCATGATCTGCCGCTACCCGCACCTGTTCAGCGCCGCGGTGTGCATGAGCGGCACGTACCGGCTGGAGACGCTCGTCGGGGGCCCCGTCACCGACGACCTCTACTTCTCGTCGCCGCTGCACTTCCTGCCCGACCTGCACGGCCCCCTGCTGGAGGAGCTGCAGCGCCGCTTCGTCATCCTCGCGACGGGGACCGGCGAGTGGGAGGACATCGGCGAGTCCTGGGCCGTCGCACACGTCCTCGGGTCGAAACAGGTGCCCAACCGGGTCGACGACTGGGGGCCGAGCTACCCGCACGACTGGCACACCTGGTGGCAGATGCTGCCCGTCTACCTCGACGAGCTGGTGCCGTGACCGGCGTCGCGGAGGAGCTCAGGGCCGCGCTCGCGGCCGCAGTGCAGGCCGGTATGCCGCGGGCGCGGGCCGACCTCGAGCGCCTGGTCGCGCTCCGCTCGGTGGCGAACCCGCAGATCGAGCCCGCGGAGGAGTGCCAGGCCGCGGCCTCGCTCGTGGCCGGCCTCCTCGCCGACGTGGGGGTGGGCGAGGTCGAGTCGCTGCCGGCGCCCGACGGGTCCGTCGCGGTCGTCGGGCGCTCGCCCGGGCCGGACGCCGCCCCGGCGGTCCTGCTCTACTCGCACTACGACGTGGTCCCGGCGGGGGAGCCAGGGGAGTGGGACTCGCCGCCGTGGCAGCTCACGGAGCGCGACGGGCGGTGGTACGGCCGGGGTGCTGCGGACTGCAAGGGCAACCTCGTGGCAACACTGCTGGCGCTGCAGGCGCTGCGCGAGGTCTGCGGCGGGTGGCCGGTCGAGGTCGCGGTCGTCTGCGAGGGGTCGGAGGAGCAGTCCAGCGGCGGCATGGAGGCGCTGGCCCGGGCGCGTCCCGACCTCGTCCGCTGCGACGCGCTGGTGCTCGCCGACACCGGCAACGTCGCGCTGGGCGTCCCCACGGTCACCACCTCGCTGCGCGGGACCGGAAGCGTGCTGGTCACCGTGCGCACCATGGACCGCCCTGCCCACTCCGGGATGTACGGCGGGGCCGCGCCGGATGCTCTGCAGGCCCTGCTCGCGGCCTTGGCGAGCCTGCGCGACGAGACCGGCGAGACGACGGTCGACGGGCTGGCCCACGACGGCCGGTGGGCCGGCGCGGCATACGACCCAGCCCGGTTCGCCGACGATGTCGGCGTGCTCGACGGCGTCCAGCCGCTCAGCGGCGACGGCGCGTCCATCGCCGACCTCGTGTGGGCGCGTCCCGCCGCCACGGTCCTGGCGATCGACTGCCGGCCGGTCTCCCAGGTGACGGCGGCGGTGCACGGCAGCGCCCGGGCCGTGGTCAACCTGCGCACTCCGCCCGGCGTCGACGCGGCCGAGGCCCAGCGCCTGCTCATCGAGCATCTCCGCCGGCACACGCCGTACGGCGCCCAGGTCGAGGCGAGGCCGGTGTCCCTCGGCCAGCCGTTCGAGGCCCGGACCGACGGACCCGCCTTCCGCGCCCTGGGGCGGGCCATGGCGGCGGCGTTCGGCCGGGAGATGGTCACGACCGGACAGGGCGGCTCGATCCCGCTCGCGACCGCGCTCGCCGAGCTGCTGCCCGAGACGGAGGTGCTGCTCATCGGTGTCGAGGAGCCCGGCGCCAGGATCCACGCCCCGAACGAGAGCGTCCACCCCGAGGAGCTGCGGCGGACCGCGCTGGCGCTCGCGCTGTTCCTCGCCGAGCTCGGCGGCCTGCTGCAGGAGGATTGAGCCATGGCGACCACCGAGGCTGACGTCATCGAGATCCTGGGGGCTCGGAACCGGGAGCACCGCGACCTCGCAGTCCTCGACTGCCTGAGGGGGAACGCATGACCGTGCGATGGGTCTGGGTGTTCCTCGACCTCCCCGAGCGGGAGTTCGAGACGTCGCTGGCGTTCTGGCGTGAGGTCGCCCGCAGCGACGTGTCGCCGTGGCGTGGGCAGTACCGCGAGTTCGCCACGCTGCTCCCCGCCGAGGGCGAACCCTGGCTGAAGGTGCAGCGCGTGGGCGGCGAGGGCGGTGTCCACCTCGACCTCGACGTCGACGAGCCCCTGCCGGTGGCCGCCGAGCGGGCGGTGCGGCTCGGTGCCGCGGTGGTCGGCGACCTCGGCGACGTGGTGGTGTGCCGCTCACCCGGCGGGTTCGTCTTCTGCCTCACACCGTGGACCCCCGGGGAGACGGCGCAGGGCCAGGTGCGCACGGGCGCCGAGAGCCTGCTCGACCAGGTCTGCCTCGACATCCCACCGCAGGGGTATTCCGCCGAGGTCGCCTTCTGGTCCGAGCTCACGGGGTGGGAGGTGGACGACCCCGACCCCGACGACGAGTTCGCGCGCCTCACCTGGCCCGCGGGGCTGCCGGTGCGGTTCCTCCTGCAGCGGCTCGACGAGGGCGACGGGCCGGTGCAGGGGCACGTCGACCTCTCCGCGGTCGACCGCGCGGCAGAGGTCGAGCGCCACCTCGGCCTGGGGGCGAGCGAGGCGGGCGCCGGCCGGGGCTGGACCGTGATGCGGGCGCCCGCGGGGCACCGGTACTGCGTCACCGATCGCCACCCCGAACGACCGGTCCCCGGCGCACCCTGACCGCCGGGACCTTCGCCCAGGGCCTCGTCCACAGCGCTGCACACGGTCTGCGCACCGTCCACAGCAGCCCGTAGACCGCTCCTGCCCGCGGCGTGCCCCGCCTAGCGTCGCGGTGTGCGAGGAGATCCCGAGGACCTGCGGAGGACCGCAGCCACGCTGCGTCTGGAGGGCGACCGGGTGCGGCTCCTGGCGATGCGGGTGCGGGCCGTCGGTGCGGTGCGATGGCGGTCTCCGGCAGCCGAGCTGTACCGGCAGCGCGTGGAGGCGCGGGCCGGGCGGCTGGAGGCAGCGGCCGAGGAGGCCCACACCCTGGCGCGGGCCGCCGAGGCTCTCGCGGCAGTCCTCGAGCGGCCGGAGCCACCCTGATGGCTCGCGCCCGCACGAGCCTCGACATCACCGGGGGCACGGGCGGTGTCGGTGCGGCGCTGGAGGACCTCGCCGCGGCGGCGCAGCGGATCGCCGAGACGGCAGCCGACGTCTCGCTGGTGGCGACGGTGGTGCTGCGCTCGGCGCTGTCCGCCGACCTGGTGTCGGCCGCGCTGGCGTGCCCGGTCGAGTCCGCGCGCCTGGCTGCGGGGCTCGCCGACCTCGCGGGCCCGGGCGGGCTCGGCGGTGAGGCCGTGGCTCTCGGCACACTCGCTGCCGGACTGCGGTCGGCCGTCGCGGCCTACGCCGCGGGCGAGGAGGTGGTCGCCCGGCTCGTCGAGGCGGCCCAGGACGCCGCCGTGCTCGTGCTGTCGCGCCAGGCGGCGCCCCTGGCTGTCGCGGTGGCCGCAGTGCACCGAGCCGGGGTCGACGTGGGGGCCGGGGCCGAGCGGCTGGTCTTCGAGGCCCCTTGGCTGGCGGACCTCGCCGGTGGCGTCGAAGGTGCGGTCGCCGGGCCCGCCACACCGCTGGGCTACGAGGACGCCCTCACCCTGCTGTCCCGGACCCTGTCGCACGGCGGTCGGCTCACCGAGGCCGGGAGGCAGGTCCAGGCCACGGCCGAGCCGTCCAGAGCCGCCCGCGCACCGGCGAGCCTGGCTGACCTCCTCGCCCACCAGGACGATCTCGGTACCGCGGCCTCGCAGCCGTCCCGGGTGCGTGTGGTCGAGGTGCCGCAGGCTGACGGTTCGTCGTCCTGGGTCGTCGTCATCCCGGGCACCCAGAGCTGGTCGCCGCGGGCGGGTACCAACCCGTCCGACCTCACCAGCGACGTGGTCCTCATGGCCCAGCAGTCCGCACTGCTCGCCGCGGGCGTGGACCACGCGCTGCTGCAGGCCCAGCGCGACGCGGGACGGGAGGGCCTGGCCGACGCCGTGATGCTGGTCGGCCACAGCCAGGGCGGCATCGCCGCCGCGGCCCTGGCCGCCGACCCGGACTTTCGCCAGCGCCAACGGGTCACCCACGTCGTGGCGAGCGGCGCGCCCATCGCGCGCTTTCCCGTGCCGCCCGAGGTCTCGGTGCTGGCCATCGAGCACCGGCAGGACGCCGTGCCCCGTCTGGAGGGTGAGCGCAACGCGGACCGCCGCGGCTGGGTGACGGTCACCCGCGACCTCGACGGCGAGCCGGTGGACCGCAGCGCGGGCGCCGCCCACGCCTCCGGGCTCTACCGGGCGACCGCAGCCCTGGCCGACACCTCGGGTTCGCACTCGCTCGCCGACTGGAGGCGCGGCAGTGCCGCCTTCCTGGCCGGCCCGACGGCGGGCACCGCGACCGTGCGCGACTTCCGGGTGGCGCGGGTGGGGGGTGCCCCCTAGTGGCAAGATCGGCCGCGTGAACCCGTCGACCGCCCTCGCGACCGTGCTCGTCGACGAGCTCATCCGCTGCGGTGTGCGCGAGGCGGTGCTGTGCCCGGGGTCCCGGTCTGCGCCGCTGGCCTACGCCCTGCAGGACGCCGACCGCGCCGGGCGGCTTCGCCTCCACATGCGGGTGGACGAGCGCTCGGCTGGCTTCCTCGCCCTGGGGCTGGCCAAGGTCACCCGGGTCCCCGCTGTCGTGGTGACGACCTCCGGCACCGCGGTGGCGAACCTCCACCCTGCCGTTCTCGAGGCCCATCACGCCCACGTGCCACTGGTCGTGCTCAGCGCCGACCGGCCCCCGGAGCTGCGCGGCACCGGGGCCAACCAGACGACGGCCCAGCCCGGCATCTTCGGCGCGGTCGTGCGGTGGACGCAGGACCTCGGTGCCCCCGAACGACGTCCCGGCCAGCAGGCCGCGTGGCGGTCGACGGTATGCCGCGCGGTCGCCGCCGCGACCGGACGGCCCTCCGGGGTGCCGGGACCGGCGCACCTGAACGTCCCACTGCGCGAGCCGCTGGTCCCGATGGACCAGGGCGAGTGGCCCGAGCCGCTGGCAGGCCGGGCGGGCGGCGAGCCCTGGGTCCGCGTGGCGGGCAGCGCGACGACCGGAGACACGGCCGGCTCGAGAGCGGTCACGCCCCTCGAGAGGACCCTCGTGGTGGTCGGCGACCTGCCCGAGCCCGGTCAGGCGGAGGCCGCCATCCGCTGGGCGATCGACTCCGGCTGGCCTGTGGTGGCCGAGCCGTTCAGCTCCGCCCACGGAGCCCTGCCGCACGGCCCGCTGCTGCTGGCCGCCGAGGACTGGCTGGAGCGCCACCTTCCGGACCGGGTCATCACCGTCGGCCGGGTCACGCTGGCCCGCCCGGTGGCGCGGCTGCTGCGCAACCCGAGTGTGCGCGTCGAGGCCGTCACCGCCGACCCGGCCTGGGCCGACCCCTCCCACGTCGTCAGCGCCGTCCACGGCCTGGGCGTGCTGCGCGTTCCCGTGCCCACGGCCGGGGCCGGTGACTGGGCGGCGGAGTGGGAGCAGGCCGGCAGGGCGGTCGCCAAGGCCGTGGCCGACGCCGCCCACCCGTGGCCCAGTGGGCTCGCGGTCGCCGAGGCCGTCGGGACCTCGGTGGCACCCGGCGCCCTGCTCTTCCTGGGCTCGTCCAACGCCGTCCGCGACCTCGACCTCGCCACGCACCCTGCCGGGGACCGGCCTGCGGTGGTCGCCAGTCGCGGCCTGGCCGGGATCGACGGCTGTGTCTCCACGGCGGTCGGACTGGCGCTCGCGGGCGGTGGGCCGAGCTATGCGCTGCTCGGCGACCTCACCTTCCTCCACGACGCCAACGGCCTGCTCATCGGACCGGCCGAGCCCCGCCCGGACCTCACGATCGTGGTTGCGAACGACGACGGCGGCGGCATCTTCACCCTCCTCGAGCCGGGGGAGCCGGCCCGGGCAGCGGACTTCGAGCGCGTGTTCGGCACCCCCACCGGCACCGACCTCGCTGCCCTCTGCGCCGCGCACGGCGTGCCCCACCGGGTCGCCGCCACGAGGGACGACCTCGCCGCGGCCGTCGCCGAGCGACCCCGCGGTCTTCGAGTGGTCGAGGTACGCCTGGACCGGAGCGGCCACCGCGAGGCCCACGCCCGGCTGCGGGCCACCGCCGCCGAGGCGCTCGGCCCCAGCCGCTGACTGCCTGGGGCGGCCCGGGCCCAGAGGTCGCGGCTCAGGCCTAGAACATGATCGCCGCGACGGGCTGCCGGTCCGTGGCCAGCGCAGTCGACAGGGCTGCGACCGTGCGAGGGGTCAGCTCCTCGACCACTCCCTGCGCCGCCTGGGCGGCGATGGTGCGCAGCCCGGCATACGCCGAGCCGAGGACCTGCACCGGCAGCCGCAGGTCAGCCTCGTCGTCGGTGCGCTCGCACGTCGCCGGTGCCCCGGCACCCCCACACCGCAGGCGCCAGCGGCCCTCGTTCCAGGGGCAGACCGGGTCGAGCACGTCCAGCACGGTGTCGACGGCGGCGGCATACCCGCGCTGCTCGAGAGCCGCGCCCACCTCCACCAGCCGCAGCCAGGCACCGTCGTAGACCTTCACCGAGGCGGCGCGAGGTCCGCCGGCCCACCACAGCAGGGGGTCGTCCAGGCTTCGGCTCTCGACCTTCACCTCGCTGGTGAGGTCGAAGTCGACCAGCCGCCGGGACAGGGCGAGCAGTGCCGCCGGGTCGGCAGCCGCCATCTCGTGGCAGGTCACCGCCCCGTGCGGCCGCCCGTCCTCCCACTTGTCCCTCCGGTGCAGCAGCGCGTAGCCGACCTGGTGGCCGTCGCGCTCGGCGAAGAGCACCTGGGTGGCCTCGCGGCCTCGCCGGCCCGCGGGGAAGTCGCGGGCCCGGGCGCGCGTCATCCGCGGCGTGCGGACGACCGCACCGAGCTGGGCGCCCATGAAGCGGACGTGCAGCTCGTGCACCGTGTCGGCAACGCCGTCCGCGGCCAGCGCGACCATGCGGGTCGACACCGCCCCGGCGGCCTCCTCGAAGGCGGGTGCGCTCAGGTGCTGGCCGCGCGAGAGGGTGACGAACGCGTCGAGGGACGCCACGGCATACCCGAAGCGCCCGTAGATCACCGGCCTGCACGCGTCCGAGC
>Ga0247818_10000463_pt1 | contig 25435 bp, 23 predicted proteins | sample 13C_Glucose_Day1_FD_192424 | JGI IMG/M metagenome (GOLD analysis project Ga0247818, IMG submission 192424) | Soil microbial communities from agricultural site in Penn Yan, New York, United States - 13C_Glucose_Day1 | ecosystem: Environmental > Terrestrial > Soil > Agricultural land | place... | reverse complement strand
GGTTGTCTTGTATTGACCCTGTTGGCAGGCTCCGTGTGGGCAAACGATCAGGCCCCGATCAAAGCGAAGGCTGAAGAAAAAGCCCAAGTGCTGGAAGAGAAAGCGGCGGACAAAGTCAGCGCCGCACCAGCACCGAAAGCCGAGGCCATCACCCCGACCGAAGTGCAGGCGGTCGACCCGGCTGGCGCGGCGCCGCTGGACGATCCGATCACCTGTCTGGCGCGCAGTATCTATTGGGAAGCCAAGGGAAAGGACACGCCGGAAATGGAAGCCGTGGCCAGTGTGGTGATGAATCGCCTCGGCCACGAAGGCTTCCCCGACACGGTGTGCGCTGTCGTCAAACAAGGTTCGGAAAGCAAGAGCTGCCAGTTTTCCTGGTGGTGCGATGGGCGTCCGGATCAGGTCAAGGAAGATGCCGAATACACGCTGGCCAAGGATATCGCCCGCAAAGCGCTGAACCGCCAGCTCAAGGATCGCACCAACGGCGCGCTGTATTTCCACGACCGCAATGTGCATCCGAGCTGGGCCAAGGAATACCGCAGAACCGCTGAAACGAAAAAATTTCTCTTCTACAAACCTGCCGGCGGCGACGCGCGTTAAGCGCAGACTTGCCGCACACATTCGCGCAACCAGCGATGCGCCGGGTCAGCGTCCATGCGCGGGTGCCAGAGCATCGACACGCTGATGTCCGGCATCGCGAAGGGCAGGGCGAAACTGTGCAGGCCCGTGCGCAGTTTGCTGGTATGACGCTGCGGGACCGTGGCGATCAGGTCTGTTTCACGCACCAGCGTCAGCGCCGCCGAGAAACCGCCGAATGAGGTGACGATGTCCCGCGTCAGTCCGAACGCGAGTAACGCTTCGTCGACCGGGCCACTGCTGCGCCCGCGTCGGGAGATCAGAATGTGCTCGCCGCCGGCAAAGCGCTTGCTGGTGATTTTTCCCGAACTCAAGGGATGCCCCTCACGTACCACACCAATCCACTGATCCTGAAACAGGATGCGGCTGTGCAGCGTCGGGTCGGTGCTGTCGTCGACTACGCCGGTTTCCAGATCGACGCGGCCCTCGCGCAGCGGTGTGCTGTCCTTGTCGGCTTTCTGCACAAAGCGCAGGCGTACGCCGGGCGCTTCTTCAGCGATGCGCGCGAGCAGGGCGGCGGCAAAGGTTTCGACAAAGCCGTCGGTGTTGCGCAGGGTGAAGGTGCGTTGCAAGCGGCCGGGGTCGAGCACTTCGGCAGGCCGTAAAACTGCCTCGGCGTCTTGCACCAGGTGACTGACCCGTTCGCGTAATTCCAGTGCCCGCGGCGTCGGCACCAGGCCTCGACCCGCGCGCACCAATAACGGATCGCCGGTGGTTTCGCGCAGACGGGCTAGGGCGCGACTCATGGCCGACGGGCTCAAGCGCAGGCATTTGGCGGCGCGGGCGACGCTGCCTTCGCGCAGCAAGACGTCGAGGGTGATCAGCAGGTTCAGGTCCGGCGCAGTCATTACATGGCGTCCCGTGCAGGTATCGAGTGCAAAGCATGCGTCTTGCGCCGTGTGTTGTCGAGGCTCAGGCTATGGCGAATCACCTTTGCACTGCGAGTCCGCCATGCCCCGAGAACCCCTGAGCACTCCCGCCCGCTGGGCGCTGACCAGTCTGGCCTTATCGATGTTGATGCCGTCGCTGGACACCAGCATCGCCAATGCTGGGCTGCCGATTCTGGCGACGGCGTTTGATGCGACGTTTCAACAAGTGCAATGGATCGTGCTGGCTTACCTGCTGGCAATCACTACTTTGATTGTCAGTGTCGGACGTCTGGGCGATGGCTTCGGTCGACGTAGACTGCTGTTGATCGGGATCGGCATTTTCACCAGCGCCTCGTTGGCTTGCGCATTGGCTCCGGGACTGGGCTGGCTGATCGGCGCACGGGCGGTGCAAGGTGTTGGCGCGGCGATCATGTTTGCCTTGACGGTGGCGCTGGTGTCAGAAGCGGTGCCCAAATCGCGGGCGGGCAGTGCGATGGGCTTGCTGGCAACGATGTCGGCGACGGGCACCAGTCTTGGGCCGTCGCTGGGCGGGCTGTTGATGACGCATGTCGGCTGGCAGGCGATATTTCTGCTCAACGTGCCGTTGGGTTTGCTCAATGTGTGGCTGGTGTATCGCTATTTGCCGGCGGATCGGGCCGCAGGGCCGCGTGCCGCGTTCGATTATTCTGGCAGTGCGGTGCTGGTATTGACGCTGGCGGCCTATGCGCTAGCGATGACGCTTGAAGGTTTGATGTTCCCGTTGCTGTTTGCCAGCCTGTGCGGCGCAGGATTGTTCATCGTGGTCGAGATGAAGGCCAAGTCGCCGCTGATTCGTTTGTCGCTGTTCAGCGACGCGCGACTGAGCAGCAGCCTGACGCTGACGTTGCTGGTGACGACGGTGATGATGACCACGCTGGTGGTCGGGCCGTTTTACCTGCACCGGGGTTTGGGTCTCAGCAGCACAACGGTCGGAGTAGCGTTATCGATCGGACCGTTGTTGTCCGCAATGAGTGGGGTACCGGCGGGACGTTTGGTGGATCGCTTCGGCGCGCGACGGATTGTGCCGGGCGCGTTGCTCGGGATGGCTTGCGGCTGCGCATTGTTGGCGCTGTTGCCAATGAGTCTGGGGCTGCCTGGGTATTTGTTGCCGATCACCGTGGTCGCCGTCAGTTATGCGTTGTTTCAGGCGGCCAACAACACCGGATTGATGGCTGGCGTTCGTCAGGAGCAGCGTGGCGTGGTTTCGGCGATGCTCGGTCTGGCGCGCAACCTTGGGTTGATTACCGGGGCGGCGGTGATGGGCGCGGTATTTGCGCTGGCGGCGGGGGATCCGACACAGGCGCCTGCAACGGCGATTGCCAGCGGACTGCATATCACTTTTGGCGTCGCGGTGGCGTTGATGCTCATGGCGTTGATCATCAGCCGAGCGCAGTTCAACTGTAGGAGCGAGCCTGCTCGCGAAGGGGCCGGCACAGGCAATATCTCCGGTGACTGACACTCTGCTTTCGCGAGCAGGCTCGCTCCCACAGGGGATCGGGTTGATCAGTAGATCTTCGGCCGAACCGAGATCAAATGTGGGAGCGAGCCTGCTCGCGAAGGGGCCGGCACAACCAACATCTCTGGTGACTGACACAGCGCTTTCGCGAGCACGCTCGCTCCCACAGGGGATCGGGTTGATCAGCAGAACTTCGGCCGAACCGAGATCAAATGTGGGAGTGAGCCTGCTCGCGAAGGGGCCGGCACAGCCAATATCTCCGGTGACTGACACTCTGCTTTCGCGAGCAGGCTCGCTCCCACAGTGAAACGGGTTGATCAGTAGAGCTTCGGCCGATCCGAGATCAAATGTGGGAGCGAGCCTGCTCGCGAAGGGGTCGGCACAGGCAATATCTCCGGTGACTGACACTCTGCTTTCGCGAGCAGGCTCGCTCCTACAGGGGATTTATGGTGGTCCGTCAGCTCGCGTGGGTATTGAGGATGCTCGCCACCTGCTGCGGCTGGCAGTTCAGGTACGGCGAGGATTTCAACCAGCGCTGATCCGGGTACCACGAAAACATGAACTGGCCATTCTTCAAACGGTCGATTACCTGCTTGGCGATCTGTGGTCGAACCGCCGGGCAACCCTGGCTGCGGCCGATGCGCCCCTGTTTCTTGCTCCACAACGGATTCACATAATTGGCGGCGTGGATGACGATGGCGCGATCGCGGGCCATGTCATTGAAACCCGGTTCCAGACCGTCCATGCGCAGCGAATAACCGTGGGTGCCGCTGTAGCTTTCCTGGGTGCGGAACAGGCCAAGACTGGACTGGTAGCTGCCTTCGACATTGGAAAACTGCGTGGCGAAGTTTTCCCCGGAATTGGAACCATGGGCAACCAGATCACGCAGCACCAATTTCTTTTTGCTGAGATCGAAGATCCACAGACGGCGTTCGGTGGACGGTTGCGAATAATCGATGATCGCCAGGTGGCGGGACGGTTTCGCACCGTTGTTGACCGCGCATTGCATGGCGTTCAACGCACCTTTCAGCGCTTGGGGATTGAGTTCTGGCGCGGCGTGCGCGAGGCTGGTGTAGAGAACCGGCGATGGTTTGCCGGCAGCAAAAACGGGACTGGACACCACGACAAGGGTCGCGGTGGTCAACAGAAGTCGGCGCAAAAACGTCAACATTTTATAAAGTGTCCTCACTTGCTACTTATTTGGCACTTTGGCTCCTGACTCCCAGTCAATACCCGCAAGCCCGTTGATCGAGCCTGACTCTCAAGCGCACCTGATGTAAGGTTGGCCATCATCTAGACGGCCATGGATTGGAGTAAAGCAGTTGTTCAAAAAGTACGCATGCTACTTGAGCATTTGTTTGCTCGCTGCGCCGTTTGTCGCTTGTGCCGATGAGCCGTTGCCACCGCTGGAGACATTGCCAACGCCATCGGCGGAGCTGCCGGTCGAGCCGCAAAGTCCGTTGCAAGCTGTATTGATCAGTCTGGCGCAGTCTTGCCCGGCGATTGCCGCACAGCTCAACGGCCCGGCGCTGACCCAATTGCAAGCCTTCTACCAGCAGCAGGACTGGATGCCGGTGTGGGCCAGTGAATCGGCACGATTGCCGGTTTTGCACGCGCAATTGCAGTTGTTGGCCGATGATGGCCTCAATCCAAAACGCTACCCGATCGCGGCCACGGCGCCGCAGGACGGCGAGTTGTGTGCCGACATCGACATCAGTCGCAACTATCTCCAGGCCTTGCAGGATTTGCACTACGGTCGCCTGCTGCAATCGCACTTCGAACCGCTGTGGCATGCCGATGAGACCCCGCGTGACCGTCAGGCGGAATTGTTGGCCATCGCTGTTCCGGGCATGCACGACATTCCCGCCGCGTTTGACTTGGCCCGTCCGCGCCTGGCGCAATATCAGGATCTGCGTCAGCTTTATGCGGCGCAACGGCTCACGGCTTTGCCGCAATGGCAATCGGTCGGCAGCGGGCCGCTGTTGCGCCCGGACATGGAAGACAAACGCGTGCCGGAACTGGCCCAGCGTTTGTACAGCGAAGGCTATCTGACTCATGTCATTGGTACGCCTGACAATGCTTATGACGGCGTGCTGGTTGATGCGGTGAAAAGTTTTCAGGCGAACCATTCCCTGCAGGCCGACGGTGTGGTCGGGCCGGGCACGATTGCCGAACTCAACATCAGTCCGCTGACCCGTCGTGAACAGCTGCGGGTCAACCTCGAACGCTTCCGCTGGATGGCCCAGGACATGGAGCCCAATGGCCTGCTGGTCAACGTCGCCGCTGCTGAACTGACGTTGTATCAGGGCGGCGTGGCGGTGTGGCAGACGCGCACCCAGGTGGGTCGCGCCGAGCGCCAGACGCCGTTGCTGAAATCGCGGGTGACACGCCTGACCCTGAACCCGACCTGGACTGTGCCGCCGACCATCTGGAAAGAAGACAAGTTGCCGGAAATCCGCAAGGACCAGACCTTCCTCAGCCGTCAGAACCTGCAAGTACTCGACGCCAACGGTCAGCCGCTGGCTGCAGCGGATATCGACTGGGACAACCCCGGCAACATCATGCTGCGTCAGGACGCCGGGCCACGTAATCCGTTGGGGCAAATGGTCATCCGCTTCCCCAATCCGTTCTCGGTGTACCTGCACGACACGCCAAGCAAGGCGCTGTTTGAAAAAGGTCCACGCGCCTTCAGTTCTGGCTGTGTACGGGTCGAGCATCCGATGCAACTGCGTGACCTGCTGCTCACCCCGGCGGAAAAGGCCCGCACCGAAACCCTGTTGGCCACTGGTACCACCCACGAATTTCGTTTGTCGGCGCCGGTGCCGATCCTGATGACTTACTGGACGGCACAGGTCGACAGCAGCGGCCGCGTGCGTTACTCGCCGGATATCTACAGCCATGACAGCGCGTTGCTGGCCGGACTTGATCGAGCGCATTGAGCCTCAGCGGGCGCGGGTGTTCCAGAACACCCGCGCCAACCACCCATCGACACTCAACTTGCCCGCCCCGGCGAACACCAGCGGCAGCAGCGCGGCCAGGTAAATCGCCGGCAGCTTGAAGTTGCCGAAGCCTTTGTTGGTGATCGCATAACCCTGCGCCAACTCGCTCAATGACGACCAGTCGGCCGGCCAGTGCACGGCAGCGGTGGCGACCACGGTGACCACAATCAGCGAAATCGCTGAGATCCGTGTCCCGAAGCCCACCAGAATCGCTAGCGCACAGATCAGCTCGGCCCACATCGACAGCTCCCAGTTCAGCGTTGCCGGGAGGCGATCGAAGGGGAAGGGGAATTTGTCCTGGATGTCTTCGAACCAGTTCTGCCCGTTGAATTTCTCCAGCCCGGACTCGAAGAATTCCCAGGCAATGAACAGGCGCAGGGTCAGAGGCGCGAGCCAGCTGCCGGCGCGGTCGAGGTTCAGGTGCAGGTGTTTGACGGCGGTTGAAAGGGTGGTAGTCATGGTGCAGCTCCGGTGAATTGAGTGAAATCGACCGGGGCATTTCAGCGTTGGGGTGTATCGGGGATGTGTCGGCGGGGTGGGGGATTGTGCGTTTGGTGTGTCTGCGGCTTCGGGGTATACAGTGCGATACAGTCAAAGGCCCCTCACCCTAACCCTCTCCCGGAGGGAGAGGGGACTGACCGTGGGATATTGAAGAGGTACGCCGACGTGAGAGTTTTCTTCTGAATCCATAATCGACTCAGTCTTTCAGGTCGATGTATGACGCCAGACACCTCACCCCAGCCCTCTCCCTCCGGGAGAGGGCTGGGGTGAGGGTGACAAGGCTGGACGCGCCCCCAAAGCCCAGTCAGCATGGCCAAAAAAACGGACCACCCCCATGCGAAGACTTCCCTCACTGGCCGCTCTGCGCACCTTCGAATGCGCTGCCCGCCACGCGCATTTCGGCCGTGCAGCCGCCGAACTGTGCGTCACCGACAGCGCCGTCAGCCATCAGATCCGCCAGCTCGAAGAACAACTCGGCGTCCCACTGTTCATCCGCGAAGGCCGACAAATCCGCCCGACCATCGCCGCCGGGCGGCTGATGCAAAGCCTGCAACAAGCCTTCGAACTGATCGGCGATGCCTGCGATGAATTGCGCGATCCGTCGTCGCTGGCCGTGCTCAGACTGGCCGTCACCGCCGAACTCGCGCAGAAATGGTTGATGAGTCGCCTCACTGATTTCTACGCGCGTTATCCGCACATCACCTTGCACCTCTACGAACAACCGATCGACGCCACGGCGCCCGGCGAAGACATCGACCTGGCGATCACCTATGGCACCGGCCCGGTGGACAGCAGCGCCTACTTCGTGCGGCCGCTGCCAGCCTTGCAGTTCTTCCCGGTGTGCAGCCCCGGCCTGTTCAACCAGGGCAGCTTGAAAACCCCGAAGGATCTGGCCCGTCACTGCCTGCTGCACGACGATCAGGACGGCAACACCTGGACCGCGTGGCTGACCAGCCACGCCGGTGATCTACGCCCGCAGCGTCAGTTGTATTTCGCCCACGCTGGTTTGGCGTTGGAAGCGGCGGCGCAAGGGCAGGGCGTGGCCATGGGCGATAACCTCACCGCGCAGGAGGATTTACAGAGTGGTCGCCTTGTGCGGCCCTTCGCATCCAGCATGACTGCCCTTGGCCAATACGCGTTGGTCTGCGAGCGGCTGCGGCTGGAGCGCCCGGCGGTGGCGCAGATGCTCGAATGGTTCAACGATCAACTGGCCGATTGATGAGTTGAATTCAACTGTTCCGCAATAATCATCGTTGGCGGGCGTACTGCGTGCGCCCTTAGCCTGTGGTCATTCCCATCGCGAAGACGAGGTTTGACCATGGCACGTTTGCTCGACTCCACCCCCAAACAGGACGGCTTCCGTCTGCCCGGCGAATTCGAAACCAAGTCCGGCTGCTGGCTCGGCTGGCCGGAGCGCACCGACGTCTGGCGCAACGGCGCCAAACCGGCGCAGAAAGTCTGGGTGCAGATCGTCACCGCCATCTCCCACAGCGAACCGGTCACCGTCTGCGCCTCCGCCGCGCAGTTCGCCACGGCGCGTCGGCAGTTGCCGCCGCAAGTGCGCGTGGTCGAGATGACCTGCAACGACACCTGGTTTCGCGACAGCGGCCCATGCTTTGTGGTCAACGATCACAGCGGTGAAGTGCGCGGCGTCGACTTCGAATTCAACGCCTATGGCGGTCTTGACGGCGGCCTGTATTACCCGTGGGACAAGGACGACCAGATCGCCAGCAAGATCCTCGAAATCGAGCGCTTCGACCGCTACCGCGCGCCGCTGATTGCCGAGCTGGGCGGCATCCAGAGCGACGGTCAGGGCAGCATCCTCACCACCGAACAATGCCTGCTCAACCGCAATCGCAACCAGCATCTGGGCAAGGACGAAGTCACCCGACGTCTGACTGATTACCTCGGTGCCGAGCAAGTGATCTGGCTGCCACGCGGCTGCAAGTTCGACGAAACCGATGGCCATGTCGATGACCTCGCCTGCTTTGTGCGTCCCGGTGAAGTGGTGTTGCAATGGACCGACAACCGCGACGATCCGCAGTGGGAAATTTATCAAGAAGCCTACGACATCCTGCGCAGCACCCGCGACAGCCGTGGCCGCGAGTTGATCGTGCACAAGCTGCCGCAACCGGACGTGCTCGAGTGGACCGCCGAAGAAGCCGACGGCCTCGACCAGCAGGACAGCACCCACACTCGTCAGGCCGGCACGAAAATCTGCGCGTCGTACATCAACTACTACGCCGGCAACAGCTCGATCGTTGTGCCGCTGTTTGGTGATCGTAACGACAAGGTTGCCATGGCGACGCTGGCCGAACTGTTCCCGCAGCACAAGATTGTCGGCATCGAGAACTCCCGGGAAATCCTTCTCGGCGGCGGCAACGTCGCGTGCATCACCATGCCGCAATACGCCGGCCTGAAAAAAGGAGCCTGACCATGCGCCTGCACAAACTGACTCAAGCCTTGATGCTGGTGCTCGCCCCCTTGTGTGTGCAGGCTGCCGACACCGCCAAACCGGTAGTAAATCTGTACATATGGGGCGAGTACCTGGCGCCGGATACCCTGAAGAATTTCGAGGCGCAGACTGGCATTCATGTGGTCGCCGATCACTTTGATTCGCTGGAAACCGTCGAGACCAAACTGCTTACCGGGCGCAGCGGTTACGACTTGGTGTTGACCGCCGGACAGCACCTGTCGCGGGCCATCGAGAGCGGCGCGATCCAGCCGTTGGACAAGGCCCGGGTGCCGCACTTCGCCGGGGTCGGTGAAGAGTTTCGCCAGCACATGGCGGTGTTCGATCCGGGCAATCGCTATGCCGGGATTTACGCCTGGGGCACCACTGGCTTCGGCTATCAGGAGGAGGCGATAAAACAGCGGTTACCCGATGCACCGACGGACAGTTGGGCGATGTTGTTCGATCCGGCGGTGGTTTCGAAATTCGCCGATTGCGGAGTGAGTCTGCTCAACGATCCCAACGAAGTATTCGCCGCTGTCATGAAGTACATGGGGCTGGACATCAATCGACAGAACCTTGATGACTTGAAGCTCGCCGAACAGCAGTTGGCGAAGATCCGGCCGTACATTCGCTACTTCGACAATGATCTGAATATCAGCGATCTGGCCAATGGCAATACCTGCGTGGCGATGTCGTGGAACGGCAATGTCGCCATTGCGGCGGGGCAGGCGGAGGCGGCGAAGAAGCCGTTCACATTGAGTTACCGGATTCCGAAAGAGGGCACGTTGATCTGGTTCGATGCCATGGTCGTGCCCAAGGACGCGCCGCATCCCCAGGCCGGGTTGGCGTTGATGGATTATTTGATGGTGCCGGAGGTGATTGCGCCGATTACTGACACCATTCATTACGCCAGTGCGATCACGGCGGCGGATGGTTTGGTCGATGCAGCGATTCGCAATGATCCGGGGACGTACCCGTCTGCCGCTGTGCGGGCTTCGTTGTATAGCAAGAATGACAATGGCAAGGCGTTCAATCGGGCGTTGATCCGGGCGTTTAGCCGGTTGAAGTCCGGGCTGTGAAACGCTGACCCTCACCCCAGCCCTCTCCCAGAGGGAGAGGGGGCCGACCGAGGTGTCTTGCGTTAAACATCGACCTGAAAGACCGAGTCGATTACGGACTCATCCATCGAGTCTTGGCAATCATGGATTCACAGACGCTATTTCAGGTCGGCGTAAATCTCCAATCTCCCCCAATCAGTCCCCTCTACCTCTGGGAGAGGGCTAGGGTGAGGGCGGTCGATTATGGGATTGAGAAGTCTTGGCGATCACGGATTCACAGAAGTTATTTCAGGTCGGCGTAAATCTCCAATCTCCCCCCAATCAGTCCCCTCTACCTCTGGGAGAGGGCTAGGGTGAGGGCAACGGTTTAGGCACCCGCCACAAATACCAAGCCGCCACTGTCCGATACGGCCGCCACGCCAACCCGATCTCAACCATCTGCCTGCGTGTCGGCTGAACCTCCAGCCCCTTCAACCGCCGATAACCCTCACGCACACCAAAGTCATCCGCCGGCAAAATATCCATGCGCTCCAGGCTGTAGATCAGCAACATCTCCACCGTCCAGCGACCCACCCCGCGCAAGCTGACAAGGCGCTCAATCAACGCCTCATCGTCCATCGCCAGCGCCGTGGCGTAATCCGGCACCACGCCGTCCAGCGTCGCCTGGGCAATCCCCTGGATCGTCGCAATCTTGCTCGCCGAAAACCCGCAACTGCGCATTCGCTCAAAATCAGTCGCGAGAATCTGCTCGGGCCGAGGAAACGTCTGACCGGGAAACAACCCCACCAACCGCCCGACAATCGCATCCCCAGCCTTGGCATGCAGTTGCTGATAAGCAATCGCCCGCACCAGCGATTCGTACGGATCACGCGCCGGATGCGCTTGATGCAGGCACGGGCCGACCGCAGCGATGTGACGCTGCCAATCGGCATCGAGCGCAGCCAGAAATTCGCTGGCCGCTACATAGGCGTCAGCCATGCTACTTCAGCAAGCCATTGACTTCGCCGTAGCTGAACGCCTTGAGATCATGGGTATCGAGTTTGCCGCTGGCCAGAAAGCTTTTCACCAGCCCGCCCATGGCGCCATAGAGGAATTCGGCGATGCCGGAACCCGCGCTCAAGCGGCGCACGCCCAGCGCTTGCAGTTCTTGCGGCGAAGGCAGGCAAGCGAAACCCAGGACATTGACCGGCAGCGTCGTGCCTTTGCAGATGGCCTCGATTTCATAGGCCGAGGTGACGCCCGCCGCGAACAAACCATCCGCGCCGGCCGCTTGATACAGCGCCGCGCGGTGCAGGGTTTCGGCGACGCGATCCTCGGCCGGCACAAGGCTTTTCAGATAGACATCGGTGCGTGCATTGATGAACAGCTGCACCTCGCGCTTGTTGGCCACCTGTCGCGCCACTTCGATCTTGCGCGCGAGCAACTCGGGGTCGGCAGAACCGTCCTCGATATTGATGCCCACGGCCCCCGCTGCGATCACCGCATCGAGCACTTCGGCGACGCGCCCGAGGTCATCGGAATAGCCGGCCTCGACATCCACGGTCAAGGGAATGCTGATCACCCGGGCGATGGATTCCACCGTCGACACCAGACGTTCAAGGGGCAGGGTGTTGCCGTCCGGGTAACCGTGAGCCCAGGCCACTGCCGCACTGCTGGTGGCCACGGCTTTACCGCCCAGGTGCTCGACCAGTCGCGCACCGGTGGCGTCGGCGACATTGGTCAGAATCAACAGACCTTGCTGGTGCAACTGGTGAAACTGCGTAGCGAGCGCGTTCATCAAAAATCCTTCTTGTCAGTTGATTCGGTGGGTCAGAATGCCAGTTGTTGGGTGAGCTGCACGGCGGCGTTTTCCAGCCGCAGCAGAAACGCCTTGCGCGGTTGTCCACCACCATAGCCGGTGAGCGAGCCATCCGCGCCGATCACCCGATGGCAGGGCACCACAATCGACAACCGATTGTGCCCATTGGCCAGGCCGACCGCGCGACTGGCGCCGGGTTTGCCCAAACCGGCGGCGATGGCGCCGTAGGTGCTGGTGTGGCCGTAAGGTATCTGCAGCAGCGCCGCCCAGACCTGCCGGGCGAACTCGCTGCCGGGCAGGTGCAGTGGCACGGTAAAGGTCGTCAGTTGACCGGCGAAATACTGCGCCAGTTGCTGCTCGATCTGTTGCAGATGTGGGTTGTGCCCCGGCGCGACCGCATAGCCGTAGCGGTGTTGCAGTTCTTCGACTTCGCGGGTCAGCGCCGGGCGATCAAGAAACTCCAGCAGTACCAGGCCACGCCGCTCGGCCATGGCAATCATCGGCCCCAGCGGGGTGGTCAGTCGGGTGAACAGCAGCGGCTCGCTGTGTTCGGCGCGACCGGGGGTGATGTGGAACGACTTCTGGAAAGCATCACGAAAACCGCTGAGCGATTCATAACCGGAATCAAACGCGGCGTGATCAATCGAGGTGCCTTGCTTGATCCCGCCCAGCGCCATGCCCAAGCGGCGCGTTCGCAGCCACGCATGGAAGGTCATGCCGAAGTGCTGCTTGAACCAACGGCGCAGCTTTAGCGGCTCGATGCCTTCAGCGAGCAATTGTGCGTCGCTCCAGCGCAGCTCTGGATCGGCCTCCACGGCGGTGAGCAGGCGCTGCACCCAGTCCGGCGCGATGGCCGCCGCGTCCAGCGGTTTACAACGCAGGCAGGCGCGATAGCCCGCCGACAGACAGTCATCGGCCTGGGCGAAGAACTCGACGTTCTCCGGTTTCGGCTTGCGCGCCGTGCAGCTGGGGCGGCAGAAGATTCCGGTGGTTTTCACGGCCGTAAAGAACACGCCTTCATAGGCAGTGTCGCGTTCGAGCATGGCGCGAACCATTTCGGCGTGGGGCGGCAGGACAGCGGTTTGTATGTTCATGGCTCGAGAGTAAAACCAGTTTGTCGATGGCTCCACCGAAAAATCGACAGTGAATTTTCAAATCCCCTGAACTACCGTGTAGGAGCTGCCGCAGGCTGCGATCTTGATCGTTCCCACGCTCTGCGTGGGAATGCAGCCTGGGACGCTCCGCGTCCCAAAATCCCAGATCGCCGCTATCGGCAGCTCCTACCGTTTGTTGAGGTGTGCCCGATGCATCCATTTTCCATCCAACATATCGATCACATCGTCCTGCGCGTCGCGGATCTGCAACGCAGCATCGACTTCTACGGTCAAGTCTTCGGCGCCGAAGTGGTCAAACGCAACGAACCGCTGGGCCTGATACACCTGCGCGCCGGCACTTCGATGATTGATCTGGTCGACCTGCAAGGCGAACTCGGCCGCAAGGGCGGCGGGGCGGCCGGGGCCGAGCGACGCAACGTCGATCACTTTTGCCTGCGCATTGAGCCATTTGATGAGGCTGCACTGATTGCACATCTGCAAACCTTCGGCCTCACCGCCGCAAAAGCCGAATCACGCTTCGGCGCCGAAGGCAAAGGGCTGTCGCTGTACTGCTTCGACCCGGACGGCAATCAGGTCGAGCTCAAAGGCCCGTCCGAGGCTTAAGCGCGTTTGGCCATCAACAGCGCCGAAGCCGCCGCCGACAGCAGGCCTGCGCAGCAACGATTGAACATTCGTTTGCCGCGCGGCTCGGCGAACCAGCGGCGCATGTGCAGGCCCATCCACGCGTAGGCGCTGATGGCGATCCACTCCAGCAGCAGAAACAGCACGCCCAGCACTGCAAACTGCGCCGGCACCGGGCGTGCCGGGTCGACGAACTGCGGCAGAAACGCGGTAAATAACAGGATCGCCTTCGGATTGCCCGCCGCCACCAGAAACTCCTGCCGCGCCAATGCAAAGAAACCAACGGTCACGCCCGTCACCTGCTGCTCGGCCTCAGGATTGGCCCGCCATAACTGCCAGGCCAAGTACAGCAAATACGCCGCGCCAATGATCTTGATCGCATGGAACAACCATTCTGAAGTTTGCAACACCACCGACAGACCGGCACCGGCCAGCGCGATCATCCCGGCGAACGCCAGAATCCGCCCGATACCCGCCGTGCAGGCGCGGCGAAAGCCATAACGCGTGGCGTTGCTGATCGATAGCAGATTGTTCGGCCCGGGGGCCATGTTCAGGGCGAAACAGGCCGGAAGAAACAGGATGAGCGTGGCGAGATCCATGGCGGCACTCCAGTAACGAGAACGATATTTTTATCACAGCCTCCGGGCGCCCAGACCCATACAGTCACGCGGTGCTGTCGCGGTACAGCGCCCGGCGCCGTTGGGCAACGCGGTCGAACTTTTTGCAGATGCCTTCACTCTGAATGACTCAGAGGGTGATGGTTTCGGCAGAAATAACTATCCGGCCGGTCAGAAACCGCGATAGCCGTGTAAAATTTCGCCGACGTTGCACTCACCCCGTTTGGCCCCAGGCGGCCCCACCAAGAGCGATCTACATGCAAGCAAAGGCCCGTGAAGTTTATGTGCCACCGGTGCTGCAAGATCTGCGAGCCGGCACTGCCGAGCTGCACATCGCGCTGGAAAAACGCCTTCCCTTTTTCTCCGATACCCTCGATACCCAGGCCTTTGTCCGGCTGGTGCAGGCCTATTACGGCTTCTATTTACCGCTGGAAAACGCACTGCAGCAAAGCGATGCAATCCCCACCGATTTTGATCTGGCGCCCCGCCTCAAAACGCCAACCCTGCGCGCCGACCTGCTAGCTCTGGGCGTATCCGCCGCAGCGCTGCAAAGCCTGCCGCACTGCCAGCAGTTGCCGATCATCGACTCAAGCGCTGCCTGCCTGGGCGTGCTCTACGTCCTCGAGGGCGCGACGCTCGGCGGGCAGATTCTGCGCCGCGAAATCTCTTCACGGTTAGGCCTGGAAGCCAACAACGGCGCGGCCTTTCTCGATATCTACGGCGCCGCCACGGGCCGGCGCTGGCGCGATTTCATCGAATATCTGGGCAATCAGCCGATGAGCGCCGATGAGCGCGCCGCCGTCGTCACTGCGGCACAAACCACATTCAGTTGTTTCGAGCGCTGGCTCGAAAGCCGGGAGGTACTGGCATGAACCCGCAAGACAAAGAAGCCTTTGAAGAACTGCTGGCCAACTGTGCCGATGAGCCGATCCGTTTTCCCGGCGCGATCCAGCCCCACGGTTTGTTGCTGACCCTGAGCGAGCCTGAGTTGGTGATCATTCAGGTCAGCGCCAATGTCGAAACGTTGCTGGCCCGAGAGCCGCAAAGCCTGATCGGCCAGCCGCTGGAAAGCCTGATCGGCGACGCCGAAGCGGCAAAAGTGCGCGAGGCCTTGCTGCAACCGTCGCTGTCCGACTTGCAGCCGCTGCGCTTCAGGCTCAACGGCACCGCGTTCGAGGGCTTGCTGCATCGTCATCAGGGCGTATTGATCCTGGAGCTGGAAATCCACGTCGAGAACTTCCAGCCGCGCAACGTCGCCGGCAACCAGACTCATCTGGGGCGCATGCTTCAGCGTCTGCAAGCGGCGACCACGTTGCAGGCGCTGTACGACATCAGCGTCAAGGAAATCCAGGCCATGACCGGCTACGACCGGGTGTTGATCTATCGTTTCGAGGAGGAGGGCCACGGTCAGGTTATCGCCGAAGCCTCCGACCCGTCGATGGAAGTGTTCAATGGCCTGTTCTTCCCGGCCTCGGACATTCCCGAACAAGCGCGCGAGCTGTATCGCACCAATTGGCTGCGGATCATCCCCAATGCCGACTATCAACCAGTGCCGCTGCTGCCAAAGTTGCGCCCGGACACGAACACGCCGCTGGACCTGAGTTTCGCCACCCTGCGCAGCGTGTCGCCGATCCACTGTCAGTACATGAAGAACATGGGCGTGCTGTCGTCGATGAGCATTTCCCTGCTCAAGGGTGACAAGCTCTGGGGCCTGATCAGTTGCGGCAATCGTCAGCCACTGCACGTGCCGCACGAATTGCGCGCTGCGTGTCAGACCATCGGCCAGGTGCTGTCGCTGCAGATCAGCGCCATGGAAGCGCTGGAGATCAGCCGTCAGCGCGAAGAAAAAGTCGAAGCCTTGGCGCTGCTCAATCAAGCGATGATCGATTCGCCGCAGAATGTCTTCGACGGCCTCGCCAATCAGCCGCAGACCCTGATGGCGCTGACCAATGCCGGCGGTATTGCAATCATCGAAGACAAACAACTGCACCGCTACGGCAACTGCCCGGAACCGGATGACATCCGCGCCTTGCACAAATGGCTGCAGGACAGCGGCGAGGCGGTGTTTGCCAGTCATCACCTGGCCAGCGTCTATCCGCCGGCCGCGCAGTTCCAGCAGGTGGCCAGCGGCGTGCTCGCCATGAGCCTGCCAAAACCGGTGGACAACGGCGTGTTCTGGTTCCGCCCCGAGGTCAAGGAAAACATCAATTGGAGCGGCGATCCGCGCAAGCCGCTGGACCTGGAAAACTCCGACGCCGGCCTGCGCTTGCGCCCGCGCACCTCGTTTGAAATCTGGAAAGTCGAGATGGCCGGGATCTCCACCAAGTGGAGCCACGGTGATCTGTTCGCCGCCAATGATTTGCGGCGTTCGGCACTGGAAAATGATCTGGCCCGACAGGTGCGCCGCGAACAGGAAGCAGTGCGTGCCCGCGATGAACTGGTGGCAGTGGTGTCGCACGATCTGCGTAACCCGATGACCGTGATCTCGATGCTCTGCGGCATGATGCAGAAGGCTTTCAGCTCCGACGGCCCGCACACTTCGCGGCGCATTTCCACGGCCATCGACACCATGCAACAGGCTGCCGGCCGCATGAACACGCTGCTGGAGGATTTGCTCGACACCTCGAAAATCGACGCCGGGCGCTACTCCATCACCCCGCAGAAACTTGACGTCGGGCAGATGTTCGAGGAAGCGCAGGCGTTGCTCGCGCCGCTGGCGCTGGACAAGGACATCAGCATTTCCTTCGACGCCGATCCTGATCTGCGCATTCACGCCGACCCCGAGCGGCTGTTCCAGGTGCTGTCGAATCTGGTCGGCAACGCGATCAAGTTCACCCCGCGTCTGGGCAGGGTTGGCGTGCATGCCACGTCGGTAGGCGATGACATTGTCTTCACCGTGCGCGACAGCGGCGAAGGTATTCCCAAGGAGCATCTACCGCATGTGTTCGACCGCTACTGGACGGTGAAAGAAGGCAACCCGACCGGTACGGGCCTCGGTTTGTACATCACCCAAGGCATCGTCGAAGCCCACGGCGGGCGGATCTTCGCCGAGAGCGAACCGGGGCAGGGCAGCGAATTCCGCTTCACCGTGCCGCGTCTGGATTGAGCGTAGATTTTCATGTGGGAGCGAGCCTGCTCGCGAAAGCGGTGGGTCATTCAAAGTCGCATTGACTGAACTGACGCTTTCGCGAGCAGGCTCGCTCCCACAGGGGATTTGTGTCGTCAGGGGCATTTTCTTCAATACCGGGGAATGGGTGCTCGATACCGTGGGCACCTTGTTCCTCGATTTGAAGCAGGTGTGCGATGAGTCTGATTGTTTCCATGGCGGCGTTTGCGTTGGCGGCGTCGATCACGCCGGGACCGGTGAACATTGTTGCGTTGAGCTCCGGGGCGCAGTTCGGTTTTCGCGCCAGTCAGCGGCATGTCGCCGGGGCCACGTTGGGGTTTGTGCTGTTACTGGTGTTGATGGGCCTGGGTTTGCATGAGGTGCTGAAACTCTGGCCGTTCATGACCCGTGTGGTGCAACTGGCGGGCGTGGCATTTCTGTTGTTCATGGCGTGGAAACTGGCCTTGGATGACGGGCAGCTGAGTGCCGGGGATTCCGGGCGGGCGCCGTCGATGCTGTATGGCGCGGTGATGCAATGGCTCAACCCGAAAGCCTGGCTGGCGTGCGTGGCCGGTATGGGCGCATTTGTCGCCGATGGCGAGGCACAGCTGGTGTGGCAGTTTGCGGCGGTGTATCTGGTGATCTGTTATTTGTCGGTTGGCTGTTGGGCATATGCCGGGACGTTTTTGCGCGGGTATTTGAGCAATGCGGCGGGGATGCGTTGGTTCAATCGGAGCATGGCGGGGCTGTTGGCACTGAGCGCTATCTACCTGTTGTTCACTTGACCCTGTGGGAGCGAGCCTGCTCGCGAAAGCGGTGGCACAGTCAATATTCCCGTAACTGACACAGCGCTTTCGCGAGCAGGCTCGCTCCCACAGGGGGAGGTGTTGAGTTTCAGATGACGTGTCAGCCGCGATATTGGCCGGGCGTGGCCGCCAGGTGCTGCTTGAACGCTCGCTGAAAATGCGCCTGATCGGCAAACCCTGCCTCAAGCGCCACATCGGCAATCAACTGGCCGCCGCGCAAACGCTCGCGGGCGAACTGGATGCGCTGGTTGACCAGAAACGCGTGGGGCGTCATGCCGTAATGCTGTTTGAAGGCGCGGATCAGGTACGACGGTGACAGCTGTGCGGCGGCGCAGATGTCGTCGAGGTTCAGCACTTCGGTGCAGTGCTCGCGGATGAAATCGGCAGCGCGTTCCAGTTTGAAATTTGGCTCGCGCAGTGAGGGGCTGGCGGGGTTCAAACGCAGTTGCAGATCGCTGAAAAACTCCACCGCCGCGCTTTGCTTGCGCAGCACATCCTGTTGCGGGTCGACCAACGTTTGATACAGCCCGTTCAGTCCGTTGAACAGCGCAGCGTCATCAAGGTGTGTGGTGGAAAAACGCCGAAACTCAAGATCACTGGCGAAGCCCAACTGATGCTGCAAATCCGTCAGCCACGGCGTCTCGACGTAGAGCATCACGTACGACCAAGGCTGGTCATCAATCGGATTGCACGCATGCACATCACCGGGATTCATCAGCACCACGGTGCCCGCCGCGACATCGAACTGCGCCTGTTCATGCACATACGTGCTGCGCCCGGCAGTGATCGCACCGATGGAAAAATGCGCGTGGGAATGCCGCGCATAGCAGACCTCGCGACCATCGGCGATGGCCCGCGCTTCAATGAACGGCAGCGCCGCGTCACGCCAGAAACGCGGGGCTTTTTCAGGGTTTTTGGCGGCAGCGTGTTTCATCGTTGTTATTCCCGGCAGGCCAGTGCGCCAGTGTATTAGCTCTGGCCGGCAAAGGCCCGTTCGAGTTCGGCAATATCGAGTTTTTTCATCTGGAACATGGCCTGCATCGCTCGCTGCGATTTGCTCGTGTCGGCATCCAGCATCATCTGCATGAACGCCACCGGGACGATCTGCCACGACACGCCAAACTTGTCCTTGAGCCAGCCGCATTGCTGGGCTTCGACAGGGCCACCCTCGGACAGATTGCCCCAGAAATGGTCGACTTCTTCCTGATTCTGGCAATTGACCTGAAACGAGATCGCCTCGCTGAACTTGAACAGCGGCCCACCGTTGAGCCCGGTGAAGGTCTGGCCGTCGAGCTCGAAACTGACGGTCATCACCGCACCTTCCGGCTTGCCGTGAAACTCCTGGCCGACCTTGCTGTAGTGGGTCAGGCCGGTGATTTTCGAGTGATCGAAGATCGAGCAGTAAAATTTCGCGGCCGCTTCGGCCTGATCGTCGAACCACAGGCAGGGCGTGAGTTTCTGAAAGCGTTGCATGGCAGTCGTCCTCGGCAGGTTAGACACGCTGGATTAACAGCGTAGTCAGTCCTTGGTCGATTGCCGGTGCCTTAGATCGACAAGTTGCGGCGCGTCAGAAATCCCAGCGCGCAGCCAGTTGCAGGTTGCGCGGTTCGCCGTAGAAACCGGTGCCGAAATTGCCAAGGCCCGTGTAGTAGCTCTTGTCGAAGAGGTTCTTGATGTTGAGCGAAGTGCTCAGGTGTTCGTTGAAACGGTAGCGCGCCATCGCGTCGACCAGGTAGTAACTGTCCTGCGTGATGCGCACGTTCTGCTTGGCGTCGGGCTGCCACACGTTGCCGAAGAACTCGCTTTGCCAACTGACGCCGCCACCCACGGTCAGGTTTTGCCAGACGCCGGGCAGGCGATAGCTGCTGAATACTCGGACTAGCTGTTCGGGTGCGGTGGTTTGCAGGATCGAGGCGTAAACCGGATCGCCCTTGGCATCGCGGGTGTGGTTGTAGGCGTAGCCGGCGGAGAGGTTCCAGCCGTCGGCGATTTCACCGGCCAGTTCGAACTCGAAGCCCTTTGTAGTCGCACCTTGCACGGCGCGGTACACCGCTTGATTGTCGAAGCCGCTGACCTGTTCGGCGACGTTGTCCTGCTCGATACGAAACACGGCGAAACTGGCGTTGAGCCGGCCGTCGAAGTACTCGGCTTTGATCCCCGCTTCATAGCTGTCGCCTTGCACCGGGTCGAGTACCTGACGCGCGGCGTCCTTGCTCAATTGCGGTTGATAAATGCGCGTGTAACTGGTGTAGAGCGAGTAGGTGTCATCGAGGTCGTAGACCGCGCCGGCGTACGGCGTGACCACTCCGGTCTGGAGGTAACCGTCGCGGACATTGGCCGTATTCGGGTCGCTGTAATCGAGGTGGTCGCTGGCGCTGAAATCGCTGACGCGGCCGCCGAGGATCAGTGCCAGATCATCGCTGGCCTTGAAGCGAGTGGAAAGGTACGCCCCGGTCTGGCGCTGGCGGATGGCGTCCGTGCCGATCTGCGGGATATCCGGTTTGGCGAACTCGCCATGCCAGTCGAAAATACTGCCGTTGAGCGGCGGGTACACCGAGCCGTAAACCGGGTTGTCCTGGCGCGTGTTCATCGACATGAAACCGACGAGCAACTGATGCTCGCGACCGAACAGGCTGAACGGCCCGCCGAGGTTGATATCGAGATTGTCCTGCACCTCGTCGCCCTTGAATTGGCCCATGTAGAGGAACATGCCGTCGCCGCTCACCGGATCCGGATTGCCGCCACTGGCGGAGCCGAGGAGGGTGTCGTGTTCGCGTTGTTTGCGGTCGTAGCTGATTTTCAACGCCCAGTCGTTTTGCAATTGCCGGGTGACGGCGGCAAACAAGGTCTGGTTGATAAAGTCGCGGCGGCTCCAGTCAGTGGCCGGGTTGAACGAGCGTGAGAAATCCGTCCGCGAGCCATCGCTGTAGAACATCGGGAAACCGGTCCAGGTGGCACCGCGTGAGCGGGTGTTCTGTTGATCGAAACCAACGGTCAACAGAGTGTCCGGGTTCAGATCGGCTTCGACGATGGCGTAGGCGATGTCCTTGCTGTTCTGGTAGTGATCGGCGTAAGCGCTGCGTTCCTGATGGACGCCGACGAAGCGTGCGCGCAGGTTGTCGTTCAGCGGGCCTGCAATGTCAAATTCGCTGCGATAGTTGTCCCACGAACCGACGCTGCCGCTGAGTGCGGCTTTGAAGGCGGGCGTCGGGCGTTTGCGGATCAGGTTGACCGTGGCCGACGGGTCGCCCGAGCCGGTCATCAGGCCCGTGGCACCCTTGATGATTTCGACGCGATCGAAGGTCGCCATGTCGGTGCTGGTGGTGCCGTAGTCGTAGACGCCGTCGTAGTCGGTGTTGACGCCGTCGTACTGGAAATTGGTGATTGGTGCACCACGGCTGGAAAACTCCCAACGCTCGCTGTCGTAGTTCTGCACGCTGATGCCCGGCGCGCGGCGCAGCACGTCGGCGATGCCGTTGGCGCCCTGATCGTCGAGTTGCTGGCGGGTGATCACCGTGACCGATTGCGGGGTGTCGCGCAGTGATAGCGGCAGGCCGGTGGCGGAGGTGCTGACGCCGCTGGTGTAGGCGTGAGTGTCTTCGGTGATGGCGCCGAGGGTTTTGCCGCTGATGGTGGTGGCGTCCAGTTGCAGTGGATCCGCAGTGGCTGTGCTGCGCAGGACATAACCGCCGCCGCTCTGTCGCTGCGCTTGCAGGCCGCTGCCCTTGAGGAGAATTTGCAAAGCCTGTTGCGGGGCGTAATCGCCGCTTAGACCGGCGCTGTGTTTGTTCGCTGCCAGATCATTGTGCCCGGCGATAAACACGCCGCTCTGCTCGGCGAAATGGTTGAGCACTGTGACCAATGAGCCGGGCGCCACTGCGTAATGCTGCTTCTGCACATCTGCCAGCGCCATCGACACGCACAACCCCGGCACGGCAGATGCCATGGCCAGAGTAAAACGACAGCGGGCGAGGGTGGCGCGCAACATGGAGTTCCCGAAGGCGATCAACGAAATGAGGGCGGGTGAGGGTTAACCGAATGAACCCGCAAAAAGGGAACCGTGGTGTGAAAAAAACTCAGGCTTTCGGCCCGACGCTGACCCACCAGTTGAAGGTTTTATCGATGCGGATCGGCAGCGCCGCTTCCAGCAGGCGCAAGGCTTGATCAGTGTCCTTGAGCGGGAACGACCCCATCACCGGCAAGTTCGCCACCGCCGGATCACAGTGCAGATGTCCCGGCCGATAGCGGCTGAGCTCTTCGATCAGCTCACCCAGTGACAGGTTATCGGCCAGCAACACGCCGCGCCGCCAAGCTTCGCGGGATGGGTCCGCCACGGTCGGGGTGTTCAAGCGGCCTGCGCTGAACACCAGTTGCTGACCAGCCTGCACCACTTGGCTTTTGCCTTGGTGGTTAGTGGCCTCAACGGCGCCCTCGTAGACATTCAGCAGTGTGTTGCGATCCGTCTGGCGCACGCTGAAACGCGTCCCCAGCGCACGCATCCGGCCCTGTTCGGTCTCGACCCAAAAGGCGCGAGCAAGGTCTTTTGCCGTGTCGATCAGCACTTCGCCGGCGCGCAGTTGCAGCAAACGCTGGCGCGCATCGAAGCGCACGTTCAACGCGCTCAAGGCGTTGAGCCAGATTCGACTGCCGTCGCTTAGCGTAGCTTCGCGGGTTTCCCCTGTGCCGGTGGAGAGATCGGCGCTCAAGCGTTCGACCGAGTCCAGCAGCGGCGTGTTGCGCCCGACTGCCCAACCCGTCAGCCCGGTGGCCGCGAGAATCAGCAAGCCTTTGAGCGACTGACGACGGCTGATCAAAGTGCGCGCGCTGTTGCGCAGGGTGTGGCTGACGGCTTCGCTTTCGCTCTGCAATGGCGCAAAACGCTGTCCGACCCGTTCGACATAGCGCCACGCCGCCTGATGCTCGGGACTTTGCGCCAGCCACGCCTGCCAACGCAGACGCTCAGGCTCGGCAACCTGCTCGTCATGCAATTGCACGTACCAGTTCGCGGCCTGCTCAAGGCTGGCATGGCTGAGTTTGTTCACCGGGCTATTCAATCAGCAAGCCGTCGAGTTCTGCTTCGAGGATGGCGCAATGCATCATCGCCTGGGCCAGGTACTTCTTGATCATCCGCTCGCTGACGCCGATCTGTTCGGCGATCACTTTGTACGGCATGCCGTGCAGCTGGGCGAGGATGAATGCCTCGCTGACCCGTTGCGGCAGGCGCTGGAGCATGGCATCCACTTCGTGCAGGGTTTCGACAATGATTGCCTGTTGCTCAAGCGACGGTTGCGAGGCAGGTGGGCGGCTGGCGAGGGATTCCAGCCATGTCTGTTCCAGTTGCCGACGGCGCCAGTGATCGATGCACAACCCCCGGGCGATGGTCGCCAGATGGGAGCGCTCGTGAACTTCGCCATTGAACGACTGCGGGCGTTTAAGCACGCGGATAAAGGTGTCGTGCGCCAGGTCGGCGGCATCCATCGCATTGCTCAGGCGTCGACGCAATAGCTCGTGCAGCCAGCGATGGTGGCTGAGGTAGAGATTGTGCACGAGCGAGGCATCGGCGACGGTCATCAGCGCGGCGTCCAGGGCGACCGTTACCGGTCTAAATAAGAATTGGTCGCGATTAAAGCAAAAGGATGGGAAGCGCGCAAATGATATTGGTTTGCTTTTAGGCGGAGGGTTTCGAATTATGGCTTGGCGTAGTCGTAATGACCAGTGATCCACCACCTTGCTTGATTCCTGTGGGAGCGAGCCTGCTCGCGAAGGCGTCAGCACAGTCGGAGTCTACGTTGCCTGACACACCGCTTTCGCGAGCAGGCTCGCTCCCACAGTGGGCAGCAGCGTTCCCTGGATATGTGGTCAACGCAAAACCCTGTGGGAGCGAGCCTGCTCGCGAAGACGTTGGCACAGTCTGAATCTGTATTGCCTGAAATACCGCTATCGCGAGGAGGCTCACTCCTACAATGGATGGTGGAAATTCTGCAAGCTCAGCGGCGCTCGGCAACCATCAGCAATGACTGCGGCACGGGACTTTGCGGGTGTTGTGGCTCTTGCAGGCTGGTCAGTTGGAACTCGGCCATGTCCAGCGCATTAAGCCAGCTCGACAGTGTGCGGAAATACCAGGGCATCGGCTGCCACTGGCCTTTGAACCCGGCGAAGTTTCTTCGCGCCAGCCATCCTGGTAATTGCCTGCCGCGACAGACCATGGATGCAGTGTCTGAATGAGCAACGTGCCGCCGGGAACCAGCAGCGCATTCATCGCCGCCAGCAGCGGGATGACGTCCTGATGCAGCAATGAAAAATTGGCGCAGATCAGGTCATAGTCGCGACCGATGTCGATCTTGCCATCGACCAGGATTCCATAAGAGGCGACATGCAACTGCGCCGCCCCCGCCAGACTCGCCGCTTCAATAAGCCGCGCATCGCCATCCACACCGACCACATCAATCCCGCGATCCGCCAGCGCCCGCAACAACCAGCCTTCGCCGCAACCCAGATCAAGCACTCGCTGCGGCTGCCGGCCCATGATCGCCAGCAGAATCGCTTGATCGGTTACCTGCTGACGGCTTTCGATAGCGCCGCTGCGGATCACTTCGATCCAGGCCTCAGCGTTGTCGTGCCAGCTCTGCAAAAGGCTGGATTCGGGGGAGGGCATGACGGTGTCCATTGTATCGAAAACCACAGTATGGACGTTGATCGCCAGGCGAGCCTTACGCGCACCAATCGCAACCCTAAACAGTGACGTATGTTCACGGCGATTTGGATAGTAAAGAAGGTGACTGTGCGGATCAGCACGATGGCTTGATGGGTTTTGCTCATCAAGCGACGGAGGGGCGAAGCGAAAGTGAGGGGCAGGGAACCCCTCACTCATTCGGTCTGCTGACTACTGCGGCACGCGCAGCTTGTCCAGCAGTCGATTGACCAACAGCTCGTTCAGCATGATCACCTGTTGCAGCGCCAGCAGCGGTTTGCGCTCCGGGCCGCCTATCGAGTTGGCGATGTTACCGGCCATGGAGTGGGCGTAGGAAAGGGACTCACAGGCTTCGACCAACAGGGTTTCTTCATCCAGCGTGGGGTCGACTAGGTAGACGGGGCGAAATGGGGGCGAGCCTGGTGGAGCACCCAGTGCTTCGGGTCGCAGGTAGTAGTCGAGGGCGCGGTCGGTGGCTTCTTTGACCTTTTGCGGGTCAAGCGCGGGGTCGTGAGGGATTGGATCGGTGGGCGGTGGATTTGGCGTGATTTTGAACATGGATGAAACTCCTATCGCAGTTTAAGGAGCCATCACTCTCGCTACCAAACGAGTGGGTGGTGGCCATACGCGGGTTGGTAGACCGGCTGCAATAGGAACCCGGCGCTCAC
>Ga0247818_10000462_pt1 | contig 25483 bp, 27 predicted proteins | sample 13C_Glucose_Day1_FD_192424 | JGI IMG/M metagenome (GOLD analysis project Ga0247818, IMG submission 192424) | Soil microbial communities from agricultural site in Penn Yan, New York, United States - 13C_Glucose_Day1 | ecosystem: Environmental > Terrestrial > Soil > Agricultural land | place... | reverse complement strand
GGCGTGTCGAGCAGGCCCTCGCGGGAGACGTCCTCGCCCAGTTGGCCGAGAATCGCGGTGTAATTCTGTTCCAGGGACATGAAACTACCTGTGGGGATTTTCGCAAAGGGCAAGGGTACGGTGGCAAACACGGCGCTGCAAGCGTGACGCGTCAGCTTTACTCGTCGCGGCCTTCCATCATGGTGCGTTTGAGCATCACATAAACGGCTCCGGCACCGCCATGTCGGGCCTGGCACGAGGTGAAGCCGAGCACCTGTGAATGCTGGCGCAGCCAGGTGTTGACGTGACTTTTGATCATCGGCCGCTTGCCGTCCAGACGCACGGCTTTGCCGTGAGTGACGCGCACGCAGCGAATTTCGAATTTGGTCGCTTCGGCCAGAAAGGCCCAGAGCGTTTCTCGCGCTTTTTCCACGCTCATGCCGTGCAAGTCGAGGCTGCCCTCGAACGGAATCTGACCGATCTTGAGCTTACGCATCTGGCTTTCCTGGACACCGTCACGGGCCCACATCAATTCGTCTTCCGGGCCGACATCGATGACGAACTGATCGGACAACCCGTCAACGGTGGTGGCATCGGTGCGAATGGTTGCGGCTTGACGCAGCTTGGCGATGTGCGCGCGGTCGGCCTTGGGTCTGCCGGTTTCGGCGCGATCGTGCTTGATCGGCTTGACGCCTTGGATCGCACTTTTGAACAGGGAAAAATCGTCGTCTTGCATGTCAGCCTCCGCGAAGGGCGGCCAGTTTACCCAAGTCGAGGCGCGATCCATAACAATTGAGGCCCGGCCAGTACCAGGCCTTCTGTTCAGTCGTGTTTTTTCATCAGGTGCGGAGACATGTTCAGCCCGCGCGCCTGGCGCGAACGGCGCCGGCAGCGACGCCATAGCCACACGCCGAGGTACAGCATGAACAGGCCAACCGCCAGAATCACCGCGGCACCGATCCGGCTGGTGTTCAATTCGCCCAGCGCGGGTACGTGGCCGAACAGACTCGCGGCAGCGGCCATGGCGAGCAACACACCGCAGGTTGCCAGCAACGCGGCAAACGCGGCGCCAATTCGAAAACGCCAGTTGCGTTGGCCTTTGGACCGCAAACGGCGAGCGTCAAAACCATCGGATAACTTCATTCCGACCTTCCTCAATGGGTATCGGCCCTTCGACCGGGAGTTGACCGGGTTGTTCCTGAGGCTAAGACAATTGCGGCAAACGCGAGACTTTTGCGGATGAGCGGCAATATTGGCTACTCATCCCGGGCCGATCAAATCAGATCATGAGTCAGCGCGAGCGTGGCGAAGTTGTCCGCCATGATCGCCATTTCGGTCTGCTGAACGTGCTCGGCACTCAACACGCCGCCCTTGTAAGGCAGATCGCGCGTGGCGCAGGCGTCTTCCACCAGCGTGCAACGGAAACCCAGGTTCTTCGCGGCGCGCACCGTGGTGCTGACGCTGGAGTGACTCATGAAGCCGCAGACAATCAGGTCAAGGGCACCGAGGTCTTCCAGGCGCTGCGCCAGTTCGGTGCCATGGAACGCACTCGGTAGCAATTTGCCGATGATGGTTTCGTCGGCCAGTGGCTCAAGGCCGGGGATGAACTCACCGCGCTCGCCTTGTGGGTCGAACAGCCCGCCGACTGTGCCGAGGTGACGCACATGCACGATCGTGCGGCCGGCCGCGCGGGCAGCCGCCAGCAATTGCTTGATGTTCGCGACGGCAGCGTCCATGCCGCTCAGGGCCAGCGGACCGCTGAGGTACTCTTTCTGTGCATCGATGATGACAAGGGTCGCATGGCTCAGATTGGCTGCTGCGTAACCGCGGCCGCTGAGTTGAAACATCGTTTTTGGAACGGACATTCTGGGGCTCCTTGGAGTGGGGCTTTTGCGCCATTGTCCTCTGGCTGAGCGGTTCTGTGAATCGCTACTATTGTAGACGTCGTCTTTACTGGCTTGCAGCCTTGTCAGTTTGCTCGTTTTGTTCAATAGCGAGCGGTAAAAAGGGATAGGTCCTACATTTGATCGGGTGTTTTTCCTGCGTCGTCGTGGCGCGTTTTGGCTGTTAGAATCGCCAGTCGTTTTTTCTGGAGCTTGCCGCCGTGATCACTTCCCGACTTCGTACCCTGCGTGACCATATCCGTTGGGCCGTCAGCCGCTTCCATGGGGAGGATCTGTTTTTCGGCCATGGGACCGACAACGCCTGGGATGAAGCCCGTCAACTGGTGTTGGGAGCCTTGCACTTGCCGTGGGAAATCGCTGACAGCTACCTCGACTGTGCGCTGGAAGAAGACGAGTTGGTCAATCTGCAACGCCTGCTCAAGCGCCGCATCGAAGAACGTATTCCTACCGCCTACTTGCTGGGCGAAGCGTGGTTTTGCGGCATGTCGTTCATCGTCGACGAGCGCGTGCTGATCCCGCGCTCACCCATTGGCGAGTTGATTGAAAACCGCTTCACGCCATGGCTGGGCACCGAGCCTGCGCGCATTCTCGACCTTTGCACCGGTTCCGGCTGCATCGGCATCGCCTGCGCCTACGAGTTCCAGAACGCCGAAGTGGTGCTGGCCGATCTGTCGTTCGAAGCGCTGGAAGTGGCCAATCAGAACATAGAGCGTCACGGTGTCGATGAGCGGGTGTACACCGTTCAGGGTGATGGGTTTGATGGCTTGCCGGGTCAACGTTTCGACCTGATCGTGTCGAACCCGCCCTACGTCGATGCGGAAGATTTCGCCGATATGCCGGATGAGTATCAGCACGAGCCGGAGCTGGGACTGGCCTGTGGCGATGATGGCTTGAACCTGGTGCGTCGCATGCTCGCTGAAGCCGCGGATCATCTGACCGAGAAGGGTTTGCTGATTGTCGAAGTGGGCAACAGCCAGGTTCACGTCGAGGCGCTGTACCCGGAAGTCGATTTCGCCTGGCTCGATTTCGAGCGCGGCGGGCATGGGGTGTTCATGTTGTCGGCTGAGCAGTGCCGCGATCATCAGGCGCTGTTCGCGTCCCGCGTCTGACCTGAGGACGCTATCGTCGGATCGCCGCCCGGACCAAGCCCGCTCCCACAGGTTTTGTGTGTGCCACATAATTTGAGCACGACATAGAACCTGTGGGAGCGAGCCTGCTCGCGATGGCCGCGCCTCGGTATCAACCTTTTACCGATGCGTAGCAATCCAGATCAACAACCCCGCCTGAAACACCGCAAACGCCACCAGGCAGGTAATGGTAAAGCGCAGCCCGGCGTCTTCACGCCTGTACTTGCTGACTTTTTCTTCGTGCGTCTTCAGCTTCACTTCCTGCTCGGCCAGGTTCTGTTCGGCCTGCTGAAGCATCTGCGCGGCTTCGAGAATTTCCACCAGTTGCAGCTTTTCAGTATTCCACTCGCCCGACAAGTCGCCGACCTGGACGTCTTTGACGCGGCCCTTCAAGTGCTGGGCATCGGCATACACCACCTCAAAACCATGGGCCTTGAGAAATTGATCGCGGCGTAGGCGGGTGTCTTCGTTCAGTGCGTCTTTGTTGTTCAGGTCCATGCCATCGACGGTGTAACCGGACCAGCGCTTCTTCGCCCAAGTGATCCCTTGAGCGGCCATGAAGCGGCCGATGCCACGGTTCATCGGTTCAATCTGCAGGCCGCTGTCGGGTCCGAAATGCACGCTCCTGGTGGTGTGGTCGACCCACACATCCAGATGATTCTGTTCTTTGCGCACACGCTGGCCGGGCAGGGTGATGCTCATGCGCATCAGGCTCTGTTCCTTGCCGTTGCGTTCGGCATAGCCGAATTCGACAAAGCGCAGTGGCCGCCCGCCGGTGTTGCGGTCGGTTTTCAGCGGCGCCAGACGAAGCATCTTGTGGTGCTCGACGTGGACGTCCGCCCACGGCAGCTCAACCGCTGGCGGTGCGTCTTGTTCCGCGGTGGTGTCGGGTGAAATCTGGGTTTCAGTCATAACGGCGAGATCCTGTCCAAGCCCTGCCGCCAGCCAGTGCGCTGGCGACAAAGGTTTATCGGCCGTTTTTGACAGGACTGGAGGGCCAATAGCGCTTAACGGCTGTGAAGTCCGTCAATAAACCCGAGGATTCGTGTGCCAAGTTCGGCCGCCAGCGGCAATTGTGGATCTTTATAAGAGGCCAATTGCCGTTTTACATCGTTGGGTACGATGCGCAGGACGTGGTTCATGCCTTCGATCAGCGCCAGTTCGGCGTCCGGTTTAGCAGCTTTGAGCAGCCTGGCGTCACCGACCCCGACCTGGATGTCGTTGCTGCCCTGAATGATCAGCGCCGGCATTTTCAACCGGGCAAACGCTGCTGCCGGATCCTGGCGGAACAGCGAAATCAGGTACGGCTGCACACTCGGGCGGAATATCCCCTGCAATGGCGGTGGCACGTTGTCGTCGGTGTGGCCGGCCTTGAGGCTGTCGAGCAGTTCATTACTGCGCTGCATCAGCGCAGGTGGCAGGTTATTGCTCAACTGCTGACGCAACACTTGATCGACCGGTCGCGCGCTGCCGGACAGGGAAATGATCCCCGCGGCATCGACGCTCGGTGCCGCCAGGGTGGCAATCAGGGCTCCTTCGCTGTGGCCGAGCAAAATCAACTGGCTAAAACGCGGATCATTTTTGAGCTTCCTGGCCCAGGCTTCGGCGTCGGCTACATAGGCTTCAACGGACAAATTGCGTTCATTCGGGGTGGCGGCAAGGCTCGCTGCCACCCCGCGTTTGTCATAACGCACGCTGGCGATGTTGTGTTTGGCCAGCACCCAGGCCAGCCGTTTCAGGCTGTCGTTGCGTCCGCCATCGGTGTTGTTTCCGTCACGATCCGTAGGACCTGAGCCGGAAATGATCAGGACAACCGGCACAGGCGTGTCGGACTTGGGCAGTAACAACGAGCCGAAAAGCTCACCGCTGCCGGTATCCAGGGTGATAGGTCGTTGCAGGACGGTGGCCTGCACAAAGCCGGTAAACAGGGTCAGGCTCAAGGCTAAAACTCGCAGCATCATCACGCCATCATTCACAAAGGTGCCGTTTGGACTCGCCGGTACCCATAAGGTTCGAGGATGAACTACTCGGGTAGCCTGCGTATACTGGCGCGCATTACGTATTCAGGTTCTATTTCACGGAGCGTCCTGCATGTCCGGCAATACCTACGGCAAGCTGTTCACTGTCACCACCGCGGGCGAAAGCCATGGCCCGGCGTTGGTCGCCATTGTCGACGGCTGCCCGCCGGGGCTGGAGATTTCTCTGGAGGATCTGCAGCGTGATCTGGACCGCCGCAAGCCCGGCACCAGCCGCCACACCACACAACGCCAGGAAGCCGACGAAGTCGAAATCCTTTCCGGCATATTCGAAGGTCGCACTACCGGCTGCTCCATTGGCCTGCTGATCCGCAACACCGACCAGAAGTCCAAGGACTACTCGGCGATCAAGGATCTGTTCCGTCCAGCCCACGCCGACTACACCTACCATCATAAATACGGTGAGCGCGATTACCGTGGCGGCGGTCGCAGCTCGGCCCGGGAAACCGCCATGCGCGTGGCCGCCGGGGCAATTGCGAAAAAGTACCTGGCGACGCAAGGCATCATCATTCGCGGTTACATGAGCCAACTTGGCCCGATTGAAATCCCGTTCAAGACCTGGGATTCGGTGGAAGAAAACGCGTTCTTCAGCCCTGACCCCGACAAAGTCCCGCAGCTCGAAGCCTATATGGATCAGCTGCGTCGCGATCAGGATTCGGTCGGAGCCAAGATTACGGTTGTTGCCGAAGGTGTGATGCCAGGCTTGGGCGAGCCGATTTTCGACCGCCTCGATGCCGAACTGGCCCATGCGCTGATGAGCATCAACGCAGTGAAAGGCGTGGAAATCGGCGCCGGCTTCGCCAGCGTCGCCCAGCGCGGCACCGAACACCGCGATGAAATGACCCCCGAAGGTTTCCTCAGCAACAACGCTGGCGGCATTCTCGGCGGCATCTCGTCCGGACAGCCGATCGTTGCGCACCTGGCGCTGAAGCCGACGTCGAGCATCACCACGCCGGGGCGCTCCATCGACATTCATGGCAACCCGGTGGAAGTCATCACCAAGGGCCGTCACGATCCGTGCGTCGGTATTCGTGCCACGCCGATTGCTGAGGCGATGATGGCCATTGTGTTGATGGATCACCTGCTGCGCCACCGTGGGCAGAACGCCGATGTGCGTGTGAGCACGCCGGTGCTGGGTCAGCTTTAATGGCTGATCTCAACGCCGCTGCAGTCTGACGACGGTGGCGGCGCTCCCGTACTGGCGGCTTTCCAGTTTCTATCTGTTCTATTTCGCCTTGCTCGGTTCGACGGCGCCGTTTCTGGCGCTGTACTTCGATTACCTGGGGTTTTCCAGCGCGCGGATCGGCGAACTGGTGGCGATCCCGATGCTGATGCGCTGCGTCGCGCCGAACATCTGGGGCTGGTTGGGTGACTACACTGGCCGGCGCCTGGCCATCGTGCGCTTCGGTGCATTCTGTACGTTACTGACGTTCTCGCTGATTTTCGTCAGCAAGACCTACGCCTGGCTGGCGATGGTCATGGCGCTGCACGCGTTCTTCTGGCACGCGGTATTGCCCCAGTTCGAAGTCATCACCCTGGCGCACCTGAAAGGGCAGACCTCGCGCTACAGCCAAATTCGACTCTGGGGCTCCATCGGTTTCATCATCACCGTGGTGTTGCTTGGCCGAATATTCGAATGGCTGAGCCTCGACATCTACCCGATGGCGTTGGTGTTGATCATGGCCGGTATCGTCCTCAGCAGCCTGTGGGTGCCCAATGCACAACCGGCTCAGGGTATTCGAGAGTCGGGGGACGGTTTTCTCAGGCAATTGCGCAGCCCCGGCGTCCTGGCGTTTTATGGCTGCGTGGCGTTGATGCAGATGAGCCACGGGCCTTATTACACGTTTTTGACTTTGCACCTGGAACGGCTCGGTTACAGCCGAGGGGTGATCGGTCTGCTCTGGGCGGTCGGCGTGGTCGCTGAAGTGTTGATGTTTCTGGCCATGACCCGAATCCTCGCACGGTTCTCGGTGCGCCGGGTGCTGCTGGCGAGTTTCCTGCTGGCCGCCCTGCGCTGGGTGCTGCTCGGCTCGTTTGCCGAATTTCTTTGGGTATTGCTATTCGCCCAGGTGCTGCACGCGGCTACGTTCGGTAGCTTTCACGCGGCGGCCATCCAGTTCGTGCAACGTAGTTTCGGAGCGCGTCAGCAAGGGCAAGGCCAGGCGCTATACGCCACATTGGCAGGTACCGGCGGCGCGCTGGGCGCTTTGTATGCCGGTTATAGCTGGAATGCCCTCGGCGCCCCATTGACCTTTAGTATTGCAAGCCTCGCAGCCCTGGCAGCAGCCGTTATCATTGCCACACGACTGAAAGAGGACAGGCCATGAGCTGTTTCGGCAGATCGAGGCCTAAGAATTTTTTGAGTGCGAGTTGAAGACGCGTGCGCTCTTTAACCGTAAAGCATGAACCGTTAAGGAGTTGCCCTGATGAGCAGCCTGTCCGTTTACCACGTCTCAAGCCCTGACCTGCCGAACAAGGTGCTGACCCATTTCGAAGACATCGCCTCGACCCTGGCCGAGCAAGGCGTGCGCTTCGACCGCTGGCAAGCGGCAGCGAAAATCCAGCCCGGCGCCAGTCAGGAAGAAGTGATTGCCGCGTATCAGGAACAAATCGACAAGCTGATGACCGAACGCGGTTACATCACCGTCGACGTTATCAGCCTGACCAGTGATCATCCGCAAAAAGCCCAACTGCGCGCCGAGTACCTCGACGAACATCGTCTTGGCGAAGACCTCGTCAGATTTTTCGTTGCTGGCCGTGGCTTGTTTTCCCTGCACATCGGCGATTACGTCTACGCGGTGCTCTGCGAAAAGAACGACCTGATCTCGGTGCCGGCCGGTACGCCACACTGGTTCGACATGGGCGAACATCCACATTTTGTGGCGATCCGTCTGTTCAAGAATCCTGACGGCAGGGTGGCCAACCTCACCGGCGACGACATCGCCGGCCGCTTCCCGCGTCTTGAGGACTAAACCTGGATAGTTTGGGCGATGCTGGAAACAATTCAGGCCGTGAAGCGAAAGCTCTCACGGCCTGTTTGTTTAAACACGGGACGATCTACGCCGTGTGATAAGTCGGCAACGCAAACCGTTGCTGGCTTTGCAGCATCGAGATCTGCGGCAGTTCACTGGCCTGTTCGGCCAGGTCACGGCGAATCGCGCTGATTACCCACGACAACTGATCGCCAGCATGTAATTGCTGATAGGAAATCGAACGCTTGAACACCCGGCCTTCGGTGCTGCGCAGAGTCAGCAGAATGCCGCCGTCAGGACGCGGTTGAGTGGTCACATCGAAGTTGGAGAACAGGGAGGAAAATTTTTCTTGGATCAGGTTCATGTCTATCAGCTCCGTGCACAGTGATTGGCAAGCATGGAGAGGTAGTTGCAGCGATTGTGCCAGTATTTTATGTTTTTAAAATCCTTATAAATCAATCAGTTATGTTTTTGCGTATTTTGGCTTTCGTGCAATCTGCATGAATGGCCATCGTGCATCCTGCATTTTGAAAGATCGTCGCTGTTTCGATGGAACCAAACGCCAGGTCGAGGTTCATCGTTCGTTTGTCCGGGTTGCGGATACAAAACATTGCAAAAACCGCGTGTACAGTTCAAGAACCGCTGACGTATTTTCGAGGTCAATGAACACCGCCCGACAATAAAAAAATCAGCGGGAACACCCATGAAACGCACGCCGAACGACACGATTACCTGGGGCATGATGCTCCGCAAACTGCCGACGATCGCCAAGGTCATCCCTCGCGTGGTGAAGGGCCTGAAAGTCGCCAACGTCAAGGATCCGACCCAACCGTGTGGCCTGGGCTGGTGTTTCGAACAGGCGACGTTGCGCAATCCTGATGGCCCCGCGTTACTGCAGGGCGACGTGGCACTAACTTATGTGCAGGTCAATCAATGGGCCAACCGCATCGCTCATCATCTGATGGCCCAAGGCATCGGCAAGGGTGACGTGGTCGCGGTCTTCATCGAGAACCGCCCGGAACTGCTGGTGACGATTCTGGCGGTAGCCAAGGTCGGCGCGATCAGCGCGTTGCTCAATACCTCGCAGACCCGCGATACCCTTGTGCACAGCCTGAACCTGGTGGCACCGGTGGCGATTGTTGTCGGAGGCGAGTTGGTCCCGGCGTTTTCGCAGGTCCGCGAACGGGTGTCCATCGCTTCGGCGCGAACCTGGTTCGTCGCCGATCAAGCGGCCTGCAATCATCCGGGCATTGCCCCCGACGGTTTCGTCAACCTGATGGCGGCCAGTGCCGATGCGGTCGACGACAACCCTGCCAGCAGCCAGCAGGTTTTTTTCGACGATCCTTGTTTCTATATCTACACCTCGGGCACCACCGGACTGCCCAAGGCCGGCGTCTTCAAGCACGGGCGCTGGATGCGCAGCGCCACCAGTTTTGGCCTGATCGCCCTGGACATGCAGCCGCACGACATCGTCTATTGCACCTTGCCGCTCTATCATGGAACCGGACTCTGCGTGTGCTGGGGCTCGGCCATCAGCGGCGCCTCGGGGTTTGCCATCCGCCGCAAGTTCAGCGCCAGCCAGTTCTGGAGTGACGTACGCAAATACCACGCGACCACTATCGGCTACGTGGGCGAGCTGTGCCGCTATCTGGTAGATCAACCTCCCAGTACCGAGGACAGCCAGCACGGCGTGACCAAGATGATCGGCAACGGTTTGCGTCCCGGAGCATGGAACGCCTTCAAGACCCGTTTTGGTGTCAGGCACATTTGCGAGCTGTATGCGGCCAGCGACGGCAACATCGGGTTCAGCAACATTCTGAATTTCGACCACACCATCGGTTTTTCGCTGATGGCCTGGGAATTGGTGCCCTACGACCATGACAGTGGTCAGCCGATTCGCAATGCCAAGGGTTTCATGAATAAAGTGGAGAAAGGTGCGCAGGGGCTGTTGTTGGCGAGAATCGACGACAAGGCGCCGCTAGACGGCTACACCGATCCGCAAAAGACCGCAAAAGTCGTGCTGCATGACGTGTTCAAGAAGGGTGACCGTTACTTCAATACCGGTGACCTGCTGCGCAACATTGGATTCGGTCATGCGCAATTCGTCGACCGTTTGGGTGACACCTATCGCTGGAAAGGCGAAAACGTCTCGACAACGGAAGTCGAAAACATCCTGCTGCAATATCCGCAGATCGCGGAAGCCGTGGCGTATGGTGTGGAGGTCCGAAACACCAACGGGCGCGCCGGCATGGCTGCGATTACCCCGGCAGAATCCCTCGCTACTCTGGATTTCAGCGAGCTGCTGAATTTCGCTCGCCAGCAAATGCCGGCCTATGCGGTGCCGCTGTTCCTGCGGGTAAAAGTCAAAATGGAAACCACCGGGACGTTCAAATACCAGAAGACCCGGCTCAAGGAGGAAGCATTCGACCCCGGAAAAACCAGCGATGACCCGATCTACGCCTGGCTACCCGGCACTCAGACATACGTGCAAGTGACCGAGCAAGTGCTGGCGGATATTCACGGCGGCAAGTACCGCTATTGAATGTGGCTATGACGGCCCTTGAGAAAAAACAAGTGACAGCCGGCGGGCTGCTCGGGAAACTGTCGGCTTTGCGAATAACCCAACGTGGAGCCCCCGATGTCAGACCAAAGCCGCCAGATGACCCCTGAAGAAGCCGCTGAATTTGCCGAACAGGTCTTCAACAAAGCGCGCGAGGGCGATGCGGCCATGATGGCTGCCCTGCTGACCAAAGGCCTGCCGCCTAATCTGCGCAACCACAAAGGTGACACCTTGCTGATGCTGGCCGCCTATCATGGCCATGTGGAAACCGTAAAAGTGCTGCTCGAACACAAAGCCGACCCGGAAATTCGCAACGACAACGGCCAAAGCCCGATTGCCGGTGCCGCGTTCAAGGGTGACCTGGCGGTGGTCAAGGCACTGGTAGATGGCGGGGCGCAAGTGGAAGGTTCATCGTTCGATGGCCGTACCGCGCTGATGATGGCAGCGATGTTCAACCGCGTCGAAATCGTCGACTACCTGATCAGCAAAGGTGCCGATCCGAAAGCCAAGGACGCCAATGGCGTGTCCGCACTCGATGCCGCGAAAACCATGGGCGCCGTCGACACCACCGCGCAGCTGGAAAAACTGCTCGGCTGATCCTTTGTGGTGAGGGGGAAAAGCTCCCTCACCACAGGTCTCACCCTGCTCGGTAACTTCCCCCGAATGCGCTATCCTTCGCGCCCTCAAAAATCATTCGCTACAGGATCCACCTCATGAAAGCCGCACTCGTCGAACTCATCAGCAAAATCAGCTCCGGGTGCATGAGCGATGACGAAATCCTGAAAGTCGCTGACGAAGCGGCTCAGGCCTACGCCGATCCTGAGACTTTTCTGACGGCCAACCCGGATATCAATTACGACGACACGTTCCCGATCTCCTTGGGCGAATGGGTGGTTGTCGGCAGTCTGCCGGAGACGGTGCTGTTCCAGGCCGACACTTACATGGACCTGTTCGCCCAGATCGTCGCCTCGTTCGGCCCGGGTGTTGATTTCAATATCAAGCCCAAGCAGCTGGCCAAAACCGAAGCCCTGACTGCGCTCAATCGCATTCAGGTGCAAATGGGCAGCATGAACAAGGAAAACGGCGGCTACACGCTGATGAACTTCAGCCAGTTGCTCGACGACGAACTGCAAGTGGTGCTGGTCTACGGCAACGACGTGCCGCGGGTGCTCGAATTGTGCGCCGAGGTCGGCATCGCCGCTGCGCCATCTCTGGAAGCCTTGAAAGTGGCGATCCATATCTGACGTTAATCCTATAAAAATCGGAACCCTCGCATTAGGCGGCTATCCTAAGAGTGCAAATTACTCTTAGGGAGCGTCACCATGGGTTCTACGTTCAACAGCCTGATTGCCTTGATCATTTTCGTTCTGGATATCTGGGCCATCATCAACGTGGTTAAAAGTAGCGCCACTACCGGGATGAAAATCCTCTGGGTGCTGTTGATCGCGTGCTTGCCGGTGCTGGGGCTGATCATCTGGGCCATTGCCGGGCCACGGGGGAACGCGCGGATCTGACTCGAAACTCCCTGTGGGAGCTGGCCGGCTCGCTCCCACAAGGACCGTGTTTTTCATACTCGCACGCAGTATGCCGTTGAACGATCAGTCCGCGAAAAAGTCCAGATGCTTGTAAGCCCATCAACGGGTTTTATCGAGGAGGCACTGATGCAAAAGTGGAAGATCACTTTCGTGGATGATCACGGTGAAACAATCGATGAAGTCTTTGAGTGCGACGAGTGCCCGGACAACGAGCAAGCAGCCAAACTCATCAAGGCCCGGCTTCTTCCTGTCGCCGCCGAACTGGATCTGAATGATCTGGAAGGGCGAACCGCTGATGCGAGCGTCAAAAGCCTTAAAGCCCAGAACAGCATACAAATCCTCGGTATCACGCCAATCTGAACACCTCCTGTCACATTCTCATCCAGGCCTTGGCAGCGGCTCTCTCTTGAGGCTACTCTGCAATCGAGATCAGCGAACGGATCGCTAAGGTCTGGTCTTGTCAGCTACATGCTTGCTTCCCAACGGCAACGAGATTGCCGCATCGCTCGCACCACTCGGTTGCGCGTGCCGGGAATACGGAAAGTCTATCCATCACTTTGAGGGGGACGTTTCATGAGCACAGCCTATCAAGAAGACATCAGCAGCTCGGTGCTGCGCCGCATGAAAGAAGGCGGTTTCGACTTTTCAAGATTCCATCCCATCGAGTTCTACGCCATTTTCCCCGACGAGGAGCGGGCCCGCAGGGCAGCAGGACATTTTTACCGTGGTGAGTCCCTGAATGCGCAAATCAGTGTGCGCGACGATGGCGCATGGGCGCTTGAACTGAGCAAAGTCATGTACGCCACTTACGATGATATCGGCGATTTCGAGCAATGTTTTGAGGCCGTGGTCGAGCCGCTGGGCGGCATCATCGAAGGATGGGGCGTCAAACAGGAGGTACGAGGGCTACTCGCATAATCTTATGAACAGTGACACGCGCTAACGGCTGACCTTCGGGTTGGCCGTTTTAGTTCATGGGGCGGTAAAACCCCTCCGGCAAAACCCTGAAACAAGAACCCGGCGCAAAAAAAACCGCCTGAGCAGGCGGCGAAAGGGAGGTTCGGGCTGTTTTTCCAGCGAATGCACGGATTATCCGCACCGGCGACCGGGCAGTGAAATCAACTCTGACTATGCTGGTGATAGGCGACAACGTCGCCTTGCAATGAAGCGGGGGCAATCAAGTTGGGGCGTTTGCTGCACAGGGTTGGTGCGGTATTGACGATGTGTATTTACAACTGATTGATATCTAAGCGTTTATGCCGATGGCACGGGCCTTGCGAAGCCTAGATGTCCGGGTGACAAGGAGTACGGCATGATCCGCACCTATTTTGATGAAATGTACGATGCCGGCGGCCTGGTCCGCCCGCATTATCGGGAGTTTGCCCGTTGGCTGGCCGAAACGCCTGACGAGCTTTTGGCACAACGGCGACGCGAGGCCGATCTGTTATTTCATCGCGCCGGGATAACATTCACGCTCTACGGTGATGAGCAAGGGACAGAGCGCCTGATTCCCTTTGACACCATTCCCCGCAGCATCCCTGCCAGTGAATGGCGGGTCGTCGAGCGCGGCTGCATTCAGCGGGTCAAGGCATTGAACATGTTCCTTGCCGACCTCTATCACGAGCAGCGCATCATCAAGGCGGGCATCATTCCAGCCGAGCAAGTGCTGGCCAACGAGCAATACCAATTGGCGATGCAAGGGCTGGATCTGCATCGGGATATTTATTCGCACATTTCTGGCGTCGATCTGGTGCGCGACGGCGACGGCACGTATTACGTGCTTGAAGACAACCTGCGTACACCCAGTGGCGTGAGCTACATGCTTGAAGACCGCAAGATGATGATGCGGTTGTTCCCCGAACTGTTCGCGGCGCAACGCATTGCGCCCATCGATCACTATCCGAACTTGCTCCTGGATACCCTGAAAAGCTCCAGCCCGATCGACAATCCGAGCGTGGTGGTGCTGACCCCGGGTCGCTTCAACAGCGCGTTTTTCGAGCATGCCTTTTTGGCGCGGGAGATGGGGGTTGAACTGGTGGAAGGCGCAGACCTGTTCGTGCGGGACGACAAGGTGTTCATGCGCACCACCGACGGGCCGAAAGCCGTCGACGTGATTTACCGTCGCCTCGACGACGCGTTCCTCGATCCACTGGCGTTCAACCCGGATTCGATGCTGGGCGTTCCGGGGCTGCTGTCGTCATACCGGTCAGGCAACGTGGTGCTGGCGAATGCCATCGGCACTGGAGTCGCGGATGACAAGTCGGTGTATCCGTTTGTCACTGACATGATCCGTTTCTACCTCGATGAAGAGCCGATCCTGAAAAACGTGCCGACCTTCCAGTGCCGAAACCCTTCTGAACTGTCCCACGTACTGGCCAATCTTCCCGATCTGGTGGTCAAGGAAACCCAGGGCTCCGGTGGTTACGGAATGCTGGTGGGGCCGGCGGCGACGGCGGCGGAAATCGAGTCGTTCCGTGCGCGGATCAAAGCCAAGCCCCATGCGTACATCGCGCAACCGACGTTGTCCCTGTCGACCTGTCCGACCTTTGTCGAAAACGGCATTGCTCCACGCCACATCGACCTGCGTCCGTTTGTATTGTCTGGCCGCGAAACCCGGGTTGTACCCGGCGGTTTGACCCGTGTCGCCCTGCGTGAAGGCTCTCTGGTGGTGAATTCCTCACAGGGCGGCGGAACGAAGGACACCTGGGTGGTCGAGGATTGAAGGAAGCCTGCCATGTTAAGTAGAACTGCCTCGGATTTGTATTGGATGTCACGTTACCTGGAGCGGGCGGAAAACCTCGCACGGATGCTCGACATCAGTTATTCGCTGTCGCTGATGCCACAGGATGGTCGCGGTGACGGGCTGCACGAACTCGCCATGCCGCTGCTGATCACCGGTACCCTGGACGATTATCTGGAGCGCCACGGCGCGTTGCATGCCGAACGGCTGCTGCATTTCTTCGCCCTGGATGCGGCCAACCCGGCGAGCATCTACAGCTGCCTCGGTGCCGCTCGGGCCAGCGCCCATGCGGTGCGTGGGCGAATCACCGCCGATATGTGGGAAAACATCAACGCCACCTGGCTGGAGATTCGCGGGATTGCCGAACAGGGGTTGAGCCGCTACGGCATGAGTCGTTTTTGCGAATGGATCAAGGAACGTTCCCACCTGTTTCGGGGCGCGTCCTACGGCACCATCATGCGTAACGATGCGTTCCGCTTCATTCGTCTGGGAACATTTATCGAAAGGGCTGACAACACACTGCGCCTTCTCGATGCGCGCTACGAAATGGCCGGTGATCAAGCCGAAGCCGTCAGTGACAGTACGGCGCACGCCTATTACCAGTGGAGCGCATTGCTCCGTGCGCTGTCGTCGTTCGAGGCGTACACCGAGGTCTACCGCGATGCTCCCGGTGCCCGGCATGTGGCTGAGTTGCTGTTGTTGCGGGCCGATGTGCCGCGCTCATTGCGCGCCTGTACCGAAGAAATCGACCAGATCCTCGCCAGTCTGCCGGGGGCCAACGGCCGTCCGGCTCAACGTCTGGCCGCTGAGATAGACGCGCGCCTGCGCTACACCGGCATCAACGAAATTCTCGAAGAAGGCCTGCACGCCTGGCTGACCGAGTTCATCCCGCTGGTGCGCCAGTTGGGCAACGCCATTCACAGTTCATACCTGGAGGCTGCATGAGACTTTCCATTAGCCACGAAACCACCTATCACTATGAAGATCAGGTGCGGGCGAGCATCCAGTACCTGCGACTGACACCCCACGACAGCGAGCGTCAGCACGTGCTCAGCTGGCAACTCGACCTGCCGCGCCCGGTACGCGCGCAACTCGATCCGTTTGGCAACATTTTGCACGTGCTGACCATGGACGAGCCGCACGAGGCAATCATCATCGGCGCCCGTGGCCAGGTCGACATCGATGAACTGCGTGAAGCTGAGCATGAAAGCCAGTCGGCCCTGCCGTTCCTGCGTTTCACACGCCTGACCGAGCCGGACGAAGCCTTGCGAGCGTTCGCGCAAAAGGAATGCAAAACCCGTCGGGACCGCACTGCGCTGATCGACTTGATGCATGGCCTTAACCAGCACATGACCTACTCGCCGGGTTCAACCGAAGTCGACACCAGCGCGGCTCAAGCCTTCGCCGGGCGTTCAGGCGTCTGTCAGGATCACACCCATGCGTTTCTCGCCTGCGCGCGCAGCCTGGGCATTCCGTCGCGTTATGTGTCGGGTTATCTGTACAGCGAAAACAGCGAACACCTGGCCAGTCACGCCTGGGCTGAAGCCTGGCTGGATGATGCCTGGTACAGCTTTGACGTGACCAATGAACTGGCTCGTCCGGAGCGCCACTTGAAACTGGCGGTGGGCCTGGATTATCTGGATGCCTGCCCGGTACGCGGGATGCGCCGGGGGGGCGGGTGCGAACAGATGCATGCGAAGGTGTTTGTGTCGCCAACGCCGATGCCGGTTGTCTCGGTCCAACAGCAATAATCTGCAGCACCACAATACCCTGTGGGAGCGAGCCTGCTCGCGATAGCGGTCTTTCAGTCAGCAAATCTGTGACTGATACACCGCCATCGCGAGCAGGCTTGCTCCCTCCAGGGTTGATGGTGTCAGGGCTTAACCTTGCGCCCGGCCATATGCTTCAAATACCCCACCAGCATGTCCAGATCCCGCTCCGGCAACACCTGCGCGGTAAATCCCGGCATCTTCGCCTGCGGCCACTGGCGCAGGCTCTGCGGATCCCGGATGTACCGCTTCAGAAAGTCCGCTCCAAAATACTCGGTCGGACTATACGGAATATTCAGATCCGGCCCGAACTGCGCATCTCCGGCACCGTTCAGTCGATGGCATGCCAGGCAGTTTTTCTGAAACAGCGCAAAACCTTGATTGACCGGATCGTCCGCTTTCAAGGCCGGATCCGGCAGCAGGGCAGGGAAGCGCTCGGCCACCGGCGCCAAACGTTTGATGCTGGCGACTTGGTATGGCCACTGCTCCGGGCTGATATTGCCTGCCTGCGGATTACTCCAGACCAGATAAAACGGCCCGGCACTTGGCTTGCCGGCAGACAGCGCCGGCCACGGTTTGGCCGGGTCTTCAATCGCCAACCATGCCTGCGCGCCTTGGGTGTTGAGCAAAGGTGCCGCGGCCAACTCGGCGGCAAAACCGTCCAGCGCCACGGCTTGCAAATGGTCAGCAGGCTTGATGTCGGTCAACAAGGCCGCCAGCGGCACCGCTTGATAACTCATCTCCCGTTTGTAGGAAACATCGTCGGCAATGCGCAGAGTCTGGAGTCGAGGGTGCTTGAGCAGTTCCTCGGTCTGCCAGGTGCGACTGCTCGCGCCCAGCTCAAGGTTCAGCTGTGCGGCAAACAGAGGCGTGCTGAACAGCAAGGCCCCGATCAGAGTGAGCGTTTTCAATAGATCGTCATCCATGTCGTGAAGATGCCATAAAGGTTGGCACACCCACGCTGGCTCGGGTAGCGAGCCAGTCACATTTTGGAATGACGATATAAATACCTGACGCCGTATTTTTTACCGACTAGCCAATCACCTTGGTCAGATTCGGCAAAATCAACAACAGCGTGGTAGCGAAAAGAATGAGCCCCGCTTGACGTACTTTTGATTGCTTGAACATGGCTTGACCGCCTTTATTGTTATTTCCTGATGCCTGCCTGCATATCTCCATGACGGCAGAGCGTTGCACTTCCTGTAAGACGAGCGCCTCGGCAAAACCCGACGACAACTTCGTACACTTCACCTTAGAGCCCACGTCACCCGTGGTTTAGATCCATTTCGTATGGAGCTGTTGGTAAAAGCTATAAAAAAGACATGAGGCCTATTGCCAGCTTCTTGGGCGCCCTTTTGCTAGACAGCTCCGTGTCCTGAAACGGTTAATCCCATAGCAGGCTACCGTCCGTCTGAGCGTGTCCGTCAACGTCTGTGAGCACTGCGGTCATTGAATCCGAACCGACTCGGCATAAGAGTGAGCGCTCAGTATTTACTCACCGCCCAGGTTCGAGGACGTCATGACCCAAGCTTTGATATTCGATGCGTTACGCACGCCCCGCGGCAAAGGCAAGGCCGATGGCGCCTTGCACAGCGTCAAACCGGTCAATCTGGTGGCCGGCTTGCTGACGGCGCTGCAACAGCGCACCTCGCTCGATACCAGTCAGGTCGATGATGTCGTCCTCGGTTGCGTGACGCCTATCGGTGATCAAGGCTCCGATATCGCCAAGACCGCGACCCAAGTGGCGGATTGGGACGTCAGCGTCTCGGGTGTTCAGATCAACCGCTTTTGCGCTTCAGGCCTTGAGGCGGTGAACCTCGGCGCGATGAAGGTGCGTTCCGGTTTCGAAGACCTGGTGGTGGTCGGCGGTGTCGAGTCGATGTCCCGCGTGCCGATGGGCAGTGACGGCGGCGCCTGGGCGTTGGACCCGGAGACCAACCTGCACAGCCATTTCACCCCACAGGGCGTGGGCGCTGACCTGATCGCCACGCTTGAAGGTTTCAGCCGCCAGGACGTCGATGCTTACGCGCTGTACTCGCAACAGAAAGCGGCGCGGGCACGGGCGAACGGTTCGTTCAACAAGTCACTGGTGCCGGTGCAGGATCAGAACGGCATCATCCTGCTCGATCACGATGAGTTCATTCGGGCCGACTCCACCCTGGAAGGCTTGGGCAAGCTCAAGCCGAGTTTCGAGATGATGGGGCAAATGGGCTTCGACGCCACGGCGTTGCGGGTTTACAGCCATGTCGAACGGATCAATCACGTCCACACGCCGGGCAATAGCTCCGGAATCGTCGATGGCGCCGCACTGATGCTGATCGGTTCCGAGGCGAAGGGCCGGGCGTTGGGTTTGCAGCCTCGGGCGCGGATTGTCGCCACGGCAGTCACCAGCACCGACCCGACCATCATGCTCACCGGCCCCGCGCCGGCCACCCGTAAAGCACTGGCCAAGGCCGGCCTGCGGGTTGATGACATCGACCTGTTCGAAGTCAACGAAGCGTTTGCCTCGGTGGTGCTCAAATTCATCAAGGACATGGCCATCGACCCGGACAAGGTCAACGTCAACGGCGGCTCCATTGCCATGGGCCACCCGTTGGGTGCCACGGGGTGCGCAATTCTCGGCACGTTACTCGATGAGCTGGAAAACCGGCGCCTGCGCTATGGCCTCGCGACGCTGTGTGTCGGCGGCGGCATGGGCATTGCCACCATCATCGAACGCCTCTGAGCCCCCGACTTTCAAGGAAACATGTTCATGACTGAAGCCATTCGTTACGAAAAAGGTCAAGACCAGATCGTCGTCCTGACCATCGACTTGCCAGGCCAGAGCGCCAACACCATGAACGCGGTTTACCGCGAAGCCATGGCCGCCTGCGTCGCCCGTCTGGTTGCGGAAAAAGACAGCATTGCCGGGGTCATCATCACTTCGGCGAAGAAGACGTTCTTCGCTGGCGGCGACCTCAATGAGCTGATCAAGGTCGGCAAACCTGAAGCCAAAGCGTTCTATGACAGGGTGCTGACGCTCAAGGGGCAATTGCGCACTCTGGAAACCCTTGGCAAGCCGGTGGTGGCTGCGATTAATGGCGCTGCATTGGGTGGCGGTTGGGAAATCTGCCTGGCGTGCCATCACCGCGTGGCGCTGGACAATCCGTCCGTGCAAGTCGGCCTGCCGGAAGTCACCCTTGGCCTGTTGCCGGGCGGCGGCGGGGTGGTTCGCATGGTGCGGATGCTGGGGATTGAGAAATCCTTGCCCTATCTGCTCGAAGGCAAAAAAGTCCGACCACAACAGGCGTTGCAAGCCGGGTTGATTGACGAGTTGGCCAAAGATCCCGGCGAACTGCTGAGCAAGGCACGGGCCTGGATTCTGGCCAATCCGGCGGCGGTTCAGCGCTGGGACGTGAAGGGCTATCAGATCCCGGGCGGCACACCGTCCAGCCCGAAAGTCGCGCAAATGCTCGCCATCGCGCCGTCGATCCTGCGCAGCAAAACCCAAGGTTGCATGCCCGCGCCGGAGAAAATTCTCTGTGCGGCGGTTGAAGGTGCTCAGGTGGATTTCGACACTGCGCACTTGATCGAAACCCGCTATTTCACCGAATTGACCACCGGCCAAATCTCGAAAAACCTGATCGGCACGTTCTGGTTTCAGCTCAATGAAATCAATGCCGGCGGCTCTCGGCCCCAGGGTTTCGCTCCCTACCTGACGCAGAAGGTCGGAGTGCTCGGCGCCGGGATGATGGGTGCGGGTATCGCGTTCGTCAGCGCATCGGCGGGTATCGAGGTGGTGCTCAAGGACATCACCCTGGCGGCAGCTGAAAAGGGCAAGGCCCATTCGGCAGCACTGCTGGACAAGAAAGTCGCGCGCGGCCAGATGATTGCGCAGCAGCGTGAAGCGATTCTGGCGCGGATCAGCACCACCGAAAGCGACGCGGACCTGGCCGGTTGTGACTTGATTATCGAGGCGGTATTCGAAGACCGCGAGCTCAAGGCCAAGGTCTCATCGGCCGCGCAAAAAATCGTCGGTCCGGACGCTGTCATCGCTTCCAACACCTCGACCTTGCCGATCAGTGGCCTGGCCACGGCGGTGCCGGATCAGACCAAATTCATCGGCCTGCACTTCTTCAGTCCCGTGGAAAAAATGCCGTTGGTGGAAATCATCAAAGGCGCCCACACCAGCGACGAAACCCTGGCGCGCGGCTTTGATTTCGTCCTTCAAATCAAGAAAACCCCGATTGTGGTCAACGACAGTCGCGGATTCTTTACTTCGCGGGTATTTGGCACCTTCACCAATGAAGGCATTGCGATGCTCGGCGAAGGCGTCAGCGCTCCGATGATCGAAACCGAAGCACGCAAGGCCGGCATGCCCATCGGGCCTCTGGCAATCTCTGACGAAGTTTCCCTGAGCCTCATGAGCCATATCCGCAAGCAAACGGCCAAGGACCTGCAAGCCGAAGGGAAGCCGCTGATCGAGCACCCGGCGTTTACCGTGATTGACTTGCTGCTCAACGAATACAAACGGCCCGGTAAAGCGGCAGGGGGCGGTTTCTATGAATACCCGGCCGCCGGCCAGAAACATCTATGGCCGGAGCTGAAAAGCCGTTTTGAGAAGCCTGACGGGCAGATATCGCCAAAGGATGTGCGTGATCGACTGCTGTTCGTGCAAGCCATCGAGACGGTGCGCTGTGTGGAGGAGGGCGTGCTGACGTCGACGGCAGACGCCAACGTCGGCTCGATCTTCGGCATCGGTTTTGCCGCATGGACTGGCGGTGCATTGCAATTCATCAATCAATACGGCGTGCAAGACTTCGTCGCCCGCGCCCAGTACCTGGCCGCGCAGTATGGCGAGCGCTTCAATCCGCCGGCCTTGTTGCTGGAAAAAGCGGCTAAAGGGGAGACGTTTTAAGGGACCGGTGACGCCTCGCAGGGCTTGCCTTGGAACGGTGTTTCGAGGCAGGCTCTGGGGTGTGCATTATTCCCATCACGTGTCAGGTATTTTTTATGTCGTTACGCATCTGCATTCTGGAAACCGACATCCTGCGTCCAGAATTGGTCGACCAATATCAGGGCTACGGGCAGATGTTCAAACACCTGTTTTCGCAGCAACCTATCGCGGCCGAGTTCACGGTTTACAACGTGATGCAGGGCGAATACCCAAGCGATGAGCTGACCTTCGATGCTTATCTGGTCACCGGCAGCAAGGCCGATTCCTTCGGCACCGACCCGTGGATCGAAACCCTAAAAACTTACCTGCTGACCCGCTACGAGCGCGGCGACAAGCTGCTAGGCGTGTGTTTTGGCCATCAACTGCTGGCGCTGTTGCTGGGCGGTAAAAGCGAACGTGCAACCCAAGGCTGGGGCGTCGGCACCCACCGTTATAAACTCGCGGCCAAGGCGCCGTGGATGAGCCCGGTCAGGGAAGAGTTGACCTTGTTGATCAGCCACCAGGATCAGGTGACGTCGCTACCGGAAAACGCCACGGTCATCGCCTCCAGCGATTTCTGCCCGTTTGCCGCTTACCACATCAACGATCAGGTGCTGTGCTTCCAGGGGCATCCGGAGTTCATTCACGATTATTCGCGTGCGCTGCTGGAGATCCGTCAACAAGCGCTGGGCGAGCAGATTTACTCCAAAGGCGTAGCCAGCCTTGATCAGGAGCATCATGGTGCTACCGTTGCGGAGTGGATGATGCGGTTTGTGGCGCACAAGCCAGAAACGGTTTAAAGCTAAAACATGCAGGCTCGCCCACACTGAATATCCCTGTGGGAGCGAGCCTGCTCGCGATTGTCACAGTCACCTCGGTATTGACTAAAGCCATCCCGACCTCTTGAAACTCGCCCACAACCCTGTACACCCCACCGCAATAAACGCCAGCACCCCGAAGTACCCGTACTGCCACGCCAGCTCCGGCATGTTCTGGAAGTTCATCCCGTAAATTCCGGCCACGGCCGTCGGAAACGCCAAAATCGCCGCCCACGCCGCAAACTTGCGCTGCACCACGCTCTGGCGTGAAGCTTCCAGCAGCACCCCAATCTCAATGGTCTGGCTGGCAATGTCTGCCAAAGTTGTCAGGTCTTCCATCTGCCGCGTCACGTGAATCTGCACATCACGGAAGTACGGGCGCATGTTCTTGTCGATGAACGGGAAGCTCAACTTCTGCAGTTCCTCACCGATCTCCACCATCGGCGCCGCATAACGACGCAGGCGCAACACATCCCGACGCAGGCCGTGAAGTTTCTGGATGTCACGTTCATTCAGCGTACCGCACAACAACACGTTGCGTTCCAGCTCATCGATCTCGGCATGGATCGCTTCGCCCATCGGCTGGTAGTTTTCAATCACGAAATCGAGGAGGGCATAGAGGACGAAATCTTCCCCATGCTCAAGTAACAACGGACGCGCCTCACAACGCTGACGGACATAGGCGTAGGACGCCGAATGACCATTGCGTGCCGTAATGATGTAACCGTTGCCGGCAAATATATGGGTCTCGATGAACTCCAATTTGCCTTCGTTACGTATTGGCGAATACGTGACGATAAACAGCGCATCACCGAAGGTTTCGAGCTTCGGCCGGCTGTGCTTTTCCAAGGCGTCTTCGATGGCCAGCTCATGCAGGTTGAACTGGCGTTGCAGGTTGGCCAGTTCCTGAGCGTCCGGCTCTTCAAGGCCGATCCAGACAAAGTGGCCAGGCTTGGCGGCCCAGGCAGCACCTTCGTCGAGGGTGATATTGGTGACTTTCTTACCGGCGCTGTAAACCGCAGCAGCAACAACTCTACCCATGATTCAGGTTCACTTCTTATTGGCAGGTGGCAGTGGCAGGCAATCATCAGCTTAGCCTTGTCTACTGCTTGAGAGTGAGTGAACTCTGCAGAGTTCGCAGGCAAAAGAAAACCCGCACCAGGCGGGTTTCTTTTTACGCGGCTTGCAGTTGCCGATCCATCGAAGCGATGCACTCGCGCATCTGCTCGCGACACTGATCCATCAACATGGGCATGTCGTCCAGGCTCAATCCCGCTGTCGGAATCGCCGGCAAAGAACGAATCAGAACGTTCCCACTGCGCCAGCGGTTCAATCGCATGTGTTTGACGTAACTGCTGACACACACCGGCACGATCGGCACGCCGGCAGCAATCGCCATCTGGAACGCGCCTTTCTTGAACGGCAGCAACTCTTCGCCAAGGTTGCGCGTGCCTTCCGGGAAGACCCAGATCGAAGTATCTTCATGCTGCAGGGTATGTGTGGTGGTCAACATTGACTGACGCGCCTTATGGGCATTGCCGCGGTCGATCAACACGTTACCGGCCAGCCAGAACAACTGCCCGAACAGTGGCACCCACTTGAGGCTTTTCTTGCCAATGCACACGGTGCGGCGGGGCACCACGTTGCCGAACACAAACAAGTCGTAGTTGGACTGGTGATTGGCGACGATCACACAGCTGGCAGGCTTGTCCATCAATGGCCCGACATCGGTCTTCACCCGTAAACGCAAAATACACATCGCCGGCCACGCATACAGGCGTGCGCACAAGCGGCTGTTGTCCGGGTTGAACGGGCGACACAGGCCCAGGATTACCCCAAGTACGCCAGCCAGAATAAAGTGCAAGCCCATCAAGAACATACGAAACACAAACAGCATTTGCAGGCCCCACCGGGACAAAAGGTGGCGCAGTGTACGGATGTGCACTGTTTTCGGCAATTGCCACTAAAGAGGGGGAGAAAAGCAATGTTTGTGAGCATGTTTCTGACTAATTGGTCAGATGTGTTCTAGAGCGGTTGCAGGCTTTTTAACGCGACGCGTAAGAAAAAGCCCGACACGACGGTCGGGCTTTTCGGCACAGCAAGTATGGGCTTAACCCAAATGCTCCTGGTCCAGGATGATCGCGTTGTCCAGCGTCTCCAGTAACGCCTTGCGTACTTTCAGCTTGGTGTTCTTGTGCGCGGTCATGTTGATCTTCTTCAACTGACGAGCCGCCGCCAGCGCTGCACCTTGCAACTCTTCGGCCGACACCACTACGTCGAGGAATCCGGCATCTACCGCACTCTGCGGGTTAAACATCTCACCATTGATCACTGAGCGGTGGAACGCCGACTTGCGCAGACGATCACGCGCAATCTCGATACCCGCGTGGTGCATGGTCATGCCGATCTGCACTTCGTTCAGGCCAATGCTGAACGGGCCTTCGACACCAATGCGGTAATCCGCCGACAACAACAGGAACGCACCCTTGGCCACGGCATGCCCAGGGCACGCCACGATCACCGGGAACGGGTGCGACAGGAGGCGACGGGCCAGGGTCGAACCGGCCGTCACCAACGCCACGGCTTCTTTAGGGCCGGACGTCATCACCTTCAAGTCATAACCACCGGACAGAATCCCGGGCGTACCGGTAATGATCACCACCGCACGATCCGTCACCGCTTGATCCAGTGCCGCGTTAAACGCAGTAATCACGTCGGGCGAGATGGCATTGACCTTGCCATTGCTCAAGGTCAGGGTCGCGATACCGTCTTCGAGGTGGTAGGAAATCAACTCACTCATGACGCTATTCCTTGTATGAAAGTTGACGCAGAAGTTACCCACCAAGGCAGGCCAGGTAAAGCGCCGTGACTGACCCGCCAGTCACCCTTTCCCCGCCAGGCAAGCGTGGCCCGCCACACCCGCCGCGCATTCCCCTCTATATAGATGAGGGCGCGAAGCCGGAGATTGGCAGGTTTGCCATGGGCAGCAACCCGCCGGAATCACTAAAACGCTAAGCGCATGAAAATTCTGCAAAAAAAGTTTGCCATCAGAAAAGGTTTCGACTACATTAGCGCGCCTCGACAGACAGAACTTGTTTGACGAGATACGGTGAAGTGTCCGAGTGGCT
>Ga0247818_10000458_pt1 | contig 25575 bp, 24 predicted proteins | sample 13C_Glucose_Day1_FD_192424 | JGI IMG/M metagenome (GOLD analysis project Ga0247818, IMG submission 192424) | Soil microbial communities from agricultural site in Penn Yan, New York, United States - 13C_Glucose_Day1 | ecosystem: Environmental > Terrestrial > Soil > Agricultural land | place... | reverse complement strand
AGGAACGACTGTGCTCGTGACGCTTTGAAAACAGCTTCTAACGGACATTGGCGCCTTAAAAGGCTGGCTGATTCTACGGCAAAAAAAATTTAAAGGTAAGTCGCGCTCTATTGGACTTTGGTGGCGTTGTGCACGGGCAGGGTAAACCGCGAGCCAGCGCTTGCCCCTGACGTTTGAGGGGTGATCAATGCCCGACAAAGGGCTAACATGCCGGCCTGTTCCGCGTTTCAGTGTTTTGCCAATTTATGCCCAATCAGACCATCAAGACCCCCTGCGTCGGCCTCTGCTCCACTGTTTACGGAGATCTGGTGTGCCGTGGCTGCAAACGTTTCCACCACGAAGTGATCAACTGGAATGGTTACGGCGAGGAGGAAAAGCGTGCGGTGTGGTTGCGTCTGGAGCAATTGCTGTCACAAGTGATGGCGAGCAAGGTCGAGATCTTCGATCCGGCGCGCCTGCGCCTGCAGCTGGAACAGCGCAAGATCCGCTTCGTGCCGCATCAGTCGGAATATTGCTGGGCCTATCAGCTGATTGCGCGCGGGGCGCGGGTGATCATTAATCTGGAAGCCTACGGCATGGTGTTGTTGCCGGAGTTCCGCGACTGGAACCTGCCGGAGTTGCGCGATGCCATTGATCGGGAATTCTTCCTGCTGTCGGAAGCGCATTATCAGCGCTACATCGCCCCGGGTTTCCTGAAAGACGCCTTCGGCGCCTGAAGATCAAAAGCTTCGCGAGCAAGCTCACTCCCACATTTGGAAGGCGTACCTCTGTAAGAGTGAGCCTGCCCGCGATGAGGCCGGTACATTCAACATAGTCTTCGGCCGATACACCGCCATCGCGAGCAGGCTCACTCCTACATTTGAAATGCGTACCCCTGTGGGATCGAGCCTGTTCGCGAAGGCGCCGGTTCAGGCACCGTAATCCTCAGTGCTTCACCGCCAACTCCACCAGATGATCCTCAACCTCCTGCGGCTTGAGCACCAGCACGTCGCTTTCAAGTTGGTCCAGAACCTGTTCGGCGGTGTTGCCGATCAATGCGCCTGATACACCGCTGCGCGCCACGGTGCCGATTACGGTCACTGCCGCCTGCAGTTTGTGCGCCATGAACGGAATCAATACATCCGCCGGGCCTTCCTCGATGTGCAGGTGCTCGTCATCCACATCGAACTCGGCCTGAAACGCCTTGCATTGCTCGCGGTACCTCGCCTCGATGGTTTCCTTGAGCTGAAAGGTCGGGTCTGCTGCCGACAGCATCGGCGACGGATGCGCCGTGATCACATGCAGGTGCCCCTTGGCCAGGCTGGCGATATCGAACCCGTGATCAATGATCGTGGTGTGCAGATGCCGGTGCTCGCCATCGGCGTTGCCGACATCGATTGCCGCGAGAATCACTTTGTCTTTCCACGTCCCCGCAGTTTTCACCAGCAGCACCGGAGTCGGGCAGTGCCGCAGCAGTTTCCAGTCGGCCGGGGTCAGCAGGGCTTTTTTCAGGGCGCTGTCGGGAAAGTGCTGTTTGATCACCAGCCCGCAGCCTTCGGCCTGCTGCACATCGATGATGGTTTCGTGCAGGCTCTCGTTCCACGCCTGCTCGGTGGTCACGCTGTAGCCGTCGGCGATCAGCGCGGCTTTGAGCACGCCAAGCATGCCGGCGTGGTCGTGCTTCTTGTCGCACACCAGCAGGTGCAGATGGGCCTGGGTCACGCCGGCGATCAACTTGGCGCGCTTGAGCGCCAGGCTTTCCGAATGTTCGGGTTCGATGACCACCAGAATGCTGCGAATGGCTTGCATGAGCGGAGTCTCCAGCAAAGAAAAGGCACGGCGTTGCACAACTATAGTTGCTGCTCATCGGGACGCGACTTGATGCATATCAACGCCTGCGACTGGTGGTCTGCGGGCAGGCCGGTATAATCGGCGGCCTTTGCTCGTACACCTTTTACCGTGAGCCCCATGATCCTTCCCGAAATCCACGAATTCCTTGGCTGCCGCACGCCCGACGCCTGGGTCCAGGCGGCACTGGCCGATCAGGAAACCCTGCTGATCGACCACAAGAACTGCGAGTTCAAGGCCGCCAGCACCGCGCTGAGCCTGATTGCCAAGTACCATTCCCACGTCGACCTGATCAACATGATGTCGCGTCTGGCCCGGGAAGAACTGGTGCATCACGAACAAGTCATGCGCATCATGAAACGCCGCAAGATCGAGCTGCGCCAGCTGCACGCCGGGCGTTACGCGTCGAGTCTGCGCAAAGTGGTGCGCAGCCACGAACCGGTGAAACTGGTGGATACGCTGGTGGTCGGCGCATTCATCGAAGCGCGCAGCTGCGAACGTTTCGAAGCGCTGGTGCCGCATCTGGACGAAGAACTCGGCAAGTTCTATTTCGGCCTGCTGAAAAGCGAGGCGCGGCATTTCCAGGGTTATCTGAAACTGGCTTACCAGTACGGCGACGCGAAGGACATCGCTCAGGTGATCGACAAGGTGCGTGCTGCCGAGCAGGAGCTGATCGAGTCGCCGGATGAAGAGTTTCGCTTTCACAGCGGTGTGCCGGCTGCCGCCTGACCTGCAGGAGCTGCCGCAGGCTGCGATCTGTTGATTTTTTGAAGCAAGATCAAAGGATCGCAGCCTTCGGCAGCTCCTACAGGGATCGGTCCAAATGTAGGAGTTGCCGCAGGCTGCGATCTTTGCTCCTGATTGTAAAAAACTCTTAAGAGTATGAAATATCACTGAAAACCGGCCCCAGCGGCCGGTTTTTGTTGCCCGAAACAACGCCTCGCCAGCGATTGCCGCCATACTGTCGCCCACTTCACACATGGGTTGGCAGACGGTCGTTATGGATAACCTGGGTTTTGGCAAAGTCCTGCTGGTCGAAGACGATGAGCGTCTGGCCACGCTGATTGCGCACTTTCTCGAGCAGCATGGCTACGAGGTGCGCGCTGTGCATCGCGGCGATCTGGCGGTGGCCGCGTTTCTCGAATTCCAGCCCAAAGTGGTGGTGCTCGACCTGATGCTGCCGGGGCAGAGCGGCCTACACGTGTGCCGGGAAATTCGCAGCGTGTCAGACACGCCAATTGTCATTCTCACCGCCAAGGAAGACGATCTCGACCACATTCTCGGCCTGGAATCCGGCGCCGACGACTACGTGATCAAACCGATCAAGCCGCCGGTATTGCTTGCTCGGCTACGCGCGTTGCAGCGGCGCCAGATGCCGGAAGCCGGCGTGGTCAGTGCGCTGGAGTTTGGGCGCTTGAGCATTGATCGCAGCTGTCGCGAAGTGCGGCTGGCCGGCGAGATCATCGAAATGACCACCATGGAATTCGAGCTGCTGTGGCTGCTGGCCAGCGCCGCCGGCAAGACCTTGTCGCGCGATGACATCCTCAATCGCATGCGCGGTATCGCCTTCGACGGGCTCAATCGCAGCGTCGATGTGTACATCAGCAAGTTGCGCAACAAACTCAAGGACAATCCCCGCGAGCCGGTGTGCATCAAGACCGTATGGGGCAAGGGTTATCTGTTCAATCCGTTCGCGTGGGAGCTGTAGATGCTGCGGTTATTCCTCGGGCTGTTTCTGGTGATGACGGTGGGCCTGGTTCTGGCGTTGCAGACGGTCGAGCGTACGTTCGATGCCTTGCTCGACTATCAGATGCATGACTACAACCGCGAGGCGGTGCGTGGTCAGGCCTGGACGCTGGGGGAGCAGCTGCGCAACCTCGACGGTCCGGCCCGTGAAAAACAACTGCAGGCCCTGCGCCCGCACTATGGCTTGGGGCTGAGCTTGGTCGAAGCCGAACAACTGGCGCTCAGCGACGAGGAAAAAGTCGAGCTTGCTCAAGGCTTGCTAGTGATCCGCGACAAATACACCCAATACATTTCTGCCATCGACGGCGGCTCGCAACTGCTCAGCATCCGCTTGCCCGCCGAACCCAGCCTGATGCCGTTCTACATTGCCGGTGCCTACTTGATGATCGCCGTGCTGATCGGCTGCGTATTGTTTTTCTGGGTGCGTCCGCATTGGCGCGACCTGGAAAAACTGCGTCTGGCCGCCGAACGTTTTGGCGACAACGATCTGTCGGTGCGCATACAACTGTCGAAACGCTCGAACATCCGTGACCTGGCTGAGCACTTCAACCTGATGGCGGCACGCATCGAGAGCCTGATCGCCAATCAGCGCGAACTGACCAACGCGGTGTCCCACGAACTGCGCACGCCGATTGCGCGACTGTCATTCGAACTCGATCAACTCAAGCAACAGCCGGACGCCAACCAGAACCGTGAACTGATCGCCGACATGTACGCCGACCTTGGCGAGCTGGAAGAAATGGTCTCCGAGCTGCTGACCTACGCCAGCCTCGAACGCGGCGCGACGGTGATCAAGTGCGAAAACATTCAAGCCGCCAACTGGCTCGACAGTGTGGTCGGCAGCGTGGCGCTGGAGGCGGAAGCGGCGGGAGTGCAGTTGCTGATTGGTGACTGTCGGCTCGACACCGTGCGCATCGAGCCGCGGTTCATGGCGCGCGCAGTGATCAATCTGCTGCGCAACGCCATTCGTTATGCCGAGCAGCGTGTCGAGGTGACGCTGGTGCGCAGCGGCGATTACTACGAAGTGCGGGTCAACGACGACGGCCCGGGGGTTCCGGTGGAAGGCCGGGTGAAGATCTTCGAACCGTTCTCGCGGCTGGATGCCAGTCGCGACCGTCGCACCGGTGGCTTCGGTCTAGGGCTGGCGCTGGTGCGGCGGGTGTCGCAGTCCCATGGCGGGCAGGTCGAGGTCGGGGAATCGGAGTGGGGTGGGGCGTCGTTTCGGATGACCTGGGCGCATCTGGACTGATTGGTGTTGGCGGGTTGGGCCCTATCGCGAACAGGCTCACTCCAACAAGGGAATGCATTCCAAATGCAGGAGTGAGCCTGCTCGCGATAGGGCCATCAATCACAGCACAAACCCCTGCTCATTTGGCCAACCCCAATCGCTCATGCCACTGCGCGATCGACTCCTCGGGATACACCGCAAACTGCTTGTCCTTGGGCTTCGCATCCACCTCGACCCAGGGCGCCTTCGATCCCAGCATCAAATGCGTATGCTCCGGCGGCACCGGCAGCGGCGTATCGATCGCCGAGGCGAGCGGATGAATCAGCTCCGGCCATTCCGGGCTGAACAGCCACAAACCGCTGCCGCACTGTGAGCAGAAATGCCGCTCGGCGGTGCTGCGATGGGCACGTTTTTCACCTTCTTCTTTCATCTTCGCGTGGTAGATGCTGATGTGCTTGCGCCCCTGAACCTTGAGGCTGGCCGCATCGCCACCGAGGTTGATTGCATAACCGCCTCCGCCCTGAGTCTTGCGGCAGATCGAGCAGTAGCAGCGTTGATAAGGGTAGGGATGGGCGCTGGTCAGGCTGAAGGTGACGGCGCCGCAGTGGCAGGAGCCTTCGAGGTGCATGAGGGGGCCTCCGGTTGGCTGAAGTGGTGTGGTTGAGCCTAGAAGATTTTGCAGTGTTTGTCCGGGCGCCATCGCGAGCAGGCTCACTCCCACATTTGCAACGCATTCCCCTGTAGGAGCTGCCGCAGGCTGCGATCTTTTGACTTTGATCTTTTCAAAGCAAGATCAAAAGATCGTCCGAACGCGGCCCGAGCCTGCGGCAGCTCCTACAGGGGGATTTGCGGTTTTGGTATGCGCCAGAGGTACCACGCCGCCACCGTCCGATACGGACTCCACGCCAAGCCAATCTCGACCATCTGCCTGCGCGTCGGCTGCATCTCCAGCCCCTTCAACCGCCGATAGCCCTCGCGCACGCCAAAATCATCCGCCGGCAGGATATCCGTGCGTTCCAGGCTGTAGATCAACAGCATCTCCACCGTCCAGCGCCCAACCCCGCGCAGGCTGACCAAACGTTCGATCAGCGCCTCATCGTCCATCGCCAGCGCGGTGGAGTAATCCGGTACCACGCCGTCCAGTGTCGCCTGGGCGATGCCCTGAATGGTCGCAATCTTGCCCGCCGAAAAACCGCAGCCGCGCAGCTGATCGAAGTCGGTCGCGAGAATCTGTTCAGGCCGGGGAAACGTCTGCCCCGGAAACAGCGCCACCAGACGCCCGACAATTGCATCCCCGGCCTTGGCGTGCAGTTGCTGATAGGCAATCGCTCGCACCAGCGATTCGTAAGGATCGCGCGCCGGGTGCGGTTGGTGCAGGCACGGGCCGACGACTGCAATGTGGCGCTGCCAGTCCTCGTCGAGCGCGGCGAGAAATGCGCTGGCCGCCTGATAACGATCCGGCATGCTATTTCAGCAGACCGTTGACTTCGCCGTAGGTCAGCGCCTTCAAGTCGTGGGTATCGAGCTTGCCGCTGGCGAGGAAGCTTTTCACCAGCGAACCCATCGCGCCGTAGAGGAACTCGGCGATGCCAGACCCGGCGCTCAAGCGCCGTACGCCCAGAGCTTGCAGCTCGGTCGGCGAGGGCAGGCAGGCGAAGCCGAGCACGTTCACCGGCAGTGACGTGCCCTTGCAGATTGCCTCGATTTCATAAGCGCCCGTCACGCCAGCGGCAAACAAGCCATCGGCCCCGGCGGCCTGATAGAGCGCGGAACGGCGCAGGGTTTCGGCGACGCGATCCTCGGCCGGTACCAGACCTTTGAGGTAGACGTCAGTGCGCGCGTTGATGAACAGCTTCACCTCGCGCTTGCGGGCGACTTCGCGTGCCACTTCGATCTTGCGCGCCAACAGTTCCGGGGCGCCGCTGCCGTCCTCGATATTGATCCCCACCGCACCGGCGGCAAGCACCGCGTCGACGACTTCGGCCACGCGGCCAAGGTCATCGGAATAACCCGCCTCGATGTCCACGCTCAGCGGCACCTGGATCACCCGCGCGATGGATTCCACGGTTGAAATCAGTCGTTCGAGGGGCAGGGTGTTGCCGTCTGGATAGCCGTGTGCCCAAGCGACTGCTGCGCTGCTGGTGGCGACGGCTTTGCCGCCCGCGTGCTCGACCAGCCGCGCACCGGTGGCGTCGGCGACGTTGGTCAGAATCAGCAGACCTTCCTGGTGTAACTGGTGAAACCGAGTGTCGAGCGCGTTCATCGAAATCCCTTCTTGTGAGTGTGCGAAGCGTCAGAAAGCCAGTGGTTGCGTGAGTTGCACCGCAGCGTTTTCCAGCCTCAGCAGAAACGCCTTGCGCGGCTGTCCACCACCATAGCCGGTCAACGAACCGTCCGCACCGATCACCCGATGGCATGGCACCACGATCGCCAGCCGATTGTGCCCGTTGGCCAGCCCCACCGCACGACTGGCGCCGGGCTTGCCCAAACGTGCGGCGAGGCTGCCGTAGGTACTGGTGTGTCCATAAGGAATCTGCAGCAGTTGCTCCCAGACTTGCTGGTCGAACGCGCTGCCGGGCAGGTGCAACGGCACGCTGAACAGAGTGCGGGTCCCGGTAAAATATTCGTTGAGTTGCGCTTCGATCTGCTGCAGATGCGCGTTGTGCCCCGGCGCGACCACGTAGCCATGACGGGTTTGCAGCTCTTCGACTTCGCGGGTCAGCGCCGGGCGGTCGAGAAACTCCAGCAACACCAGGCCGCGACGTTCGGCCATGGCGATCATCGGCCCCAGCGGCGTGGTCAGGCGGGTAAACAGCAGCGGTTCACTGTTGGCCGCGCGGCCCGGGGTGATGTGGAAGGATTTCTGGAACGCATCGCGAAAACCGCTGAGCGATTCGTAGCCCGAATCAAACGCCGCATGGTCAATCGAGGTGCCTTGTTTGATCCCGCCCAGCGCCATACCGAGTCGTCGGGTACGCAGCCACGCATGGAAGGTCATGCCGAAATGCTGCTTGAACCAGCGCCGCAATTTCAGCGGTTCGATGCCTTCGGCCAGCAGCTGCGCATCGCTCCAGCGCATTTCCGGGTCGGCATCGACGGCGGTGAGCAGGCGCTGCACCCAGTCGGGGGCGATGGCGGCGGCGTCCAGCGGCTTGCAGCGCAGGCAGGCGCGGTAACCGGCGCTCAAGCACTCATCGGCGTGGGCGAAGAATTCGACGTTTTCCGGTTTCGGCTTGCGCGCCGTGCAACTGGGGCGGCAGAAGATCCCGGTGGTTTTCACGGCCGTGAAGAACACCCCCTCGTAGGCGGTGTCGCGTTCGAGCATGGCGCGAACCATCTCGGCGTGGGGCGGCAGGAGTGCGGTTTGTATGTTCATGGCCAGAGCTTAAATCGAGGGTTTCGATGGCTCCACCGAAAAATCGACAGTGAATTTCCAGAACCTCTGAACTACCGTGTAGGAGCTGCCGCAGGCTGCGATCTTTTGCCTTTGTTTTTTCAGAACAAGATCAAAAGATCGCAGCCTGCGGCAGCTCCTACAGTTGAGGGATTGAGTTTTATGCCGCCGTTCATCATTCAATATATTGATCACATCGTGCTGCGCGTCGCCGATCTGCAACGCAGTATCGACTTTTACCGCCAGGTCTTCGGCGCCGAGGTGGTCAAGCATAATGAGCCATTGGGGCTGGTGCACCTGCGCGCCGGGACCTCGATGATCGACCTGGTCGACTTGCAAGGCGAACTCGGGCAGAAGGGGGGCGGGGCGGCCGGCAAGGAGCGGCGCAACGTCGATCACTTCTGCCTGCGCATCGAACCCTTTGATGAATCTGCGTTGATCGAACACTTGCAGGCGCACGGTCTGAGCGTGGAAACAGCCGCCAGACGCTTCGGCGCCGAGGGCTACGGCCTGTCACTGTACTGCTTCGACCCGGACGGCAATCAGGTCGAGCTCAAAGGCCCGTCCGAGGCTTAAGCGCGTTTCGCCATCAACAACACCGAAGCCGCCGCTGACAGCAGCCCCGCGCAACAACGGTTGAAGATGCGTTTGCCGCGCGGCTCGGCGAACCAGCGGCGCATGTGCAGGCCCATCCAGGCATAGGCGCCGATGGCGATCCATTCCAGCAGCAGAAACAGCGCGCCGAGCACGGCGAATTGCGCCGGTACCGGACGGCTTGGGTCGACGAATTGCGGTAGAAACGCGGTGAACAGCAGGATAGCTTTCGGATTACCCGCCGCTACCAGAAACTCCTGACGCGCCAACCGCCAGAATCCCACCGACGCTCCCGCCAGTTGCTGCTCGGCCTCGGGATTGGCATGCCATAGTTGCCACGCCAGGTACAGCAGATACGCCGCGCCGATAATCTTGATCGCATGGAACAGCCATTCCGAGGTCTGCAGCACCACTGACAGCCCCGCGCCGGCGAGGGCGATCATTGCGGCGAACGCGATAATCCGTCCGATACCGGCGGCGCAGGCCCGGCGATAGCCATAGCGGGTGGCATTGCTGACCGACAGCAGGTTGTTCGGGCCGGGGGCCATGTTCAAAGCGAAACAGGCCGGGAGAAACAGCGAAAGCGTGGCGAGATCCATGGGCTTGGGCTCCGGAAACGAGTGTGCTTTTTTATCACAGGCTGCGGGCGCGCAGACCCGTACAGTCACGCAGTGCTGTCGCGGTACAGCATCAGCAGCCCCTTTAAACGAGTCGAACTTTTCCGATTGGCCGAAACTCTCAAAGGTCTGAAGGCGATGGTTTCGTCAGAAAAATCTGTGTGCCAAGTCAGAAAAAGGCGTTTGCCGTGTAATATCCATCCCAAGCTGCAAACACCCTGCCGGCCCCGAAGCGGCCCCACCAAGAGCGATCTACATGCAAGCAAAGGCCCGTGAAGTTTATGTGCCACCGGTGCTGCAAGATCTGCGAGCCGGCACTGCCGAATTGCACATCGCACTGGAAAAACGTCTTCCTTTTTTCTCCGATACCCTCGATTCCAACGCTTTTTTACGGCTGATGCAGGCCTACTACGGCTTTTATCGACCGCTGGAAAGCGCACTGCGCGACAGCGGCGCGATCCCGATCGATTTCGATCTTGCGCCACGTCTCAAGGCGCAAACCTTGCTCAGTGATTTGCGGGCCCTGGGTCTGTCGGTCGAGGCTATCGCCCGTTTGCCGCTGTGTCAGGCGCTGCCCGTGATCGACTCCAGCGCTGCCTGTCTGGGGGTGATGTACGTGCTGGAAGGGGCAACCCTTGGCGGGCAGATCCTGCGTCGCGAAATCGCTTCGCGGTTGAGCCTGGGTGCCGACAACGGCGCGGCATTCCTCGACGTTTACGGCGCTGCCACCGGCCGCCGCTGGCGCGATTTCATTGAATATCTGGGCAGTCGACCGCTGGATGCGAGCGAACGTGAAGCCGTGGTTGTGGCGGCCCGAACCACATTCAGTTGTTTCGAGCGCTGGCTCGACAGCCGGGAGGTACTGGCATGAACCCGCAAGACCAAGAAGCCTTTGAAGAACTGCTGGCCAACTGTGCCGACGAACCGATCCGCTTTCCGGGGGCGATTCAGCCTCATGGCCTGTTGCTGACCCTGAGCGAGCCGGCGCTGGAAATCATTCAGATCAGCGCCAACGTCGAGAACCTGCTGGCACGTTCGGCGCAGGAACTGATCGGCCAGCCGCTGCACGAGTTGCTGGGTGAGACGTACGCGGCGGCCGTGCGCGAGGCGTTGCAACAACCGGTATTTGCCGATGCCGCACCGTTGCATTTTCGCCTCAACGGCACCGCGTTCGAAGGTCTGCTGCACCGGCATCAAGGCGTGTTGATTCTGGAACTGGAAATCCACGTCGAGAACTTCCAGCCGCGTAACATCGCCGGCAACCAGACCCATCTGGGGCGCATGCTTCAGCGCTTGCAAGCGGCCACTTCGCTGCAGGCGCTATACGACATCAGCGTCAAGGAAATCCAGGCGATGACCGGTTACGACCGGGTGCTGATCTACCGTTTCGAGGAGGAGGGCCACGGTCAAGTGATCGCCGAGGCATCCGATCCGTCGATGGAAGTATTCAACGGCCTGTTCTTCCCGGCCTCGGACATTCCCGAGCAGGCGCGCGAGCTGTACCGCACTAACTGGCTGCGGATCATCCCGAATGCCGATTACCAGCCGGTGCCGCTGGTGCCCAAGTTGCGCCCGGACACCCAGACCCCGCTGGACCTGAGTTTCGCCACCCTGCGCAGCGTCTCGCCGATTCATTGCCAGTACATGAAGAACATGGGCGTGCTGTCGTCGATGAGCATCTCGCTGCTCAAGGGTGACAAGCTCTGGGGGCTGATCAGCTGCGGCAACCGCCAGCCGCTGCATGTGCCGCATGAGCTGCGCAGCGCGTGCCAGACCATCGGTCAGGTGTTGTCGCTGCAGATCAGCGCGATGGAGGCGCTGGAAATCAGCCGCCAGCGTGAGGAGAAAGTCGAGGCGTTGGCACTGCTCAATCAAGCAATGATCGACTCCCCGCAAAATGTCTTCGACGGTCTGGCGCAACAACCCCAAGTGCTGATGGCGCTGGCCGGGGCCGGGGGCATTGCGATTATCGAAGACAAGCAATTGCACCGTTATGGCAACTGCCCGGAGCCGGAAGACATTCGCGCCCTGCATAAATGGTTGCAGGAAACCGGTAAACCGGTGTTCGCCAGCCATCATCTGGCGAGCGTCTATCCGCCAGCCGCGCAGTTTCAGCAAGTGGCCAGCGGCGTGCTCGCCATGAGCCTGCCTAAACCGGTGGACAACGGCGTGTTGTGGTTCCGTCCCGAGGTCAAGGAGAACATCAATTGGAGCGGCGACCCACGCAAGCCGCTGGATCTGGAAAATTCCGACGCCGGCCTGCGTCTGCGCCCGCGCACTTCGTTCGAAATCTGGAAAGTCGAGATGGCCGGCATCTCCACCAAGTGGAGCCACGGCGATCTGTTTGCGGCCAATGACTTGCGCCGTTCGGCACTGGAAAACGACCTCGCCCGTCAGGTACGCCGCGAGCAGGAGGCGGTGCGCGCCCGTGATGAGCTGGTGGCAGTGGTCTCCCACGACCTGCGCAACCCGATGACCGTGATTTCCATGCTCTGCGGGATGATGCAGAAGACCTTCAGCTCAGACGGCCCGCACACCTCGCGGCGCATCTCCACGGCCATCGACACCATGCAGCAGGCGGCCGGGCGGATGAACACGCTGCTCGAAGACCTGCTCGACACCTCGAAGATCGACGCCGGGCGCTACACCATCGCCCCGCAGACCCTGGACGTCGGGCAGATGTTCGAGGAGACCCAGTCACTGCTCGGGCCACTGGCGCTGGACAAGGACATCAATATCTCGTTCGAAGCCGATCCCGACCTGAAAATCCACGCCGACCCGGAGCGCCTGTTTCAGGTGCTGTCGAATCTGATCGGCAACGCGATCAAGTTCACCCCGCGCAAAGGTTCGGTGGGCGTGTTGGCCAAGTCTGACGGCAAGGAAATCGTGTTTACCGTGCGCGACACTGGCGAAGGCATTCCCAAGGAAAACCTGGCGCGGGTGTTTGACCGCTACTGGACGGTGAAGGAGGGCAACCCGACCGGAACCGGACTGGGCTTGTACATCACGCAGGGGATTGTTGAAGCCCATGGCGGGCGCATCGAGGCCCGCAGTGAGCCGGGTGAGGGCACGGAGTTTCGGTTTACGGTGCCGGCGCTGGTCGGGAACGACTGATAGCCATACATCGGGACAAGAACAGCCCGGCGGGTGAATGCCGGCCGGGCTGCTGCTACTCGCAGTTAAAGGCTTGCCAGTGTTCCATCGACGCCATGAATTGCGCTGAACGCTTCTTTCGAAAGCGGGTTGAAACGGTTGCGTCGTAGCTCGCTGATTGCGAACAACGCACGGCCTGTGCGGCCATTGCCGTCACCGAACGCATGGAAACCCACAACCGCACCGAGCAGTTGCTTGCCGAAGTGTTCATGAGCGGGGTTCAGTATTTTCAGATGATCCTGCATCAACGCGAAGCCGCTGATGTCGCTAACATATTTCGCCTCATTCAAGCCCACGCGAACGACGTCGGCGGTGGCGGGCGCGATCCGAAGATGTAACTGCGCTATGACCGCAGGATCGGTCAGCGATTTACTGCTGGCCGCGTATTCGCGCAGTGCCGCGACGATGCTGTCAAAGTTGTTACCTTGCGAGTTTGATGCATAAACAATCCATGCGCCGGCTCGCTCGGCATTATCGCTGAGGCCTCGTATGTTGTATCGCGACTCATCCAATATCCCATTGTAAGGGGCTGCGCCCAAATCCTGTTTCAGCAGATTCTGCTGATAATTTTTGATGTAGTTGGCTTTGCGGACTTCGACCTCGGTGAGCGTTGCCAGCGAGGTTGCATATGCATTGGCTAGTGTACGAGTAGAGCTGTAGTCGAACGCATTTTTGGACATGAAGGTTTTTAGCAGATCTTCCAGAGCCGTTTTGCCAATCAGTTTCTCAAGCTCTTGAGCTGATTGCAGTTTGCGTGTGGTATCGAGAATCGAATTCTGGAAAAGGTGATCCAGCTCAAGGGCGCTGACATCCTTGGGGAGCGCAATGGTCTTGTCAGTCATGCGGGTCAGGATCTGGCTTGTGCTCTCGAGGGTGTCATCCTTGAACAACGCTCTGGCATGCGCCACCGTCGGCAACGTCATGCGAATCTCCGCTGCAGCCCCGGTCTTGCTCAGGGCCTTGACCAGGTCGTACGAGCCGCTGCTGGTACTGCTCAGCGCTCGAAGTTGTCCGGCTCCGGCCCGGATGACGGTATGGCCGAAATGGCTGAGTTTCATCACGCCTTTGCCGACCAGTCTGGCACCACCGTGAACCAGCTTCGGAACGCCATCGAGCGGATTGAACACCGACAGCGCAACGCTTGCGCCGACCTTGCTCAGGCTTAACAGTCTTGTACTGCTGCCCAGCGCCTTGCTGAACGGCCCCAGCGCTCCGGCAAAGACGAAGAGGATCGCGGTAAGGTCCATCACACAGCTGAATATGGCACCGCTGCGAAGATCTGGATCACCGGAGGACAGGCCCCTGATGCACTGGCGGAACGGGATGACGATGTCGAGAAAGGTTTCGGTGACGTTGTCCCAGTCATCATGTTTCTTCTCCAGGGCCGGTCTGTCGTAACTGATTGCATAAAACTGATCGTAATGGGTCGGGGGATTATGTTCGGCAATGATTTCGCCGATCTTGTTGAAACGCTCCGAGTTGAAACTGTGCATAGGGCTACGCGTGAAGGGGAGCGCGTCGTCAGGTTCATCGAATTCGGCAAAGCGTTCGAGAATGATGCCCGGCCTGTCTCGAAGCTCCTCGCCCAAGGGTGCCTGGCCTTCGAAGTAGGCGGTTTTTTCGATTCGCGTGGAAAGATACGTCAGCGACTTGAAGTCACTGTCGCCGTTCGGTCCCTCGGTAAACCATCCATACTCATCAGATGTATGGCCGCTGATGTAAGCTTCAGCCAGTGCCGGATTATTTCGGCAAATGCCTTGCAGAGGGAATACTTCAAAACAGTAAAACTGCAATCCATACTTGCAAATCAGCATGTTGCCGAAACGCGCTGTTAATCGTGGATCAAAAGGTACAAAGTTACTGTTTTTCGGGGAGTGTGAGGAAACTTCGCGAGCGCTGAATATGGCCACCTTGCCAAATTCAAGTGCCATCCGTTCTTCTCGTGACAATCGTGAAAGTGTCAGGCGCACAGTGGTATTGATGGCCGCTTTGTATTGCTTGAAGTGTTCCTTTACTTTTTCCTTGTAAATGTCATTGATTGGCTCAAGTTCCAGCAGATCCGGATGCGCCTCGTAGATACTTGGGCCAGATTGCCTGTCATAGTCCTTTTTGAACAACAGGTTGCGGGTCATATAAACATCGAGCACGGAATGATAGTTGCGTTTGAATCCGTACTCGACCGGCAACGCTATTTCTGTCGTCGGATCGCAACCAATGTCGTACAGCTCGGCTTTCGCCAGCTTGCGCCGGCTGACCGGTGGAGTGGCGAGCGTTGTCAGTGCGGCGCTGATCGCCTCGATGTAGGCGTTGTATTGGGTGGCAGCCAGCTTGAACAGGTCTTGGGTTGGCAGTTCATTGGCATTTTCCGGTTCCAGGCCATTCAGCATCGACCAGTCCATGATGCCTTGCAGGTTTGCCCAGTCATGCAGGGTCTGCTGTTGCGCACTGGTAGGCAAAATCGAGCCCAATTCAAGCAGCTTGTCATAGGACATCTGACTGGACAGGCCAGGGGCGATGCTCTCGGCCAGGCTTACCGATTTGCGCAGAATTACCCAACCTGTCGTACCGATCTGCAGAGTCGCGGGTGTTCTGACCAGGAACTCCGGCGCAAGTCCGGCGAGGATCAGTTCCAGTGCCATTGGAACTGCATATTCCTTGATACGTCGGTGTCCGAGTGCCTGTTCCAGTGCCAGGTTAACCTCATGGGAGGTTGCCTGCACGTAACCTGGGTTATAGATATTCTGCTCGATAAAGTTCTGGTTCTTGTCTTCGCGACCCAACGACAAATCCAGCATGACCGCTGCGACCAGCAGGCGACTGCGCTGCTCTGTGCTCAGCACAGTCGCATTGGCCATGGACGGCTCGCTCAACGCTTCGAAGCAGGACTGGGCGAAAGCTTTGGCTTCTTCGGTCTCGATCAGCAGTGTCCAGGCGCGACGCGGGTATTCACGCAGGGCTGTCGGCGTCTCTTTCTTGAGCAGTGCATCCGCCAGATAATTGATCAGCGGTTCCGTGCGCGGCTCGCCCTTGTCCATCAGCTTATGGATGACCTGATAGATAGCCGATTGCTGATCTTCATCGATGCACAGCTCTGTTGCGCCGGTTTCGTTCGATTTCCCCCAGTAGTTGCCATGCGTGGGTGGCAGCGGCAACGTCAGCTCGAGCCAGGCAATCAGGTTTTGCAACTGGTCTGCGGTCTCGGGCAGGTTCAGTTGCTGGAACTGCAGCCAGTTGAGCAAGGGCAGACGGTCGCTTGAAGACACGATGCCGCCGGTCATGACTGCACTTCTGGCCAGCAGTTGCAGGTCGGCTTTCAACGAATCAATCGCGTGGACCTGCTGGGTGATATCAATGCGTTCGATAAACGTCCCGACAGTTTTTTCGACTTCATGGACTTGAAATATTTCGCCCTTTTTATTAACCAGTGTCCAGTTGTCATCATTGATTTCCAACGCATCGACGATTGCAACGAATTGTGGTTGAAGTGTCAGTTGGCGCAGGACGATATGTGCCGAGAAATGCACTTGGTTGAATTGACTTCCCTCAAGAGTCGATATGCACAGTTGTTTGCTATTAACACGGTTGGTGGGGTAGGCATAGTTGTCGCTGGCCTTGGCCTTTTCCCACTTTTCGAGCAGGGTTCTCGTTGTCTGCGCAATAGTACGTCGCTCAAGTTGCTCACTTGATAAGGGGGCAGGGGTAAAAAGATTGGTTAAAGTCGTCATTGGGCGTCAGTCCTTCCGTGGCTTTATAAGTGGGTCAATAACGGGTGCGGCGAAGGTTTGTTTTCGCCTGGCGACTATATCGACGCAGTCAGGGTTTGTTTTGCAGTATTGGTTTCAATGTATGTTTCGTGTCGGTCAACAAGAGGGCAATTTTGTTCAATACAGGAGGCCATGCCTTAATTAACCTGAGATCTTTCTTCCCCAATCTGCGGCAGGTGCGTAATGAGTCTGATTGTGTCGATGGCGGCGTTTGCACTGGTGGCGTCCATAACCCCGGGCCCGGTGAACATCGTCGCGCTGAGTTGCGGTGCGCAGTTCGGCTTTCGGGCCAGTCAGCGGCACGTGGCAGGAGCGACGCTGGGGTTCGTGTTGTTGCTGGTGCTGATGGGCCTGGGCCTGCATGAAATCCTGAAACTGTGGCCATTCCTGACCCGGGTGGTGCAGTTGGCCGGGGTGGCATTTCTGTTGTTCATGGCCTGGAAACTGGCTGCCGATGACGGCCAGTTGCATGCCGGCGAGGCGGGTCGGGCGCCGTCGATGTTGTACGGCGCGGTGATGCAATGGCTCAACCCGAAAGCCTGGCTGGCCTGTGTGGCCGGGATGGGCGCGTTTGTCGCCGATGGTGAGGCACGGCTGGTCTGGCAGTTCGCTGCGGTGTATCTGGTGATCTGTTATCTGTCGGTCGGTTGCTGGGTCTACGCCGGAACGTTTTTGCGTGGGTATCTGGGCAATGCGAAGGGGATGCGGTTGTTCAATCGATTGATGGCCTTGTTGCTGGCGGCGAGCGCGGGTTATCTGCTGTTGCCGTGAGCCCGGCGCCAGGATCAGCCGCGATATTGGCCGGGTGTCGCCGCCAGATGCTGTTTGAATGCGCGCTGAAAATGCGCCTGATCGGCAAACCCTGCTTCCAGTGCGACATCGGCAATCAACTGGCCGCTGCGCAGGCGTTCGCGGGCGAACTGGATGCGCTGGTTGACCACAAATGCATGCGGAGTCATGCCGTAATGCTGCTTGAACGCACGGATCAGATACGACGGCGACAACTGCGCCGCCGTGCAGATGTCCTCCAGGCTGAGCAGATCGGTGCAGTGTTCGCGGATGAACTCGGCGGCGCGTTCGAGCTTGAAATTCGGCTCGCGCAACGGTGGTTCAGCCGGGTTCAGGCGTAGTTGCAGATCGCTGAAAAACTCCACCGCTGCGCTGTGTTTGCGCAGTCCGTCCTGCTGCTCATCGACCAGCGTGACGTAAAGTCCTTGCAGGTCACGAAACAGTCGCGGGTCATCCAGATGAGTCGTGGAAAACCGCCGAAACTCAAGCTCCGCACTGAACCCCAGTTGATGCTGCAAATCCGTCAGCCACGGCGTTTCGACATACAACATCAAGTATGACCACGGCTGATCATAGATCGGATTGCAGGCATGCACGTCGCCCGGATTCATCAGCACCACCGTGCCGGCGGCGACGTCGAACCTCGATTGCTCATGCACATAAATGCTGCGCCCGGCCGTGATCGCGCCGATCGAAAAATGCGCATGGGAATGGCGCGAGTAGCAGACCTCACGGCCATCGGCGATGGCCCGCGCTTCGATGAAGGGCAGGGCAGCGTCCCGCCAGAAGCGTGGGGCTTTTTGAGGATTTTTGGCGGCAGCGTGTTTCATCGTTATGGTTCCCGGCAGGCCAGAACCGGAGTGTATTAGCTCTGGTCGGCAAAGGCCCGCTCCAGTTCGGCGATGTCGAGTTTTTTCATCTTGAACATGGCCTGCATCGCCCGTTGCGACTTGCTGGTGTCGGGGTCCAGCATCATGTGCATGAACGCCACCGGCACGATCTGCCACGACACCCCGAACTGGTCCTTTAGCCAACCGCATTGCTGCGCCTCGACCGGGCCGCCGGTCGACAGGTTGCCCCAGAAGTGGTCGACTTCTTCCTGATTCTGGCAATTGACCTGAAACGAAATGGCTTCGCTGAACTTGAACATCGGTCCGCCATTGAGACCGGTGAAGGTCTGACCGTCGAGTTCGAAACTGACGGTCATTACCGTGCCTTCCGGCTTACCGTGAAATTCCTGGCCGACCTTGCTGTAGTGGGTCAGGCCGGTGATTTTCGAATGGTCGAAGATCGAGCAATAGAACTTGGCGGCCGCTTCGGCCTGATCATCGAACCACAGGCACGGTGTGAGTTTTTGAAAGCGTTGCATGGCAGTCATCCTCGGCAGATTAGACACGCAGGATCTACAGCGTAGTCAGTCCTTGGTCGAATGGCGGTGCCGTAGATCGACAAGTGCGTCGCTTGCCGCCAAACCCTGTAGGAGTGAGCCTGCTCGCGATGCTGTCGGTACAGTTTGCATATGTGTTGCCTGACACTACGCCATCGCGAGCAGGCTCACTCCTACAAGGAACGCCGCTCGGCGATCATCAACAGTGACTGCGGCACCGGGCTTTGCGGATGCTGCGGCTCCTGCAGGCTGACAATTTGAAACCCAGCCATGTCCAGCGCGTTGCACCAACTCGACAGCGTGCGGAAATACCATGGCATCGGCTGCCACTGGCCCTTGAACCCGGCGAACGATTCCTCACGCCAGCCGTCCTGATAATTGCCGGCCGCCACGGCCCACGGATGCAGGGTCTGGATGATCATGGCGCCGCCGGGAACCAGCAACGCATGCATTGCGGCGAGCAATGGAATGATGTCCTGATGCAGCAGCGAGAAGTTGGCGCAGATCAAATCGTAATCACGGCCAATATCAATTTCGGCGTCGACCAATGCCGCGTAACTGGCGACATGTACCTTGGTCGAACCGGCGTCGCGCGCCGCGTCAATCAACGTCGCGTCGCCATCGACGCCTGCCACATCGATACCGCGATCCGCCAGCGCCCGCAACAACCAGCCTTCGCCGCAACCCAGGTCCAGCACGCGTCCCGGTTGGCGGCCCATGATCGCCAGCAGGATCGCCTGATCGGTGACCTGCTGACGGCTTTCGATGGCACCGCTGCGGATCACTTCGATCCAGGCATCAGCGTTGGCGTGCCAGCTCTGTAACAAGGTGGATTCAGGGGAGGGCATGGGCGCTGTCTCCGGCAAAGGCAGAATGTGGGTGTTCGCTTGTACGGCTGCTATGTTCAAAGGCTGAACAGAGTCTGGCAGAGGATAGACACCATGAACCCATTAACTGGCGGTTGCCTGTGCGGCGATGTGCGTTTCGAAGCGTCTGGCCAACCTTACCGCGTCGGCATCTGCCACTGCCTCGACTGCCGCAAACACCACGGCGCGTTGTTTCATGCCTCGGCGATATTTCCCGAGAATGCGGTGACCGTCAGCGGCAAGACGGGCACGTATCAAGGACGGGAGTTCTGTCCGCGCTGTGGTTCGCCGGTACTTGCGCGTTCGGCGGATGAAATTGAACTCAATGTCGGCTCGCTGGACGAGCCGAACCTGTTCAAGCCGACTTATGAGTTGTGGACGATCCGTCGCGAGGCCTGGTTACCGGCGCTGCCATTGGCCCACCACTACGAACGTGATCGCGAAGGTACAGGGCGTACCGAGGCGTAGTACGCAGTCAGCCAATCACCCAGTCCCCCTGTGGGAGCGAGCCTGCTCGCGAATGCGCTGGGTCAGCCAACCCATCATTGATTGACCGATTGCCTTCGCCAGCAGGCTGGCTCCCACACGGTCCCTGGTGTGACCGAGTATTCAGCAGGCACCTGAAAACCTGTGGGAGCTGGCTTGCCAACGATGAGGCCGGCACATCCACAATTGAAGTTGCCTGATCCACCGCCATCGCTGGCAAGCCAGCTCCCACAATGATGTGCGTCACCCGCGAATAAACGCCAGCAGATCCGCATTGATCGTCGCCGCCTCAGTCGTCGGCATCCCGTGCGGAAATCCCGGATAGGACTTCAACGTGCCATTTGGCAGCAGTTTCGCCGACAAAGGCCCCGAGTTCGCATACGGTACGATCTGATCGTCCTCGCCGTGCATCACCAGCACCGGCACGGTGACCTTCTTCAGGTCTTCGGTGAAGTCGGTCTGCGAGAACGCGACGATCCCGTCGTAATGCGCCTTGGCGCCGCCAATCATGCCCTGACGCCACCAGTTGCTGATGATCCCTTCCGAAGGCGTGGCCCCCGGGCGGTTGTAGCCGTAGAACGGGCCGGTGGGAATGTCGCGATAGAACTGCGCACGATTGGCCGCCAGTTGTGCCTGGAAGTCGTCGAACACCGATTTCGGCAATCCACCGGGATTGCTTTCGGTCTGGACCATCAACGGTGGCACCGCGCTGATCAACACACCTTTGGCGACGTTGTCCTGACCGTGACGGGCGATGTAGTGGATGACCTCGCCGCCGCCGGTGGAGTGGCCGACATGCACCACGTTCTTCACCCCCAGGTGCTGAACCACCGCCAGCGCATCGTCGGCGTAGTGATCCATGTCGTGGCCGTCCCAGACCTGGCTCGACCGTCCGTGCCCCCGACGGTCGTGGGCAATCACCCGAAAACCCTGGGCCAGAAAGAACAGCATCTGCGCATCCCAATCATCCGAGCTGAGCGGCCAGCCGTGGTGAAAGTGGATCACCGGCGCGTCCTTCGGGCCCCAGTCCTTGTAGAAAATATCGACGCCGTCTTTGGTGGTGACAAATCCCATGTTCGCGACTCCTGAGCATTGTGATGGGTTACCGCGCTCGTCGCAGACCGGTCGTGAGGGTTCGGATGAGCGCTGTTATCAGCCAGAGGATTAAAGTCGACATTTTTGCGTTGAGGCATGACCGGTGGTCGCCACGTCTGGCTTCACGCGCAAATTAGGCTTTGCTGAAAGGGATAAGCCGAGGCGCGCACAGGCTTCGATGGCCGTAGCGACGCCCCTTCAGAACACCGTGAGTCTGAGGAAAATCCCCGATGCTGACCTTGAATATCAATGGCAAGGATCAGGAACTCGATGTGCCGGCCGACATGCCGTTGCTCTGGGTCCTGCGTGACGTGGCGCACCTGACCGGTACCAAATTCGGCTGTGGCATGGCCCAGTGTGGCGCCTGCACCGTACACGTCGATGGCGCGCCGTTGCGCGCCTGTATCACGCCCGCCACCGCCGTGGCCCACGGCCAGAAAATCCTCACCATCGAAGGCTTGTCCACCGACGGCTCGCACCCGGTGCAGCAGGCCTGGGCCGAACTCGATGTGGTGCAGTGCGGTTACTGCCAGTCCGGGCAGATCATGTCTGCCGCCGCGCTGCTGGCGAAAATCCCCAAACCCACCGACAGCGATATCGATCAGGCGCTCTCCGGCAACATTTGCCGCTGCGGTACCTATCCCCGGATCCGTGCAGCGGTCAAGCGCGCGTCCGAAATCGGCTGATGCATGTTGGGAGAAGGCTGATGAACAGTCCTGTATCGCGTCGCGGGTTTCTCAAGGGCAGTGCCGTGCTGGGTGGCGGTCTGGTGGTGGCGTTTGTCGTCCCCGGTGCCCATCGATTTGCTCTGGCGGCGGAGAATGAAGGCAAGGTCTTCGCGCCGAATGCGTTTTTGCGTATCGCCGCCGACAACAGCGTCACAGTGTTGCTCGGGCATTCGGAAATGGGCCAGGGCATCTGGACCGGCCTGACCATGCTGATTGCCGAAGAACTGGACGCCGACTGGTCGACGATTCGCGTCGAACACTCGCCGGCCTCGGCGGCCAATTACGGCATGCCCGCATTCGGCGGGATGCAGATTACCGGCGGCTCGACCTCGACCTGGATGGAGTTCGACCGTTACCGGCTCGCCGGGGCCACGGCGCGGCAGATGCTGGTTGAAGCGGCGGCCAAGCGCTTCAACGTCGCTGCGTCGACGATTCGCACCGAGTCCGGCGTAGTGATCGCCGGCGATAAACGCGCGACGTACGGCGAACTGGCGGACGCCGCCGGGCAACTGCCAGTGCCGGATCCGAAGTCGATCACCTTCAAGGAGGCCAAGGACTGGAAAGTCATCGGCAAGCCGACCAAGCGTCTCGACACCCCGGAGAAAATCACCGGGCGCGCCAAGTTCGGCATGGACGTGCAATTCGAGGGCTTGATGACCGCGATGGTCGCGCGCGCGCCGGTGTTCGGTGCCACGGTCAAATCCTTCGAGGGCGCCGAGGCGCTGGCGGTGCCCGGCGTGCACAAAGTGGTGCAGGTGCCGACCGGCGTGGCGGTGATTGCCGAGCATTATTGGGCGGCGAAACTCGGTCGTGATGCATTGAAAGTCGATTGGGACATGGGGCCGCACACCGGCTTGAGCAGTCAGGGCCTGCTCGACAGCTTCCGCAAACTGGCAGCGACACCGGGCACTTCCGCCAGCCAGGCCGGGGATCCGCAGGGCAACTTCGGCAAGGCGGCGAAGAAGATCAACGTCGAGTACAGCGTGCCCTATCTGGCGCACGCACCGATGGAGCCGCTGAACTGTACGGTGAAGATCAGCGCGCAAAAGTGCGAGATCTGGACCGGCACGCAGTTCCAGACCCTCGACCAGATGGTCGCCGGCAAGATCACCGGACTCAAACCGGAACAGGTGGAAATTCATACCGAGTTTCTTGGCGGCGGATTCGGGCGCCGGGCCAATCCGACCTCGGACTTCGTCGCCGAAGCGGTACAAGTGGCGAAAGCCGCCGGGCTGCCGGTGAAAACCGTATGGTCGCGCGAGGATGACATTCGTGGCGGTTATTACCGCTCGATGTTCCTGCATCAGGCGCGCATCGGCCTCGACGGGCAGGGCATGCCGCTGAGCTGGCAGCATGTGCTGGTCGGTCAGTCGATCATGGCCGGCACCATGCTCGAACAGACCATGGTCAAGAACGGCATCGACGCGACTTCGGTCGAAGGCGTGGCCGACAGCCCTTATATCAAGGGTCTGGCTCATCAACAGGTCGAGCTGCATTCGCCGCAGACCGGGATCAATGTGCTGTGGCTGCGTTCGGTGGGGCACAGCCACACCGCGTTCGTCATGGAGTCGCTGATCGATGAAATGGCCACGGCGGCGGGCAAGGACCCGGTCGAATATCGACGCACCTTGCTCAAGGACCATGCGCGGCATCTAGGGGTGCTGAATCTGGCGGTGGAGAAGGCCAACTGGGCAGCGCCATTGCCGGATGGGCATGCGTTGGGTGTGGCGGTGCACGAGTCGTTCGGCAGTTATGTGGCGCAGGTGGCCGAGGTCTCGCAGGACAATCTGGCGATCCGCGTGCACCGCGTGGTGTGTGCGGTGGATTGCGGGATCGCAGTCAACCCGCAGAGCATCGCGGCGCAGATGGAGTCGTGCATCACCTTTGGCCTGGGCATGGCGCTGCACAGCAAGCTGACGGTCAAGGACGGCGCGGTGGTGCAATCCAATTATCACGACTATCAGGTGCTGCGGCTCAACGAGATGCCGGTGGTCGAGGTGCATATCGTGCCCAGCAGCGACAAACCCGGCGGCATCGGCGAGGCCGGTGTTCCGCCCACCGCGCCGGCGGTGGCCAACGCGGTGTATGCGCTGACCGGGCAGCGCCTGCGTGAACTGCCGCTGCAACTGTCGGGGGTGTGAGATGAAACGACATCTGCTGTTGGGCACGATGATGTTGCTGGGACTGGGCGGCTACGCGTCGGATCTGTTTGCCGATGATCAGGAGGCGCTCAAGGCGTTCGGCACGGTGCAGAAGGTGTTCCAGAGCCCGCGCTGCCAGAACTGCCACATCCCCGGTGATTCGCCGCTGCAGTTCGACGCCGGAACCCCGCACGCGATGAATGTGGTGCGTGGCATGGACGGCAAGGGCGCCGCCGGTTTGCCTTGCGCCACCTGCCACGCCGAGACCAATCCGCCTGAAAGTTATGGCGCGCATGCACCTCCGGGAGCGCCGCACTGGAGCTTGCCGCCGGCGGCGCACAAGATGGCGTGGATCGGCCTGCCACCGGACAAGTTGTGCGCAATGATCAAGGATCGTTCGAGCAACGGCGACCGTGATTTCGCCGCGCTGATCAAACATGTCAGCGACGACAAACTGGTGTTGTGGGGCTGGAATCCGGGGGCAGGGCGCACGCCGGTGCCGGTACCGCATGACATTTTTGTGGCCCAGTTCAAGCTTTGGGCCGACGCTGGCGGACCATGCCCGGTGGCGGGCGGTTGAGTGTGTGAGTCGCTGGCGAATCAAGCTACTCTAACGGTCATTGACCCTGATGGAGTGCGTGATGCTGGCCCCGATCAAACCCGCCAATGAAGCAACCCGAATTGAAGCGCTGCACGGCTTGAAGGTTCTTGATTCGGCGCCGGAGGAGCGTTTTGACCGGCTCACGCGGCTGGCCAAACGCCTGTTCAATGTGCCGATTGCTCTGGTGACGCTGGTCGATACCGATCGGCAGTGGTTCAAGTCCTGTGTGGGTCTGGGCGTCAGTGAAACCCCGAGGAATGTGTCGTTCTGCGGCCATGCGATCCTTCAGGACGAACTGCTGATGGTGGCGGACGCCAAGCAGGACGAGCGCTTTTATGACAATCCGCTGGTCACCGGCGAGCCGAAGATTCGTTTTTACGCGGGCTACCCGCTGACCGTGCCTGACGGCAACAAAATGGGCACCTTGTGCCTGATCGACACCAAGCCGCGCGAACTCGACGACGAGGAGCGTGCCCTGTTGCGCGACCTCGCCGGTATGGCCGAGCAGGAGTTGATGGCGGTGCAGATGGCGAGCATGGACGAGCTGACGCTGCTGTCCAACCGCCGTGGCTTCAAGACCCTGGCCCAGCATGCGCTGGACGCCTGCAAACACCGGGACAAACCGGCGACGCTGCTGTTTTTCGATCTCAATGACTTCAAGCAGATCAACGATCGTTACGGCCATGCCGAAGGCGACAGTGCGCTGAAGACCTTTGCTGATGTGCTGCGCATCGCTTTTCGCGAGAGCGACGTGGTCGGGCGATTGGGCGGTGACGAGTTCGTGGCGCTGCTGACCGGCTCCAGTCACGTCGAAACCACAGCGATCATGGCGCGGCTCAAGGAAATCCTCGACGAGCGCAATGCGATGTTGCAGCGCGGCTACGAGATTCGCTTCAGCGTCGGCCAGATCGAATACGATCCGCAGCGCCATGAAACGGTGGATCGACTGCTGGCCGATGCCGACCAGGCGATGTATGCGCACAAACAGACGCTGAAGCGGCGCTGATTCGGGCCTCATCGCTGGCAGGCCAGGGCCCACAGGTTTATCGGGTACTCACAACATCCAGATACTGCGCGGAACCTTGTGGGAGCTGGCCTGCCAGCGATGGCGTTCGGCCAGGCAATAGCGATGTTGAATGTGCCGGCCTCATCGCTGGCA
>Ga0247818_10000457_pt1 | contig 25590 bp, 21 predicted proteins | sample 13C_Glucose_Day1_FD_192424 | JGI IMG/M metagenome (GOLD analysis project Ga0247818, IMG submission 192424) | Soil microbial communities from agricultural site in Penn Yan, New York, United States - 13C_Glucose_Day1 | ecosystem: Environmental > Terrestrial > Soil > Agricultural land | place... | reverse complement strand
GTGTTGGCGTCCGGCGGCATGTAGACCCGGACGACCTCGGGACTCTTGTTGAGGATGTGGTCGACGAAGCCGGGGTCCTGGTGCGAGAAGCCGTTGTGGTCCTGACGCCAGACGTGCGAGGTGAGGAGGTAGTTCAGCGAGGCGACGGGTGCGCGCCAGTGCAGCCGCCGCGACGTGCGGAGCCACTTGATGTGCTGGTTGACCATCGAGTCGACGATATGGGCGAAGGCCTCGTACGAGGAGAACAGGCCGTGCCGGCCGGTGAGGAGATAACCCTCCAGCCAGCCCTGGCACAGGTGTTCCGACAGGACTTCCATCACCCTGCCGTCACGGGCCAGATGTTCGTCGGTCGGAAGGACCTCCGCCTGCCAGGCCTTTCCGGTGGCCTCGTAGAGCGCGCCGAGGCGGTTGGACTCGGTCTCGTCGGGCCCGACCACCCGGAAGTTCCTGCGGTCGGCGGTGGCCGCCATGACGTCCTCGAGCAGTCCGCCCAGGATCCGGGTGGGCTCGTGCAGGACGGTCCCCGGCCTGTCGACCCGCACCGCGTGGTTCTCGAGGGGCGGGAGCGGAAGGTCGCGCAGGAGCAGCCCGCCGTTGGCGTACGGTGTCGCCCCGAGCCGGGCGGTCCCCTCGGGAACGCATTCCAGGACCTGGGCGGTGGGCCTGCCCTCGGAGTCGAAGAGTTCCTCGGGGCGGTAGGAGCGCATCCACTCCTCGAGCTGACGCAGGTGATCGGGATTGTCCCGGACCCCGGGCAGGGGCACCTGGTGGGCCCGCCAGGTGTTCTCGACGGGGAGCCCGTCCACCTCCTCCGGGCCGGTCCAGCCCTTGGGGGTGCGCAGCACGATCATGGGCCAGCGGGGACGCGCGGACGCGCCTTCGGAGCGCGCCGCGCGCTGGTACCCGTCGATGCGGTCCACGGCGAGGTCCATGGCGGCGGCCAGCGCGCGGTGGACGACGGCCGGCTCGTCCCCCTCGACGTACACGGGATCGTGGCCGTATCCGCGCAGGAGTGCGTCGAGTTCGTCCTCGGGCAGCCGGGCCAGCACCGTGGGGTTCGCGATCTTGTACCCGTTGAGGTGCAGGACGGGCAGGACCGCGCCGTCGTGCACGGGGTCCAGGAACTTGTTGGAGTGCCAGGACGCGGCCAACGGTCCCGTCTCCGCCTCTCCGTCGCCGACCACACAGGCGACCAGCAGCTCGGGGTGGTCGAAGGCGGCGCCGTAGGCATGGGTCAGCGCGTACCCCAGCTCGCCGCCCTCGTGGATGGACCCGGGAGTCTCCGGTGCGACATGGCTGGGAACACCGCCGGGGAAGGAGAACTGCTTGAACAGCGCGCCCATCCCGGCACGGTCGCGGCTGACATCGGGGTACGTCTCGGAGTAACTGCCCTCCAGCCACGAGTTGGCGAGGACGGCGGGGCCGCCGTGGCCGGGCCCCCAGACGCACATCGCCCGGCGCTTCCGGGTCCGGACGATCCGGTTCAGATGGGTGTGGACCAGGTTCAGTCCGGGTGAGGTGCCCCAGTGGCCGAGCAGTCGCGGCTTGATGTGCTCGGGGGCCAGCGGCTCCTCCAGGAGGGGGTTGGCCATCAGATAGATCTGGCCGACCGCCAGGTAGTTGGCGGCACGCCAGTGCGCGTCCAGTGCCGCGATCTCGGCGTCGGAGGGGGCGGAGGCCCCGGACGGCGTTCGGGCGTCGGTCATGAGGCGTCTCCCTGGAGCAGTCGCGTGGGGCGGATCTAGCGGGCGTCCGAGCCGGGCCCGTACCAGACGGTGGTGGCGTTGCAGAACTCGCGGATGCCGTGCCCGGCCAGCTCCCGGCCGTACCCGGAGCGCTTCACCCCGCCGAACGGCAGGGCCGGGTGGGAGGCGGTCATACCGTTGAAGAAGACCCCGCCGGCCTCCACGTCGCGCACACAGCGTTCCATCTCGTCCTCGTCCCGCGTCCAGACGTTGGAACTGAGCCCGAACGGGGTGTCGTTGGCGAGTTCCACGGCCTCGTCGAGGTCGGCCACCCGGTAGAGCGTCGCCACCGGTCCGAAGGTCTCCTCGCGGTGGATGCGCATGGCCGGGGTGATCCCGGTGAGGACCGTGGGCTCGTAGAACCAGCCACGGTCGAGGCCGTCGGGGCGTCGGCCCCCGCACAGCGCCGTCGCGCCCTTGCCGAGGGCGTCGTGGACGAGTTCCTCCAGGTCGGTGCGGCCCTGCTCGCTGGAGAGCGGACCCACGTCGGTGGACTCCTCCAGAGGGTCCCCGACGGTGAGGGCGCGCATCCCCGCGGTGAAGCGTTCGGCGAACGCGTCGTAGACGTCCGCGTGGACGATGAACCGCTTGGCGGCGATACAGGACTGCCCGTTGTTCTGGACGCGGGCGGTCACCGCCGTGTCGGCGGCCTTCTCGACGTCGGCGGACGGCAGGACGACGAAGGGATCGCTGCCGCCCAGTTCCAGCACGGTCTTCTTCACCTCGTCCCCCGCGACGGAGGCGACGGCCCGGCCGGCCGGTTCACTGCCGGTGAGGGTCGCGGCGGCGACCCTGGGGTCGCGCAGGACGGCCTCGACGGCGCCCGAGCCGACGAGCAGGGTCTGGAAGCAGCCCTCGGGGAATCCCGCCCTGGTGAACAGGTCCTCGATGTAGAGGGCGGTCTGCGGGACGTTCGACGCGTGCTTGAGCAGGCCGGTGTTGCCGGCCATGAGCGCGGGCGCGGCGAAGCGCATGACCTGCCAGAGCGGGAAGTTCCAGGGCATGACGGCGAGCACCACACCCAGCGGCCGGTAGTGCACCCGTGCGCGGGAGGCACCGGAGTCCTTGACGTCGGTGTCGTCGGGGTGTTCGTCGGCCAGCAGCCGTTCGGCGTTGGCCGCGTACCAGCGCATGGCCTTGGCGCACTTGGCGGCTTCCGCGCGGGCGGCCTTGACCGGCTTGCCCATCTCGGTCGTCATGGTGCGGGCGATGTCCCGCTGGTCCTCGTCGAGGAGATCGGCGGCCCTGTTCAGCAGCCGGGCGCGCTCGGCGAAGTCCGTGGTGCGGTAGTGCTGGAAGGCGCGATGGGCCGCGGCGACCCTGCGCTCGGTGCCCTGCTCGTCCAGTGCGTCGAACGTCCTGAGCGTCTCGCCGTTCGCGGGATTGACCGTCGCGATGGGCATGGCTGTGCCTCCTTGCGTTGTCCTTCGACCGTTGCGCGCCACGCATCGGCGCGCAACGCGACCTCTCACGCACGCGTACCCGGCCGGTGCGGATCATGCGTGCCACAGGCACACCGTCCACGCCGGCCGGGTCGGCACCGGGCTGTGCGTCACACGAGTTCGGCCAACGGGCCGCTCTCGGCGACGGGGCCGCTCCCGCTGACCGGGCCCTCGACGAACGTGCGGCCGCCGGGCAGAGGCGCCGGCGGGAGCAGCCCGGTGGTGCACGGACTCTCCGCGTAGCGCGTGAACCACACGGCCTTGCCGTCGGTGGTCCGGCAGGTGCCCCAGCTGTCGCTCAGGGCCATGACGCGGCTCAGACCGCCGCCGCCACCGTCCCGCAGCCGGGGCATCCGGGAATCCTCGTCGGACACGGACACCGTCAGGTGCCGGCCGGTCCAGCGGAGCTCGAGGACGCACCGGTGTCCCTCGCCGACGTGTCGCTGGACGTTCGTCAGGAGCTCCTCGGCCGCCCGGCACACCGGCCGGACGTGCAGTTCGAGACTCCAGTGACGAAGGTGTGCGGCGACTATGCGCCGCAACTGGGAAATGCGCTCTGCCGACACCTGCAGTTCGACCAGGTAGTGCCGGTCGAGTGGAACGGTCATCGTTGAGGCTCCTCACCACGAGGCTCACGTGCTTCACCCCGTTCGACCCGACGACCCCCGAACACGAAGCGTGAGCAGTAATCACTTCTCGGTCACTCATCAGAGTGACGCCGGGGGGCCGGTCGTGCAACCGAGGAATCCCCCGGCGGGTGTCACGGCAGGTAGGGCAGCAGTTTGTCCGGGGTCAGCGGGAGGGTGCGAAGCCGGGCGCCGGTGGCGTGGCGCACGGCGTTGCCGAGGGCGGCCGCGGTGCCGACGATGCCGATCTCGCCGATGCCCTTGCTGCCCATGGGGTTGAGGTGGGGGTCGTCCTCGTCGATCCAGTGCGCCTGGATGTCGGGGACGTCCGCGCAGGACGGCACGTGGTAGGAGGCCAGGTCGCTCTCGGTGAAGTCGCCGAAGGCCGGGTCCATGGTGCTTCCCTCGGTGAGGGCCATGCCGAGGCCCATGACCATGCCGCCGATGAACTGGGACCGTGCCGTGCGGGAGTTGAGGATCCGTCCGGCGGCGTACATCCCCAGGAGCCGGCGCACCCGCACCTCACCGGTGAGGGAGTCGACCGCCACCTCGGCGAAGTGGGCGCCGAAGGCGTGCCGTGCGTACGGGGATTCCTGGGCCGTCTCGTCGCCGGTGTCGGCGGTGACGGTGAGGCCGTCCGGCGGCAGCGGGCCGGTGTGCTCGGCGAGCCGCCGCACCAGGGCGGTGGCGGCCTTGTGCACCGCCGAGCCCCAGGAAGCGGTGCCCGAGGAGCCGCCCGCGACGGACGCGGTGGGCAGATCACTGCTGCCGACGTCGACCTGGACGTTCTCCGGGTCCGTGCCCAGGACCGAGGCGGCGATCTGCGCCAGGACGGTGCGGGCGCCGGTGCCGATGTCGGTGGCGTTGACCCGGACGCGGTACGAGCCGTCCGGGGCCGCCTGCGCGGAGGCCGCCGACCTGGAGACGAGGACGGGGTACGTCGCCGAGGCGACCCCCGTGCCCAGCAGCCAGGGCCCCTCCTCGCGGGCGGCGGGCCGGGGGTCCCGGTCGTTCCAGCCGAAGCGTGCCGCACCCTGCGTCAGACAGGCGGCGAGGTTGCGGCTGCTGAAGGGGCGTCCGCTGTCGGGTTCGGCCTGCGGTTCGTTGCGCAGCCTCAGTTCGACCGGATCGATACCGAGGGCGCAGGCGAGTTCGTCCATGGCCGATTCCAGCGCGTACATGCCCGAGGCCTCCCCCGGTGCGCGCATCCAGGACGGGCTGGGCACGTCGAGTGCCGCCACGCGGTGTTCCGTGCGGCTGTGGGGCGAGGCGTACATGACGCGGGCGGGAACGGCGGCCTGTTCGACGAACTCCTTGATCCGCGAGGTCTGGGTGACGATCTCGTGGGAGACGCTGGACAGGACACCGTCACGGTCCGCTCCCAGGCGCACCCGCTGCAGGGTCGGCGCCCGGTGACCGACGATCGCCGCCATGTACCGTCGCGGCAGCGCGAGCTGGACCGGGCGGCCGGTGTGCCGTGCGGCCATCGCGGCGAGGACGGACTGGGGGCGCGGGGTGCCCTTGGAGCCGAAGCCGCCGCCGACGTGTTCGGAGACCACGGTGATCCGGTTCCGGTCGAGTCCCAGGGCCGTGGCGAGGCTGTTGCGCACGGCGGTCGATCCCTGGCTGGAGTCGTGGACGGTCAGGTGTCCGTCGGACCACCTGGCGGTGGAGGCGTGCGGTTCCATGGGGTGGTTGTGCAGCCCGTGCAGGGTGTAGGTCGCGTCGATCCGCACGGGGGCGGCTTCGAACGCGCGCATGGCGTCACCGCGTTCGCGCAGGCCCGGGTGGCCGCCGTTCGCCTCCTCGGGGATGTACAGCCCCGGGTGGTCCCCGGTGAGAACGACGTCGTGTCCGGTGGCCGTGTACTCGGCGTGCACGGCGGACGCGCCGGCCCTGGCGGCTTCCAGGCTCTCCGCCAGCACGAGGGCGACAGGCCAGCCCCGGTGCGGCACCCGGTCGTCCTGGAGCACGGCGAGGATCGGGTCGTCGGGCTCCTTCAGCCTCGGCGCGTTGTCGTGGGTCAGGACGGTGTGCACCCCGGGTACGGCGAGCGCGTCGGCGGTACGGATCGCGGTGACACGGCCGGTGGGGACGGTGGCGGGCACGATCCAGCCGTACAGGCAGTCCGCCGAGGTGTGCTCGGCGGCGTAGCGGGCGGTGCCGGTGACCTTGTCCCGGCCCTCGCGGCGGACTACGGGCGCTCCCAGCACCCGGGTGGAGTCGCTCATGGCGGAAGTCCTCGGTTCGTCGGGGGTGTGCGGTCCGGCGGATCAGGCGGGTACGGCGCGGGAGGTGAGTTCGACGAGGGCGCCGACGGCCATCCGGCGCGCGAGGTCGACCTTGAAGGCGTTGTCGCGCAGGGGCCTGGCCGCTTCGAGTTCCCCGTCCACCGCACGGGCGAAGGCGTCCTCGGCCGGCGGGGCACCGCGCAGCAGGTCCTCGGCGACCCGGGCACGCCACGGCCGGTGCGCCACCCCGCCGAAGGCGAGCGAGACACGGTCCACGCGGCCGTCGCGCACGCTCAGGACGGCTGCGACGGAGACCAGGGCGAAGGCGTACGAGGCACGGTCCCGGGCCTTGCGGTAGAGGGAGACGGCGCCGTCGGAAGGCGGGGGCAGCACCACCTCGGTGATCAGTTCGCCGGGGCGGATCACCGTGTCCTGGTCGGGGTTGTCGCCGGGCAGCCGGTGGAAGTCGGTCACGGGCACCGTCCGCTCGCCCTCGGGGCCGTGCAACTGGACGGTGGCGTCGAGGGCCGCGAGGGCGACCGCCATGTCCGAGGGGTTCGTGGCGACGCAGTCCTGCGAGTGGCCCAGCACCGCGAGATCCCGGTGCGCCCCCTCGCGGGCCGGGCAGCCCGATCCGGGGACGCGCTTGTTGCAGGGCTTGGAGACGTCCTGGAAGTACGGGCAGCGGGTGCGCTGGAGCAGGTTGCCCCCGGTGGTGGCGGTGTTGCGGAGCTGCCCGGACGCACCGGCCAGCAGGGCCTGCGACAGGGCGGGGTAGGCGCCGCGCACGTCGGGGTGGGCGGCGAGGTCGCTGTTGCGCACCGTCGCGCCGATGCGGAGACCGCCGTCGTCGGTCCTGGTGATCCGGTCCAGCGGCAGCCGGCTCACGTCGACGAGCAGGCCGGGCGACTCCACCCCGAGCTTCATCAGGTCGACGAGGTTGGTGCCGCCTCCGAGGAAGCGCGCGCCGGGATGTCCGGCACCGGCGCGGACGGCCTCGGCGACGGAGGCGGGACGCAGGTAGGCGAAGGGTTTCACGGGGCCACGTCCTCGATCGCGTCGACGATGTGCGGGTAGGCGCCGCACCTGCAGAGGTTGCCGCTCATCCGCTCGCGGATCTCGTCGGCGTCGAGCGGGACCGGGCCTCCGGCGGTGAGCGCGGTCGGCGAGGTCACGTGGGAGGGGAAGCCGTCCCGGGCCTCACCGAGCATTCCGGCCGCGGAGCAGATCTGGCCCGGGGTGCAGTAGCCGCACTGGAGCGCGTCCCTCTCCAGGAATGCCGACTGCAGCGGGTGGAGCCGGTCCCCCTCGGCGAGTCCCTCGACGGTGGTGATGTGGGCGTCCTCCTGCGCCACGGCCAGCAGCAGGCAGCTGTTGGCGCGCCGGCCGTCGACGAGTACGGTGCAGGCCCCGCACTGGCCGTGGTCGCAGCCCTTCTTGGCTCCGGTGAGACCCAGGTGCTCCCTCAGCGCGTCCAGCACCGTGGTGCGGTGGTCGAGCGTCAGGTCCCGGGCTGTGCCGTTGACGTACAGGGTGAAGGTGGAGCGGTCGTCGAGAGGCGGCGTCCGGGCCGCTCCCGCGTCGGTGGTCCCCTGGGTGCCGTCCATGTGCGCGTACCTTCCGGGTTCGGTGGTGGTGTCGTCAGGCCGGCCGGTGGCTCTCCAGGCGCAGGCGGATCTCCTGTTCCTGGTCGCCCGCCGCCGTTCCGACGAGCCGCACGGAGAAGGCGTCGGCCAGCTGCTTCCGGAGACGGTCGACGGCCCAGTAGCCCCCCTGCGCCTCGACCATCACCGGTACGGAGAGCCGGGCGGGCGCGGGCGCGGCCTTCGTCTCGGAGACGTCGACGGTCGCCGTCCACACGGTGGGGCGCGTGTCCGACGCGTCCTCGGGGGTGTCGGACGCCGGGCGGTCGGAGACGAACGAGCGGCGCAGGACGTCGAACACGGTGCGTGCGTCCTCCTTCGGACAGCCGGTGACCGCCACCACGACGTCGCCGCTCTCCTGGTGCTCCTGTGCTGCTTCCTGCGTGCTGTTCAACGTGCGTTCCTTTCACTGACAGCGCGGTGCGCGCTGTTCGGCGGCCTCTCTCCGGGGCCGGCCTCGCGTTCCCTCCAGCGGGTCCGGGTCCTCACTCCAGGCTCGCCCCACCGCTCCGTGTCGGCGACACGAGCCGCCGTCGGGGCAGCCGGGGACGTCGGGCGGTGGGATATCTCGTACCCGGTGAGTGGCGGGGACACGTGCGACAGCGCCGCGTGCGCACGGCGTGCTACAGCTCACGCAGTGCGGGCAGGAGTGTGGTCCTGGCCCATTCGATGAAGGGCCGCTGGTGGGCGCCTCCGATCTGGACGAGCGCGACCTCGGTGAATCCCGCCTCACGGTAGGGGCGGACCGCCTCCACGAAGGCGTCGACGTCCGAGCCGCACGGGATCGACCCGGTGATGTCGTCCTTGCGGACGAATGCGGTCGCCTGGTCGAACGCGGAGGGCCCCGGCAGCTCCGAGTTGACCTTCCAGCCGCCGAGCGACCAGCGGAACTGGTCGTGGGCACGGGCGATCGCGGCGTCCCGGTCGGTGTCGTAGCAGACGGGCACCTGTCCCACCCGGGGCTTCCCCGTCCCCCCGTGCCGGTCGAACGCGTTCAGGAGGTCCCCCTTGGGCTCGGTCGCGATGACCAGATCGCCCAGGGTGCCGGCGAGTTCGCAGGACCGCTCCCCGGAGACCGCGATTCCGATGGGAACCCGCTGCTCGGGCAGGTCCCAGAGCTTCGCGTTCTCCACGTCGAAGTGGGTGCCGTGGTGGGTGACGTAGCCGCCGTCGAAGAGCGCGCGGATGATGTGCACGGCCTCCTCGAGCATCTCCAGCCGGACGTTCGGCGCGGGCCACCCCGCACCGACGACGTGTTCGTTGAGGTTCTCCCCCGAGCCGAGACCGAGGCGGAACCGGCCCTCCGCGAGCAGTTGGAGTGTGGCCGCCTTCTGCGCGGTCACGGCCGGGTGGTAGCGGGTGGTCGGGCAGGTCACGTACGTCATGAGCGGGATCCGGGAAGTGGCCTGCGCCGCGGCGCCCAGGACGGACCATGCGTAGGGCGCGTGCCCCTGGGCAGCCAACCAGGGAGAGTAGTGGTCGGAGATGACCGAGAAGTCGAAGCCGGCTTCCTCCGCCGCGACCACGTCCCCCACAAGGGCCCGGGGTCCCGCTTGCTCGGTCATCATCGTGTAGCCGATTTGCACCATACGAAACACATTTACCGTGACATCGCCATAAAACATGAATTCATGTCAATGGCTGTCTGTGATCGATTCCCCGGGGTATGCGCCATGCATGGACGTAACGAACCGAGCATGGGAACCGCTCGCCGGCACCGTGGCGGCCGGCGGGCCGGGCGCAGTGGGTGTGGTCATCGGCATCATCGGCCTGTTCGTGGTGGTCGTGCTGATCGGAGGCTTCTGGTTCGGGATGAGGCGCCGCGACAAGGAGTCGCGCCCACCCCGCCCGGACGAGCAGCCGCAGCGTCCGGACCACCGGACGGAGATCCGGGAGAGCGGCCGGCACAGCTCGGACCACTTTCCCGAGAACGGCCGCGCTCTCTCGCCGTACGAACTCAGCGACCGCGGTAACGAGGTGATCCCGCCGCCGGAGGACGAGCACCGGCGTGACTGACCCACGAGCGCGCCGCCAGACGTATGGACACGAGTCCGGGCCCCTCGTCGAGCGGGCCCGGACTCGTTCCTGGGCGGCGTCACCATTCGCCTTCGATCGGAGAAACATGGAACCGGGGGGCATATGAAGCGGCCGGAGTCGGACCGCAAGACCCGCGTCACCATTCTGGTGGCGCTCGCCGCCAACCTCGTCATCGCCGCGGCCAAGGGGGTGGGGGGCCTCCTCTCGGGTTCACCCGCCCTCCTGTCCGAAGCTGCCCACTCCGTGGCGGACAGCGTGAACGAGGTCTTCCTGCTGGCCGCTCTCCGGCGCAGCCGCCGCCCGCCGGACGCACGTCACCCCTTCGGCTACGGCAAGGAGCGCTACTTCTGGTCGTTGCTCGCGGCTGTCGGGATCTTCGTCGTCGGCGGCTGCTTCTCGTTCTTCCAGGGCTTCGAGGCGCTCGGCAGCCACGAGCAGCAGTCGCACGAGGGCTACACGGTGGGTCTGATCGTCCTCGGGGTCGCCCTGCTGGCGGAGGGAGCGTCGCTGGTGCGTGCGCTGCTGCAGCTCCGCGGCGCGAAGGACGCCGCCCGCGACCCCGCGTTGCGGACCGTGATCGCCGAGGACAGCACGGCCGTGCTGGGTGTGGTGCTGGCCATGGCGGGGATGGTGCTGCACATGGTGACCGGGAACGTCGTGTGGGAGGCGTCGGCCTCCCTGGGGATCGGCCTGCTCCTGGTCTACGTCGCCTTCCGGCTCGGCAAGGACGCCCGCGACCGGCTCATCGGGGAATCCGCGGATCCCGGGATGCGCCGGGGGGTCGAGGAACTCCTCGCCTCCCAGGACGAGATCGACAACGTGGCGGCGCTGTTCACCATGGGCCTCGGCCTCGACTCGGTGCTGGTGGCGGCCAGGATCGATCTGGCACCCGGCATCGACAGCGAGGAGGTCGAGCGGGTCGCCGTCCGGATCAAGCGCTCGATAGCCGGCTCCTGGCCGGAGGCCGAGCACGTCTTCCTCGACATCACGAACGCCCCGCCCCGGGGCGGGGCGTGATCGCCGCCGTCGCGTGTTGCGGGAGTCGCCGGGGCGCATGAGGCTGGTCCTGGCCGCGCGGTGCGGAAGAAGTCGTGCCGCAGTACCGATAGGGCAGTGGACCATGACTCCTGGCGATCCGCGGACCGTGCCGGAACCGGCGGTGCTGAGCGGCGCGAGCGCCCCGTGCTGGGTCCATCTGGTGACCCGGGACCTCGGGGACGCCCAGCTCTTCTACGGCGCCGTTCTCGGGTGGACGTTCCGCGCCGGACCGCTGGGCAGGGACTTCGTGATGGCGCGCTCCGACGGAGTGCCGGTGGCCGGTATCGGCGCGGTCGCGTCCGCCTACCAGGTGGCCGTGGCCTGGATGCCGTACTTCTCGGTCCGGGACGCCGACGTCGTCGCGGCTCGTATCCGTGAACGCAGCGGCACCGTGGCGGTGGGGCCGCTGACGGTGGGACAGGGCCGGGCGGTCCTTGCCGCCGACCGGGACGGCGCGTCCTTCGGCGTCTGGGAGTGGACGGGACGCGCGGCCACGCTGGCGCCGTCCGGGAACCGGGCGCACGCCTGGCTCAGGCTGCGCACCAGGGACGCCTTCGACGCCGCGATCTTCTACGGCGAGGTCCTCGGCTGGGCGAGCGGGGAGCCCGGGGGCTGCGACATCGCCTATGTGCGGGAGGAAGTGCTCGTACGCTGCAACGGACGCCCGCTGGCCCGCATCAGCTCCGGCGCCGTGGAAGCGGCTCCGGATCCGCAGGTGCGCCCGCACTGGCAGGTGCAGTTCCCGGTGGCGGACGTGGACGCGACGGTCCTCGCCGCCGAGCGGCACGGCGGCACGCTCATGGAGCGGCGCGCGGTGCGGCACGGCGGCGAGGCGACGCTGCGGGACCCGGACGGCGGACTCTTCACCGTGACGGACGTACGCAGCCCGGCGACCGTGGACGAGGGCTGACGGCGGTCAGGACCTGGGCCCGGAGTCGTCGGCGTCCCGGGCGTCCTCCCCGTCGGCCGGCCGGCCGCCGTCGCCCCGGGCGATGGCCCACAGCGGGAACACGAACCAGCAGACCAGGAACCACAGGGCCATTCCACCCACCAGCCAGAGTGCGGTCACGTTGTGCAGCGCCACGCGCAGGATGAGGAGCAGCGTGCTGCACATCGTGCAGAAGAGCAGCACGAGCCCCAGCTTCGTCAGGCGTGAGGCCCAGGTCACGGTCTGCGGCTTCATCCGGCGTCCGGTGAGGAGCCGGTGGTAGGACACGGGGCCTATCAGCGCGGCCGCGGTCGCCGAGCCGAGCATCACGGTCACGACGTAGATGTTCCGGTCGACGTCGGACAGGTCCGCGAAGCGGGGCTGGAAGACGACCGCGAGAAGGAAGCCGAAGAGAATCTGGACGCCGGTCTGCGCGACCCGGAGTTCCTGGAGCAACTCGCCCCACTGCCGGTCCGCCCGCTCCTCCTCGGTCTCCCGCCGTCCGCTGCGCGGGTTCAATCCGGCCGGATCTCCTCCGTCCCGGTCTCTTCCGGCTCCATCACTGCCCGCGGGTATCTGTCCCATGGTGCCTCCCCACCTCGTCGAGGTGGTACTGGTGCCCCGCGGAGCCCCGGTGATTCCTGGGCTCCCGACGTCGTCGGAAGCCGCGGGACAGCCCACCCGCCGGTCTCCTCATGGTGGCAGCCACCGGGGAAAGCACCACACCGGCGGCCGGATGTCGACACCGACCAAGGGCCAAACCTCGACGCACCGTGACAACTCGCTTAAGATCGAGGTACGGCATCGCGCGTCGGTCACCGGCCGGGTGAGGCGTGGAGGTAGCCCGTGAGATGCCCGTTGGAGGCATTCCACAGTGTCGGTCGAGCTGAACCACACCATCATCCACAGCCGGGACAACCGCGAGTCGGCGGAGTTCCTGGCACATCTTCTGGGTCTGACCATCGGTACCGAATGGGGACCCTTCATCCCCGTCGTCCTCGCGAACGGCGTCACGCTGGACTTCGCGACCGTTCCCGCCGGATCGATCACGGTGCAGCACTACGCGTTCCTCATCTCGGAGGCGGAGTTCGACACGGCCTTCGGCCGCATCGAGGAGCAGGGGATCGACTACTACGCGGATCCCCACCGCAGGCACCCCGGCGAGATCAACCACAACGACGGCGGACGCGGGGTGTACTTCCCGGATCCCAGCGGTCACGGGATGGAGCTCATCACCCGTCCGTACGGCGGCTGGTCGTAGCGGTTCCCGCACCGGCGCGGAGGGCCCGGCCGTGATCCCCGATCACGGCCGGGTCCTCCGGCTCAGGGGCCGGCGTCGACCGGAAGCAGCAGTTCGGGCCGGTCCCACATCACCGCGGGCGGACGGGCCGCTACGGTTCCGGTGCGCTCGGCGCCCACGCTGCGGTAGAACCCCTCGGCCGGAGGGTGCGCGACCACGCGCACGGCGGTGAGGCCGGCTCGGCGTGCCTGTCCGAGGAGATGGCCGACGAGGAGCCTCCCGATACCCCTCCCCTGGGCCGCGTCGGCGACGAACATCAGGTCGAGCTCCGGCGGGGACAGCACCAGCGCGTAGAAGCCGAGCACCAGGCCGTCGTCGTCCACGGCCACATGGACGTCGTGCGCCTCGATGTAGTCGGGACCCACCTTGTACCCCTGGACCATGGGGGCATAGGGGCCCTCGTAGGCGCCCGACGTGGTGACCAGCCGGGTGAGCCGCCTGGCGTCGCGCGCGACGGCCCGTCTGACCCGGACCCCGCCGCGCCGGTCCGTCGTGCTCGATCTCATCGGTCGAGTATCACGCATGCGGGGAGACGGGGCACGCACGGGCGAGGCCTTGCGGATCCGCCGGTCCGCCCGGGTCCCGGAGGCGACCCCCGCGGTTCCGCGCTCGGTCACCACGCGCCCCTCGGGCCACTCGTGAGGGACGGCGCCGATTCCGGTGGAACACCGTCCGGTCCGGCCATTTCCAGGTTGCCGGCGGCCTTCCTGCATGAACGGCGTGGAGGGGGTTACACGCCTGATGCACGCGGCCCGGCCCCCTACACCGAACCGGGCCCGCATTGGAAGGAGTTGACGAGAGTGGAACAGCACGACGCACCGACCGCGAGCCGACGGGAGCGTCGGCCATGACGATCGTGGTGATCATCGTCGCCGTCGTCCTGGTGGCAGCGGTCGCCGCTTTCCTCCTTCGCGGGCGTGGGACCGGCGGACGAGGACTGCAGCGCCGCTTCGGACCCGAGTACGACCGGACGGTCGCCCGTCACGACGGCGACACCAAGGCGGCCGAGCACGAGCTCTCCGAGCGTGTGAAGGCACACGGCTCCCTCTCCGAGCGGCCTCTGCGGCCGGAGGCCCGCGAGGCGTACAGCCGCCGCTGGGCCGAGGTCCAGGAACGCTTCATCGACTCCCCCAGGGACGCGATCGTCGAGGCGGACGCACTGCTCGCCCAGCTGGCGCACGACCGGGGCTTCCCGGACGGCGACAGCTTCCAGGAGCAGACGGACGCCCTCTCGGTCCACCACGCCGAGCAGGTCGACGGCTACCGCAGGGTGCACACCGCCGTGCGTGGCCAGGGCGGCACCGAGGAGATGCGGAAGGCCCTGATCGAGTCCCGGGCCCTCTTCGACGTACTCCTCGCGGACTCACCGAACGAGTCGGCCACGACGGACCGGCACGACGAGTCGGTCCGCACGGACCGGCATCAGGCGAAAGGCAGTGCAGCATGAACGACCACACCGAGCGCACGACGAAGCCCCTTCTCGGCACCGAGCCCCGTCAGGGCGCCCCGGCGGCGAACGCCCCCGAGCGGACGCCCGTGACCACCCCCGGCAGGACCCCGGAGGCAGCGGGCTCGGTCGATCCGGGAAACAGAAAGGGCCTGGACCGCAAGCTCGGCGGCGCTGACGACGCCGGCGTACCGCCCGCCCCGCGAACGGCCCCCACGGCTACCCACTCCGAGCGGCCCGGCCGTCGGGAGGCCACAGGCACCGGCTCGCCCCTGGTCCCCCGGGGTGACCAGGACAAGCTGTCGCAGCGCATGCAGCACGCGGTGACCGACTTCGTCGAGAGCCCGCGACGGGCCGTCGAGGAGGCGGAGAGCACGTTCGACCAGATCGTCTCCGGCCTGACCGAGGCCCTGGCCGAGCGCAAGCGCGTCCTGCGTGCGAGCTGGCACGATCAGGACACCGAAGCCCAGACGGAGGAGCTCCGTGTGGCGCTTCAGCACTACCGCGACCTCAGCGAGCATCTGCTGAAGATCTGAGCGTCGCCGTACGGCGCATGGGCCCGGTGGCACGTCCGCGGACGTGCCACCGGGCCCATGCGCGTTCCTGTCAGGCGGGGACGGCCAGGTCGGCGCGCAGCCGCTCGGCCACCGCCGGGGGAAGACGCAGCGCCTTGGCGAGGTAGCCGTCGAGCCCGCCCCAGCGCTCGTCCATCGCGTCGAGGGCCGCCTCGAGATACCGCGGCCGGGCTTCGACGACCGCGGACGCGATGCCCGGGTCCCCGCCCTCGTCGAGGAAACGGCGTACCGCGGGTCCGAAGGCGGTGGGCACCGCACGGTTCACCGCGAGGAACTCCGCCCGGACGGCCTCACGGGACGCACCCGCCATCATGAGCAGCAGGGCGGCGGCCCACCCGGTCCGGTCCTTGCCGGTCGCGCAGTGGAAGAGCAGCGGCCTCGCCCGGGGATCGGACGCGGTGTCGAGGAAGGCGCGGTAGGCGGCCGCTGCCCCCGGGGAGAGGACCATCTTCCGGTACGTCTGCGCGAAGAGCTCCTCCGCTCTCCCCCCGCCGAGCAGAGCGGCTGCTCCGACCGGGTCACCGAGCAGCGCCTTGAGACGGGCGGGCGTGACCCCCGGGTCGTCGCCGAGCACGTCGGCGACGAAGAGCCGCGCGCCCGCCGGGAGGCGGTCCGGCGCCCATCGGCGCTCGTCCGCGGTCCGCAGGTCGACGACGGTCCGGATGCCGAGTGCCGCCACCGCCCTGTCGTGTTCGGCGTCGAAGTCGCTCAGCTGCCCGGAGCGCAGGAGGATTCCCTGGCGCAGGCGGCGGTGGCGCCCCAGGGCGATTCCGCCCAGATCGCGCAGATTGACGATGGTCGTGGCGGGGACGGCCCGGGCGGTCTGCACGATGAACTGCCTCTTTCCCGACAGACTGCAGGTCGGAATCAACGTCGCACGGCGTGCGCATATCGACAAAGGGAACGTGAGGTACGGGCGTCGGCCGGTGCGGGTCAGTCCGCGAGGATCCGTGTCTTCTGCGCCGAGAATTCCTCGTCGGTGAGGATGCCCCGCTGCTTCAGGTCCGCGAGCCTCTCGAGGAGCGTGATGACGTCGTCGCCGCCGTCCGCCGGGACCTTCTCGTGCGCCAGGAGCCGGCCGCCCGCCTCCTCGGCCACCCGGGTGAGGGGTACCGACCAGAGGTCCTCCCACACGATCAGCGCGGCAGCGCTCCCCTCGGGCAGGCCGTCGAGCGCACCGAGCTCGGTGATCCGGGGCAGCCCGGCCGGCCGGTCGTCCGGCGGGTCGAAGGGAACGAGCCCCTGCGGGTCCATCTCACCCCGCTCGACCTGCTCGACGGCGCCGCCCGCCGCTCTGCGAGCGAAGGCGAGGTCGAGGATGCGGACCGCCTCGGACGCGACGGCGTCGGCCAGCACGGGCGCGATCGCGTCGGCGAAGCGGCCGCCGGGAAAGGTGACGACGAGGTACTCCACGGGTCCCACGGCCACGATGCGTCCTTCCCCTGAGGTGGTGGATCGACTGAGGTGGTGGATCGACAGCAGCATAACTTCGGGCAATCGGTGACGCACTGTGAGAAGTACTGACAGAAGCGATATGGGCGTGGCAGCCGCCTGCCCGTTGCGGCCCTGCGACCGGTCAGGAATGAAGAAGCGAGGGCCCTCCGCCGCCCAGTAGCGTCGACCGCATGCCTGTCGCCCCTTCACTCCGTCCCCTCAGCGCCGACGAGCGCGACGAGGTCACGGCCTCCCCGCCGGGCGTCCTCGGCACGGCGGGGCGCGACGGTCCCTCCGGCACCGTGCGGCGCCGCGGCCCGCCCCGCACATGATTCAGCCCCGGCCGACACCGCAGTTCTGATAGACAACGACCGTTGCCGCCACCGCGCAGGCGACACCGACGGCAGCCGCCGCGTAACAGATGGGGAATCGACGAGCATGGCCACGAGGACGGACACGCGGGCGCCCGCGCCGCAGGCTTCCGACAGCCACGACCTGATCCGCGTGCACGGCGCACGCGTGAACAATCTCAAGGACGTCAGCGTCGAGATCCCGAAGCGCCGGCTGACCGTGTTCACGGGGGTCTCCGGCTCGGGCAAGAGCTCACTGGTGTTCAGCACGATCGCCGCCGAGTCGCAGCGGATGATCAACGAGACCTACAGCGCCTTCGTCCAGGGCTTCATGCCGACGCTGGCACGGCCCGAGGTCGACGTGCTCGAAGGACTGACGACGGCGATCATCGTCGACCAGCAGCGACTGGGCGCCGACCCTCGCTCCACGGTCGGTACCGTCACCGACGCCAACGCGATGCTGCGCATCCTCTTCTCCCGTCTGGGTGAACCGCACATCGGTCCCCCCGGCGCCTACGCCTTCAACGTGCCCTCGGTCAGGGCCAGCGGAGCGATCACCGTCGAGCGCGGCAACAAGAAGACCGTGAAGGCGACCTTCGACCGGACGGGCGGCATGTGCCCGCGCTGCGAGGGCCGGGGCACGGTCTCCGACATCGACCTCACCCAGCTCTACGACGACTCCAAGTCCCTCTCCGAGGGCGCCTTCACCATCCCCGGCTGGAAGTCGGACAGTCAGTGGACCGTGCAGGTGTACGCCCAGTCGGGCTTCGTCGACCCGGACAAGCCGATCCGCCGGTACACCAGGAAGGAGCTCCAGGACTTCCTGTACGGGGAGCCGGTCAAGGTGAAGGTCAACGGGGTCAACCTCACCTACGAGGGCCTGATCCCCAAGATCCAGAAGTCCTTCCTGTCCAAGGACAAGGAGGCGATGCAGCCGCACATCCGGGCGTTCGTGGAGCGGGCGGTCACGTTCACCACCTGTCCCGAGTGCGAGGGGACCCGGCTCAGCGAGGGTGCCAGGTCCTCGAAGATCGACCGGGTCAGCATCGCCGACGCCTGCGCGATGCAGATCAGCGATCTGGCCGCCTGGGTCCGCGGTCTGGACGAACCGTCCGTGGCACCGCTGCTCACCGCGCTGGGCGGGACACTCGACTCCTTCGTGGAGATCGGCCTCGGCTACCTCTCGCTCGACCGGCCGTCGGGCACGCTCTCGGGCGGCGAGGCGCAGCGCGTCAAGATGATCCGGCACCTCGGCTCCTCGCTCACCGACGTCACCTACGTCTTCGACGAACCGACCATCGGCCTGCACCCGCATGACATCCAGCGGATGAACGGCCTGCTGCTGCGGCTGCGCGACAAGGGCAACACGGTGCTGGTCGTGGAGCACAAGCCGGAGACCATCGTGATCGCCGACCACATCGTCGATCTCGGCCCCGGGGCGGGTACCGCGGGCGGCACGGTCTGCTTCGAAGGCACCGTCGAGGGGCTGCGGGCCGGGGACACCGTCACCGGCCGGCACTTCGACGACCGGGCCGCCGTCAAGAAGACCGTGCGCGAGCCCACCGGTGTGCTGGAGATCCGCGGCGCGCACACGCACAACCTGCGCGACGTGGACGTCGACGTGCCGCTCGGGGTGCTGACCGTGGTCACGGGTGTGGCCGGCTCCGGCAAGAGCTCGCTCGTGCACGGGTCGATCCCGCCCGGCGAGAACGTCGTGTCGGTCGACCAGGGCGCGATCCGCGGCTCGCGGCGCAGCAATCCGGCGACGTACACGGGGCTCCTCGACCCGATCCGCAAGGCCTTCGCGAAGGCCAACGACGTGAAGCCGGCCCTGTTCAGCGCCAACTCCGAAGGCGCGTGCCCCGGTTGCAACGGGGCGGGCGTCGTCTACTCCGATCTGGCGATGATGGCCGGTGTGGCCTCGACGTGCGACGAGTGCGAGGGCAAGCGGTTCCAGCCCGCCGTGCTGGAGTACCGCTTCGCCGGCCGTGACATCAGCGAGGTGCTCGCGATGTCGGTGACCGAGGCCGAGGAGTTCTTCGGCACGGGCGAGGGGCGTGTCCCCGCCGCGCACCGCGTCCTCGGCCGGCTCTCCGACGTGGGACTCGGCTACCTCAGCCTGGGCCAGCCGCTCACCACACTGTCCGGCGGCGAGCGGCAGCGGCTGAAGCTGGCCACCCACATGGCGGAGAAGGGCGGCGTGTACGTCCTCGACGAACCGACCGCGGGCCTCCACCTCGCCGATGTCCAGCAGTTGCTCGGCCTGCTCGACCGGATCGTCGACTCCGGCACGTCGGTCGTCGTCGTCGAGCATCATCAGGCGGTCATGGCACACGCCGACTGGATCATCGACCTCGGGCCCGGAGCCGGCCACGACGGAGGCCGGATCGTCTTCGAGGGCACGCCTGCCGACCTCGTCGCCGGCCGCGCCACCCTCACCGGCGAGCACCTCGCTGCCTACGTCGGCGCCTGAGAGGGGGCTGCCCGGCGCCCGTCCTCCGCGCGCGCCGGGCTCCGCCCTCCCCCTCACGGCCCGAGGACAAGGCCCGCCCACCCGGGAGATCCGGCACATTTCGGAGAGTGCAAGGTCACAGCCAGTTGCCCTGCTGCGCTCCAGAGTGCTGACCTAGCATCTGAGCATGACGGTCCTGCCTGCTGACGGGTTTTCTCCGGCCGCCGAGTTCACCGACCCTTCCCACGATCAGTGGCAGAGCCTCGTCGAAGGCGTACTGCGCAGGTCGGGCAAGGACGTCGCGGGCGCGGCAGCAGAGGAAGCACTGTCCACCTCGATCGAGGACGGACTCACGGTCCGCCCTCTGTACACCTCCGCCGACGCGTCACCGGACCCCGGTCTTCCCGGCTTCGCCCCCTTCACCCGGGGCAGCAGGGCCACGGGGAACACCACGGACGGCTGGGACGTGCGCCAGCGTCACGAACTGGCCGATCCCGTACGCCTGAACGAGGCCCTGCTCGGCGACCTGGAGAACGGTGTCACGTCGCTCTGGCTGGCTGTCGGCGGGCCCGGTGGTGTTCCGGTCCAGGGCCTCGCCCGGGCGTTGGAGGGTGTCCACCTCGACCTGGCTCCCCTGGTGCTCGACGCGGGGGCCGATCCCGACCCCGCCGTACGGGAGTTGCTGGGTCTGTACGAGGCCCGGGGACTCTCGAAGGAGGCCGCGCGCGGCAGCCTCGGGGTGGATCCGCTCGGTCAGGCTGCCCGTACGGGTGCGGAGCCGGAGCTCGGCACCGCCGTCGACTGGGCGCTCCTGTGCTCCCGCCTGTACCCGGGGCTGCGCGCCCTGGCCGTGGACGCGCTGCCCTACCACGACGCGGGCGGCTCGGCGTCCGAGGAGCTGGCGCTCTCGCTGGCGACGGGCGTCGCCTACCTCCGGGAGCTCACGGCGGCCGGGCTCTCCGTCGAGGAGGCCTGCGCACAGCTGGAGTTCCGGTACGCGGCGACGGCCGACCAGTTCCTGACGATCGCCAAGCTGCGTGCGGCCCGGCGGCTGTGGGCCCGGGTAGCGGAGGTCTGCGGGGCTCCGGACGCCGGTGCGCAGCGCCAGCACGCCGTGACGTCGTCGGTGATGATGACGCGCCGTGACCCCTGGGTGAACATGCTGCGGACGACCCTGGCCTGTCTGGGCGCCGGCGTCGGCGGGGCCGAGTCGGTCACCGTGCTGCCGTTCGACCACGCGCTCGGGCTTCCGGACGCGTTCGCCCGGCGGATCGCCCGCAACACCTCGACGATCCTGATGGAGGAGTCCCACCTGGCCCGGGTGACGGACCCGGCGGGCGGGTCCTGGTACGTCGAGCGGCTGACCGACGAACTCGCCTCGTCCGCCTGGGCGTTCTTCCAGGAGATCGAGCGGGCCGGCGGTCAGGCCGGCGCGCTGCGGTCGGGCATGGTCCAGGAGCGGCTCGCGGCCACCTGGGCGGCCCGGAGCAAGGACCTGGCGCGCCGTAAGGAACCGGTCACCGGGGTCAGCGAGTTCCCGGCACTCGACGAGCGGCCGGTCGAGCGCGAGACCGCACCGGCGGGGCCGGCCCGCGGCGGGCTGCCCACGGTCCGGCGCGACGAAGCCTTCGAGACGCTTCGGGCCAGGTCGGACGCGCATCTCGCGGCCACGGGCAGCCGCCCGAAGGTGTTCCTCGCCGCTCTCGGTCCCGCCTCGGTGCACACGGCCCGTGCCTCCTTCGCGGCGAATCTCTTCCTGTCCGGCGGCATCGAGCCCGTCCACGAGCCGGCTTCCGTGGACGCGTCGACCGCCGCCGCGGCCTTCGCCGCCAGCGGCGCGGGCATCGCCTGCCTGTGCTCGACCGAGGCCCTGTACGCCGAACAGGCCGACGACGTCACCGCGGCCCTGCGGGCGGCCGGGGCCGAGCAGATCTTCCTGGCCGGTCGCCCCGCCGAGTACGCGGGCGCCGACGTCCACGTCTTCGCCGGATGCGACGTGGTCGCCGTTCTCTCCTCCGAACTCGACCGCATGGGAGTGGCGTGATGCAGACCCCCGAGACGACCGGGACCGACGTGCCCGTGGTGCCGGACTTCTCCGACGTGCCCCTGGCGGGAGACCCTCCCGCCGAGGTGTCCGAGGAGCGGTGGCGCACCGCGGTCAAGGAGTCGGCCGGCCGGTCCGAGGACGAGCTGCTCTGGGAGACCCCGGAGGGCATCGAGGTCAAGCCGCTCTACACCGGCAGGGATCTGGAAGGGCTCGACTCCCTCGGTACGTACCCGGGCATCGCGCCGTATCTGCGCGGGCCGTACCCGACGATGTACGTGAACCAGCCCTGGACGATCCGTCAGTACGCCGGGTTCTCCACAGCCGAGGAGTCCAACGCCTTCTACCGGCGGAACCTCGCGGCCGGGCAGAAGGGGCTGTCGATCGCGTTCGACCTGCCCACCCACCGCGGCTACGACAGCGACCACCCCCGGGTGACGGGTGACGTCGGCATGGCGGGTGTGGCGATCGACTCGATCTACGACATGCGCCAGCTCTTCGACGGCATCCCGCTGGACCGGATGTCGGTGTCGATGACGATGAACGGCGCGGTGCTTCCCGTGCTCGCCCTCTACATCGTCGCCGCGGAGGAGCAGGGGGTCGCACCCGAGAAGCTGGCCGGGACCATCCAGAACGACATCCTCAAGGAGTTCATGGTCCGCAACACCTACATCTATCCGCCCGCCCCCTCGATGCGGATCATCTCCGACATCTTCGCGTTCACCTCGCAGAAGATGCCCCGCTACAACTCCATCTCCATCTCGGGTTACCACATCCAGGAAGCCGGGGCCACGGCCGACCTGGAGCTCGCCTACACCCTTGCCGACGGGGTGGAGTACCTGCGGGCCGGGCAGGCCGCGGGCCTCGACGTGGACGCGTTCGCCCCGCGCCTCTCCTTCTTCTGGGCGATCGGCATGAACTTCTTCATGGAGATCGCGAAGCTGCGGGCCGCGCGCCTGCTGTGGGCGAAGATGGTCCGGGAGTTCGGCCCGAAGAACGCCAAGTCGCTCTCCCTGCGCACCCATTCGCAGACGTCCGGGTGGTCCTTGACGGCGCAGGACGTGTTCAACAACGTGACGCGCACCTGCGTCGAGGCGATGGCGGCGACCCAGGGGCACACCCAGTCGCTGCACACCAACGCGCTCGACGAGGCGCTCGCCCTCCCGACGGACTTCTCGGCCCGGATCGCCCGCAACACCCAGCTGCTGCTCCAGCAGGAGTCCGGCACGTGCCGGGTCATCGACCCCTGGGGAGGCAGTGCGTACGTCGAGAGGCTGACGCACGACCTGGCGAGGCGGGCCTGGCAGCACATCGAGGAGGTCGAGGCGGCCGGCGGGATGGCCAAGGCCATCGACGCGGGCATCCCGAAGCTCCGGATCGAGGAGGCGGCGGCCCGGACGCAGGCGCGGATCGACGCCGGGCGCCAGCCCGTCATCGGGGTGAACAAGTACCGGGTGGAGACCGACGAGAAGATCGACGTGCTCAAGGTCGACAACACCTCCGTGCGCGCCCAGCAGATCGAGAAGCTGCGCCGGCTGCGTGAGGAGCGCGACGAATCGGCCTGCCAGGACGCGCTGGCCGCCCTGACCGCCGCGGCGGAGCGGGACCCCGGGCCGGGTCTCGAGGGCAACCTCCTGGCGCTGGCGGTCGACGCCGCCCGGGCGATGGCGACGGTGGGGGAGATCTCGGACGCGCTGGAGAAGGTGTACGGCAGGCACGCGGGCCAGATCCGTACGATCTCCGGGGTGTACCGCAAAGAGGCAGGAGAGTCCCCGTCCGTGGACCGCACACGCGCTCTGGTCGACGACTTCGAGGAGGCGGAGGGGCGGCGTCCGCGCATCCTCGTCGCCAAGATGGGCCAGGACGGGCACGACCGCGGTCAGAAGGTCATCGCGACGGCCTTCGCGGACCTGGGTTTCGACGTCGACGTCGGCCCGCTGTTCCAGACGCCGGGTGAGGTCGCCCGGCAGGCGGTCGAGGCGGACGTGCACATCGTGGGCGTCTCGTCGCTGGCCGCCGGTCACCTCACGCTGGTGCCGGCACTGCGTGAGGAACTGGCCGCGGAGGGCCGGGAGGACATCATGATCGTGGTGGGAGGGGTGATCCCGCCGGCGGACGTCGACGCGCTGCACGAGGCGGGTGCCGCCGCGGTGTTCCCGCCCGGCACGGTGATCCCGGACGCCGCCCACGACCTGGTCACGCGGCTCGGTGCCGCGCTCGGCCACGAGCTGTGAGCCGCTGACGGATGGCGCGACACACCGAGATCGACATCGGCGCTTACACCGAGGGCGTGCTCGGCGGGAAGCGGGCGTTCGTGGCCCGCGCGATCACTCTCGTCGAGTCGACCCGTCCCGACCACCGGGTGCAGGCGCAGCGGTTGCTGAGTGAGCTGCTGCCCCATTCCGGGCGGGCGCGGCGCATCGGGATCAGCGGGGTTCCTGGGGTGGGCAAGTCCACCTTCATCGACGCCCTCGGCACCCTGCTCACGGGGCTCGGGCACCGGGTCGCGGTGCTTGCCGTGGACCCGTCGTCCAGCCGTACGGGCGGTTCGATCCTGGGCGACAAGACCCGGATGGAGCGGCTGGCCGTGGACACGAGGGCGTTCGTACGCCCCTCCCCCACCGCGGGGACGCTCGGCGGGGTGGCCAAGGCGACCCGCGAGTCCGTCGTGGTGATGGAGGCGGCCGGCTACGACGTGGTGCTGGTGGAGACCGTGGGCGTGGGGCAGTCGGAGACGGCGGTCGCCAACATGGTCGACACCTTCCTGCTGCTCACCCTGGCCCGTACGGGCGACCAGCTGCAGGGCATCAAGAAGGGTGTCCTGGAGCTGGCCGACGCCATCGCGGTCAACAAGGCCGACGGCCCGCACGAACGCGACGCCCGCGCGGCGGCGCGTGAACTGGCGGGAGCGCTACGGCTGATGCACCCGGTGGACGCGGCCTGGACTCCCCCGGTGCTGACGTGCAGCGCCAGGGAGTCGACCGGGCTGGACGCCCTGTGGGAACGGCTGGAACAGCACCGTACGCTCCTCGAGTCCACCGGGCGGCTGGCGGCCAAGCGCCGCGAGCAGCAGGTGGACTGGACCTGGGCGATGGTCCGCGACGAGCTGCTGGACGGCCTGCGCAGCCATCCGGCGGTACGCACCCTGACCCCGGAGCTCGAACAACAGGTACGCGCAGGCGAGTTGACGGCCACGCTGGCCGCCGAGCAGATCCTGAGGGCATTCCGCGGCGAGCGCTGAGGACAGACCGGGCGGGGGCCGTACGACGTCCCCGCCCGGTCCCGGCGGCACGGGGCGCACCGCACGCGGTGACGCGCCCCGCCTCTTCCCGTTCGCCACATCGCGTGGTACGGTGCGACCAGCACACGTGAACGCCCAGTTCGGGCGCCGGTGCTTCCCCTTCGCTGTTACGCCCGTCCTCGACGACCGGCGATCAGCTTCTCGCATCACCTTTTCCGTCCGGTCCGGGCTTCTCGTGCCCGTCGTACGAGGCGTGATCACGCCGCCTCGCCTTCGCCGGACCCCTCACGCGCCATGTCCGCGAAAGGACCACACCATGACCAGCACACTCGAACGTCCCGTCACCTCCCAGGATCAGCCCGTCCGTACCCTCGGTGTCCTCGACACCGGGGCCGGCGGACACGGCGTGCTGCACGCCGACGGGGCCCGTCCCTCCTCACGCGACGTCCAGGTGCCGCCCGCGCTGATCCGGCGGTACGGCCTGCGCAGGGGCGACCTCGTCGAAGGGACCTGTGAGCGCCCTCGCGCCCTGTCCGGGGTGGACACCGTCAACGGCCGCCCCGCTCACACGCTCCGGGGCCGGCCGCACTTCCGCGATCTGACGCCCCTGCACCCCAGGGAGCGACTGCGCCTGGAGCGCCCGGAGGGCGGCCCGGCCCCGCGGATCATCGACCTCCTGGCACCGGTGGGCAAGGGCCAGCGCGGCCTGATCGTCGCGCCGCCGAAGACCGGGAAGACCGTCCTGCTGCAGCAGATCGCCGCGTCGGTCGCAGAGAACCACCCCGAGTGCCATCTGATGGTGGTGCTCCTGGACGAGCGCCCGGAGGAGGTGACGGACATGCGCCGTTCGGTGCGGGGAGAGGTCTACTCCTCGACGTTCGACCGGCCAGCAAAGGAGCACGTCGCGCTCGCGGACCTCGCGGTGGAACGTGCCAAGCGCCTGGTCGAGCAGGGCCGGGACGTGGTCGTCCTGCTGGACTCCCTGACCCGGCTGTGCCGCGCTCACAACAACAGCGCCGGCGCCGGCGGACGGACGCTGAGTGGCGGCGTCGACGCG
>Ga0247818_10000456_pt1 | contig 25653 bp, 24 predicted proteins | sample 13C_Glucose_Day1_FD_192424 | JGI IMG/M metagenome (GOLD analysis project Ga0247818, IMG submission 192424) | Soil microbial communities from agricultural site in Penn Yan, New York, United States - 13C_Glucose_Day1 | ecosystem: Environmental > Terrestrial > Soil > Agricultural land | place... | reverse complement strand
CCGCAGGCGACCGGGGCAGCGCACGCCATGGGCTGGAGGCGGGCCGGTGCGGCCTGGGGGTGGGCCGGTGGCCCAAGGCGGTGCAGAATCTCGAGCTAGCGGCGCCGCTGACGCAGCCGAGGACCCCGGTGCCCACCTCTCTTCAAGGAGTGACCATGACAGTCCTGGACAGCTTCCGCCTCGACGGCAAGGTCGCCGTCGTCACCGGCGGCAACCGCGGCCTGGGGCGCGCCTTCGCGCATGCCCTGGGCGAGGCGGGCGCAGCCATCGCCGTCGTGGCACGCGACTCGGCTGCCAGCAGCGCGACCGTTGCAGACCTGGAGGACAAGGGAATCCGGGCGCTGGCCGTCGAGGCGGACGTGGCCGACCGGGTCGCCGTTGCCGACGCTGCCGAACAGATCTCCGCCGCATGGGGTCGGGTCGACGTCCTGGTCAACAACGCCGGCACCTGCATCCACCGTCCCGCGCTCGAGGTCACCGAGGACGAGTGGAACCAGGTCATGCAGGTCAATGTCAACGGCGTCTGGAACGGCTGTCAGGTGTTCGGACGGCAGATGGTCGACGCCGGGGGCGGCGTCATCGTCAACATCGGCTCCATGTCGGCCCAGATCGTCAACCGTCCGCAGTGGCAGCCGGCCTACAACGCCTCCAAGGCAGCCGTGCACCACCTGACCAAGTCGCTGGCCGCCGAGTGGGCGCCCCTGGGGGTGCGGGTGAACGCCCTCGCGCCGGGCTACGTCCGCACGGACATGACGCCGATCGACCGCCCGGAGTTCAAGCGGCACTGGATCGACGACACACCCCAGCAGCGCGCGGCCACGCCGGAGGAGATCGCCCCGTCCGTCGTCTTCCTCGCCAGCCCCGCCTCCTCCTTCATGACCGGTTCGGTGCTGGTCGTCGACGGCGGCTACACCGTGTTCTAGCCCAGCCATCCCTCAGCGTCGGTTGGGGCCTTCGAGCGTGGCCACCCGCCGACCCCTCGGGTCACGCGTCGACGATGACCGGGATGATCAGCGGGCTGCGCCGGTGCTTGCGGTGTGCCCAGGTGGACGCGGCCTGTCGGACGAGGTCCTCGATCTGCTCGAGGTCCTCGATGCCCTCCTTGGTCGCCTTGGTCAGCGCCTTCTGGATGGCCGGAGTGGCGTTGTCGAAGTCCATCGCGTCCGGCGCGAACCCGTGGGCGAGGTAGTCGGGTTCCTCGACGAGCTTGCCGGTGTCGGGGTCGACGATGCAGATGATCGTGAGGACGCCCTCCTCGGCAAGCGTGCGACGGACGTGCAGGGACTCCTCGGTGGTGCCGCCCACGTCCGTCCCGTCGACGAAGACGAGGCCGGCGGGGACGGTGCCGGTGATCGTGGCCCGTCCCTTGACGAGGTCGATGACCGAACCGTCCTCGGCGATGAGCGTGCTCTTGGGGTGGATGCCGGTGCGGATGGCGATGTCGGCGTTGGCGCGAAGGTGGCGCCACTCGCCGTGGACGGGCAGGACGTTGCGGGGCTTGATGATGTTGTAGCAGTAGGCCAGCTCGCCGGCGCTGGCGTGCCCGGAGACGTGGACCTTGGCGTTGCCCTTGTGCACGACGTTGGCGCCCCAGCGGGTCAGCTCGTTGATGACGCGGTAGATGGCGTTCTCGTTGCCGGGGATCAGGGAGCTGGCCATGAGGACCGTGTCTCCCTCGGTGACGCGGATCGGGTGGTCGCGGTTGGCCATGCGCGACAGGGCGGCCAGCGGCTCGCCCTGCGAGCCAGTGCAGACCAGCGCGATCCGGTCCGCGGGGAGGCGTTCGAGGTCCTTGAGGTCGACGACGAGGCCCTGGGGGATGTTGAGGTAGCCGAGGTCGGCCGCAATGCCCATGTTCCGGACCATCGAGCGGCCGACGAAGGCCACCTTGCGGCCGTGCTTCTGGGCGGTGTCGAGGACCTGCTGGATGCGGTGGACGTGGCTGGCGAAGCTGGAGACGATCACGCGACCGGGCGTCGTCCGGAAGACCGCCTCGATCGCGGGAGCGAGCTCGCCCTCGGAGATCGTGAAGCCGGGCACCTCGGCGTTGGTGGAGTCGACCAGGAAGAGATCGACGCCCTCCTCGCCGAGCCGGGCGAAGGAGCGCAGGTCGGTGATGCGCCCGTCGAGGGGGAACTGGTCCATCTTGAAGTCGCCGGTGTGCAGGACGATGCCGGCGGCGGTGCGGATGGCCACGGCCAGGCCGTCGGGGATGGAGTGGTTGACGGCGATGAACTCGCAGTCGAAGGCCCCGAACTTCTGCCGCTGGCCCTCACGAACCTCGATGGTCTTCGGGGTGATGCGGTGCTCCTTGAGCTTGGCCTCGATGAAGGCGAGCGTGAGGCGCGACCCGACCACCGGGATGTCCGGCCGCTCGCGCAGCAGGTAGGGCACTCCACCGATGTGGTCCTCGTGGCCGTGGGTGAGCACGACCGCGTCGATCTTGTCGAGACGATCGCGGATCCAGGTGAAGTCCGGCAGGATCACGTCGACGCCCGGCTGGTGCTCCTCGGGGAACAGCACCCCGCAGTCGACGATCATGAGGCGACCCGCGTGCTCGAAGACCGTCATGTTGCGGCCGATCTCCCCAAGACCTCCCAGCGGCACCACGCGCAGGCCGTCAGCGGGCAGCGCGGGCAGGCCGCTGGTGCTCTTGCGACGAGAACCGCGGCGGCTCACGGCCGCGCCGCCTTGCCTGCAGTGGCGGTATGCCGGGTGGCGGGGGTGCGGCTGTACGAGGTCACGTTCGGTTCCTTGCCTGGGTCGTGGGGGACGCGGGGGCGTGCCGGACGTCCCAGTCTCCCCCACCCCGGCGACCGGTGAGGCACTCGGGGCGCCTCATCGCGTCGGCGCTGCGGCGGGGCCGTCGACGTTGAAGACCGGCTCGCCCGTCCCGGCGCGTACCACGACCAGCGTGGAGGCGACCTCGGTCGGGTTCCCCTCGCGATGGATCTCATGGGGGGCGACGTAGACGAAGTCCCCCGGAGTGGCGTCGAGCGTCTCCGACCCACCGGGGCCGAACTCCATCCGCAGCGCACCCGACAGCACGTAGATGCTCGACTCGTAGTCACCATGGTGGTGCCAGCCGGAGACCATGCCGGCGTCGGTCGTCACGAAACCGGCCCACATGCCCTCGGTCGCCACCGCCTGCTCACGGGTCATGCCCGGCGTGGGTGCGCCCTCGGTCCGCTCCGTCGGGCCCACTCGCCATACGCCTGCCTCATCGCCCATGACATCGCTCCGATCCGATCCGGTGAAGCACCGCTCTTGGAGCATGACCCCGGCCTCCGCCGCCGGTCAACGGCCAGGGCCCTCAGGCGACGACCCCCCGGTGGCGGAGCTCGTCGATCTCGCCGGCAGTCAGGCCCACGTCGTGCGCGAGGATCTCCTGGGAATCTGCTCCCAGCGCCCGTCCGGTCGAGCGGATGTGCCCGGGTGTCCTGCCCATCCGCCACATGACGTTCTGCATCCGGATCGGACCGAGGTCCTCGTCTGGCACGGTGGTGATGAGCTCGAGCGCCTGGACCTGCGGGTCCTCGAGCAGCTCGCTCGGCTTGTACACCGGGGCAACGGCCGCGCCCGCCGCCTCGAACGCGGCCATGACCTCGTCGCGCTGCCGTGCGCCGATCCAGTCACCAACGTAGGCATCGAGCAGCTCGGCATGCTGCGCACGACTGCGTCCGTGGGCGAACCAGGGTTCGTCGATGACCTCGGGGTGACCGACCAGTCGCAGCACCCGCTCGGCAATGGTGTTGGCACTGGTGGAGATGGCCAGCCAGTGCCCGTCCTTCGTCTCGTACGTGTTGCGCGGCGCATTGTTGAGCGAGCGGTTACCCGTGCGGTTCTGGTCGATCCCGAGCTGGTCGGCGTAGATGACTCCTGGGCCCACCGCCGTCATGATCGGCGTGAGCAGGTCGACGTCGATCTCCTGCCCGCGGCCGTCCTTCTCGCGCTGGTAGAGCGCCATGGTGACCGCAGCCGTCGCCGCGATGCCTGCGATCGAGTCGGCGAGGCCAAAGGCCGGGAGCGTCGGCGGCCCGTCGGGCTGGCCAGTCAGGTGAGCAAAGCCACTCATCGCCTCCACCAGCGTGCCGAACGCGGGGCGAGACGCGTAGGGACCCTTCTGCCCGAAGCCGGTGACCCGCAAGAGGATCAGGCCAGGGTTGTCCTGGGAGAGGACGTCGTAGCCCAGGCCCCACCGCTCCAGCGTGCCTGGCCGGAAGTTCTCGACGACGACGTCCGCCGTTTTGGCCAGCTCCCTGAAGACCCGGGCCCCCTCGGGGTCCCCGAGGTAGAGGCCGAGCGTGCGCTTGTTGCGGCTGATCATCTTCCACCACAGTGGCTGGCCGTCCTTGTCCAGCCCGTGCCCGCGCATGCCGTCCCCCCGGCTCGGGTGCTCGATCTTGATGACGTCCGCACCGAAGTCGCCCAGGATCTGCGCAGCCAGCGGCCCGGCGAGGATCGTCGAGAGGTCGAGCACCCTGAGCCCGGTCAGCGGGCCATCGGCAGCGTCCTCCGTCATGCCTCCGCCTTCGTCGGCACACCGCGGCGGACGTACTGCCCCCGCGGGGATCCGATGACCTTGCCGTCCTCCAGGACCCGCATTCCGCGGACCCAGGTGTCGGACACCTTGGCGCTCAGCTCGAAGCCCTCGAACGGCGTGTACTCCTGCGTCGACTCCGAGTCCTCGGCGTGGATCGTCCAAGAGCTCGACGAGTCGACCAGACAGAAGTCCGCGTCGTAGCCCGGCTCGATGCGGCCCTTGGTCGCGCCGAGCCCGTACCGCTCGGCCGGGTTGACGGCCGTGAGCTCGGCGATGCGGCGGTAGCTCAGACCACGGCGGCTTCCCTCGCTGACGAGAGCAGGCAGGAGGTACTCCGCCCCGCCGAAGCCGGACTTCGCCGCGAAGATGTCATCGGGGTTGTCGCCGAACTTCATCTCCTCCTTGCAGCACGCGTGGTCGCTGACGACCCAGTCGATGTTGCCCGCGAGAAGGTGCTCCCACAGCGTCTCGACGTCCTCACGGGGGCGCAGGGGCGGGTTCACCTTCCCCCCGAGGCCGGACGCCGTGTCGATGTCGGCGACGAGATGCCCGATCGTCACCTCCCGGCGGAAGTTCACGTGCGGGAACGTCTTGGCCATCAGCATCGCCGCCTTCAGCGCCTTCGCCGACGTCAGATGGAGGAGGTTGATGTTGGGCAGGCCGGTCTCGTCCGCGAGGAACGACGCGATGGTGACCGCCAGGCCCTCGGAGTGCTGGGGGCGCGATGCGCTGTATGCCGCGAGGCCACTCAGCTCGCCGGCCTCCTCCACCAGGCGGGTGTAGGCCGTCATGATCTCCGCCGTCTCACAGTGCAGCGACAGCGAGATCTGGTCGGCCAGCTCGGGCAGCTCCTCGCGGGCCCGCTGGACGCCACGCATGACGAACTCGAAGTGGGCGAGGTCGTAGCGCTCGTCCTTGGGGATCATGAGGAACTCGCTCTGGTCCGATGATCGGCCGTGCAGACCGTGGCTTCCGTAGAACATGAAGATCTTGAACGACGGCACCCCGAACTCCGTGATGATCGAGGGGATCTCGTCGATGTGCTCGCGCATCATCGGAGCCAGGTGGAACCCGTAGTCGATGTACGAGCGGCCCTCTGATGCGGAGAGCACCTGCGGGAAGAACTCCCGGTAGGGGCCGCCCTTGTTGAGGTAGTACTGGCCGGTCCGCATGTACGTGATGCCCGTGGTCACGCCACCTTGGGCGCTGGCCCGGCTCTCCGTCTCGGTGTCCTCGTCCAGGGGGTTGTAGATCCCCCAGTGCTGGTGACCGTCGACCACGCCGGGGAAGGCGACCATCCCTCGGCCGTCGATCACCTCGGCCGCATCCGTCTCCGGGATGTCGGCCTCGATGCGGGCGAAGCGACCGTCCATGATGCCGATGTCGAGACGCTGGCCTCCGTCGGGCGCACCGTCCCCAGTGGTCACGACGGTGACGTTCTTGATCAGGGTGTCGAGCTGCATGTGTCCTCCTTCAGGACGAGGTGGTCTAGGTGCCGGTGGTGGCGGCGTGCTCCGCGGCCAGGAAGGCCAGGCCCAGCGCGGGCAGCAGCCCGTTGCCGGCAAGGTAGCCGGCGGCGCCGTGGCCTGAGATCCCTTCGGCCGCGCCGCCCGAGGCGTACAGACCGGGGATGGGGGTGCGATCGGGGCGGAGCACCCTCGCGTGCCCGTCCACGACGAGCCCGCCCTGGGTGTGGAACAGCGCGGGGACCACCCGGACCGCGACGAACGGCGGGCTCAGCGCCGCCTCGACGCTCGTGCGGCCGAAGCGGTCGCTGCCGTTCCCTGTGGAGACGGCGGCCAGGCCGTCCGCCTCCTCCTGCAGAACCTCGGCATCGACAGCCATCGCGGCGGCGAGCTCAGTCAGCGTCTCGCCCCAGACAAGGGCTCCGCTCTCCACCGTCTGCTGGAAGTCGGTGAAGACCAGGCTGTCGTCGTGGATCCGCTTGTCGAAGACGAGCCAGCCCTCAGCACCATCCTGGGCGGCGAGCTGCGCGGCATACTCGGAGTAGCCGGTCGTCTCGTCCCCGAAACGCTGGCCGGACAGGTTCACCATCATCCCGCCGCGCATGATCGTCGACCAGCCCACGAGGGTCGCGCCGCGCTTGGCGAGCGCCGCGTGGCCCTGGTAGGCGTCGAGGAACGCCGACTCCGCGCCCAGGTGACCCCCGATGCGCAGTGCGTCCCCACGCGAGGCCTCGCTGCCGTGGTAGACGGCTGCGGCGATCTCGGGGAGGTGTGTCTGGACCATCCCCCGGTCTGCTCCGTAGCCGTTGGTGGCGAGGAGCACCGCACCGGTGTCGACGCGGATGGTCGTGCCGTCGGCCTCCTCGATGACCGCGGTGCATCCAGAGGGCCCCTCGAGCTCGACGTCGATGAGACGCGCCGGCACCAGCATGGTGATCCGGTCCGACTCGCGCACCTTGCCCACGAGGTGGCGCAGCAGCACGGAGCCGTGCCGCCCCTCGACGGTGTGGCAGCGGTCGACGCTGTGCCCGGGGTAGTGGAAGTCCGTCACGAGCTGCAGGGGCAGGTCGAGGTCGTCCGCAAGCCACTCCACGAGGCGGGCCGAGACCGTCCCCAACGCCAGCGCGAGCGCCTCGTCGGCCTGTCCCCTGGTCTTCTTCCGGACATCGGCGAGGAACAGCTCCGGGGAGTCCTCGATGCCGGCCTCGCGCTGCCAGCGGGACCCGGCGCCCGGGATCATGGCGGTCGACATCGAGGTGTTGTTGCCCTGGCGGTAGTGCTCGCTCGCCTCGACCACGAGCACGTCGAGACCCAGCTGGGCGGCACGCAGAGCCGCGACCAGACCTCCGCCGGCCCCTGCGACCACGAGGTCGGGACGCTCGTCGCTCATCGCGCCTCCCCCGCGGCCAGGAGGCGCAGGGCCAGTGCCGTGGGATCCACCACGGGAGGACCCTCGTTGTCGTCGTCGACCGGGACCGCCGAGCAGCCGTTGACCACCGCGGACGTCGTCTCGTCGAAACGGCCCACGGCACGGGTGAGCGCCTCGTCCCACTGGGCGTGGTCGGTGATGGCCTCGACCCGCAGGCCGAGCACCTCGGCGCCGGTGACGTGGGACTCCCAGCCGTAGGCTGCGGCCCGCTCCATCAGCTCCGTCGCTATGGCCTCGTTGCGGGCGACCATCCCAGACCTGCGACCCATCAGGACCTGCCAGCCCAGGGCCAGCTTCAGGATCCCCACGACGGGCAGCTCCTTCTGCAGAGCCTCAACGCCAGGGTCGAGGACACAGTCGGGCAGCAGGACGTCGTAGCCGGGGGGCGCAGACCGCAGGACGGCGATCACCGCGGCCTCACTCGCCCTGATGTCGTCTGCGGTCTCGAGGGCGCGAGGCGCCTCGGGACCGATGTCCACCAGGTCGAGGGTGACACCAGCCGGGACGAGCAAGTCGTACCGGGCCTGCCGTCGCGCGAGCTCGTCCGGCCCCACGTGGATCGGGGTGACAGCGAAGATCCGCATGGACTGCTTCCTCACAGTTGCGCCGCGTGACGCGGCTCGGTGGGCGGGGGGACGGCCGCTGCGGCAAGGGTCTGGAGGACCTCACCGCTTCTGCCGTCGAACACGGCGTCGACCACCCTGACGACCTGCTCGACCGGCTCGGCAGCCCCCAGGAGCTTGCACAGCACCTGCACGAGCCGGTCTTCGTCGAAGGGCTGGAACGCGCTGTCCCCCACAGGGTTCGGGCGCTCGACAACTCGCCGCTGGTCCCCGGCGTGCACGGTGACTCGCACGGGGCGCTCGGCCGGGAGGCGGGCGTCGAGGTCAGCGGCACCCACCACCTCGACCCGCTCCGCAAGGCGCTGCACGTCGGCGCGGGCAAGGGCCTCCTCGCTCGAGACCTCCGGCCGCACCGAGCCGTGCACTGCTGCCGCCGCGACCACGAACGGCACCGAGAACATGGCCGACAGCTGGTTCGTCCACGTGCGGCGATCCAGGCCGGCAGCGAGCGAATGGGTCTCCACAGTGACGCCGTCGATCGCGGCGGGCGCCGGCAGGTCACCGGACTCCCGCAGCGCGATGATGGCGTCAGCTGCAGGGTGCGTGAACGAACAGGCTGCGTGCTGTTTGAAGTAGCCGAGCTCGACGTCCCACCGCTCCCCCAGGCCCTCGGTCAGCCGTTTCGGGTCGAAGGTGCCCAGGATCTCGCCGAGGGACAGGGCCGCCGTGCCCGTGTTCGTGGCCGCCCCTGCCGAGGCCATTCGCGCGGCGGACAGCCCAGCCAGGTTTGCGGCCCCCATCCACGCGTCACGTACCCGGTTGCCGTCCAGGGCACTGGAGAAGTGGGCAGCCACCGGCATACCGGATGCGGTGTCGATGGCCGCGGCAGTGGCGTCACCATCGAGGCGCAGGAGGCGGGCGCAGCCCGCCGCGGCCCCGGGCACTCCCCACGAGCCGTGCGGGTGCAGCCCGGGGCGCAGCGTGGTGGACCGTCCGAACCGGGAGGCCACCTCGTAGGCCGCGAGGAGGCTCGCAAGGAGCTCCTCGCCCGGAGAGTCCTTGGCCGCCGCCAGCGCCAGGACCGCGGGGAACCCGTGCGCCGCGGGGTGTCCCTTGGCGTACTTGTTGCCCTCGTCGAGCTCGAGCCGCACCAGCGCCGCGGCGTTGAGCCAGGCCGCAGACTCGACGCTGGTGAGACGGCCTCCGCCGACGATGGGCGACGGACCCGGGAGCAGGTCCCAGGCTGCGACGAGCCGCTGCTGCTCCGGATCGCGCGCGCCGACGAGCATCACGCCGAGGACGTCGATGAGCACGAGCCGCAGACGCTGCGCCACCGGCGCGGGCACCTCGCTCCAGCGGAGAGCCGAGCCCCACTCGCCCACTGCCGCCGTCGCCTGTGCTGTCGTCGAGTCCACGGATCACATACCGAGGTAGGCGCTGCGGACCCGGTCGTCGCGGGCGAGCTCCGGACCGGAGCCCTCGAGGACGACGCTACCGCTCTCCAGGACATAGGCCCGGTCGGCCATCGCGAGGGCCTGGCTGGCGTTCTGCTCCACGAGGAGCACGGAGACCCCTGCTGCGCGGATCCTCTTCACCGCGTCCAGGACGCTCCACGTGAGCTTGGGCGACAGTCCGGTCGACGGCTCGTCGAGCATGAGGAGCTTGGGCTTGGCCATGAGCGCTCGTCCGATGGCGAGCATCTGCTGCTGGCCGCCGCTGAAGGTCTCCGCGATCTGGGCACGTCGGTCGTAGAGGACGGGGAAGAGCTCGAACACCTCCTTCAGAGAGGCGCCGGTCGACTCCCTCCCCTGGGTCCACGCACCCATCTGCAGGTTCTCCTCGACGGACAGGCTGCCGAACAGCGCACGTCCCTCGGGGACGAGGACGAGGCCCTCCCGGACCAGCTCGCTGGGTCGACGGCCGCCCGCCTCCTGGTTTGCGAACGTGATGCGGCCCGACGTCGGCTTCACCAGGCCCGCGATGGCGTTCAGGGTCGTAGTCTTGCCGGCCCCGTTGGCACCCACGATCGCGACGATCTCGCCCTCGTTCACCTGCAGCGAGATCTCGTGCAGGATCTGGAGTCCGTGGTAGCCGGCGGTCACCTTCTCAAGAGTCAGCACGGGTCGGTTCCTCTCCGAGGTAGGCCTCGATGACACGGGGGTCCTTCGTCACCTCGTCGGGGGCACCGGAAGTCAGGACCCTGCCGAGGTTGAGGACGAGCACGGAGTCCGACAGCCGCATCACGGCGGCCATGATGTGCTCCACGAAGACCAGGGTGATGCCCTCCTCCGAGCGCAGTCTCTCGAGCAGCTCCATCACGGGTGCACGCTCGGCAGGGACCAGGCCGGCGAGGACCTCGTCGAGGAGCAGGACCCGCGGCCGCAGGGCGACGGCGCGGGCCAGCTCGAGCCTCTTGAGCGCCGCGGTGGGCAGCCCCTCTGTCGGGGAGTCCCGCCACGTGCCCAGGCCCACGGTCTCGATCACCTCAGCGGCGTGGTCGCGGGGGTTCGCGTGTCCACCCTTGCCGGCCAGGACCGCGATGGTGACGTTGTCCAGGACACTCATCGAGTAGAAGGGGCGCATCAGCTGGAAGGTGCGCGCCATCCCCGACTGGGCGATGACGTGTGGCGGTTTGCCGGTGACGTCCTGCCCCTTGAGGAACACCCGTCCCGAGTCAGGGGGCATGGCGCCGGCGATGAGGTTGAACATCGTCGTCTTGCCGGCACCGTTGGGGCCGATGACTCCGAGGATGCTGCCCTCTTCGACCTCGAAACCGACGTCATCGACGGCCTTGAGGCCCCGGAAGTGCTTGCTGAGGCCCTCGACGCGAAGGATGCTCATGAACGGAACCACCTCTGCCGGACTGCGCTGTAGATGCCCTGCGGCAGCACCAGGATGATGACGATGAGCAGCACCCCGTAGATCACGACGTCGAGGCCGCCGCGCCCCTCGAGGAACGAGAGGAAGGCGGGCGGGTTGCGCAGGACCGTGGCCGTGACGTCCGACAGCGGGCCGAGGATCGCAGCTCCCACGACCGGACCCCAGATGGTGCCCACCCCACCGATGACAGCGGGAAGGATCGCCTGGATCGAGACGGCCGAGCCGAACGCCAGGTCCGGGTCGATGAACAGGTAGTACTGGACGTAGAAAGCACCCGCCACCGAGGTGATGCCGGCCGAGATCGCCATCGTCGTCAGCTGGTAGCGCATGACAGGGATCCCGAGAGCAGCCGCGGCATCCTGGTCGTCCCGGACCGCCAGCGCGAACTGCCCGGTGCGAGACCTCAGGAACAGGATGCTTGCGACCAGCGCCACGACGGTGAGGGCCAGGGCGATCCAGAAGTAGTTGGGCGAGGAGGGGGCGAACTGGAGCCACCACCACGACTCCTCCACCTGGAGCGGGATGTGGTACCCCTCAGCCCTGTTGACGACGTCGCTGTTCGTCGCCAGCAGCCGGAACATCTCGGCGAACGCGAAGGTCGCGAGGGCGAAGTAGGCCCCCTTGAGCCGGTAGCGCAGCAACAGGTAGCCAGAGACGACCGCGAACGCCGCTGCGACCACCACGCCGGCCGCCATGCCGATCCACGGGGACAGCCCCTTCTCGACGAGGAGCCACGCAGTCGTGTAGGCACCCAGGCCGAAGTAGGCCGCGTGGCCAAAGCTGAAGAGGCCGCCGAAGCCGCTCATGACGTTCCAGCCGATCGACATGAGCGCGAAGATCATCACCCGGACGGCGACAGCCTGCTGGGCCTGCGGCAGCAGCAGGGGCACGGGGACCATGACCACTGCCAGCACGGCAACCGCGAGGAGGTGGCGGTTCCAGGGCTTGCGGGGCAGAGGCGCCGGTGAGGTCCGGTCCACGGCGACGGTCTGGGTCACGACGTCCTCCCGAACAGTCCCTGCGGCCTGAAGAACAGCACGAGGACGAAGACGATGAACACGGACAGCAGCGGGCTCTGCCCCGGCAGGAAGATGGTGCCGAGCTGTTCCGCCAACCCGATGACGAAGCCTCCCACCAGTGCCCCGACGACATTCCCCATGCCGCCGATGACCACCACGACGAACGCCACGATGTTGAACAGGGCACCGGTGCTGGGCTCCACCGTGACGAGCGGAGAGACCAGCGTGCCCGCCGCACCGGCGCAGGCCGTGCCGATGGCGAAGGTCAGGGCGTAGATCCGCCGAGTGTCGATGCCGACCAGCTGGGCGCCGGCGTTGTTCGCCGCCACCGCCCGGATGGCAGTGCCCAGTCGGGTCCGCTGCAGCACGAGGAAGAGGACACCGGCCAGGACGAGGGCGCCGACGAACGCCAGGATGCGCGAGAGGTCGGCGACGGCGCCGAGGATTCCGATGGTCCGGTCGCCCGGCAGCGGGACTGAGCGCGGGTTGGCGCCGAACAGGAGCAGCAGCCCGTTCTCGATGACCAGCGAGATGCCGAGGGTGATGAGCAGCTGGTTCTCCAGCGGCTTCCCCATCGCTCCCGAGAGCACCCCGCGCTGGACGGCCCAGCCCACGGCGAACATCACCGGGACGGTGACGAGGATCGTCACGTAGGGGTGCAAGCCCATGCTGCTCACGAGCCAGTAGGTGATGAAGAGGGCGACAGCGAGGAACGCGCCGTGGGCGAAGTTCACGATGTCGAGGACTCCGAAGATGAGGGTCAGCCCCATGGCGACGAGTCCGTAGACGCCGCCGATGAGCAGGCCCGTGACGATGGCCTGCGTCGCGATGACAGGGCTGTCCGCGAGGAGGTAGGCCAGCAGGACGGCCACGGCGAGGACGGCCACGACGGACAGCTGGCTGCGGCCGAGGGCCGCGCCGAGGGAGCGACGGCCGCGTCCCTTGGCCGGGACGGTGGCGGTGTCCTCCTCAGGCACGCCCGTGCCTGAGGAGGACACGCTCTGCTGGTTGTTGGTCATGATGGCGTTTCGTCAGGGGGTGACGGCGGGGTAGATGGGATCGGACTGGGCGAGCTCCTTAGGCCAGACCTGGTTCACGGTTCCCTTCTGCACCTGCATGAGGATCGGGATCGCACCCTTGTTCTCGCCCTTCTCGTCGAAGGCGATCGGGCCACTCTGGGCCATCAGGGACTCGAGGTTGGACTGGGCGATGGCGTCGCGCACCTTGGCCGGCTCGGCGCTCTTGGCCCGCTCGAGGGCGTCGGCGATCACTCGCACCGACTCGTGTGACAGGACGGCACCGGTCCGGATGTCGTCCTTGTACTTCTCCTTGTAGAGCGCGGCGAGGTCCTTCATCGGCTGCTTGGTGTAGTCGGGGTGGTAGTTGGCGTCGAAGTACCCCTCCCCGGCAGTGCCGGCGTCCTTGGGGAACTGCGGCAGGTCGAAGGCACCGTTGGCGACGCCGTAGACGGCGTTGACCGGCGGCTTCACGCTGTTGACCGCCTTGGCAACGAGGACACCGTCGCGGTAGTAGCCGGCCACCGCGAGGACATCCGCCCCCGACGCCTTCACCTGGGTGACCTGGGTGGTGAGGTCGGCGACGCTGGCGGCGTCATAGCTGATGGCAGGCGCGACCTCGAAGCCCAGCTCGGTCGCCTTCTTCTTGAAGGCGTCGCGGACGCCGGAACCGAAGGGGCCCTGCTCGTGCAGGAAGGCGACCTTCTTCACGGGTTCGCCCGCGGCCTTGGAGACGTCGAAGAGGTACTGAGCCCCCTCCTCGCCAATGACCGTGGCGCTGGGCTGGACGCGGAACGTGAACTTGTACCCCTGGTTCAGGATGGAGTCCGCCGAGGACACGTCGATGACGAAGGGAACCTTGTTCCGCTCTGCCACGGTGGCCACGTTGGCGCTCACCGCGCTCTGGTAGGTCCCGACGATCCCGACGGCCCCCTCCTGGATCAGTCGCTGTGCCTCGCTCTGTCCCACCTCGGGCTTGCCCTGCGAGTCCGCCGAGACGAGCTCGAGCTTGGCCCCGTCGAGCGACTTGATGCCGCCGGCGGCGTTGATCGCCTCGACGGCGAGCTTCGCCCCGTTGTCCATCTGCTGGCCGTCGGCTGCAGCCGCACCGCTGAGCGGGTGCAGGGACGCAATCTTGATCGTCTCTCCCGAGCCACCACCGGCGGCCCCGCCCCCGCCGGGGCTGGACCCGCCACAGGCGGCGAGCGCAAGTGGGGCGACGAGGACCGCGTACCAGGCTTTTCTCATGGCTGACTCCTGAGGCGAACGCGTTCCGCTAATCGGAACAGCGGCGTTGGTCGCAAGCGTTGCACCACGACGCAACCGTGGTCAAGGGTTGACGCAGTTTCAATTTCTCGCACAACCGCAACGATTTTCCCGCTGCAGGCCCTTGTAGCCAACCGGCAGTCGCTGTCATAGTTGTTCCATTCACGGGAACGGCACTAGTCAATGAGAGTCGCGAACGTCCCGCCCGACACCTTCAGGATCTCGCCGAGAGCGAGGCCCGCAACTGCGCGCAAAGGAGCCCCACAGTGGGCGGTGAGAGCAAAGGAACGGAGACGGCGACCCGTGTCGCCGACGTCCTGCTCCTCTTCACGGACGGTCCGTCCACCCTGGGCGTCACGTCGATCGCCCGTTCCCTGGGCCTGTCCAAGACCGTGGTCCACCGGACGCTTTCGAGTCTCGTGGAGCGCGGCTTCCTGCTCAGCGACCCCGCGACCCGCGGCTACACCCTCGGGCCCTCCTTGGCGTCGCTGGGAGCCCGTGCGCTGCGCGACTCCGGCCTGCGCTCCGCCGCCCTGCCGCACATGCGACGCCTGCACCAGGTGACCGGCGAGACGGTGACCGTCTCAGCGCGCGTGCCAGGTGGACGCGTCTACCTCGACCAGGTCGAGAGCACCCGGGAGATCAAGATGACCGTGGAGCTCGGGCGCCGTTTCCCCCTCCACGCCGGATCGTCGAGCACCTGCATCCTCGCCTTCCTCCCCGAGGACGAGCGCGAGGAGGTGGTCCAGGGCTCCCTCGAGGCCCTGACGGGAAGGACCATCACCGATGCCGACGAGCTGCGGCGCCGGATCGAGGCCGTGCGGGCCACGGGCGTCGCGCAGTCCGACGGCGAGCGACAGCAGGGGGCGGGCTCCATCGCCGCGCCCGTGTTCGGGGTCGACGGCGACGTCGTGGGCTCGATCTCTGTGTGTGGTCCCGCCTACCGCATGCAGCGCGAGACCAGGGAGACGATCATCCCGCACCTCAAGAGGGCAGCCGATGAGGTGTCCCGAGCCCTTGGCTGGCGTGGCGGCCTCCCGGGCCGTGGTGACGAGGCCGTGTCATGAGCGCTCTGGTGCGCTCGTGGCTGTACGTCCCCGGCCACCATCCGGAGCGTGTCGCCAAAGCCCTCGAGGCAGGCGCCGACGCCGTGGTCATCGACCTCGAGGACTCGGTGCCCGCACAGCGAAAGGCGGAGGCGCGGACAGCCACGCGTGCCGTTCTGGCCTCGCTCGCACCGCGTGAGCAGCGTCCGCGTGTGTGGGTGCGGATCAACCCGTCCCACACGGCCAACGGCGAGGAGGACGTGGCGGCCCTCTCCGCCTCTCCTCCAGACGGTGTCAGGGTTCCGCGCGCGGAGCAGGCCGGCGCGATTGCCTCCGTGGCCGAAGCCCTGGGCTGCCCGCTGCAGCTGCTCGTGGAGACGGCGCGCGGCCTGATGGCCGCCCCGGAGCTTGCCTCTGCCCATCCCCACGTCGCGGGCGTCGGCCTGGGTGAGGCCGATCTCGCGGCGGACCTCCGCGTCGGGGCCAGCAGTGGCCTCGACTGGGCGCGGGGATGGGTCGTGGCGGTGTCGCGGGCCGCCGGGCTCCCCTCGCCGGTCCAGAGCGTCTACACCGACGTCGCTGACCTTGCGGGGCTGCGCAGCAGCACGATCGCCGGTCGGGCGCAGGGGTTCTTCGGCCGCTCGATGGTCCACCCCCGCCAGATCGCGTCGGTCCACGACGTGTACCGGCCGACCGCCGACGACACAGCCCGGGCCAGGGAGCTCGTCGCCGCCCTGGAGAGCGCTGCGAAGCGGGGCGATGCCGCCGTGCTCACCGACGACGGGCGCTTCGTCGACCCGGCCGTCGTGGCGCAGGCGCAGCTGGTCCTCGAACTGGCGTCCCTCGACTCGTCCACCTCGACCGCAGAGATCCGCACTGAGGAGAACCGATGACCATGAAGGCGACGGGGCAGCAGACGGCCTCCGGCACGACGAACCTGATCGAGGCTGCCCGGCACGCCCGGACCGTCGAGCTCGGACACCCCCACTTCACCGGGATGCCGTGCTCACCCAACCACCCGGGCTTCCGGATGACCCTGATCCGCCGCCACGGTGACATGGTGCGTCCTGACGGCGGCTCGGCGTCCAACGAGATCATCGTGACCGGGGGCCACGTCGGCACCCACGTCGACGCGCTCTCCCACGTCAGCCATGACGGGAAGCTGCACGGGGGCATCGACGCCGCTGAGGCCCAGACCGGTGGCAGCTTCTCGGCGATGGGGGCCGAGCACACTCCCTTCCTCCTGACCCGCGGAGTCCTCCTCGACGTGGCCGCCACCAAGGGTGTCGACACCCTTCCGGCTGGCTACGGCGTGACTGAGGCCGACCTGCGCGAGAGCGGCGAGCGCGCCGGCGTCGAGATCGGCGAGGGCGATGTGGTGCTGATCCGCACCGGCTGGGCGCGACACTTCGCCGACCCGATGACCTACCTCGGTCAGAATGACGGTGTCCCCGGCGCCACACCGGAGGCAGCCGAGTACCTTGCCGCTTCAGGGGTCGTCACCACGGGTGCGGACACCACGGCCTACGAGCAGATCAGGCCCGGGGCGGGCCACTCCGTGCTCCCGGTGCACCGGGTGCTCCTGGTCGAGGCCGGCATCCACATCATCGAGCACCTCAACCTGGAGGAGGCGTCGGAGCAGGGCCTCACCGAGTTCCTGTTCGTCATGGCGCCGCTGCGCATCGTCGGAGGCACCGGGTCGCCGATCCGCCCGGTGGCCGTGGTGGGCGCATGAGGACGGAACAGACCGTCGCCCAGCGGCTGGCATCGGTGGCCGCGGACGTCGCCCGCGACGGCCTCGCAGCAGAACTGCGGGAAGACGTGGCCCGGCGCATCCTCGACGTCCTGGGCAACTCCTTGGCTGCCGCAGATCAGCCGGCAGCCCGCGCGGTGACCACCGTGGCGACGTCGTGGGGCGGGAGCGAGCAAGCCACGGCCATCGGCTCAGGAGCTCGGCTGCCGGCCCCGGCCGCCGCGCTCGTCAACGGCACGCTCGCCCACTCGCTCGACTTCGACGACACGCACCTGCCCTCGGTGCTGCATCCGTCGTCCTCGGTCATTCCCGCGGCACTGGCCGTCGCCGAGGCCACTGACGCGAGTGGTCCCGCCCTGCTCGACGCGGCAGGCATGGGCATCGAGGTGACCGTGCGGCTGGGAATGGGCGGCTACGACCGCCGGCTCGGCAACTCGGTGTTCTTCGACCGCGGCCAGCACGCGACCTCGATCTGCGGGGCCGTCGGCTCGGCGGTGGCCGCGGCCATGCTCGCGGGCCTGGACGAGAAGGGGATCACGGACGCCATCGGCATCGCGGCCAGCATGGGCGCGGGTCTCCTCGAGGCCAACCGCACCGGTGGGACGGTCAAGCGGATGCACTGCGGATGGGCGGCCCACTCCGGCGTCGTCGCCGCTCAGCTCGCCCAGAATGGCCTGACCGGGCCCCCGACGGTCATCGAGGGCCGGTTCGGGTTCCTCCATGCCTTCTGCGGTGATGCGGCTGACGTGAACGCGGTCACCGAGGGCCTGGGCGAGCACTGGGAGCTGCCCGGCATCTTCTTCAAGCCCTATCCCTGCAACCACTTCACCCACGCGGGCATCGACGCCGCGCTGCAGCTCAGGGCCGACGGCATCACGCCAGAGGACATCGTCGAGATCGAGCTCGGGGTCCCGACGCCCGTGCTCCGGACCATTGCCGAGCCTCCGGAGGCCAAGGCCCGCCCGGAGTCCGGCTACCACGCGGCCTTCAGCGGTCCCTTCACCCTCGCCGCGGCGCTCGTCGGCGGCGGCGGGCTCGGCGTGGGCCACGAGGACTTCACCGATGAGGCCAGCCGCGACAAGACCCGGTTGGCCATTGCCGAGAAGGTGCGCTGTGTCGCAGACGCCCGTTGCGACGAGATCTTCCCCAACCAGTTCCCCGCGGTCGTGAGGGTCAGCCTGCGCGACGGCACCCGCAAGGAGGTGCGAATCGACGTGAACCGCGGCGGGCCGGGCAGGCCGCTCTCCCCGGAGGAGCTGGCCCTCAAGTTCACGACGAACGCCGAGCGCCTGTTGGACGAGGCCACGGCTGGCGAGGTTGCCACTGCTGCCTATGCACTGCCCTCCGGCGGTTCGCTGACGGCGCTGATGAGCCTGGTGGGCTGATGCCCGACGAGGCTGCCCGAGAAACCCAGCGACGAACAGGGTTCGAGGAGAAGGATTCCGGCCTGGAGAACCTCGTGCGGCTGGCTGCGACGACCCGCGCAGGGGACGCACCACCCGAGGTTCTGGAGCGTCTGCGGGTCCTCGTCCTGGACACCCTCGCGGTCACGGCACGGGGCGGTCGGCGCCCCGAGATCGCCGCGATGAGGGAGGTTGTAGGGCGGTCGTCCACGGGCACCGCCAGCGTGCTCGGCACGGCCATGGCGGTCCCCGCCTCCCAGGCCAGTGCCCTCAACGGCTCGGCGGTCGCCGCCGACCAGCTGCAGGACGGTCACCGCCTGGCCCGCGGACACCCGGCCTCGCACGTCGTGCTTCCGGTCTTCGCCCTTGCCGAGGAACGAGGACTGTCCACCGACGCACTCTTCTCTGCCGTTCTGGCGGGCTACGAGGTCGGCGCGCGCGTCGGGATCGCCATGGGCGGCACGCCAGCGGGTGTGCACGACATCGGGACCTGGGGCAGTGTCGCGGTATCGGCGGCGGTGGCGCACCTGCTTCGCCCCGGAGACGCGGCGGCCATGGGCCGTGCCATCGAGCTCGCTGCCTCAGCGGTGCTCCTCACCGATGCGGCGACCGTGTTCCGCGGCTGCGCCGGTGGCCACGTCTATCTCGGTGCCTCGGCCGCCCACGGGCTGTGGATCGGGCTGGCCGCTGTCGCCGGGCTCACCGCTGCCCCGGGTGCCCTGGAGCGGTTCTTCGCCGCTCACGCCAGCGCGCAGTGGGCCGGGATCCCTCCCCTGACGGGTCCGGGGTGGCCCGACTACGAGATCTTGCGCGGCTACGTCAAGCTGCACCCCGCCTGCGCCCACCTCCACGGCGTCCTCGACGCCGTCGAGGACGCCCTCGTCGCGATGACCCAGCAGGGCGCCGACGCAGGCGACGTCACAGCGGTCCGGGTCCGGACGTATGCCGGCGCAGCCGCCTTCGCGGCGCCGGCGAGGAACGAGCTCGAGGCACGGTTCAGCATCCCCACCTCCGTAGCCCTGATGGTGCTGCACCAACGACTCGACGAGGACCTCTCCGATGCGGACGTCCGATCCCCTGCCGTGACCGACCTGGCCCGACGCGTCGACGTCGCCATCGACCCCCAGCTCGACGCCGGCTACCCGGACGGCCGGCCCGCGTCTGTCGAGATCACCCTCCGGGGCGGCAGCGTGATCCGTGCCACCAGCCGCCGTCCTCGCGGTGACGCGGACGGCGGGACGAGCCGGAACCTGTTGCACGCCAAGGCCGAGCGGTTGCTGCGCAAGGCCTTCGGTCCAGGTGCGGACAGCCTGCTGGGCGTCCTCGCCGAGTGGCCTGACCGGCATACGCCACGGGACCTCGGCGCAGCCTTCCGACAGGCCGCGGACACCGTCGACCAGGGCAGCCGGTGATCGTCACCCGCCGGGCCGAGGGCCTGGCTCTGGTCACCCAGGTCGAGCACGGGCGCGTTGCCGGGGAGCTGGCCGCCCACTGGGGCAACGCCGTGTTCGAGGGTCCCACCCCACGCGAGTCCGTCGTCATGGCGGCCCGCCAGCACGACGAGGGCTGGCGGGCCTGGGACGCCCGAGGGCTGCTCAACGAAGTCGAGCGGCGGCCGCTGCACTTCCTCGAGATCGACCCGGACGACCACGTCCGCCTCTACCGCGAGGGAGCCGAGCGGGTGCGGCTCGGCGACGCCTACTCGGGGCTGCTCGTCGGCATGCACTGGACCGGCTTGTACCGCGGCCGGTGGCGCAGCCCGCAATCCCGGGGCCGCCTCGCCAGGAATGCGCGTGACGAGAGCCTCCTCGACCGGGTGGTCGACGAGGAGGAACACCGCTGGGTCGAGGCAAAGAAGGCCGCATGGACGATCGAGCAGCCCCGTGCGGTCTTCGAGTCGACGCTGTGGCACCACTACGAGCTGCTGCAGCTCTGGGACCTCCTGTCGCTCTACCTGTGCGTCATGCCGCAGCACCCCTCGCCACGAGAGGGCAGCCCATCACGCTGGGGACCGCAGCTGTCCTCGCTGGTGCACCCGCCGGAGGCAGTGCTCCTGCCGTCCGTGCGTACCAGCACCTTCGGCGAGGCCGTGGTGCTCCGGGCGACCGTCGTGGCCCCGACCACGCTCGTGGTCGATCCCTGGCCGTTCGGGACTCCTGCCCTCACCGTGGAGGTCGAGCAGTCCATCGTGCCCGACGTGGAGTACCGCGACTCCCAGGCCGCCCTTCGCGTGATCGCCGACGGCCGCAGCCAGGCGCTGACGTGGACACTGCGCTCCCCCGGCACGCCCACCCGCGAGGAGGACCCAGATGGCTGACCACGACGATGCGCTGGCCCGCGCGACGCTGCTGGCCCAGGCCTTCGTCCGCCACGAGGCCGGCTTCGCCCAGCTGACGACCATCGACGGGCGCGGCTATCCGGTGACACGAACGATGACGGCCTTCCTCCTCGACGGCTGGGAGGTCGCCACGGTCCAGCGGCGGGCGCACCGGCGGATCGGGCAGTGGCGCCAGCGTCCGCAGACCGAGGTTCTCTGGGTGGGCACTCCCCGCCAGGGCGCCACCAACGAGAACCCGCACGTCTTCGACCTCGGGATGCTGCCTCCCCGCGTCGTCTCCGTCCGCGGCGACGCCGAGGTCATGCCCGAGGAGTGGACCGAGGAGGTCTACCGCCGGGAGGCGACGGCGCAGCGCGCTCGAGGACACACCCGCGCGCCGCTGCGCACGCCCTCCCAGGTGGCCGCAGAACTCACGGGAGTACGGATTCGCCCGTTCCGCGTACGACTCGAGGGATTCGGCGACGGAGCCCAGTCCTTCACCTTCGACCCGCAGCAGCAAGGAGACATCTGATGTTCAAGACCATTCTCGGCTACGTGATCGAGGACGGTGTCAGCGAGGAGGACTACGAGCGCTGGCTGTTCGAGGTCCACGCGCCGGACCTGCTGGCCAACCCCTACCTCGACCGCATCATCTTCAACAAGGTGCAGGAAGCGGTCACGCAGGCGTCCGGTGGCACTGCTGACATCCCCAGCGGCGAGACGTTCTACCGGATCGCCGAGATGCAGTTCGCCGACGAGGACTCCTACCGCTCCTACCGGGAGTGGTTCACCGACCACCCGATCCCGATGGACCGTGGTCCGGCCGGACGCACACGGTTCAAGTTCTACGTGACGGCCACCCCGCAGGAGGTCACACGCGAGTCACTCGCCCGCGCCGACACGAGGGGACGCTGACCAGTGCTCCTGTCCCTGGCGGTGGCGCTCGAACAGGCCATCACGGGCGCTGCACCGGCCTCGGGCCCTCCGGAGATCGCTGCCGGTGCCGCAGCCGGGACTGCAGCCGGTTTCGCAGTCGACCTCGAGACGCTCGCGCGGGCACCTGTCGATGCCGACCTCGCCACCCTCGCCGCGCAGCAGGAACCCGGTCCGGTGCCTCTGCTGGGCACCCCCAACACGACTGCGCCCTATGCCGCGCTGCTCTGGAATGGCGGCAGGTTCGAGCGGCTCGACGTCCCGTGGGGCGCTCGGCTGGCGTTCCTAGCCGTGACCACCCAGGCTGTGCCGGCGTTCGTTGAGAGCCTGGTCCCTGCGGTCGAGGCCGGCGTGGCGCTGCGGGCACTCTGGCCCCCGCCAGCCGGTCCCGGAGCTGTTGCGGCACTGACCGCAGACGCCGTGTCCGCAGCTGTCTGTGCCGCCAGGGCCACGGGGCACGGCAACGCAGACCTCGTCGCTGTCGCTGAGCTCGCATCAGGACTGATGGTGGTCGGCCCCACCGTCAGCGACCCACGGCTGCGCGCGCTGCAGGCGGGGCACTCGCTCGCCGCCGGGTGGCTCGCGGTGCAGCTGCACCTCTGCGGCGTCCTCGCCGCGCCGGGGACCGCCGAGGAGGTCCTCCTGACGCGCGAGGCGCCGTGACCCCGCCGGTCGAGGGCGGTCCCCTGCCGGTCCTGGTCAACGTCGCCCGCCCCGCGGGTGAGGTGGATGCCGTGCGACTCGCCGGGGAGGCGCTGACCGCCGGCTTGAGCGGTCTCGGCTTCGCTGACAGCCCTCGCATCTTCCCCGATCCCGTGGTCGAGACGGTGCGGGTGCTCGCGTCGGACGACAGGGCGCTCGCCGGCCCCTGTGTCCTCTCCCTGCCACTGCTGCACGTGTCCAAGGCGGCCAGCGCCCTGACGACCCTCGGCGCGCAGTTCCCCGGCCGGGTGGTGGCGGTGGTCGGGCGTGGTGAGAGCTCGCTCGCCAACGAGGGGCTGCGACCTCCGCGCCTGGACGAGTATGCCGCGACCCTCGCCGCCCTGAGGACGCGCGTGGAAGGTCATCTCGCGACCATGCACCTGCTGGGGGCCGCCTCCGGACCACGCACCATCGCCATGACGGCACGGGAGCTCGGTGGCGTCCTGGTCGACGTCGGCACCGCCTCCGGCGCCGTCGAGGCTGCCGTGCGCCATGCGCGAAGCGCAGCCCCCGGGGCCGCGGTCTGGGCGTTCCTCCGTGTCAGCGTCGCCGACACCCCGGCCGAAGCGTCCCTGGCCAGCGTCTCCCTGCTGGGTTCCTGCGCGTCGCGGATGGCTGCCGCCCCTGACTGGTACGGCGTGAGCCCGGCACTCGCGCCCGCCCTGTCCGCCCTGGCTGCCTCGCATGACTACCGCCGGCACGGAACGGTCGGGGCCCCACGCGCCGCTGGCGCGGAACCTCCCGACAGCGCCCGTCTCGAGGAGGCCGCCGACGCCGTGCGCGACCGCTTCATCCTCGCCGGCTCAGTGGAAGCCCTCACCTCCCACTTCCGCGACCTGGCGGCAACCGGGATCGCCGGGGTCGTCCTGGCCGGCGGCCTGCCCGGTGTCGTTGACCGCCTGCCCGACCTCGGCGCCGCAAGCGCCCACCTGATCCCGCCCCGCACACAGCCCGCCCATCTGGCCCTGGAGGAACCCGCCCCATGACCTCGAGCGCTCCAAACCTGTCACGGCACATCGAGGCCCAGGCCGCGTTCGCGACCGCCTGGCACCGCAGTCCCCTCCCACAGGGCGTCGCCGAGTTCGGTCGCCTCCTCCTGCTGGACACCCTGGGCGCCCTGGTCGGAGCGACGCGGTACCCCCAGGTGCAGGCCATGAGGGAGCGTTTGGGTGCGACCTCACTGAGGGCAGCCGCGCTACCCTTCGCCGCGCTGTTCCGGCTCGGCACGGCCGCGACCTGGCTCGACGCCGACTCCGGCGGGTCCTTCCACCCTGACGGTGACCGGATGCCACCGGTGCCCACCGCGCACCCGGCGCCCCACGTCCTCCCGGTCCTTCTCCATGGTGCCGCCGAGGGCGTGGGCGACGACGAGCTCCTCCAGGTCTTCGTCGTGGCCACCGAGGTCGGCATGCGGTTCGGCACGGCCACCTCCCTGCGCCAGGGAATGCACCCCCACGGCATCCACGGTCCCGTGGCGGCGGCGGTCGCTGCCAGCCTGCTGCGCGGGCACTCGGCCGACCTCATCGCCCGGGCCATGACGCAGGCCCTGACGACCCCCCTGGCGGCGCGGCTCTGGGAGCCGATGCAGGGTGGAACGGTTCGCAACGCCTGGACCGGGCTCGGCAGCTACCACGGCGCCAGGGCGGCAGCGGAGGCCGGTGTCGGTGAGCCCGTCGCGATGGAGTCCGCCGCGGCGGCGCTCCGGGCGGTCGTCGGGCCCGAGATCGACTCTGCCCTCCTCAGTGACGACCTCGGCACCCGGTGGCTCTTCCTGAACAGCTACCTCAAGCCCTATGCCTGCGCGCGGTGGATCCACCCTGCGCTCGACGCCCTCAGCGCGGTCGTCGTCGACGGCCTCGGCACCGCGGCCGCCGGCGACCCGCACAGTCGACCGGACCACGAGCGGGTCGAGCGGGTGGACGTGGAGACGTTCGCCTTCGCTGCGTCGCTGTCCGGAGCCGACCTGCGCTCCGACCTCCACGCCCGCTTCTCGCTGCCGGCCTGTATCGCGACTCTGCTAATGGACGGCGAGCTGCACGCCGCCGGGTTCCTCCCAGGCCGCCTCGAGCGGCCGGAGGTCGCGCGACTGGCTGGGCGCGTCCACGTGCGCGAGAACGCGAGCTTCACGGCCTCCCTCCCACGGGAGCGGCCGACGACGGTGACCATCACGTGGACGGGCGGACGCGAGACGAGCCGGCACGTGCGCAACGGCCGGGGCAACCCGGACAACCCGCTATCCCCCGACGAGGTCGCCGCGAAGTTCCGGTCGAACGTGACAGCAGTCCTCAGCGACGAGGTGGCGGCGCAGTGCTCAAACGCATGGGCGTTCGGCCATCCGGTGGGAGGGTCCCTCCTGGCGAGAGTCGTTGACTCGCTGCAGTGACGGACCTTTCGCGAACCTGACCTGGCGCCGCTGCGCGCTTGGCCGCACCGATGTGCTTGAGCTCGCGGGCGACGGCGACATCGCGTCCGTGGCGCCTCTTCGGCAAACCGTGGGCACCGCACCCCTGCCTCTTCGCTTGCGAAGGGCATGGTGGCGCGTATCCGAGATCTTGGATCCGGGGCAGGACCTTCATGCGCCATCCATAGGCGGCTGAGGCCACGAGACAGCTGGCGCGGGCCCCGCCCGCAGGCAGCCCAGGTCCCGAAGTGCCTGGCGGACACCCCGGACGAAGACGTCGACATCGGGCACCAGCGCGGCGTCCGAGGCGACGTCGAGGTTGAGCTGTCCGGCGTAGGAGAGTGCCCCCACGGTGATGGACAGGTTTCCCTGCACGCCGGCGAGCCCGATCTGGAAGACCTCACGGATCCGCCTGCCGGCAAACCACAGCGGCTCCGTAGGACCCGGGACGTTGCTGATGATCAGGTTCACCAGGCGCTGGCGCCGCATGACCCGCACCACCCACCGCTGCCCGATGGCGCCGCTCGGCTGCAGAGGAGGCAGCCGCTTGACTGCCCGCGTCGCCGGGGCAAGGGCCGACAGCCGCAGCGCCGCATCGGCCTCGTCCAGGGGAACCCACATGGGTCGCACCGCCACCCGGTTGCCCGCCGCGCCGGTCTCTCCCGCCGGTCGCAGCGAGGCCGGCACGGACACATGCAGCACCAGCCCCGGCACCAGCTCCCCGCGCGCCCGCAGGAGGGAGCGGACGCCCTGCGCGACAGCGACCAGCAGCACGTCGTTGACGGTGGCGCCGCGACCATGGGCCGCTGCCACCACTGCCGCCAGGTCAGCGCGGACCAGCCGGAGCTCCCGGGGACCCGTCATGACGGGCTCGTTGAACGACAGCGCTGGCGCACGACCGTGGGCGACGAGTCTG
>Ga0247818_10000453_pt1 | contig 25724 bp, 20 predicted proteins | sample 13C_Glucose_Day1_FD_192424 | JGI IMG/M metagenome (GOLD analysis project Ga0247818, IMG submission 192424) | Soil microbial communities from agricultural site in Penn Yan, New York, United States - 13C_Glucose_Day1 | ecosystem: Environmental > Terrestrial > Soil > Agricultural land | place... | reverse complement strand
GTTGAAGCCGGACGACGCGAGCCTGTCCTCGAGCAGCACCACGACGGCGGCGCCGATCGGGCCGCCCCACAGGGTGCCGATGCCGCCGAGCACGGTGATGAGCACGACCTTGCCGGAGGTGGTCCACACCAGCTCCTGCAACGAGGCGAACCCGTGGCTGATCGAGAACACGCCGCCGGCCAGACCCGCGAGCCCGGCGGACAGCACGAACACCATGACCTTGTAGCGCTCGACGTCGTAACCGAGCGCGCGGGCGCGCGCCGGGTTGTCGCGGATCGCGACGAGGACCCGCCCGAACGGGCTGTTCACGATGCGCCAGGCGATGGTGATGCCGATCAGGATGATCGGGATGGCGGCGTAGTAGAAGTAGAACGCGTCGGTCTCGACGAGCTCGATGCCGAAGAAGGCCTTGGGGATGCCCTGCAGGCCGTTCTCGCCTCCGGTCACGTCACGCCACTGGTTGGCGATGAAGTAGAGCATCTGCGCGAACGCCAGGGTCACCATCGCGAAGTAGATGCCGGTGCGCCGGACCGCGAGGTAGCCGGTCGGGATCGCTATGACCATCGCGACGACCGCGCCGCCGATCACCGCCACCGGGAAGGGCAGGCCCAGCTTGATGGCGATCAGGCCGGTCGCGTAGGCCGAGGTCCCCCAGAACGCCGCGTGCCCGAAGGACAGCAGGCCGGTGTAGCCGAGCAGCAGGTCGACCGAGATCGCGAACAGGGCCCAGGCGGCGATGTCCATGGCCACCGGCGGGTAGACGAACCACGGCAGGGCGAGCACCACCACCAGGCCGACCGCGAGCATCAGCCAGCGCAGGCCGGGACGCGCCTGGGGGATGACGGACTGGGCGGGCAGGTCGACGTCGACCTTCTGGGTCAGCTGCTGGCTCATGCCGCCTCCTCCCTTCCGAAGAGTCCGGAGGGCCGGACCAGGATCACCGCGGCCATGAGCACGAAGATCAGCACCTGCGCGAAGGCGGGGGCGTAGGCCTGGCCGTAGGCCTCCACCAGGCCAACCATGAAGCCGGCCACGACGGCGCCGAGGATCGAACCGAGACCTCCGATGACCACCACGGCGAACAGGATGATGATGAAGAAGCTGCCCATGTCGGCGTTCACCGAGCGCGTGGGCGCCGCGAGGACGCCGGCAAGACCCGCCAGGGCGATGCCGAAGCCGAACACGGGCGTGACCCAGCGCCCGACGTTGATGCCCAGGGCTCGTGACCGCTCGGCGTCCTCCGTGGAGGCCCGCACGATCATGCCCACGCGGGTCTTGGTCAGCAGCAACCACACCCCCAGGCACACCAGCATGGCGAAGCCCGCAACGAACAGCTCGTACTTGGACAGTGCCAGCGCCCCCACCTCGAGACGACCCTGGAGCTGGGTCGGCACGGGGTAGGGCAGGCTCGAGACGCCGTACTGACGCTTGACGAGGTCGACCAGGAAGAGCGTGATGCCGAAGGTCAGCAGGAAGTTGTAGAGCGGGTCGAGCTTGAGAAGCCACCGCACGAAGAGTCGTTCGAGCAGCACGCCGAAACCGAACATCAAGATGGTGACGACAGGCAGTGCCAACCAGAAGCCAAGACCGATCTGGTCGAGCAGCACTGCCGCAGCGACTGCCCCCAGCATGTAGCAGGCCCCGTGGGCGAAGTTGACGACGCCGAGGACGCCGAAGATCACGGCAAGGCCAAGGGCGGACAGGGCATAGAACCCGCCGGCCGCGAGGCCCTGCAGCGTGTACTGGATGAACGCGCTCATGGTGCTCCTGGTTTGGTACGAGCGTTCGGGCTGGCCCGGTGGGGGGCCGGTATGCCGCGGGGCTGGCCACGCGGCATACCGGCCGATGTCACGCGGGTCAGGTCACATCTTGCAGTCGGGCGAGACCGGGCCGAAGGCCTCCTGGGCCGGGATGGTGCTGACGACCTCCTCGTAGTCCCACTCCTCCTTGACCTGGTCCTTGGACTTCACCTTCACGAGGTAGGCGTCGTGCAGGACCCGGTGGTCCGCGGCGCGGACCTCGCCGTTGCGCAGGAAGACGTCGTCGATCTTCTTGCCCTCGAGCTTGGCGACGACGTCGTCAGAGTTGTCGGTGCCGGCCTCCTGGACGGCCTCGAGGTAGTTCAGCGCCGCGGAGTAGTTGCCGGCGTGGGCGAAGGAGGGACGGGTCTGGGTCTTCTCCTTGAACTTGTCGGCCCAGGCCTTGTTCTTCTCGTCGAAGTTCCAGTACCACGCGTCGGTGAAGGTGGTGCCCTCGAACTGCTCGACACCCAGGCTGTGGATGTCGGTGATGAACATCAGGCCGACGGCCAGGTCCGCCTTGTCCTTCATGCCCGCCTGGTTGTACTGCTTCACGAAGTTCACGAGGTCGCCACCGGCCGCCATGATGCCGACGACGTCCGGGTTGGACGAGGCCGCCTTGGTGATGAAGGTGGCGAAGTTGTCGTTGGGGAACGGGGTCGGGATCGACTGCTGCACCTTGCCGCCGGCCTTCTCGACCGCAGCGGTGAACGACTTGTTCATGTCCTGGCCGAAGGCGTAGTCGGGGTAGACGATCGACCAGTTCTTGCCGCCGTTCTGGACCGTGGTGCCACCGGTGCCCTGCGCGAGCATGAAGGTGTCGTAGGCCCAGTGGAACGTGTACTTGTTGCACGACTTGCCGGTCAGCGCGGTCGTGCCGGCTCCGATGTCGATGAACAGCTTCTTCTTCGTCTTGGCCTGGGTGGCCACGGCCAGGGCCGCGGACGAGGTCGGAACGTCGAGGATGATGTCGGCCTTCTGGCGGTCGTACATCTCCTGCGCCTTGGTGTTGGCGATGTCCGGCTTGTTCTGGTGGTCAGCCTGGACGACCTCGATGTTCTTGGCCACCGCCTTGTCGCCGTACTTCGCCTTGTAGTCGGCGATGGCCATCTCGATGGCCACCTTGCTGTTGGGCCCGGACAGGTCCTTGTAGACACCGGACTGGTCGTTGAGCAGACCCAGCACGACCTTGTCGTCGCTGATCTTGCCGCCCGCGGAGCTCGGGCCGCCGCCACAGGCAGCGAGCACGAGGCTGCCGGTGATGGCGGTGGCTGCCACCACGATGGACTTTGTGCGCATGTTCCCCTCCTGGGGTGTTCGTGTGACGGTGTGGTTGTCGGTGCGGTTGTCGGTGCCGGACGTCGATCCGTGGGGCTACATGCCGAGGTACTCGAGGAGCTCGGTCGTGCGCGACTGGAAGGCGTCGTTGTCGAGCGACTCCACGACCTTCCCCTGCGCGAGCAGGTAGTGCCGGTCCGCGACCGTGGAGGCGAACTTCACGTTCTGCTCCACGAGGAGAACAGCCACGCCCTGGGCCTTGATCTGGCGGATGATCTCGCCGATGCGCTGCACGATGACCGGGGCGAGGCCCTCGCTGGGCTCGTCGAGGAGCAGCAGCCGGGCGCCCATCCGCAGCACCCTGGCGATCGCCAGCATCTGCTGCTCGCCGCCCGAGAGCTTGGTGCCCGGGAAGTCCCGGCGCTCGTGCAGGACCGGGAACTGCTCGTAGACCTGCTCGAGGCTCCACGCGTCCTTGTTGACCACCGGCGGCAGCGTGAGGTTCTCGGCGACGCTCAGGCTGGCGTAGATGCCGCGGTCGTCGGGCACCCACCCGATGCCGGCCTTGGCGCGGGAGTCGGGCGAGCTCTTGCCGAGCTCGCGGCCGTCGAGGCTGACCGTGCCCTCGACCTGGCGGTGCAGACCCATGATCGAGCGCAGCAGGGTGGTCTTGCCCGCGCCGTTGCGCCCGACGAGCGTGACGACCTCACCGGGTGCCACGGCGACCGAGACGTCGGTGAGCACGCGGGCCTCGCCGTACCAGGCCGAGACTCCCGCGACGTCGAGGACCTGCTCAGACATGGGTGTCACCCGCCTGTCCGAGGTATGCCGTGATGACCTTGTCGTCGTTGCGCACCTGCTCGTAGGTCCCTTCCGCGAGGATCTGGCCGGACTGCAGCACGGTGACGGTGTCGGCCAGCGAGCCGACGACGTGCATGTTGTGGTCGACGAAGATCACGGTGCGGCCGCTGGCGACCTTCTTGACCAGGGCGATGGTGCGGTCGACGTCCTCCATGCCCATGCCGGCGGTGGGCTCGTCGAGGAGGAGGAGCTGGGGGTCGAGGGCCAGCGCCAGCGCGAGCTCGAGGGCCCGCTTCTGGCCGTAGGCGAGCGACCCGGCCGCCTGGCCCGCGCGGTCGGCGAGACCCACCTGGTCGAGCAGCTCCATGGCCCGGTCACGGAACTGGCGCATCTGCGCCGAGGACCGCCAGAACCGGTAGCCCAGCCCGGTCGGCGAGGCGAGCGCCAGCTCGAGGTGCTCGACCAGGCTCATCTGGTCGAACAGGCTGGTGATCTGGAACGAGCGGGCGATGCCGAGGTGGGCGATCTGCTCCGGCTGCTTCCCGGTGATGTCGCTGCCCTGGAAGACGATCTGCCCCGAGCTGGGCGACAGGAACCCGGTGAGCAGGTTGAACAAGGTGGTCTTGCCGGCGCCGTTGGGGCCGACAAGCGCGTGCACGGTGCCCTCGGCGACCTGCAGGCTCACCTCGGAAACGGCTCGGAAGCCGCGGAACTCCTTGGTGAGGGCGCGTGTCTCGAGCAGTGCTGCGGCGGGGGCCTCGCGGGGCACCGGCACCTCCTTGTGCGGGCTGAGCCGCTTGGGACGCGGGCTCAGGTTCTCGTGAACCCTAGGCCCGTGGCGTCCGTGCCGTTATGTCCACCCCGGCCATATACCCCGCGGGCACCATGTCATGAGCGCACATAGGAGGCAGCAGGCCCTCAGGAGTCCAGCGGTCAGTGCCAGCGCGCGGGGTGCACGTCTCCGGGGATGTCGGCTGCCGGGTCGTAGGGGGTGCGGGTGAAGCGGAACGACCCCAGGTCGAGGTGGCTCACCCGGCCCGCCTCGTCGTGCACGACGGTGAGCAGCTCGCCCTCGAAGTACCCGTCGAGACCGACCCAGCCGCCCTCGGCGGGCCGGAACCGCGACCCCCGCTGCACCCCGGGTGCGCCCAGCACGAGCTTTCCCTGGCGCGTCAGGCTGAGGGTGTAGCCGGCGGTGCCCCAGTACCACTCGCCGACGAGGTCGAGGGTGGCTGCCTGCTCGGCGTCGGCCGACCAGGGCTGTGGCGCCACCGGCTCGCGCTCGGCCAGGAGGCGCAGCAGGTCCTCGGCCAGGGACGGCCGCAGGCCGGAGGTGGCATTGGCGAGCACCACCACCCCGTCGCCGGTCTCGGTGTTGGCGCGCAGCCCAGCCAGGAAGCCGGGCATCGAGCCGCCATGTCCGGCGTAGCGCACGCCGTCGACGTTCCAGACCTGCCAGCCCAGGCCGTGGGCCCCGGTCCACGCCGCACCGGGGAGGTCGTTGACCGCGACCGGCAGGCGCATCTCCTCCAGGGTCTCGGGCGCGAGCAGGCCCGAGGTGTGGCCGGCGACGAAGGCGGCCCAGCGCGAGAGGTCCTCCACGGTCGACCAGAACTGACCGGCCGGGGCCATGGCTCCGGCGTCGTGCTCGGGCTCGACGTGCAGGACGTCGGCGAGCGGGTGCACGCCCCACCCCTGCGCCGCGGGCTCCTCCGGGCGCGTCGTCGTGCGGGCCATCCCGAGGGACCGCAGCACCCCCTGCTCCACGGCCTCGTGCCACGGCACCTCCCGCAGGCGGCCCACGAGCTCGCCGAGCACGGCATACCCCACGTTGGAGTAGTGGAACCGCGCCCCCGGGCGGAACTTCAGCTCGGGCCGCGAGGCCACGAGGTCGGCCCACGACCCCCCGGCCACCCGCTCCCACCACGGCCCGGCCGTCTCGGCCTGCAGGCCGGAGGTGTGCGAGAGCAGCTGGGCGACGGTGACGTGTCCGTGCGGCGCGTCGGCCAGGTGGTCGCCGATCGCGTCGTTCAGGTCGAGCCGGCCCTCGTCCCGCAGCCGCAGGACCTCGACGGCCACGAACGTCTTGGTGATCGAGCCGATGCGGTACTGCGTCCCGGGGTCGGCCGGCCTGCCGCCGGCGCGGCCGTCGAGGGTGCCCACCGCGTCGGCCCACACGAGCGCGCCGTCGCGGACCAGCCCAGCCGCGACCGAGGGCAGGCGCCGCTCGGCCTGCTCGACCGCGAGGCGGTGCGACAGCTCCCGGCTGGTGCCCTCCCCGATGCCCACGACCTCAGGCCTTCTTGGCGGCGCTCTTCTTCGCCGTCGTCTTCTTGGCGGTCGTCTTCTTGGCGGTCTTCTTCGCGGTCGACTTCTTCGTGGCGCGCTTGCGGGTCGTGGGTCCCTTGGCACGCTTCTCGGCGAGCAGCTCAGCACCACGCTCGGGCGTGATCGACTCGGGGTCGTCGTCCTTGCGGAGCGTCGCGTTGGTCTCGCCGTCGGTGACGTAGGCACCGAACCGGCCGTCCTTGACCACCATCGCCTTGCCGGACACCGGGTCGTTCCCGAGCTCCTTGAGCGGGGCGGTGCTCGCGCCGCGGCCGCGCTGCTTGGGCTGGGCGTAGATCGCCAGCGCCTCCTCGAGAGTGACGTCGAAGAGCTGTTGCTCGGACTGCAGGGAGCGGGAGTCGGTCCCCTTCTTCAGGTAGGGCCCGTAGCGGCCGTTCTGCGCGGTGATCTCGACCTCGGTGCCGTCCTCCTCGGTCGTCGTGCCGACGACGCGCGGCAGCGACAACAGCTTCAGCGCAGTGTCGAGGTCGATGCTCGCGAGGTCCATGTCCTTGAACAGCGACGCGGTGCGCGGCTTGACCTTGGCCTTGCCCTTCAGCGACGCCGTCTCCTCGTCCAGGACCTCGGTGACGTAGGGGCCGTAGCGACCCGCCTTCGCCACGATGTCGCGTCCGGTCTCCGGGTCCTGGCCGAGCACGCGGCCATCGTCGGAGGACTGCTCGAGCAGCTCGCGCGCCTTCGCCGGGGTCATCTCGTCGGGAGCGATGTCGTCGGTGATGGTGGCCCGGCGCGGCTGACCGCTCGCACCATCGGCCACCTCGCCGGTCGACAGGTCGACACCCTCGGGAGACGTCTCCTCGACGTAGGGCCCGTAGCGGCCCACGCGGACCACGATGCCGTCACCGATCGGGATGGTGGAGATCTCGCGGGCGTCGATCTCGCCGAGGTCCTCGACGAGGTGGCGCAGCCCCTCCATCGTCTTGGCCTCGTCGCCGAAGTAGAAGCGGGCCAGCCACTCCGCCCGGTGCTCGTCGCCGTTGGCGATCCGGTCTAGGTCCTCCTCCATCGAGGCGGTGAAGTCGTAGTCGACGAGCGACCCGAAGTGCTCCTCGAGCAGCCGGGTCACGGCGAAGGCGAGCCAGGTGGGGATGAGGGCGTTGCCGCGGGTGCCCACGTAGCCGCGGTCCTGGATCGTGCCCATGATCGAGGCATAGGTCGACGGACGTCCGATCCCCTTCTCCTCCATGGCCTTCACCAGCGTCGCCTCGGTGTAGCGCGGAGGCGGGCTGGTCTCGTGGCCGTCGGCCTCGGCGCGCACGACGGTCAGCGCCACGCCCTCGCTGAGCTTGGGCAGCCGGCGCTCCTCATCGCCCTTGGGGCCGCGGCCGCCGTCGTCGTCGCGACCCTCCTCGTAGGCGGCCAGGAAGCCGCGGAACGTGATGACGGTGCCGCTGGCGGAGAACTCGACCGCGCGGCCGTCCTCGAGGGTGGCGCCGAGCTTGACGGTGGCGGTCGAGCCGCGGGCGTCGGCCATCTGCGAGGCGACGGTGCGCTTCCAGATCAGCTCGTAGAGCGCGAACTCGTCACCGCGCAGCTCGCCGGCCACCTGGGCGGGGGTGCGGAAGCGGTCGCCGGCGGGGCGGATGGCCTCGTGGGCCTCCTGCGCGTTCTTGACCTTCTTCTCGTACAGCCGCGGGGCCTGAGGGACGTACTCGGCGCCGTAGAGGTCGCGGGCCTGCTGGCGGGCCGCGGTCAGGGCCGACTCGGACAGCGTGGTGCTGTCCGTTCGCATGTAGGTGATGTAGCCGTTCTCGTAGAGCCGCTGGGCCACGCGCATGGCGTTCTTCGACGACAGGCGCAGCTTGCGCGAGGCCTCCTGCTGGAGCGTCGAGGTGGTGAACGGCGCCGAGGGTCGGCGGGTGTAGGGCTTCTCCTGCACCCCCGTGACGCTGACCTTCGCGGCTTGGACGGACTCGGCGATGGAGCGGGCGGTGGCCTCGTCGAGGTGCGCCACCGTCGCGTTCTTGAGGGTGCCGTCATCGCCGAAGTCGCGGCCCGTGGCCACCCGGGCGCCGTCCACCTGGGTCAGGCGCGCCGTGAACAGGCTCTTCTCGTCACCGGGGGTGAAGTCGCCCTCGACGTCCCAGTAGGACGCCCGCACGAACGCCATCCGCTCGCGCTCGCGCTCGACGACCAGGCGGGTCGCCACCGACTGCACGCGCCCGGCGGACAGGCCCGCCTTGACCTTGCGCCACAGGACCGGGGAGACCTCGTAGCCGTAGAGGCGGTCGAGGATGCGGCGGGTCTCCTGGGCGTCTACCAGACGGGTGTCGAGGTCACGCGTGTTGTTGACGGCGCGCTGGATGGCCTCCTTGGTGATCTCGTGGAACACCATCCGCTTGACCGGCACCTTGGGCTTGAGCACCTCGAGCAGGTGCCAGGCGATGGCCTCGCCCTCGCGGTCCTCATCGGTGGCGAGCAGGAGCTCGTCGGCGTCCTTGAGGAGCCGCTTGAGCTCGGAGACCTTCTTCTTCTTGTCGGAGTCGACGACGTAGTAGGCCTCGAAGCCCTTGTCGACGTCGACGCCGAAGCGGCCGAAAGGACCCTTCTTGATCTCGGCGGGCATCTCCGAGGGGGTGGGGATGTCGCGGATGTGGCCGACCGACGCCTCGACGTCGTAGTCCTTGCCCAGGTAGCCGCCGATGGTCTTGGCCTTGGCCGGAGACTCGACGATGACGAGCTTGCGCCCTGTGCTCACGAAATACACCTCAGTCCTGCCGACACGTGCAGCGGATTCGTCGCTGCTCGGACGTGGTCGACGGAAGGCACGGTAGCCGGTGAGCCCGGCCGGACGTGAACCCGGCTGACGGAATGGGACGTCGCCCACACGGCATACCCAAGGCAGTTAGTTGAACATTAAACTTAACTCGGCGTACACTCAGCCCATGAGCGAGACCTCGACCACCCGGCAGCCCGTCCTGTACCTCAGCCACGGCGCACCGCCGCTCGCGGACGACCCGGTGTGGACACGCCAGCTCTCCGAGTGGTCGGACCGGTTCGGCAAGCCGGCCAACATCCTCATGGTCTCGGCCCACTGGGAGGAGGCACCTCTGGCGCTCAGCTCCACCTCGGGCCGCACCCCGCTGGTCTACGACTTCTGGGGCTTTCCCCAGAAGTACTACGAGGTGACGTATGCCGCTCCGGGCGCGCCGCAGCTCGCCGACAGCGTCGCCGGGCTGGTGCAGTCGGCCGACACACCGGTGCAGCGGGACGAGTCCAGGGGTCTCGACCACGGCGCCTACGTGCCGCTGGTCCAGATGTACCCCGAGGCCGACGTGCCCGTGCTCCAGATGTCGATGCCGACGCTGGACCCGCAGCGGCTCTTCGAGCTCGGGCGCCGGCTCGCTCCCCTGCGCGACGAGGGCACGCTCATCGTCGGGTCGGGCTTCACCACCCACAACCTGCGCTGGTTCAACCCCGCGGCCGGGCCCGACGGCCCGGTACCCCAGGCGTCATCGGAGTTCGACCATTGGGCGGCCGAGGCCCTCGAGCGCCAGGACGTCGACGCCATCCTGGACTTCATGCACCAGGCCCCGGCGGCCCACGCCGCGCACCCGCGCACCGAGCACTGGGCGCCCCTGTACGTGGCGCTGGGCGCGGCCTACGAGTCCGGATCGCTCGACAACGAGAGCGTGATCGACGGGTTCTGGTTCGGCCTGAGCAAGCGTTCCTGGCAGTTCGCCTGAGGCACCCGCAACCGTTTCGCACCCACAGGGGCTGGCGCTACGGCGCGGTAGGTGCACACCATGGTTGATGGCCCCTTCAACCACTTCCCTGGGACGACGCGCCTTTCTCCGCTCGGCCACGGCCGCAGCCACCCTCGCCACCGTCGAGGTCGCCCGCTCGACCAGCGCCTCCGCCGGCCACCGCGGCGGAGACGAGCACCCCGTGGAGGCGCCCAAGACGGTCAGCCTGCCCGACGGCATCCGGCCCGAGGGCATCACCTCGGGGCCCGGCACCCGCTTCTACGTCGGCTCGCTGGCCGACGGCCGCATCGTCGCCGGCGACCTGCGGGACGGCACCTCCAGCGTCCTGCTCAAGGGCGCCGCCGGCCGCTCGCTGCGCGGCCTCTACTGGGACCGCCGCACCGGCCTGGTCTGGGCCGCCGGCAGCGTGGGATCCGTGGCGCACGTGTATGCCGTGAGCGCACGGACCGGTGCCATCGTCACGGACACCGTCGTTCCCGGCGCGCTGTTCCTCAACGACCTCGTCGTGTCGCGTCAGGCGGTGTGGGTGACCGACTCGCGGGTCGACCGGCTCACCCGTATCGCGCTCCACCGCGGCGGCAAGCCCACCGGCGACGCCCCCGAGTTCGTCCGGTTCCGCGGCGCGTGGCCGCGCTTCGACGGAAGCGCCATCAACGCCAACGGCGTTCGCCGTCTGCGCGACGGGAGCCTGGTCCTCAACAACAGCCGAGTCGGCGGTCTCTGGCGCGTTGACCTCCGCGACGCGGTGACCACCCGCATCCCGGTCCTCGGTGGCCCCCCGATCACCGGTGGGGACGGCCTCGAGCTGGACCGGGGCATCCTCTTCAACGTGCGGGGAACGGGCCAGAAGGAGGTCTCGGTGCTCCGGCTGGCGCACCACGACGACGACACCTGGTCGGCGAAGTGGCTCGGGAGGCTCACGGACTCGACCCTCGACGTGCCGTCCACCGCCACCACGGCCGGCGGGTGGCTGTGGGCGGTCAACGCGCGGTTCGGCGTGGCCTCACCCGAGAAGGCCCGCTACTGGGTCACCCGGCTTCCCCGTCAGAGCTGGAAGTAGCGCACCAGGGCGCTCCTGGCGCGGGCGTGGTGGTGAACGCGCCCATCGTCCGCCACTCGCGCTCGCCCACGACGCCGGTCTGAGGGATCGTGGTGGGCGTCCCACCACTGCCTTTGTGCCGAGGGGCTACGTCCGCCCGACGGCCGCCCCGGCCGCGACGGGAGGCTCACCCGGTGCCGGCGCCTCGCCGGTGTCGACGTCCACCGCCGCGCCACTGAACTGCGCGGCGTAGAGCCGGGCGTAGGCGCCCTGACGGACGAGCAGCTCGTCGTGCGAGCCCTGCTCGACGATGCGGCCCTCCTCCATGACGAGGATCAGGTCGGCGTCGCGGATCGTCGAGAGCCGGTGGGCGATGACGAAGCTGGTGCGGTCGCTGCGCAGCGCGGCCATGGCGTGCTGGACGAGCAGCTCCGTGCGGGTGTCGACCGAGCTGGTGGCCTCGTCGAGGATGAGCAGGGCAGGGTTCGACAGGAATGCCCGGGCGATCGTGACGAGCTGCTTCTCGCCGGCGCTGATGTTCCCGCCCTCGGCGTCGAGCACCGTTTCGTAGCCGTCGGGAAGGGCGTGGACGAAGCGGTCGACGTAGGTCGCCCGGGCTGCGGCGAGGACCTCCTCGTCGGAGGCGCCGGGCCGCCCGTAGGCGATGTTCTCGCGGATCGTCCCGCCGAACAGCCAGGTGTCCTGGAGGACCATCCCGATGTGGGAGCGCAGTCCCCGCCGGGTCAGGTCCGTGATGTCGACACCGTCAAGGGTGATGCGGCCGGAGTCGAGCTCGTAGAAGCGCATGATGAGGTTGACCAGGGTGGTCTTCCCGGCCCCGGTCGGGCCGACGATGGCCACCGTCTGCCCCGGCTCGACGACGAGGTTCAGGTCCTCGATCAGCGGCTTGTCCGGCGAGTACGAGAACCGCACGTGCTCGAACGCGATGCGGCCGTGCGGGCTCTCCAGCGCCGTCGGCGCCTGCACCTCGGGCCGTTGCTCGGGCGCGTCGAGGACCTCGAAGACCCGCTCGGCCGAGGCCACCCCGGACTGCATGAGGTTCGCCATCGACGCGACCTGGGTCAGCGGCTGCGTGAACTGGCGGGAGTACTGGATGAAGGCCTGCACGTCGCCCAGGCTCATCGAGCCGCTGGCCACGCGCAGACCGCCGACCACGGCGATGGCGACGTAGTTGAGGTTCCCGATGAACATCATCGTCGGCATGATGATGCCGCTGACGAACTGCGCGCCGAACCCCGCGGCATACAGCTCGTCGTTCTTCGCGGCGAAGGCCGCCTCCGTCTCGCGCTGCCGCCCGTAGACCTTGACCAGCCCGTGGCCGGTGAACGTCTCCTCCACCACCGAGTTCAGCTCGCCGGTGCTCTTCCACTGCTGGACGAAGTGGCGCTGCGAGCGCTTCCCGATGACCGCGGTGACCACCACCGAGAGCGGGATGGTCACCAGGGCGATGAGCGCGAGCAGGGGCGAGATGACGAACATCATCGCCACCATGGCGACCACCGTCAGCAGCGACGTGAGCAGCTGGCTCAGCGTCTGCTGCAGGCTCTGCGCCACGTTGTCGATGTCGTTGGTGACGCGGCTGAGCAGCTCCCCGCGGGGCTGGGCGTCGAAGTAGGGCAACGGCAGCCGGCCGAGCTTGTCCTCGACGTCACGCCGCAGGTTGAAGATCGTGCGGTTCACGGCCCCGGTGAGGATCCACCCCTGCGCAAAGGAGAGCACGGAGGCCACCGCGTAGATGGCCAGGACGAACAGCAGCACCCGGCCCACGGCCCCGAAGTCGATGCCCTGCCCGGGCACGACGTCCATCGCCGAGAGCATGTCGGCGAAGGTGTCCTCGCCGCGAGCGCGCAGGCTGTCGACCACCTGCTGCTTCGAGACCCCGTCGGGGAGCTGCCCGCCGATGACGCCGGCGAAGATGAGGTCGGTGGCGCGACCGAGGATCTTGGGCCCGACCGCCGACAGGGCCACGCTCACCACCGCGAAGGCGAGGACCCCGGTGAGGGCCGTCCGCTCGGGTCGCAGCAGGCCCATCAGCCGCTGGGCGGAGGGCACGAAGTTCTTCGACTTCTCCGCGGGCATGCCCACGGCCATGTGCGGGCCCCGCCTGGCAGCCCCTGCTGCTGGCCCGCGCCGGGCCTCGGCAGCCTTCTCCTCGGCCGTCTTGACGCCCTCGCTCATGCCGCCGCCCCCTCCGCACTGCGCTGGGACTCGACGATCTCCCCGTAGGTCGGGCAGGTCTCGAGCAGCTCGTCGTGGCGGCCCGCGCCGACGACCCTGCCGCCGTCGAGGACGACGATGTGGTCGGCGTCGATGATCGTCGAGACCCGCTGCGCCACGACGATGACGGCCGCCTGGCGGGTGACCGGCCGCAGCGCGGCCCGCAGACGGGCGTCGGTGGTCAGGTCCAGGGCGGAGAAGGAGTCGTCGAAGAGGAAGATCTGCGGCTTGGCCACGAGGGCGCGGGCGATGGCCAGGCGCTGGCGCTGGCCCCCCGAGACGTTCGTGCCTCCTTGGGCGATCGGCGCCTCCAGGCCCCCCGGCATGGCGCGGACGAAGTCCTCCGCCTGGGCCACCCGGAGCGCCTCCCAGAGCGCGTCGTCGGTCGCCTCGGCGTCGCCGTAGCGCAGGTTGCTCGCCACGGTTCCGGTGAACAGGTAGGGCCGCTGCGGGACGAGGCCGATGCGCGACCACACGTCATCGAGAGCGGCCTCGCGCACGTCGACGCCGGCAATGGCGACCGAGCCGCCCGTGGCGTCGTAGAGGCGCGGGATGAGGGACAGCAGGGTGGACTTGCCCGACCCGGTGCTGCCGATGATGGCGGTGGTGTGCCCCGGCTCCGCGGTGAGCGAGACGCCGTGCAGGACAGGGACATCGGCGCCGGGGTAGGTGAACTGGACATCGCGGAACTCGACCGTGGCGCCACCGCGTGGAAGGGCGACCGGGGCTGCCGGCTGCACCACCGTCGACTCGGTGTCGAGCACCTCGTCGATGCGGCCCGCGGACACCGTCGCCCTGGGGATCATCATCGACATGAAGGTCGCCATCATCACCGACATGAGGATCTGCATCAGGTAGGACATGAATGCCGTGAGCTCGCCGATCTGCATCTGGCCGGCCTCGACCCGGTGCGCACCGAACCACAGCACCGCGACCGTCGAGGCGTTGAAGACGAGCATCACGAGGGGGAACGCGAGGGACATGAGGCGCCCGACCGCCAGGGCCGTGCCGGTGTACTGGGTGTTGGCCTCCGCGAAGCGGGCCCGCTCGTGCTCCTCCCGGACGAAGGCACGCACCACCCGGATGCCGGTGATCTGCTCGCGCAGGACGCGGTTGACCCAGTCGACCGACTCCTGCATCAGCCGGAACTGCGGGATCATCCGGCGGATGACCAGGCCGATGCAGAGCGCGAGCAGCGGCACGGCCACGGCCACCAGCCAGGAGAGTCCGACGTCCTCGCGCAACGCCATGATGACGCCGCCGACCATCATGATCGGCGCCGACACCATCATCGCGGCCCCCATGAAGACGACCTGCTGCACCTGGGTGACGTCGTTGGTGTTCCGGGAGATCAGGGTCGGGGCGCCGAAGCGCGAGACCTCCTGCTCCGAGAAGGTGCCGACACGCGCGAACACCGCGGTCCGCAGGTCCCGCCCGAGGCCGGCGGCCGACCGCGCGCCGAGGTAGGTGGCGCCGATGGTGGCCGTGATCTGCACCAGCGAGACGGCGAGCATCCAGGTGCCGGCGCGCAGGATGTATGCCGTGTCCCCCTTGGCCACCCCCTCGTCGATGATCTGCCCGTTGAGGCTCGGCAGGTAGAGCGAGGCCATCGTGCCCACGAGCTGCAGGACCACGAGGAAGGCAACGAGGCTCTGGTAGGGCCGAAGGTAGTCACGGACCAGGCGGACGAGCGTCACCCCCACAGGCTAGGTGAGGGGCAGGCGCCCCTCGACCGGATTACGCCGCTGGCGGATCCGGCGCCGGGGCTGTCACTCGTCGCGGACCAGCAGACCGTCGGCCACCAGGTCACGGATCACCGGCAGGGCCGACGCACGCAGCTCCAGGTCGTCGATCCCGAGGAGGGAGCCGATCGCCGTCAGGGCCTGCCCAGCGGTCAGGTCACCGTCGCAGACGCTGGCGAACGCGGTCATCGCGGTGTCCAGCTGCACGGCACGGCCCAGCCCACCCCCCTGCCGGAGCAGGATGACACTCGGGTCCGAGGCCCCGGGTCGGCCGTGGCGCTCCTCGGTGACGTCTGGGGCGCACCGCCAGGCGATGGCCAGCAGGTCGTCGTCGCCGTGCTCGGCCAGCCAGGTCCGTGCGCGCAGGCCGGCCAGCACCGAGGGGCCCATGGGGATGGCCACGCGGCCCACCGCCTCCTCGAGCGAGACGAAGGGCTCGCGCTCCGACGCGGGCCGCTGCAGCGTGATGACGCCGAACCCGATCGACGTCACGCCGCGCGAGGCGAAGTCGTCCAGCCACGCGGCATACATGGCAGCGAACTCTGCTGTTGCACTGTGGTGCCCGCCGTCTCGGGCCCACGTCTCGGCGTACTGGGCAGGGTCCTGCACGTCGCGCTGCACCACCCAGGCGTCCAGGCCGGTGCCGGACACCCAGCCCCTGACCCGGTCGCGCCAGTCGGCGTCGTCGACGATCTCCCAGTTGCCGAGGAACTGGGCGATCCCGCCCGGCTCGAGGTGCTCGCCGATGGAGCGCACGAGCCCGGCGACGACCGCGTCGCCTGCGGCGCCCCCGTCGCGGTACTCGAACAGGGGGACACCGGCGCCGCGCGGGGTGATGACGAACGGCGGGTTGCTCACGATGAGCTCGAAGCGCTCTCCTGCAACGGGGTCGAGCATCGACCCCGCCCGCAGGTCCCAGTCGAGCCCGTTGAGCAGGGCGTTGAAGCGGGCGTAGGCCAGGGCGCGCTCGGAGATGTCGGTGGCCGTGATGTGGCGGGCGTGCGCGCCGAGGTGCAGGGCCTGCACGCCGGAGCCGGTGCCGAGGTCGAGGGCGCGCTCGACATCGGGACGCGGGGTCCACGACGCGAGAGTGGTCGACGCCCCGCCGATGCCGAGGACGTGGTCCTCGCGCAGCGGCTGCCGGGTGGCGATCTCGGACAGGTCCGAGGCCACCCACCACTCGTGGTCCTCGTCGCCGTAGGGCCTCAGGTCGCAGGTGGCCACGACGCCTGGCCCCTGCTGGGTCACCAGCCCCAGTGCCAGGGCTCCGGTGACCCCGAGCGTGGGCAGCGCGCTGCCGGCCTCGGCCTCGTCGACCGCGTCGCCCAAGGTGAACAGCCGCACCAGCGTCGCCAGCGGGGTGCCGGAGTCGGCGGTGACCCTCTGGGCCGGCAGGGTCTGCTCGCGGGCGAGGGCCGCACCGGCCAGGGGCCCGAGGAGGTCGGCGACACCGTCGACGGTGTATCCGGCAGTGGCCAGGTCGGCGCGCAGCCGTTCGACCAGGGCGGCGTCTGCCCGCGGCGGGGCTGTGGTTGCAGTGCTCACCCGTCGAGGAACCCGCCGAGGTTGAAGCCCCCGCCACCTTGGGCCTGGGCCGGCGACGCGGCCCACTCGCTCGGCTGGACGATCACGAACCCCGGGCCCTGGAAGCTGTACTGGAGAGCCTCGCCCGACCCGCCGCGCAGCATCGAGCGGACGTTCATGCTCGAGACGATCTGGGGGACGAGGTTGGCCGACCACCCGACGCAGGCATCGACGTCGACATAGGTGGGCTGGTGGCTGCAGTCGAGGATGACCGGCTGGCCGACGGTGGTGACGGCGACCGTGCCCGTGCCCTGCAACGTGGTGTTGAACAGACCGCCGCTGGCCATCCCGGCGCCCTGCACGCGCTTGATGTCCCAGTCGATGCTGGAGTCGAAGGCCAGCAGGTTGCGCGCGCTGACCGACAGCGCATCGCCGGTCAGGTCGATGAGGAAGACGAAGCCGGACGAGGAGGCGAAGAAGACGTCGCCCGTGCCCGAGACGCGCATGAGCGAGACGTCCTCACCCGTGACGACCTTCTTGAGCAGCTTGCCCATCGAGCCTGACTTCTCGTGGTCGAAGCGGATCGCCCCCTGGTATGCCACCATCGCGCCTTTGACCGCGAGGACGTCGCCGCCGAGGTGCACCCGCAGCATCTGGGGGTTCTGGAGGGCAAACCGCTGGTCCGCCTGGACCTCGAGGTTCGCCTGCTCGAAGAGGGCACTGTGCATGCGGCACAGCCTATGCCGGGCCAGTCCCCCTGGTGGCACGGTGCCAGACGGCACCACACAACGGCGACGGCCGGCGCCACCCTCTGGTGGCACCGGCCGTCGACTACTGCAGACCCTGCGGTCAGCGTCGCAGGTGCTCCTCCTCGAGCTCGCTGCCGCGGGCCGCGTCGCCCTCGTGCACGTCCGCGCCCTGCTCGCGGGCGGCGTGGTCGGCGTCGGGAGTGACGTGCGCCGCCGGTGCGGTGTCGGCCGTGTCGCCACCGATCGCCAGGTCGCGGCTCTTGGAGACCGCGACGGCCCCCACCACGACGACCAGTGCCGCGGCGGCGATGCCGTAGCGGATGGCGGGGTTCTCGCCGTTGCCGACCGTCAGGGTCACGATGGCCGGGGCGATGAGCACCGACACCAGGTTCATGACCTTGATCAGCGGGTTGATGGCCGGGCCGGCGGTGTCCTTGAACGGGTCGCCGACGGTGTCGCCGATGACCGTGGCCGCGTGGGCGTCGCTGCCCTTGCCGCCGTGGTGGCCGTCCTCGACGATCTTCTTGGCGTTGTCCCACGAGCCGCCGGAGTTGGCCAGGAACACCGCCATGAGGCACCCGCTGCCGATGGCGCCGGCGAGGAACCCTGCCAGTGCACCGATGCCCAGCCCGAAACCGACGGCCACGGGCATCAGGGCGGCGAGGAGACCGGGAGTGGCCAGCTCGCGCAGCGAGTCCTTGGTGCAGATGTCGACGACCCGGCCGTACTCCGGCTTCTCGGTGCCGTCCATGATCCCCGGGTGCTCCCGGAACTGGCGGCGCACCTCGAAGACGATCGCCCCTGCCGCCCGCGTGACGGCGTTGATGGCCAGGCCGGAGAACAGGAAGACGACCGCGCAGCCGATCAGCAGGCCGACGAGCACGCTCGGCGTGACGACCTGGAGGTCGAACATCGACTGGATGTACTTGCTCGGCTCCTCGGTCAGCTCGTTGCCCTCGACGACCCGGCGCAGCTCGCTCTGCCAGGCGTCGCTGTAGGAGCCGAACAGGGCCGTGGCGGCCAGGACCGCGGTGGCGATCGCGATGCCCTTGGTGATGGCCTTGGTGGTGTTGCCCACGGCGTCGAGGTCGGTCAGGATCTGCGCGCCCTCCCCGTCGACGTCACCCGACATCTCGGCGATGCCCTGGGCGTTGTCGGAGACCGGCCCGAAGGTGTCCATGGCGACGATGACGCCGACCGTCGTGAGCAGGCCGCAGCCGGCCAGCGCGATGAGGAACAGCGCCAGGGCCACCGAGCCGCCACCGAGCAGGAACGCGAGGTAGACGGCGCCACCGATGATCGCCGCGGTGTAGACGGCCGACTCCAGGCCGACGCCGATGCCGGAGAGGACCACGGTGGCCGCGCCGGTCAGCGACGTGCGGGCGACGTCCTTGGTCGGGCGCTTGTCCGTGCCCGTGAAGTAGCCCGTCAGCCACAGGATGATCGCGGCGAGCACGATGCCGATGACCACGGCGAGGACGGCCTTGAGGCGCGGGTCGCCGGCGAGCCCCAGGATCTCCTGGTTGTCGGTGCCGAGGTCGGCGAAGCTGCTCGGCAGGTAGGCGTAGGCGACCACGGCCGACAGGACGGCGGAGATGACCGCGGAGATGTAGAAGCCCCGGTTGATGGCCTTGAGCGCGTTCTCGCCCGGCTTGACCCGGGTGATGAACACGCCGATCAGGGCGGTGACGGCGCCGATTGCGGGCACCAGCAGGGGGAAGACGAGGCCGTACTCGCCGAACGCCACGGAGCCGAGGATGAGCGCGGCGACCAGCGTCACGGCATACGACTCGAAGAGGTCGGCGGCCATGCCGGCGCAGTCGCCGACGTTGTCGCCCACGTTGTCGGCGATCGTCGCCGCGTTGCGCGGGTCGTCCTCCGGGATGCCGGCCTCGACCTTGCCGACGAGGTCGGCGCCGACGTCGGCCGCCTTGGTGAAGATGCCGCCGCCCACACGCATGAACATGGCGAGCAGGGCGGCACCGAATCCGAAGCCCTCGAGGACCTTGGGGGCGTCGCCCTTGTAGAGCAGCACGACCACGGAGGCTCCGAGGAGTCCGAGGCCGACGGTGGCCATCCCGACCATGCCGCCGGTGCGGAAGGCGATCCGCATGCCGAGGTCGCGGTTGCCGTGGCGGGCCGCGGAGGCCACTCGCACGTTGGCCTTCACGGCCAGGCTCATGCCGAGGTAGCCGATCGCGGCCGAGAACAGGGCGCCGACGACGAAGAAGCCGGAGCGGCCCCAGCGCACGCCCGCGGTGTCGGCAGGGAGCAGGAGCAGCAGGCCGAAGACGAGAACGACGAAGATGCCGAGCGTCTTGAACTGCCGGGCCAGGTAGGCCTGGGCGCCTTCCTCGACGGCGGCGCCGATCTCCTGCATTTTCTCGGTGCCGGGATCGGCGGCGAGGACCTGCTGCCGGAAGAAGACCCCCATGGCCAGGGCGACCACCGCGATGGCGGCGACCACGATGACCAGGGTGAGATTGGTGCCGGTCAGCGACAGATCAGCCGCTGCGGCGGACGCAAGGCCCGACATTCCATCCTCCTTGATGGGTGGCATGAACGCCGTCCCCCTGGGCGCGCCACACACACAGCGGCACTGAGACGGTTGTGGCGACAGTAATGCACATCACAACCGCATGCCGGTGGTGTGAGGACGAACACATCGGTGTTTTGCGCCGTTTGACGCCGTTTGATGTGACCGGATTTCAGGAGGAGGCAGCAGCCTGCGCTGAATCGACGGTGTTGTAGATGTGGAACACCTTGTCGAGGCCCGTGATCTTGAAGACCTTGAGGATGCGGTCCTGGCTGCTGACGATGCGCAGGGTGCCGCTCTGGCCCCGGACCAGCTTGAGGCGACCCACGAGGACGCCGAGACCTGTCGAGTCCATGAAGGTGACGTCTTCGAGGTCGACGATGAGGTCGGTGCGGCCGGCTGCGACCTGCTTGTCGAGCGCCTCGCGCAGCAGCGGGGCGGTGTAGACGTCGATCTCGCCGCCGACGTGGACGACCGTCAGAGCGCCGTGCTCACTGGTGGAGACCGAAAGGTCCACGGGCCCACCCCTTCTCTCGCTGTTCTCTGGACGAGACGCACCGGCTCCACGCCGGTCCATCCGGTTTACCGTATCGGCAATGTCCAGCACCCCAGAACAGCGACTCTCCGGCGCGCCGTTCGACCCGGCGGCCACGCTCTCGCGGCTGGCCTCCGGGCCGCGGGCCGAGCGGCTGCTGCACGTGCACCAGGTGCCCGCCCGGCAGGCGTCGCGCGCCGAGTGGCCCGAGTGGGTGCACCCCGCTGTGTATGCCGCGTTCGCGAGCTCCGGGATCACCTCCCTCTGGTCGCACCAGGCCGAGGCGGCGGAGCTCGCGCATGCCGGGAAGCACGTGGTCATGGCGACCGGGACGGCCTCCGGCAAGAGCCTCGGCTACCTCGCACCGGTGCTCACCGCCCTGGTCGACGGGAGCGCCGCGGCGACTGGCCGCGGCGCCACGGCGCTGTACCTGTCGCCCACCAAGGCGCTGGCCGCCGACCAGGTGGCCCGGCTGCAGTCGCTGGCCATCCCCGGGCTGCGCGCCGCGACCTATGACGGCGACACCCCGCAGGAGGAGCGCCGCTGGATCCGCGAGCACGCTCACCTCGTCCTGACCAACCCTGACCTCGTTCACCACTCGCTGCTGCCCCAGCACCAGCGGTGGGCCCCGTTCCTGCGGGCGCTGCAGTACGTGGTCATCGACGAGTGCCACGTCTACCGGGGGGTGTTCGGCTCGCACCTCGCCGCCCTGCTGCGGCGGCTGCGCCGCGTGGCCGCCCGCTATGGGTCTGCCCCGACCTTCGTGCTGGCATCGGCGACGGTGCGCGACCCGGCGGGGCACGCTGGACGCCTGACCGGGCTGCCGGTGCGCGCGGTCGAGGAGGACGGCTCGCCGCGCGAGGCCATGACCTTCGGGCTGTGGGAGCCTGCCGAGCTTCCCGGACGCGGGCCGGTGGAGGGCGCGGGCGCGGACGGCGTGGACACCTCCGGGGAGACGCCGGTGCGACGCAGCGCCACCAGCGAGGCCGCCGACCTGCTGGCCGACCTCGTGGCCGGGGGCGTGCAGACCGTGGCCTTCGCCCGCTCCCGCGCCGGGGTGGAGGCGCTGTCGGCGAGCGCGCGCCGCTCGCTCGCGGAGGTGGCGCCGACGCTCGAGGGTGCGGTCGCGGCATACCGGGGCGGTTATCTGCCCGAGGAGCGCAGGGCACTCGAGCGCTCGCTGCGCGACGGCTCCCTGGTCGGCCTGGCCGCCACCAACGCCCTCGAGCTCGGCATCGACATCAGCGGTCTCGACGCCGTGCTGCTCGCCGGCTGGCCCGGCACCCGCGCCTCCCTCTGGCAGCAGGCCGGCCGGGCGGGGCGGGCCGGAACCCCCTCGCTGGCCCTCTTCGTCGCGGCCGACGACCCCCTCGACACCTACCTCGTGCACCACCCGGAGGCGCTGTTCGGACAGTCGGTCGAAGCGACTGTCATGGACCCGGAGAACCCGCACGTGCTCGCGCCCCACCTGGCCGCGGCGGCGGCCGAGCTTCCGCTCACCGAGCCCGACCTGCCGCTGTTCGGCAAGGACGCCCGGGCTCTCGTCGAGGCCCTCGTCGCCCGCGGCATCCTGCGCCGGCGCCCCACCGGCTGGTACTGGGCCCGCACCGACCGGGCGAGCGACCACGTCTCCCTGCGCGGCTCCGGCGAGGTCATCGGGATCGTCGAGCGGCGCACGGGCCGGGTGCTCGGCACCATCGACGAGGCGTCGGCGCACGCCCAGGTGCACACCGGGGCCGTGCACGTGCACCAGGGCGAGACCTACGTGGTGACCGAGCTCGACCTCGAGGGGGGCACCGCGAGCGTGGTGCGCGGCGACCCCGGGTGGAGCACGTTCGCCCAGTCGGTCAGCGCCTTCGACATCGTGGCCACCGAGCGGAGCTTCCGGTGGGGCCCGATCGCGGTCTCCTTCGGGCCCGTGCGCGTGCACACCCAGATCACCTCGTTCCTGCGCCGCCTCCCCAGCGGGGAGATCATCGGCACCCACCCGCTCGACCTGCCGCGGCGCACGCTGGCGACCAAGGCGGTGTGGTGGACCATGCCCGTCGACGCCCTCGCCGGGTGCGGTGTCGAGGAGAGCGCCATCCCCGGAGCCGCCCACGCCGCCGAGCACGCGGCCATCGGGATGCTGCCGCTCGTGGCGACCTCGGACCGCTGGGACATCGGCGGGGTCTCGACGGCAGAGCACCCCGACACCGGGCTGCCGACGATCCTCATCTACGACGGACACCCTGGGGGCGCGGGCTTCGCCGAGCGGGCCTTCGACGCCTTCGACACGTGGCTCACGGCAACTCGCGATGCCATCGCCTCGTGCGGGTGCGAACGGGGTTGCCCGGCGTGCGTGCAGTCGCCCAAGTGCGGCAACGGCAACGACCCCCTCGACAAGACCGGCGCGGTGGCGCTGCTCTCGATGGTGCTGCGCTCGGCCAGGCCCGAGGTGTCGGATTCGCGGGTCTCTAGAAGGGCGAACGCCGCCGCCGCGGGCTAGGGTCGTCAGCAGGGAAAGGGCGCGACACTGCGTCCTCTGACGACGGAGGTACCCGACCGTGATCGTGCTCGGACTCATTCTCATCGTCCTTGCGGTGGCTGCTGGCGCACTGCTCTTCGTCGGGACACAGCCGCTCACCGAGCCAGTCGACCTCGAGGCAGTGGGCGTGACGGCGAGCGTGCTGCCGCTGGTGCTGCTCATCGCCGGCGCCGCCGTCATGCTCTTGTTCTTGCTCGGGCTCGCCATGATCCGTGGCAGTGTCCGCCGCAAGACGCGCCGCCGCCGCGAGAGCAAGGAGCTCGAGCGCAAGGCTGAGCACGAGGCCCAGGCCCGTCGTGAGGCCGAGAAGCGCGCGGCCGCGACGCCCGTCGCCACGCCTGCCGCCCCGACACCCGCAACGCGTCATGCCGACACCCGTGAGGAGACCAGTCGCCCCGACAACGAGCAGGCGCGCGAGGCCGAGCAGGCGCACGACGCCGACGCGGGCTCACCCACGACGGCCGACCGCCTCATGGGCCGCGAGGGCCACGAGACCCGCAGCTGACCCGGCACCGCGCCGTCGCAGTCACCGTCACCGTCACAGCCGAGGCCCCGCACGCGCCCGAGCCACCGCCGGGCCGACTGGCAGCCCCGGAAGCATCAGGCGCAGCGGTGCCGTGACCTCCACCGTGGCGCTCCCATCGGCGTGTGCGGTGCAGGTGCGCAGCGTCGTCCCGTTGGCCGCTGCGATGCTGCTGCCCTTCGCGCAGGCCGTGCCCACTTGCGCCCCCTGCGTCAGGGCTCCTGCCGCGGCCAGGGCCGCAAGGTCCGCGCCGGCTCGCGCCCGGTGGCTGGCGTGCACCGCGCTGGTCACGGCGAGACCTCCCAGGAGGCAGGCCAGCAGGGCCCCCGCGGCCGCGAGGGCCAGCACCGTGGCTGAGCCGCGGTCGGCTCCTGTCGCCCGACCCCCATGCCTCATGGGCCGCCCTCTGGCAGCGCGTCCTCACGGGCAGCCACCCCACTGGCCGATGGCCTGAGGGTGAGGCCGAGCCACCGCAGCCCGGCTGCGGGCGGCGCGGTCACGGTCACCGACACCTCTGCCGGTCCGGTGCTGAGGCTGATGGTCGACCCGGACGGGGCCAGCCGGTGGCCCGCCGACACAGCCCGGTGGTCCGCCTCGCCACGGGCTGCCAGCCGTGCCGTGGCACGTGCGGCGTCGACACACCGGATCTGGTCGACCCCGGCGGAGAGGGCGGAGAGCCCCAGGCCGAGCACGAGCAGGACGGTGGGCATGGCGACGGCCAGCTCGGCCGTCGCCATGCCCCGATCGCTGGCTACGAGCCGATCCCCAGGGCCGAGGTGATGACGCCGGCGAGCGCCGACTTCACCGGGCCGGACTTCACCACGGCGAGCAGGACGGCGGCGAACGCCACCGCCGCCAGAGTCCCCACGGCATACTCCGCGGTCGTCATCCCCGCGGACCCGGAGCCCCTCACCGCGCGGAACCTCCGGCGCAGGCCGGCCATGCGCTGTGTCATTGTCTTCCCCTTTCCGCCGGCGAAGTGCCGGCACCAACCCGGCCCTCATGGGCCGAGGACCGTGTGGGCGAGGGCCAGCACCACCGGGACCACGGCGGTGCAGACGAATGCCGGGAGGAACGCCAGGCCGAGGGGCAGCACGAGCCTGACCCCGGCCCGCCCCGCTGCCGCCTGCAGGCGCCGGTCCTCCCCGTCCCGGATGCGCCAGGCCGCCTCCTCCACCAGCTCTGCCGGCGCGGCGCCCGCCGCCTCGGCCAGCTCCCAGGCCAGCGCCGCCGGGCGCCACACCCCAGGGACGTAGCCCCAGGCCTCACGCCCGGGGCGCCCCCAGCGCAGCGCCGCCGCCACGGTGCGCAGGTGACCGGCGACCTTCCCGTCGCTGGCGAGGGCCACCCGCTCGAGGGCCTCGCGCTGGCCCATCCCTGAGCGCAGTGCGAGGGACAGCAGCACGAGCGCATCGGCAACGTGGTGCGCGGTGGCGGGCTGCCTCGACGAGGTCGGCACATCGTCCGCGGTCGTCTGGGCGCCCGGACCTGCGCGCCGCGCTCTGGCCGTGGATCCCGGTCCCCGCGGTCTGGGTGGTCTGGGCGGTCTTGGCCACGAGATCACGGCCAGTGCCGCGAACAGCGCAGGCACCACCGCGTTCATGAGACGACCGCCGGTCGCACGGCCCGTCGGAGGATGGCGCGGCTCCACATCAGCCCGGTCACCCCGAGCGCGGCGCCCGCCAGCAGGGAGACCCCCGAGACCGGTGAGCGACCGTAGAGGTCCATCGGCGTCAAGCCGAAGAGCATGCCGATGGCGGGACCGGTGGCGGGAAGGAGTGCGAGCAGGACCATCGACGCGCGGGCCCCGGCGGTCGCAGCGGCCAGCGCCCGCATGGCCGACTGCCGGACCCGCAGGTTGCGAGCGACCGTCGCGAGCGCAGCCGCCAACGGGACGCCCGTCTCCTCGCTCAGGGCCCAGGCTCGCGCCAGCATCCGCAGGTCGTCGGAGCCGGAGCGGCGCGCAGCACGGCCCCAGACCTCGGCCAGTGGCTCACCAGCCCGCGCCAACTGCGACAGCTCGGCTGTCAGACCACCGAGTCCCGCTGACGACGCGAGAACGTGTGCTGCGAGCTCGACTGCCTTGGCCGTGCTGGCGCCGGACCGCAGCGGGGGGACGAGGACCTCGACGAGCTCGGCGATCTCGTCGGTTCCCGGTGTCCGCAATGACGGCCGGCCGCGGACGACCGCAAAGCCACGCGCTCGGACCATCGGGCCGTCCTGCTGGGCTGCCGGCGAGTGCGCTGGGCCGGAGCCGCGGGCCGGCCCCCCGAGAGCTGTGAGGTCACGCCTGGCCGGCCACAGCAGCACGGACGCGGCGGCGAGCAGGGCCAGCACGATCACGATGCCACCCCCAGCCGGCTGGCCCCGGCTGGCC
>Ga0247818_10000451_pt1 | contig 25758 bp, 22 predicted proteins | sample 13C_Glucose_Day1_FD_192424 | JGI IMG/M metagenome (GOLD analysis project Ga0247818, IMG submission 192424) | Soil microbial communities from agricultural site in Penn Yan, New York, United States - 13C_Glucose_Day1 | ecosystem: Environmental > Terrestrial > Soil > Agricultural land | place... | reverse complement strand
GGACTCAGCTCAATATGGAGATGGTCCCAAGGTATTTCAAGGCGCGCGGCAGATTGTCGCAATCCAGACTGTCCAGCCAATGCAGATCAGTCCAACTGCGCAGCCAGGTGAACTGGCGTTTCGCCAACTGGCGCGTGGCAATGATTCCACGCTCCTGCATCTCGGCTGACGTCAGCTTGCCATCCAGGTAGTCCCAGACTTGGCGGTAGCCTACTGCACGTATAGACGGCAACCCGGCATGCAGGTCACTTCTCTTACGCAGGGCTACGACCTCGTCAATGAATCCCTGTTCCAACATTAAAGTGAATCTTTGTTTAATTCGCTCGTGCAATACCTGACGATTTGCCGGAGCAATGGCCAAGTTCGCGACAGTATAGGGCAATTGTTGCCGTCCCGAAGCGGCTGCTTCAGTACTTTGCGCAGATTGTTGCAAGCGAAGCGCAGTCATGCTTTGACCGCTGACGCGATAAACTTCCAGCGCTCGACTCAGACGCTGCGGATCGTTCGGATGAATTCGCGCTGCCGATACCGGATCGATCACCGCCAATTGGTCATGCAGGGCTTGCCAGCCAAGGCGTGCAGCCTCTTCTTCGATTTGCGCACGAACCTCGGGATCGGCCGCCGGCATTTCTGCCAGGCCTTCAAGCAAAGCCTTGTAGTAGAGCATCGTGCCGCCTACCAACAGCGGAATTTTTCCCCGCGCTGTGATATCGGCCATGGCTTCGAGGGCGTCACGGCGAAAATCGGCTGCCGAATAGCTCTCGGCCGGGTCAAGGATATCGATCAAGCGATGCGGATACCGCGCTAACAGTTCTTTGGACGGTTTGGCGGTGCCGATATCCATGCCACGGTAAACCAACGCCGAATCGACGCTGATCAGCTCGCAAGGCAGGACTTTGCTGAGTTCGATGGCCAGGTCGGTCTTGCCGGCGGCGGTCGGACCCATCAGGAAAATCGCAGGTGGGAGCTGGCTCATCAACGACCGCGCAAGAACAGTTTGTCCAGATCGTCCAGGCCCAGTTGGGTCCAGGTCGGTCGGCCATGGTTGCATTGACCGCTGCGCTCGGTGTTTTCCATGTCACGCAGCAGGCCGTTCATTTCCGGGATGGCCAGACGCCGGTTCGCTCGAACCGCGCCATGGCAGGCCATGGTCCCAAGCAGCTCGTTGATGTGCGCTTGAATTCGATCGCTGGTGCCGTACTCCATCAGGTCGGCCAGTACGTCAGCGACCAGGCGGTTGGCTTCGGCCTGTTTGAGCAGTGCCGGAATCTGCCGGATGGCCAGGGTTTCCGGGCCAAGGCGCTGCAATTCAAAGCCCAGGCGCTGGAACCACGCGACGTGTTCTTCAGCACAATCGGCTTCACGCTGGCTGACCGCCAGGGATTCCGGCACCAGTAGCGGTTGACCGCTCAGGCCTTCGCTGGCCATCGCAACCTTGAGGCGTTCGTACATGATTCGCTCGTGGGCCGCATGCATGTCCACCAGCACCAGGCCTTGGGCATTTTCCGAAAGAATGTAGATGCCCTTGAGCTGCGCCAGTGCGTAACCCAGCGGCGGGATATCGTCCTGCCCCGCTGGTAGCGCGACGGCATTGGCCTCAGGCAGCGGTGCGAAAAACTCGCGGTAGGCCGCTTGCGCTTCAGCGACCGGCACCCCCGATTGTGGGCGCGGCGTGTATTGATATTGGTAACCGGCACCCGCCCCTGAACCGGCGGGGGTATTGAATGCAGGCTGGGCCTGAGGCTGCTCCAGCAGCGCATTGGCTGCCAGGCGCATTTCGCCCTGAGGGCCGAACTCGCCCGCATCGAGGCCTGTGGGGCGAACGATAGCCGTCGCGACCGGTGCCGCCAGATGATCATCCGGCCGCACATCGCCCAAGGCGCGGTGCAAGGTGCCGTAAAGGAAATCGTGGACCATGCGCCCTTCACGAAAGCGCACTTCGTGCTTGGTCGGGTGCACGTTGACGTCGACGCCGGTCGGATCGACTTCGAAAAACAGCACAAATGTCGGATGCCGGCCATTGAACAGCACATCGCGATAGGCCTGGCGCACCGCGTGGGCCACCAGTTTGTCGCGCACGGCACGGCCATTCACGAAGAAATACTGCAAATCCGCCTGACTGCGGTTGAAGGTCGGCAAACCGACCCAGCCCCACAGGTGCAAGCCATTGCGCTCGATTTCAATCGGCAGTGCCTGCTCCAGAAACCCCGGGCCGCAGATCGCCGCCACACGCCGGGCACGGGCCGCATCATCATGGGCCTCGTGCAAGCTGAGAATGGTTTTGCCGTTGTGACGCAAATGGAACGCCACGTCGAAACGCGCCAGAGCCAGGCGCCTGATCACTTCTTGCAGGTGATCGAATTCGGTTTTTTCGGTCTTGAGAAACTTGCGCCGCGCCGGCGTATTGAAAAACAGGTCACGCACTTCCACCGAAGTACCCACTGGGTGGGCTGCGGGCTGCACGCGAGGGGCCATGTCACGGCCTTCGGTTTCCACCTGCCAGGCTTGATCGGCATCTCGGGTGCGGGAAGTCAGGGTCAGGCGCGCTACGGAGCTGATCGACGCCAGCGCCTCACCACGAAAGCCCAGGCTCATCACCTGTTCGAGATCTTCGAGGTTGCGAATCTTGCTGGTGGCGTGACGGGCCAGGGCCAGCGGCAGGTCATCGGCGGAAATGCCGCTGCCGTCGTCGCGCACCCGCAGCAGCTTGACGCCGCCCTGCTCAACATCCACGTCGATGCGCTTGGCACCCGAGTCGAGGCTGTTTTCCAGCAGTTCCTTGATCACCGATGCCGGGCGTTCAACCACCTCACCGGCGGCAATCTGGTTCGCCAGCCGCGGGCTGAGCAGCTCGATACGCGCGCTATTGCTCACGACCTGATTCATTCTTTGGCCGCCAGATCATTGCCCGGAATGGTCAGGTGCTGACCGATCTTCAGCTCATCGCTCGACAGATTGTTGGCGCTGCGCACTGCGGCCGGCGACACCTGATAGCGAACGGCGATCATCGCCAGCGTCTCACCCGGGCTTACCCGGTGATCACGTGGGCCTTGAGCGATTTTCCCGGAGTCACGCAGCCAGGCAATGTACGTGCCCGGTGGCGGGTTTTGCTGGAAGAACTGGCGCACACCGCTGCTGATGGAACGCGCCAGCGCTTGCTGGTGGCTCGATGCAGCGAGTTTCGACGCTTCGTTGGCGTTGGAAATAAACCCGGTTTCCACCAGGATCGACGGAATGTCCGGCGACTTCAGCACCATGAACCCGGCCTGCTCGACGCGCTGTTTGTGCAGCGGCGTGACCCGGCCGATGTTGCTCAGGACTTTCTGCCCGACGTTCAGGCTGGACGTCAGGGAAGCCGTCATCGACAGATCGAGCAGCACGCCAGCGAGCATGCGGTCTTTGTCGTCGAGGCTGACGTTGCCGGCACCACCGATCAAGTCGGAACGGTTTTCGCTGTCGGCCAGCCAACGGGCGGTCTCCGACGTTGCGCCGCGATCAGACAGGGCGAACACCGAGGCACCGAACGCAGCGGCAGACGGCGCGGCGTCGGCGTGAATCGAGACGAACAGGTCGGCGCCCTTCTTGCGGGCGATTTCGGTACGCCCGCGCAATGGAATGAAATAGTCACCGGTGCGGGTCAGTTCGGCGCGGAAACCTTTCATGCCGTTGACCTGGCGCTGGGTTTCGCGGGCGATTTGCAGCACCACGTCTTTCTCGCGCTGACCGCGCGAACCGGAAGCCCCCGGGTCTTCGCCACCGTGACCGGCGTCGATCACCACAATGATGTCGCGCTTGCCGGCCGGGGCTGGCGGCAACTTGATTGCAGGCTCTGTCGGCGTAACCGGGACGGCAGGCACCGTGGCGACCGACGGCGTCGGTGCTGGCGGCGGCGCGGCATCGGCCGGGTTATCGAACAGGTCGACCACCAGTCGATTGCCGTATTGGGCATTCGGCGCCAGGGAGAAGCTTTTCGGTGTGACCGCCTTTTTAAGGTCGATGACCACCCGTAGATCGGTCGGCGTGCGCTGAGCCGAGCGCATGGCGGTGATCGGCGTATTGGAAGTGTTGACGTTCAGCGGCGCACCCAGGCTCGCGCCATTGATGTCGATGACCAGACGATCGGGGGCCGACAGGGTAAAGACGCTGTGCTGCACCGGGCCTGTCAGGTCAAACACCAGCCGCGTGTTGTCCGGCGCCCGCCACAGGCGAACACTGTTGACCTTCGTCTCGGCCACAGCGTCGACGGTCACCGCCAAAAACAACATCCCTACGGCAGCAACCAACGCGCGAAAGCGCATACCTAACCCCATCATTTATTTGGATTCCAATGCCAAAGCGGCACACCAGGCTTCGCCGCGCGAACCCTGGGATAAAATTTTCAGCGAACGCCCGCTGTCTTGCGGGCTAATGGTAATGGTCAGGTCGGGCTTTGGCAAAAAGCCTGCACCTTTATCGGGCCATTCGATCAGGCACAGGGCGTCATCTTCGAAATAGTCGCGGATCCCGAGGAATTCCAGCTCTTCCGGGTCGACCAGCCGATACAAGTCAAAGTGAAAGGCGCGAATGTCGCCGATCTCGTAGGGCTCGACCAACGTGAAAGTCGGGCTTTTCACCGCCCCGACATGGCCAAGGCCACGGATGATGCCCCGCGACAGCGTGGTTTTACCCATGCCGAGATTGCCTTCCAGAAAAATCAAACCGTGCCCTTGAGTCGTTTGAGCGATACGTGCGCCAAACGCGGTCATCGCGTCTTCATCAGCCAGGTACAGGGTTACTTCAGACACGGTGCTTGCTCCTCCAACAACTGACGAATGGCTGGTATCAAATCACTGGCCGCCAGCCCACGGCCCGATTTTCCTTGTTGCTCACCGGCATTGGCGTGCAGCCAGACTGCCAGACAAGCGGCGTCGAACGTTGCCATGCCCTGGGCGAGCAATGCGCCGACCAACCCGGCCAGCACATCACCCAAACCGGCGGTGGCCATTGCCGGGTGGCCCTGATGACAGACCGCTAACCGTCCGTCAGGACTGGCGATCAAACTCCCGGCGCCTTTAAGCACAACGACAGCTGTATATTTTTTGCTCAACGCATGGGCCGCCCCAGGTCGGTCAGCCTGAACCTGCCCGGTGCTGATCCCCAACAATCGCGCCGCTTCGCCTGGATGCGGAGTGATCACGCAATCCTTCGGCAGAGCCACGCGATCCTCGGCCAGCATGTTCAGCGCATCGGCATCCCAGACTTGTGGCAACGGTGCGTTGGCCGCGGCGGACAACAGGCTGCGGCCCCAGGCAGCTTGACCGAGACCTGGCCCGACCACCAACACAGAAACTTTTTGAAGCAAACCCATCAGCTGATTGGCTGAGGACGTGCCCAGTACCATCGCTTCGGGGATCCGCGCCAGCGCGGCGGGTACATGCTCGCTGCGGGTCGCCACCGACACCATGCCGGCGCCGCTGCGCAAGGCACTTTGTGCACTCAACAGAATCGCGCCACCCAAACCGCGATCGCCGCCAATCAGCAGTACATGGCCAAACTTGCCTTTATGGGAAGCCGGTGCGCGGGCAGCCAGACTCGGAAGATTATTGGCGGTCAGGCGACGGCCAATGGCTGGCGCAGCGTCAAGCAACGGCGGATCGGCGTGCAGATCATTGAACACCAGCGCCCCCACCACGTCCGCCGCATCGCCCGTGAACAACCCCAGTTTCAAACCGATGAACGTCACCGTCAGGTCGGCCCGCACGGCACAGCCGAGAATATGGCCGGTATCGGCACACAGCCCTGACGGAATATCCACCGACACCACCGGCAGTTCGGCGGCATTGATTGCGTCGATAGCACTGCCATAAGGCTCGCGCACTTCGCCGGTCAAACCCGTGCCCAGCAAGGCATCCAGCACGATGCCTCGCAACGGGGACTGCGCCGACCAAGTTTCGATGACGACTTTTTCCGACACCGCTTGCGCATGTGCCAACGCTGCATCGCCCTGCAGACGCTGGGGCTCACCCACCGCCAGCACGCGCACTGACCATCCCGCGCGCTGGGCGAGCACCGCCACCAGATAACCGTCGCCGGCGTTATTGCCATGACCGGCCAGTACACTTAATTCGTTCGCTGTCGGCCACTGACGGACCATTGCCCGCCAGGACGCCCGCGCCGCGAGCTGCATCAATTCGAAGCCCGGCGTGCCTGCTGCGATCAGGCTCGCGTCGAGTGCGCGCACCTGCGCGGCGCTGTACAGCGCGTCGGGTAATTCATCTTTAATGTGCGGCATGCGTCTTCGGGCTCCGATGTCTGGCAGAATTATACGCACCTCAGCTCCGGTTTCTCTCGTCTCATGCCCGCTATTACCACAGACCTGCCCGCCCTCGCCCAATCCATCAAGGACTGGGGACGCGAGCTGGGCTTTCAGCAAGTCGGCATCAGCGGCCTCGACCTGGCCGAGCATGAGCAGCACCTGGAGCGTTGGCTCGAAGCCGGCTACCACGGCGAAATGGACTACATGGGCGCCCACGGCAGTAAACGCTCGCACCCCGAAGAACTGGTGCCGGGCACCTTGCGCGTGGTTTCGCTGCGCATGGACTACCTGGCCGGCGACACGCACATGGCGAAAGTGCTGGCCCAACCGGAAAAAGCCTACGTCTCGCGTTATGCCCTGGGCCGTGATTACCACAAGCTGATCCGCAAACGCGTGCAACAACTGGCGGACAAGATTCAGGCCCAGATCGGCCCGTTCGGCTTTCGTGCCTTTGTCGACAGTGCGCCGGTGCTGGAAAAAGCCATCGCCGAACAGGCGGGTCTTGGATGGATCGGCAAAAACACCCTGGTCTTGAATCGCAAGGCCGGCAGTTATTTCTTTCTTGCCGAACTGTTCGTCGACTTGCCACTGCCCGTGGACCCGCCCCATGCCACCGAACACTGCGGTCGTTGCAGCGCCTGCCTCGATATCTGCCCGACCAATGCCTTCGTCGGCCCCTATGTGCTGGACGCCCGACGCTGCATTTCCTACCTGACCATCGAGCTCAAGGGCGCTATTCCCGAAGACCTGCGCCCACTGATTGGCAACCGCGTGTTCGGTTGCGATGACTGCCAGATCGTTTGCCCATGGAACCGTTTTGCCCGTCCGTCCGACGAAGGCGATTTCAAACCGCGTCACAATCTGGACAACGCCGGGCTGGCCGATCTGTTCATGTGGGACGAGGACAAGTTCTTGAGCAGTACCGAAGGCTCGCCACTGCGCCGCACGGGTTATGAAAACTGGCTGCGTAACCTGGCGGTGGGCTTGGGCAATGCGCCTTCAACAATTCCAGTGCTGGAAGCGCTCAAGGCGCGACGCGACTATCCGTCGGAGCTCGTACGCGAGCACGTCGAATGGGCCCTGAAGCAACACGGCCTAACGTAGGAGCTGCCGAAGGCTGCGATCTTTTGATCTTGACTGTTTAAGATCAAAAGATCGCAGCCTTCGGCAGCTCCTACTTGACCGGGCGGCTTCAGGCTTCGTCGTTGTAGACGAACTTGGGCATTTCCCAGTGGAAACGGATCGCCAGCAAACGCAGGAGGAAGCCGCCGAACAGCGTGATCAAAATCGCCTGTTCACCCGGCAGATTCAGGTATAGACAGAGCATGTAGCACCATGCCGCCGCAAACGAGACGCTGGCGTACAGCTCACGACGGAAGATCAGCGGAATGTCGTTACAGAAGATGTCCCGCAGAATGCCGCCAAACACGCCCGTGATCACCCCGCTAACGGATGCGACCAACATGCCATGGCCCATTTCCAGAGCGGTCATGCAGCCAATCAGGGTGAATGCCACCAGCCCCACGGCGTCGAGCACCAGAAACAGCGAGCGCAGATGGCGCATCCAGCGTGCAGTGAACACGGTGAACATCGCTGCAACAGTTGTCAGGACCAGATATTCCGGGTGCTTGACCCACGTCAGCGGGTAGTGGCCGAGCAGCACGTCCCGCACCGAACCGCCACCCAGCGCCGTGACGCACGCGATCAGCACCACACCAAACCAGTCCATCCCGCGACGGCCGGCAGACAGGGCGCCGGTCATGGCTTCGGCGGTGATGGCGATCAGGTAGAGCATCAGCAACATGGTGGCGGTCCTTGCAAAAGGCGCGCAGTCTACTCACTTTCACAATGACAACACATCCCATGTAGGAGCTGCCGCAGGCTGCGATCTTTGATTTTGCTTTTAAAAGCAAGATCGAAAGATCGCAGCCTGCGGCAGCTCCTACATTAGGAATGTGGGCCGTATCAGAACTTGATGAAGTGCTGGCGGTAGTGCTGCAACTCGGCGATCGATTCGCGGATATCGTCCAGCGCCAGGTGGGTGCTGCCCTTCTTGAAGCTGTCGCGCACGTCCGGTGCCCATCGCGCGGCCAGCTCTTTGAGCGTGGACACGTCGAGGTTGCGGTAATGGAAATAGCTTTCCAGGGATTTCATGTGCGTATAAAGGAAGCGACGGTCCTGGCAAATGCTGTTGCCACAGATCGGCGACTTGCCCTTGGGCACCCACTTCTCCAGGAACGCGATGGTCTCGGCTTCGGCTTCGGCCATGCTGATGCGGCTGTCGCGCACGCGCTGGGTCAGGCCGGAGTTGCCGTGGGTGCGGGTGTTCCACTCGTCCATGCGGGCGAGAACTTCGTCGCTGTGGTGGATGGCGATCACCGGGCCTTCGGCCAGGGTGTTCAGGTCACTGTCGGTGACGATGGTGGCCATTTCGATGATGACGTCGTTTTCCGGATCCAGACCGGTCATTTCCAGGTCGATCCAGATCAGGTTCTGCGAATTTTGCATGTGTCGGCTCCTAGGCAATGCTGCGCAGTTTAGCCTAGGCCGGTGGCCGGGCGTGCTAAACTCGCGGCCGTTTTACCTAATCGCTGCATTCTTGATACGGAACACCCATGGCCAAACGCCAACTCAATCGTCGTCAAAACTGGCGCATCGAAAAGATTCAGGGCGAGCGCGCTGCCCGCGCCGCCAAACGCGAGTCCTCGGCCGTCGAGGCACTTGAGGGTGGCGACCTGGGTCCGGAACAACACGGCCTGGTGATCGCGCACTTCGGTGTGCAGGTCGAAGTCGAGGCCCGCGATGGCGAGCTGGCCGGCCAGGTGTTCCGTTGCCACCTGCGCGCCAACCTGCCGGCGCTGGTGACCGGTGATCAGGTTGTCTGGCGTGCCGGCAACCAAGGCATCGGCGTGATCGTGGCGCAGCTGCCGCGCAACACTGAGCTGTGCCGCCCGGACAGTCGTGGCCAGCTCAAGCCGGTGGCCGCCAACGTCGACATGATCGTCATCGTGTTTGCGCCCCTGCCCGAGCCCCACGCCAACCTGATCGACCGCTACCTCGTAGCCGCCGAACACGCCGGCATCAAGCCGTTGCTGCTGCTGAACAAGTTCGACTTGATCGATGAGCACAATGCGCCGGCGCTGAATGCCCTGCTGGCGGTTTACCGCACGCTCGGCTACCCGGTGCTCGAAGTGTCGGCTCACCACGGCAACGGCATGGAGCAACTGCAGAAGCAACTGGACGGGCGCATCAGCGTGTTCGTCGGTCAGTCCGGCGTCGGCAAGTCGTCGCTGGTCAACAGCTTGCTGCCGGAAGTCGAAACCCGCGTCGGCCCGCTGTCCGAGCTGTCCGGCCAGGGCACTCACACCACTACCACCGCGCGCCTGTTCCACTTCCCTGGTGGCGGTGAGCTGATCGACTCCCCGGGCATCCGCGAGTTCGGCCTGGGCCACGTCAGCCGTGCCGACGTCGAGGCCGGCTTCATCGAGTTCAACGATTTGCTCGGTACGTGTCGTTTCCGCGACTGCAAGCACGACCGTGAACCTGGTTGCGCCCTGCTCAAGGCTTTGGAAGATGGCCGCGTGCAGCAGCAACGGATGAACAGCTACCGCTCGATCATCGCCAGCCTGCCGGAAAACGGCTACTAAACAGGCCCGCCCACCGCTCCGAACAATCGGGGCGGTGGGTTGCCGGTTCTACTGTTTAATCCCCCTGCCCGCTAAATATCAGACCTTTCTGTAAGGCGCATACACGCGCACTTGTAGGGCATTTCTCTTTAACGCCCAACCCCTTGTAGCCGCCAGCCATTGGCCTAAGTTCAAACCCTCTTCGCACTCCAGCGACACCGAGGGAAAACTTTTGCAAACCTACCATTTGTTCATCAGCCATTCGTGGAACTACCCTCTCGCCCACGACAATCTCGTGCGCTTGCTCAATGCGCAGCCGGGTTTCACCTACAAGAATTTTTCGGTGCCGCCCGACAACCCGATTGTCGGCGCCAAAACCGACAAACAACTCGAAGAAGCCCTCGAAAACAAAATTCGCCCGTGCTCGGCAGTGCTGATCATGGCTGGCATGTATTCCACTTACAGCAAGTGGATCAATAAGGAAATCGAGATCGCCAAGCGCATGGGCAAGGTGATCATCGCCATCAAGCCGTTCGGTGCCGAGCGGATTTCCACGGTGGTCCGCAACGCGGCGCACGCCGAGTGCGCCTGGAACACCAAAAGCATCGTCAATGCCATTCGCCTGCACACGGCGGTGTAACCATGCGCAAGGGACTGTTCATCGGCATCAACGACTACACCCACGTTTCGCGTTTGAGCGGTTGCTGCAATGACGCCATGGCCATGGCGTCGGTACTGAAGACCGACGCCAACGGCGACCCGAACTTCAAGAACATCGTGCTGACTTCAGCCGAGGACTACCTGAGCCGGGAAAAACTCGAAGACCAGATCCGCGAGCTGTTTTCCGGCGACTGCAATGTGGCGCTGCTGTATTTCGCCGGGCATGGCAGCTTCGATGGCGACACCGACGAAGGCATGTTGATCCCGCAGGATTACCGCAGCGCCAAGGACGGGATTCGCCTCAGCGACATCCTCAACTGGGCGAGCAAAGCCACCAGGATCAAAAACAAAGTGATCATCCTCGACTGCTGCCAGAGCGGATCAGCCGGAGAACAACGCGCCTTGCGCAGTGAAGGCAGCGTGGTAAGCGAAGGCATGACCATTCTCACCGCGTGCAAAAAGGAAGAAGTGGCGATGGAAGGCGGGCAGCACGGCGTGTTCACCGGGCTATTACTCCAGGCCTTGCACGGCGGCGCCGCGAATATCCTCGGCAAGATCACCCCCGGCAGCCTCTATTCGTTTGTCGACAACGCCCTCGATGCCTGGGAACAGCGTCCGGTGTTCAAGACCAACGTGTCGCAGTTCATTTCCCTGCGCGAAGTGTCGCCCCTTATCCCCAAGGAAATCCTGCGCAAGCTGCCCGAATGGTTTGCCGAAGCGGAATCGGTGTACCCCCTCGCCCCCAGCTTCGAGCCCACCGAACCCGAGTACAACCCGGAGCACGGCGAGGTCTTTGCGCAACTGCAAAAGTGCAACCGCCACAGCCTCATCGAACCGGTGGAGGCCGAGCACATGTATTACGCCGCCATTCACTCCACCGGTTGCCGCCTCACCGCACTCGGTGCCTATTACCGCGAACTCGCCATCAAGGGACATTTCTGATGCCAGTGTTTATCAGCTACCGCCACATGGATCGCGCCTATGCGATCAACATCAATACACGCCTGATCCAAGCCAACATCAAGACCTACCTCGATGTGCTGGACGCCGAATCCCAGACCACCGACGACATCACCGGGGTCATCACCCGCAACATCAGCGAATGCACACACCTGCTGGCCGTGGTCTCGGAAAAAACCGCACTGTCGTGGTGGGTGCCGTTCGAAATCGGCGAGGCGACCATCACCAACCGACGCATCTGTTCGTTCAAGACCGGCCCGACAGAACTGCCGCTGTACCTCGATAAATGGCCGAAGCTGAGCAGTGATCGGGACATCGAGTTTTTTATTGATGCGTATCGCAATGAATCGACGCTCAAGCGCTCGATGTCGCTGGAGTCGGTGACGGGCAGTGAGTCTGTGCGCAGCGTCAACAGGACGAATGCCGATCGGTTCCATACGGACCTCAAGTCCAGAATCATCCGCGGTTTTTAACAGTCTGCGCGCACAAAAAAGCCGACATTGCTGTCGGCTTTTTGCACAAAACTGAAGCTGCCCGCCAGTCTTTCGACCTAGACCACTTGCACATTCTGAGCAGTGCTGGCCACGCCATGACAACCACAGGCCAGGAGATGGCCCTCCAATACAACCGGAATGCCATTCATACGCCGGCGCGGATGCCCTTCGACGAAGGCATACTCGCCCAGATGCAACGGGCAGTAAGCCTTGTCGCCCAACACCGCCGGGGTTTTTCCATTGAGGGTATGCGTGCCTTCGAGCTGGCAGGAAACCACGCTGCCGCTGCTGCTGATAGCGTCGCCCAGGCAAATGGGATTTTTCATGCTTTATCTCCCGGCATGCGAAACCTGAACGGATCAACGCCGTGGGTTTGCTGGTTTTTTGCTTTGCGGGCTTCGTCTGGCGGGCGGACCATTTGCACGGTGACGCTGCCGTCCTCGCCGGTGTACACCACCGCGCTGACACCATCGTCCTGATAGCTGGCAATCGTGGCGAGGTTGATTTCGACCAGGGCGCTACTGACGCCGGTGTTGCCCAGGCGCCGACCGATGTCGTAGCCCTCATCGACATTGCCCAATTCGAGGCCGGCGCCATCGACATTGAGGCCATGCAGCGCGATGGTCAGGGCGATTTCGACAGGGGTGTTGTCGGTGCTGTCGTAGAACACCCGAGCCGGTTTTTCACCCTCGGGCAGGGTTTCCACTGCCTTTACCCAGCCTGCTTGCAGCGCCTTGGCTCGTAGCGCGGGTTTGAGTGGTTTGCCGTTGTCGTCATGCATCGAGACTTTGATCGGGCGATGCAGGTAGCCCAGGACCGGGGCTTTATCGAACTCCCGCACTTGGTGTTCGGCCCAGCGCACCGGTAGCCATGCGGAGGGTTCGAAGTGGCCAGGGCCTCGGTTGCTCAGGGTTTGCCAAAGGGTGGGGAGTTGTGACTGCCAGTAGGTGGAGGACATGGTGCCGGGGCCATAGGGAGTCTTGATCCCCTCGGCGCGTTTGGCTTCTTTATATACGTTTCTAAACAGCGGCGAATGCTTCCAGTAAAACGCCCACAACTTGCCCATATCGGTGTTTGTGTTCTGGTTGTCTTCCGAGTCTTGGGTGGCAAAGGGGCGGATATAACGGTCTACCCGATCCGAACGGGTGAGCAGCAGGCCGGTTACGCTTGTGTATACCGCTGGCACAACCTGCACGCTTTGCAATCCTGGCGTGCCGGCCACACGGTAGCCGTTTCGAGTGACATCGCCGTCCTCACTCACGATCAATGCCTGCGGTACCTTGGGATTGTCATCAAAAAACTTGAACAAGCGCTCAATCATGCTTTGGGCATGGGGGGTATTGTCCGCGTCTTGCCAGAGAAACAGCGTGACGCCCAAGGTGGCGGCATTGCGCCCGTCCAAAATATTAGCAGCAGCACCCGTATCTTCAGGTTGCTTGGGCGGTGCTATCGCAAATACCGGGATTGGCCAATAAGCTACCGAGTCGCTGGCTGAATGGGTGAAGGCCGCTCGCACAGCGAGGCGATTGGTGTTTGTTCTGGATGTTAATGAGGCCTTGTAATCCTGAGTGTCCTTCGAAAAAATCGAAGCAAAGTTGTCTGCTTTTTTCTCGATTTTTTGCCACACCGATGATTGATACCACCCTTGTACCGCGAGTCCCACCCCTCGAATTTCCAACGCATAGGTGCGCTCTTGGGTAACGATGTGCTCAGTTCTTTCGGTCATGACTTTTGATTTGTAGGCCGCGAGTTCTGTCTCTTCGAAGGCTACGGCCTTACCAAACCAGTGCCCGCTGTAGGTCAACACCAGCGCGCCAAAAATACTTGCTATGCCCTTAAGCATCACGGCGCTCATCTCCCCCCATTCCCTGTTTTCAGCCTGTGCTGTGTAGATGATGAGCAGTAAAAAACCGAGCCAAGTAGCGATCAGTATCCCGACCGCCCAGAGATAACCCTTCAGGCGCGGTAGCTGTGATTTGTCCTGCCGGCGATCTCTCATATGGCCCCTCCTCTTTGCGGAAAGGGCAAAATCAAATTTGGCGGCGTCAACGACACCAGGTCTATCGAGGGGAACTCACCCTCGTCGTAATACAAACAGTTGGCCGCCACCAATGCTTGAGCCTTTGCACTCAGTCGCGGCCAACCTTCCATCTTCATGACTGTATCGAACCGCTTTTTGTCCATTTTCCAATCCGCAATCGCCACCAACACCTCCCGCATCACCGGATCATCCAGACACCTGGCCTGCCCAATCGCAACATCCATCGCCGTGACCCAGCGATGGTTCTCCGGGCTACGCAATACAGCCGAGTGATAGCTGTTTTCAGTCCATTCCTTCTGGTCAACCTGCATGCGCGCACGGATTTCGTTTGGGGTTTCCTCGCGGTAGATGCGGTAGTGGTCCTTACGATTGAGCATCGGGTTGCCGGACACTGGTGTTTGGCGCAGGGCCCGGGTCTGGTCGTCGGGCTCTTTGCCGTGATTCCAGCGAACAAGCCCATCGTCCAGGTCGAGTCGCTTTTCGCTGTTGGTCACATAAATCCATTTGAAAGAGGCGCCGGGGTTGCCCAAGGCAGCGTTTTGCGACACCGCATCCGGTCGATCCTTTCCTGCCTCATGGGTAGACCCGGTCACGGCTTCGCCGCCAAACATCTGCGGCGCATAGGGTGGGTGAAGTTGTTCGGCATTGATGTTGCGCGTCTGGCCTACACGGATCCCGGCTTGCGAGGCTATCGCGGCCACTGACCAGCCACCGGGATAGCGCGGCTCCCCCTCGGCGCGCGTGAAGTCCGGTTGCGGCGGTTTGCCCACCAGTACCGGCTCACCGTCACGCAGGCGCTTGGTCCACAGGCGCTGGTAGAAACGCATCGTCTGCAACGCGGTCATGGCCGGCTGGCCATCGGGCAACTCGTCCGGCACGCCGTAAGTGCCGATGCCTTGCACATCATCCAGCGCTACGGTGGTGTCGTCCGGGCAGAAATACAGGTACACCTTGCCGCGGTTGTCACGCTCGGGAAACACCAGGGTGTTCCCGTCTGCACCCAGACGCTGGCCTTGTCCGGGTGACCAGCGCGGCCCCGTGCGACCGCCATAACCCGGCACGCCACAGCGCAGGGTGCTGAGGGGTGGCTGCGCATGGGGGGATTGAGTGATGTGTTGCACGATGTCGATCAGGGTTTGCAGGGTTCGCAAATTTTTCGGCGTGGCATCCGGCAATACCGAATAGGGCGAGGCCACCATGATGGCGCAGTCGGCGCAGCGTTCTCCGCGATCCACCAGCATGGCCTGGGCGAGCAAAGTGATCAGCGTGCCCTGACTGTGCCCCATGACGGTGATGGTTTCATCGGGGGACACGCGACGAATCTCGCTGATCAGCATGGCGAGCCGGGTCGCCGCGAGCACGAAGTAACGCCGGTTCGGCGCCTTGCCCATGTACAGGGAATTGGGCATGGTGGGTTGAACCCAATGGCGCAACCATTTGGCGAACCCCTCTTCGTACATCTCAAGTAGATTGTTGGTGGCGTTGGCAAAAAATCCGCCGCCCTTGGCGAAGTGACGGTCCAGACGGTTGTCGAATCGGTCTTGGAATTGATCCCGTAGCTTGGCCGGATCGCCATTTTTTTCGCGTTTGATTTCGCCGGGTTCGGCCCGGTAACCCCAATAAAACGGGATCATCAGGCTGCGGGTCTTGGGGTCAGTTGTATCGCGCTGGTAGAGGTAGGTGTCCGGATCGTCGAGCGCAGACTTGTGCTCATCCTCCCGTAACTCAGGTGATAACGCTTCGGCTGCGCTGTGATCTGCCCCATACCGCCCCGCCTTCAGATCCCGCCTATCCAGCCGCTCATTCACCCCCTGGCATAACCCAGTCTCCACCGACTCATAAGACGCCCCGGGGTCATTCACGCCGTGCAGGAAAATCACCACGCCTGGCAGGTCTCGCGGCACAGCAATGTTGCGATCCGTGAATCTATTCGGCAGCAAACGACTCGTATCGGTGGCGATCACTGTGTCCGTATAGCTCATGCTTTCCATATCCTTTTGAAATCATGCTCCTCTTGCTGATCCACAGAGGAGCAGTCCTTTTACTGAGAGGTTTCAATAGTCGGTTCGTATTGATCCAGCGGGTTCATGACCCACGTTTCATCGGCGTACTTGATTTTCAGGTTTTGCAGGGCGGCATCCGTGCTTTTGCCATGCAGGTTGTTGTCGTAGATCACTGGTTGACACTTTCCTTGGCTTGCGTCGGTACGGGCTTCTGGTCCGATGCGGGGGTCAGGGCTTTGGGAAAACCTCGAGATTGGCGAGCTGCATCTCTGCGCGCAGGAGCGACTCGGTTAAACCATCGGCACCTGTAATGCCTTGCACCAGGCTGCCGTCTTCCAGGGCGATTTTGTAGGGTTGGCCTTGAACGATTGTGGTTGGATCATCTTGGTAGTGCAGTCGATGCCGTTGGTCCGCTCCGTCCCGACCGAAAACAGGAATGGCAGCACTATCAGTTTTCGGCCCCACCCAGTCATGCTCGCTGGCATGCACAATGGCCTTGCCCTGCGTACCGATCTCGATCCCGCCGCCGATCCTGATGTAGCTGCCGTCATCGGCCACCAGGCGGATGGTGGGGGCGGTGATGAGCACTTCGCCTTCGGTCGCTGACAGGTGCAGGTTCTTTTGCGCGTTGAGCACCAGGTCGTCGTCCTGGGCCTGCACCAGCACCTTGCCGCGATTGGCGATGGCGCTGATGCCCTCATCCTGGGCGAAGGCGCTGATCCCTTTGCCGGCTTGCAGGCGCATGGCCGCGCCGCTACTCAGCTGCAAGTGATCCTGCGCGGTGGTGTCATAATTTTCACCGGCGTAATGCACCTGTGAACGCGGCGTGACGCTGACGATGCCCGCCTCAGACGCTACCGCGACCACCGGTTCGCCCGGACTGTTGCTGGTCGGTGCAGGCCATTGACTCAACGACTGGCGCAACGCCTCGATGCCCTGGGTGTCGATTTTCGGGCTGCCACGGGCAGCGGCGGTCTGGCCGAGGGAGTGGAACAGCTCACCGCACTCGGCCAACAGCTTGAGCAGTTCTTCGCGGTCCAGTTGTGAACCCTGCGCATCGTGGCGAGCATAGGTGGTCAACAACAGCCCTTGAGCCGCCCGCAAGGCAATCGCGGCATCGCTGCGCAGTTCGGCGCCATGACCGCGCTCCTGGGCTCGCCCATCGGTTCGAGGTGTGGTGAGTTTGCCCAGGTTCAGCGCCGTGGCCTGATGGGACGTGGCCAGCCGAGCGCGCAGCGCGCCAGGGGTATCGTCGAAGAGCAACTCGTTGAAGCCCCTGCCTTGATGCTCCTGGGTCTGGATCCCCGACAACGTTCGATTGCCCGGCAAACCCGCCGCGTTACTGAAATGCGGGGGGAAATGATCGGCGTTGTAGAGCACTGAAGTCACAAGGGGCCGGTCGATGTCACCACCTAGGAAAGTCACCAGTACTTCCTGGCCGATGCGCGGCAAAAACTGATGACCGAAGCCTGCGCCGGCACTGGGCATCGCGACCCTTAGCCAGGTCGTAGCCTGTGCCGGGTCGTGCCTGCGTTGCCAATGGAAACGTACTTGTATGCGCGCCATCTCGTCAGTAAAAACCTCTTCACCTTCGGGGCCGACCACAATGGCGGTGAGCGGCCCGGAAATCGTCGGCCGCGGGGAAACGATCGGTGGGCGAAAGGCAATCTTGTGGCGGATGCAGACGAAACTGTTGTCGTAGTTCGCCGGTTGATCCGTCAGGTAGTTGTTGTGGCCTTGGTGCTCTACCTTGAGCAGGAGGAACTGGCGATCCTCCACGGGATCACGATCGTGATCGAAGTGTTGGGTCAGTTCGAAGGTGTAACCCGGCAGCAGGGCGCGACAGTTGCTGGCACCCTCAAACGTCTTGCCCTGTACCTCCAGGGCTTCGAGTCGATGCCGCACCAGCGCTTCGCCATCCGCGGGCTTACCGTGGCTGTAATGACCGGGAAAGTCGTAGATCTCGTAGGCGGGGACATCGCCTTGGGCGTTGAGGCTGGGCATGCTGACCGGCAGCGGATTGCGCGGTTGCCGGTAATCGAACGTCTGGATGGCCATCTTGCCGGACTGCAAAATCCGATGGCTGCTCCATTGGGTGATCGAGTCGGCGGTCTCGGTGAACGCCGCGCTGTGGTAGCGGATGCGGGGTTGTTGTATTAACGGCTCAAGGTTGCGGGAGTGGTCGCAGATGATCAGGCGGTGTTCTTCCTTCGTATGAGCGAAATAGAAGAACAGCCCTTCACGTTCCAGCAGGCGCAAGACGAAATCCAGATCGCTTTCGCGGTATTGCGTGATGTAGCTGTGGGACTTGGGCGGCTGCTCCAGTCGGAAATCAAACGTGGGCAGCACACCATAGTGGGCGAACACCGTGCGCAGGATATCTTCGCTGGTCTGGTCCTGAAAGATCCGCGAGTCGAAGCGTCGCGACAGCATCCACAGCCAAGGGCTCAAGGTGGCCGAATAGTAAGCCAGGCCACCGTCACTTTTCTGCAGGCTGAATCGGCTGATAAAACCGTGAATGTAACGCGCATCACCGCCCGCCAATTCAATGTCGAGTGACGCCGGTTGCCCGATCAGTGACTTGAGCTCCAGTCGTGCATCCTGACTGATCAGCGACAACTCGAAACTGAAGAGTGTCGACACACCCTCCGAGCCGGAAAATCGCTCGAGCAGCAGCTCCTGCTGGCTTGCAATCGGGGCGGTGAACTTGATCAGGCGTCGGTTCTGCGGGGCAAATACTGTTGTTAGTTCCATTAACAAACTTCCTGCGGCATAAACGGCCAGAGCTCGATCAATGAGCAATGCGTTGGTGGTTCTCAAGCACAGGAATTAAGACGTCTAGGAAATAGCTTGTATGTAGGAGGCTTCCTTTTTTAGATGCAGATTTGTCCGCACAATCGCGATCGACTGGGTGGCTCTGAAAGTTTGGGGGGGGCGACGGTAAATACGTGGGTACTGGGGGAGTCCTGAACAGGAGTAGACCTATTCAGGACTCGACATCACGGCTTGGGCGCTTCAGCCGGTTTGGCGGGCTCACCCGGTTTCGGCGCCGGATCCTCAAACAGGTTCAACCGCTCACGAAGCTCGTGGGCCGGTAGGGGTTCCTTGTCCGCCGGCAAGGCGTTCGGATCGACAGGGGGGGCCGGAACCTCACCGGGCGCACCCGAACCTTGCGGCGCATCCGGTGCAGGCTCTGCACCTTGCGAGCCTTCGATCGCCCGCTGGGCTTTCTTGGTCAGTACCACGATGTCGATACGGCGGTTGACCGGGTTGAACGGATGCTCGCGGTCGAACAGGGCCGACGAGGCATAACCGACCACCCGCGCCACCTGACCGTCCGGATAGCTGCCCGCCACCAGTGCACGACGTGCAGCGTTGGCACGGTTGGCCGACAGCTCCCAGTTACCGAAATCGCCCTGACCGGTGTACGGCTTGGCGTCGGTATGACCGCTGATGCTGATCTTGTTCGGCACCGCTTTGATGGTGTCAGCCATGGCCAGCAGGATGTCTTCGAAATACGGTTTCAGACGGGCCGAGCCGGAATCGAACATCGGCCGGTTTTCGGCGTCCACGATCTGGATGCGCAAACCATCCGGAGTGATCTCGAACATGATCTGGTCTTTGAATTTCTGCAGCTGCGGGTTCTCTTCAACCTTGTTCTGCAATTCTTGCAGCAGCAGTTCGAGGCGTTCCTTCTCGACCATTTCGGCCATGCCTTCGACCTGTTCGGCGTCGACGGTGACCTTGTCCGGTTGCGGCTGGGATTTCACCTCAGGGTTGAGGGTGTTTTCCGGCGCCAGGGTCGGCGTACCGCCCAGGTCGATGATGTACGGCGTGCCGCTTTCGGAAAAGCCGATCGGGTCTTTGAAGTAACCGGCGATGGCGATCTTCTGTTCCGGTGTTGCCGTGGACAGCAGCCACAACACCAGGAAGAACGCCATCATCGCCGTGGCGAAGTCGGCGAAGGCGATTTTCCAGGCGCCCCCGTGATGCCCGCCGGCGATGCGCTTGACGCGCTTGATGATTATCGGCTGATTGTTTTCCATAACTTAACGACCACGAACCGCTTGTTCCAGCTCGGCGAAGCTTGGACGGTGCGCCGGGTACAGAACCTTGCGACCGAACTCCACGGCCAGCGACGGCGGCATGCCGGAAGCCGAAGCCACCAGCGAGGCCTTGATGGCTTCGTAGACATTCAGCTCTTCCTTGGCGTCGTGGGCCAGGGAATGGGCCAGTGGGCCGAAGAAGCCGTAGGCCGCAAGAATACCGAAGAAGGTACCCACCAGGGCCGCACCGACGTGCAGGCCGATGGACTTCTGGTCGCCCTCACCCAGGGAGGCCATGGTCACCACGATACCCAATACCGCCGCGACAATACCGAAACCGGGCATGGCGTCGGCGATGCCGTTCACCGCGTGGGACGGGTGTTCAAGGTCTTCCTTGAGGCTGTACAGCTCCATGTCGAACAGGCCTTCCAGCTCGTGGGGAGCCATGTTGCCGGAGGACATGATGCGCAAGTAATCGCAGATGAACGCGGTCATGCGCTCGTCTTTGAGGACCGTCGGGTACTTGGCGAAGATCGGGCTCGCTGCGGCATCTTCGATATCGCCTTCGATGGCCATCATGCCTTCGCGGCGGCTCTTGTTGAGGATCTCGTAAATCAGACCCAGCACTTCAAGGTAGAAGGCGTGCGTGAAACGCGAACCAAACATGCTCAGGGATTTCTTGAGCACGTGCATGGTCATGTAGCCGGGGTTGGCCTGCAGGAATGCACCGAGGGCCGCACCACCGATGATCAATACCTCGAAAGGCTGGATCAGGGCGGCAATTTTGCCGTGGGAGAGCACGTATCCGCCGAGCACGCTCGCGAATACGACGATGATGCCGATTATTTTAGCCATAGGTAGGAGAGCACTTACTGAGTCGGGTTCAAGGTCATATTCGGAAGTTAAAAAATCTCTTCTTCTACTTATCGGCAAAACTGCGCCAGACTATAGCCAGTTCAGGCGAAAAGCCACTTCGACCCACTCCGGGCCCCGTTAATGCTGAAGATGATCGCCTCCAGACATGGTTAACGAAACGAACGTCCCGACGCAAAAACCGACCACTCTCCAAGGCTGGGTCAAGCTTCTGGATGGCGTACGCCTGCCGGTTCCGCAGGCCAGTCACGACCGTGTCTGCCGGGCGATCCGCGACAGCCGCAGCTCGCTGCGCGACATCGCCGATTTGATGCAGGACAGCCCGGCCCTGGCTTTGAGCGTCATTCGCGAAGCCAATCGGCACACGCATGGCAGCATGACCGAACCGGCGGAAAACCTTGAGGTGGCGATCAATCGCCTCGGTTTGAAACGCACGGAGGAATTGCTCGAACGCTTGCCCGCCCAGCCCATGGTCGAGATCCCCAAAGCCCTGCGGCAACTACAACTGATCAGCCAACATGCGACGCAACAGGCCAACGGCTTTTTCGCCAACCGCCTCGCGCGCCTGTGGCAGGACATTCACTGGGGCAGCCTGCTGTTTCTGTCGCCACTGTGGCCGCTGGCGCTGACGCACCCGCAATTGCTCGAAGAGTGGGAACTGCGGGTCATCCATAAAGGCGAATCGGCGCTCAAAGTCGAAAAACAATTGTTTGGTACGCGCCTGTTGGAAATCGGCCTGGCCCTGGTGGATGTCTGGCGCCTGCCGATTTGGGTGCAGCAAGGTTATAAACTGCTGCTGACCGAGCAGCGGGAACTGGTCAAGGTCCTGCGCATTGCCCGTGACAGTGATCATCCGTTGCGTCAACAAAACCGCCTGGATGACGATCCAACGTTACGCCGCTGGCTCAACCAGCCCGCCAACACGGTGCTGCTGGCCAATGGGCTGGCGCTTTCGGCGCAACAGGCCTGGGACAGCCCGCACAGCGAGCGCTGGCAGTTCCTGACCAGCCTTTACCTGCAAATGCCGATGGACGAAGTCCAACAACAACTGCACCAGCAGGCTGCCAACAGCGCCCGCCATCACGCCATGCCCGACCTCTGGCACCCCGCCGTTGCACTGCTCTGGCCGTGGGGCACGAACCGCGTTCACGCCGGCCTGCTTCCAGCCCCGGCGCCGACCGCCGAAGACCTGGCAAAGTGGCGCCGACAGTGTGCCGAATTGCTGATCGAGCCGAGCCGCTTCACCAACGCCATGCACTTGACCACCTCGGCCCGAGACGCGCTGGTCGCGTGCGGCATGCGCCGGGTGATAATCCTGATGGCCGACCGCACCCACGCCAATCTGCGGGTGCACCAGACCGCCGGGTTGCCCAAAGAAGCGGCCGGATTGAATTTCGTGGTCAATCAAAGCAGCGTCCTGCAACGCCTGCTCGCGCAACAGGCCCAGGTGCGCCTGACGCCAGAAAACAACGCACAATTTACCGCACTGCTGCCCAACGGCCTGCGCTCACAGTTTAGCGGCGAGCATCTGTTACTGCGTTCACTGGTCAACAACGGCCGGGTGATCATGATTGTCGTGGCGGATCAGGGCGGCGGTCCCTTTTCGGAAATCACCGTACAAGCCTTCGGCAAAACCGCGCAATGCATCGAGAAAGCCCTGCACAGCTTTAGCCACCGCGGCCAGTAAGGCTGCGTTACAATCTTCCCTTTTTGTGCCCTGGAGACCTCACATGTCTGACTTCTCTGGCTTGCCGCTGGTGATCGAGCCGAGCGACTTGCTCCCTCGCCTCGACGCCCGCGAGCTGATCCTGGTGGACCTGACCAGCAGCGCCCGCTACACCGAAGGGCATATTCCCGGTGCACGTTTTGTCGACCCTAAACGTACCCAACTCGGTCAGGCACCTGCGCCGGGACTGATGCCACCGCAGGCAGCACTTGAAGCGCTGTTTGGCGAATTGGGACACAACCCCGACGCCGTTTACGTGGTGTATGACGACGAAGGCGGCGGTTGGGCCGGGCGCTTTATCTGGTTGCTGGACGTCATCGGCCACAGCAAGTACCACTACATAGACGGCGGTTTGCCCGCTTGGCTGGCAGAAGGTTTGCCGATGTCGATCCAGATCCCGCCAACCGCAGGCGGTCCAGTTGCGCTGACATTGCATGACGAACCTACCGCTACTCGCGAGTACCTGCAAAGCCGTCTCGGCGCTGCTGACCTGGCGATCTGGGATGCGCGCGGGCCGCTGGAATATTCCGGTGAGAAAGTGCTCGCGGCCAAGGGAGGTCATATCCCCGGTGCGGTCAATTTCGAATGGACGGCAGGCATGGATAAGACGCGCCAATTGCGTATCCGCAGCGACATGCCGGCAATCCTTAAACAATTGGGCATCACGCCTGACAAAGAAATCATTACCCACTGCCAGACCCATCACCGGTCGGGCTTCACTTATCTGGTGGCCAAGTCCCTCGGTTATCCGCGGGTCAAAGGCTACGCCGGCTCCTGGGGCGAATGGGGCAATCACCCCGACACCCCCGTCGAGATTTAAGGTTTTTAAGGACACCTAATGAAAGAGCGTTTGTTTATCCTCAGCCAATACCTGCTGCCCCACCACTTGCTCTCGCGACTGGCCGGCTGCATCGCCGAATGCCGCGTTCGCTGGTTCAAGAATGCCTTCACCGCATGGTTCGCCAAGCGCTATCAGGTGGACATGTCGCAGGCGCTGGTCGAAGACCTGACCGCCTATGAGCATTTCAACGACTTCTTCACCCGCGCCTTGAAAGACGGCGCCCGCCCGCTCGACGAAACACCGGGCGCGATTCTCAGCCCGGCCGACGGTGCGATCAGCCAGCTCGGCCCGATCGAACACGGTCGCGTGTTCCAGGCCAAGGGCCACAGTTTCAGCGTACTGGAACTGCTGGGTGGCGATGCGGCCAATGCTGCGCCGTTCATGGGCGGTGATTTCGCGACTATTTACCTGTCGCCGAAAGACTACCACCGTGTGCACATGCCGCTGGCCGGCACCTTGCGCGAGATGGTCTACATCCCGGGTCGTCTGTTCTCGGTGAACCAGTCCACCGCTGAAAACGTACCGGAACTGTTCGCCCGCAACGAGCGTGTAGCGTGCATTTTCGACACTGAGCGCGGGCCGATGGCCGTGGTGTTGGTGGGTGCGATGATCGTCGCGTCGATTGAAACCGTGTGGGCTGGCCTGGTTACGCCGCCGAAACGCGAGCTGAAAACCTTCCGCTACGACGAAGCCGCGCGTGCGCCGATCCACTTGGAAAAAGGTGCGGAGCTGGGTCGCTTCAAGCTGGGTTCGACCGCTGTCGTGCTGTTCGGGCCGGATCAAGTGAAGTGGGCTGAAGACATGACTGCCGGCGTCGCCGTGCAGATGGGTCAGGGCATGGGCTCACCAAAAGCCTGATCCATACGCTGATCTAAATAATGTAGGAGCTGCCGCAGGCTGCGATCTTTTGATCTTAAGACATCAAGATCAAAAGATCGCAGTCTGCGGCAGCTCCTACATGCAGAAGCGCAGACTGCGGGTATATCAGAGCTGGCCGTCGCGATCGCGGAAGCCCAGCAGATACAGCACACCATCCAGCCCCAGGGTGGAAATCGCCTGCTTCGCCGACTGTTTAACCAGCGGCTTGGCACGGAACGCCACGCCCAACCCGGCAATTGCCAGCATCGGCAAGTCATTCGCGCCGTCGCCGACCGCAATGGTCTGCTCCAGACGCAAACCTTCCTTGTGCGCCAACTCTTTCAGCAGATCCGCTTTGCGCTGCGCGTCGACAATCGGCTCGATGGCCACGCCAGTCACCTTGCCGTCGACCACTTCCAGTTCGTTGGCGAACACGTAATCGATACCGAGCCTGGCCTGCAATTGCTTGGCGAAGTAGGTGAAGCCACCCGACAGAATGGCGGTCTTGTAACCCAAGCGCTTGAGTTCGGCGAACAGGGTTTCAGCGCCTTCGGTCAAGCGCAGCGAAGCGCCGATGGAATCCAGTACGCCGACATCCAGACCTTTAAGCAACGCCAGGCGCTCTTTGAAGCTGGCGCGGAAATCCAGTTCACCGGCCATCGCCCGCTCGGTGATTTCCGAAACCTTGTCACCCACGCCGGCGGCCTTGGCCAGTTCGTCGATCACCTCGGCTTCGATCAGGGTCGAGTCCATGTCGAACACCGCCAGACGACGGTTACGACGGAACAGCGAATCTTCCTGGAAGGCGATATCGACGTTCAGCTCCTGAGCAACGCTGAGGAATTCGGCACGCAGCGCCTGCGGATCAGCCGCTTCGCCACGCACGGAAAACTCGATGCATCCCTTGCCTTTATCAGCCGGGGTATCCAGCGGCATGCGCCCGGACAGACGATCGATGTGGTCAATGTTCAGGCCATACTTGGCGGTGATCGAACTCACGGCCTGCAATTGCCCGGCGGTCACCTTGCGGGTCAGCAACGTCACGATGTGGCGCTTTTTGCCCTGGTTGCCCACCCACTGCTGGTAATCCTGTTCGGACACCGGCGTGAAACGTACCTGTTGATCCAGTTCATAGCCTTTGAACAGGATATCCTTGAGCACGGACTTGCCTTGCTCGGTGTCGGGAATTTCAACCAGGATGCCGAACGACAGCGTGTCGTGGATCACCGCCTGACCGATGTCGAGAATGTTCACACCACCCTGGGCCAGAACGCCGGTAATGGCCGCAGTCAGACCCGGACGGTCGACTCCCGTGATGTTTATCAGGACGAATTC
>Ga0247818_10000450_pt1 | contig 25764 bp, 56 predicted proteins | sample 13C_Glucose_Day1_FD_192424 | JGI IMG/M metagenome (GOLD analysis project Ga0247818, IMG submission 192424) | Soil microbial communities from agricultural site in Penn Yan, New York, United States - 13C_Glucose_Day1 | ecosystem: Environmental > Terrestrial > Soil > Agricultural land | place... | reverse complement strand
ACGCAACGGATATCGACTGCAAATTCTTGCCGGAACTTTCGTTTGAAATCACGTTCACCCTTCCGTCAGACACCAAGCAAGGCATGCATCGGCGGATGCGTGAAGCTGAATCCATCCACAAAAAACGTTTCGTAAAATTCGCGGCATTTAAATAAGGATTTTCATGTCAACTCTTCACGAAGTACGTGATCGTTTGAATGCTGTGCGGAACCACAAAGGAACCGTGCGCGTTTCCATCGACAACCACACAGCAGACGCGGCAATCCTCGGCACCGATGTTGTCGATGATTATCTGCATGCGTCGTTTCAAATTCAAGCAGAAGCAAAAGAACTGGTGCGCATGCAAAACAGCGTGATTGACCAATTGATGCATTTCAAGGCAGCTGAATTTTCCATTCGGACGCCCGGCACTTTCACGTGGCAATTTGCAGAGTCCATCGAAATCCTAACCAACGAACGCGGTCTGTATTTGTGGACTGTACACATGAGGCTTTATGAGTAGTTTTACTTCCCCGCTGGTGGCGGAATTTGAAGACGACGGAATTCATTATGTTATCTGGCAGGTTTTCGCCTACCTGATCGGCATGCTTGGATCTGGAATCACTGTGAGTGTGCCAGTCGGTTATCGTACTGATCTGGCGTCGGTGCCGTGGTGGATTCGCTGGCTGTTGCCGCCGAATGGCAAGTACGGAAAGGCAGCGGTTATTCATGATTATATTTGCAGCTACAGAACTGTAAATATGAACGGTATCAACGTTTACGTCACGCGCAAAACTGGCGACCTGATCTTCCTTGAAGCCATGGGCGTGCTTGGGGTTCCTGCGTGGCAAAAGTGGTCGATGTTCTGCGCCGTCCGCGCCTATGCAATTGCCAAGGGTATCGACAAAGCTGATGCACAAAAAGCTGCGAACGATCCGAAGTATTTCACCGACGTTTTAGCCGCGTGAGAAAACCATGAGTGACGACAAGAAAGAATTGTTGGAACACGTAAAACGTTTGATGAAAGCCGCTGACGGAAAACAAAACAGCCACGACCGTGAACTGATTCGTGAACTGGCGGATAAACCCGATGATCAGTGGCAGGCACTGGGCAAGGCAATAGCTGACCAGATGATGGAAATGGCATACTCGCCGCGCCTGTCTGGTTTGCGTTGGGTATTGTTCGGCGCTGCCCTCGATCAAAACGACACTGAAAAACTTGCGGAATTCGACGCCTACTATCAAGAAGGCTGCGATCATTTCCAAAAGCGCTTCGGTCAGGAACGATTGTGGGAAAACGTGAACAAAAGCTATGACACTCCGGAAGCGCGCCAGCAACTGCGCGACCAAGGAATCGAACCCACGCTGACCACTCTGGTTCTGCAAGCGTTCCCCAAACTCGGATCAAAAACTGGTGGCAAAAATGAGTAAGATTTCCCGCGCCGAAAGTGAGCGTCTGTACAACGCAGTCGGCGCCGTGATGCAACTGCCGGTGCCCGTGCAAATCAATAACGAGCGCCCGATCTGTCACATCTTTTGTGGCACGCACGATTACAAAAACAAGCGCTTCGAAATCGTGATGGGCCTCAACGATCCGGAACCGTCTGCAACCATCCGTCACCTCATGCAAGAAGGTTCGCTGACCTGCGTGTGGGAAGGCGTTACTTTCCAGCAAGGCCCTGAGTTTTATCCGGATGAAAACGAAACCGGTTTGGAATCGTTCGAAGTTCCGGAATATGACACCTACCTGAGTTTCTTTGTCGAGACAGAATAATGGCCGCATATCTCTGCGCTGATTTGCACATTGCCCACGAAAGTATTCACATCTATCGCGGTTATGAAAGCGTTGCACAACACGACGAATTCGTTTGCGATAATTGGGCCGATACCGTGCGTTCGAACAAGCGCGATACCACCTACATTTTGGGCGACGTTGCATTCAGCGAAGCGGGTTGGCTGAAGGTAGATTCGTTGCCCGGTCGTAAGGTCGTGATTCTCGGCAACCACTGCACCGAGAAAGTGAGCGCTGGATTTATTGCAGGTTTGAAAACTGTAAATAGTGTTCATAGCATGTACGGTTATAAACACGGCATCATCATGACGCACGCCCCGCTGCACCCTGAGCATTTGCGCGGCAAGCGTAACTTACACGGACACCTGCATGGGCATCTTGTGCGTGATCGTCGGTACTTCAATTGCTCGCTCGAACAAATCAACATGCGTCCGATTCACATGGACGAAGTTTATGAAGAATTCGAGCGTCGTCGGTCGATTGCTTACGTGAAGGCGAAACTCGGATGGCGTGCAGCTTATCGGGCAATTACTCAATGACCAAAGGGCACGAAAAGAATTTCCACCTTGCACTGTTGTGCATGCGCGAAGACAGTGAAAAAGACGGCACGATTTCCAACGTGAAGCTTTGCACCGAGCGCGGTTTCCAGCAGTGCGAATATATCCATCACAGCACCCGTTCTGATCGCGAAGAAAACCTGATGTTGGTCGTGGAGTTTTTCACGCACCAGCGCAAAGTTGATTTCGATCAGGAATTTTTCGTGGTGCTGGATGATCAACCTTGTCGCGTTCCTGTTCGTGCGGTGCGCTACGACCGTGAGGCAAATGGTGTGGGTTACACATACATCGTGAAGCTGCAAGGGAACACGAAAAAATGGCAGGAATCGAAATGAGCGAAGAAAAACCCGTTGTAGTCGGCGTCGATTACGGCACGGAAAACTGCCACGAAGTAGCGGTAGAAATCTATCGTGAAAAGGTACAGGGAATCGAAGCTGCTGATGCACAGTCTCACATTCCCGGCCAAGAAATCCACCGCCCGTCTCGCAATCGTGGGCAAACGCCGGTGTTTATCCCGCTCGACGATACGTTTCTGAGCGGCGAAAGCACGCACCAGACTTCGGAATCCTCTGATATCGGCGCGGGCCTTAGCTGGATGGACACTCGCGGTCGCATTGGTAGCGCCATGGAATTTATTCCGGGTGATGAACCGAATGTGAATTCTGCCTACGGTGCAGGTTATTTGCAGTCGATGACTCACGACGAAAAAGCACGTGCGTTTTTCTCGCAGCAACACACGCCGGGACAACTGGAAGGCCTGAAGCAATTGGCTGATTCGCTGGTGATCGCGGCTCGCCCGGAACCAATCGAAATCAAAGCGAACATTTCGATCCCTTCGCCGGAACTGGAACTCGACGCAAACGGCCTCCCGACCACACTGGAAAGCGCAATGGCCCTCGACGCCGTTGATGCTCTGTGTGCAGCCGAGGACGAACGTTGGAAAAAAGAAATCGAAACGCGTGCCAATCTCAACCCACTGGAAAAACAGTTCAGTGACGGTTGGGGTAAAATCCGCACAGCCGAAGACGAACAGTTCCGAAAAGAAATCGAAGAAATGGAAATGGATTTCTCCAAAGAAGCCATGGAAATGGATTTCTCCAAAGAAGCCATTGTCGAAATGCTCAACGAAGAATTGGTCGCTGAAGGACGTGAACCGTTCTACAGTGTTCAAATGCTTTCTGCACAAGCAGCAGCCGCTGTGCGCAAAAAGCAAAAAGCTGGAAAGAAAAAGAAACGCAAATAACTGGAGTTTTACCATGTCCCAAGTTCCATATGTTGGCGCACTGACTGCACCGAAAAACAGCCCTATCGCCATGACCGTGAGCGCTGTTTTCTACCGCGAAATCGAAGGCGAACAGGTTGCCGATCAGGTCGAGTGCATGTATTTCGTCGGCCAGAAATTGTGCCATCACGCCGGGAACGTAGACACGTTCGTTGGCTTCGGTGAAGAACTCGCGTTTTCCAGCGGCGCTTTCCAATACGCTTTCGGCATGCCTGACGATGGCGAAGAGGAAGAAGAGGAAGAAGAGGAAGAGGAAGAGGAAGAGGAAGAGGAAGAAGAGCCGGACGCACCTGCGGCCCCTGTCAACGCGTAAATGAAATTGGGCCAAGGAAGGCCCTTTTCTTTTAGGGAGAAATTTTATGAGTTTGTTTCAGTGCGAACATTGCGGCTGCTGTGAAAATACGGCATGTGCTGCACAAGGTTTTAAACTGAGTTTCATGCGTAAACTTTTCGACTGGTCGTATGCACCAGAACGCGAAGGGAAAATGCTGTGCAGCGCGTGCGGCCCGACGCACTACCGTGACGGAAAGAAAACCGAATACGGTGTGTGGCACGACGAATTCAAACGTCGCTTTCTGCCAATGGGCGAATTCAAAACCAACGACCGTGGAAATCTCGAACATATCGAACACGGAAACGAGGACTTCGTAATCTACGAAATCGAGAAGCCATCCCATGTCAAATGAAACAGTAGAAGTTGGCGGCATGCTGGTTCGCCCGGAAGGCGTGGTGTTCAACGATGAACGCGGATCGCTTGTGACCGGCCACCACATCGTCGGGGAAGACGGCACCACGCGCAAAGAACGCAACATGGAAAAACAGCACGAATTGCAACTGTTAACTTTGGTCGAAATCAAAAGCGGTTCGATGGCAGGCTTGCGTTTGTTCGTGCAGAACTTCACTCGCGACTGTGACGGCACGCCGCTGTACAACCTGTGTTTCCGCTGGAAGCTGGTGGGTATCGAACACAGTGTGAAAAACCCGAACTTCCTGATGAATTCCACCGGCATTTCCACCGGTCACAATCCGGATAATCTGGAAGTCGTAAAATCGAATTGGGAAATCATGGCCTATCTTATGGCTGACGGGTATTTCAATTCCGAAGGCCGACCGATTGGCGACTGGTTCCATCCTGAGCAAGCGTCTTTGCAAATATTCCCATGAATGAATACATCGTTTTGTTTGCAGACGATCAGCATGCAGAACGGGCCGGGCTTCAAGCAGCCTATCTGACCACGATCATGCAAGTGCGTGCCGTGCGTTTGGTTCTTCCTTTCCTGCCGTGGGGCGTGATCCGCGAATCTGTTTCCTACGCACACCTTTCCGGAAATCATTATTTGCACCAAGTCGTTTCTGACGATTATTCCGGTGACTTTCTACGCGGCGTTGTGAAGCATGCAACCCACATGAATCTAACGCCCATTCAAATCAACCAGTGGTGACACGATGGAAAAAGGAACGTGAAAAAGTGGACAGGCGTCGGCAGTCAGAAAACACCTGAAAGCGTCTGCATGGTTGAGACGTTGTTTGCACAGACGAAGCCGAATTCTATTATGCGCTCCGGGGCCGCGAAAGGCTCCGACAAAGCTTTTGAGGACGGTGCCAAGCACACGGAAATTTATCTGCCTGATCGCGGGTTTCGTGGGCATCAAACTGGCATCTGGCAGTACACCGAAGAACAAGCGATGTGGGGCGAATATCTGGCGCAGAAAGTTTATCCAATTGTGATCCAGAATAAGCAACACATGAAAATGTTTCGCCGCAATGCTTTTCAAGTGGTCGGCCTGTCTACCTGCGTAGAAGATTCCGATCCATCCGAATTTTTAGTGTGCTGGACGCCAGACGGTTGCGTCAGCCCATCCGGTTATCTGCGTGGGCGTACAGGCGGCACCGGGGTTGCGATTATGATTGCGTGGGAATTTGATATCCCGATTTACAATCTGCGCAATAAACCCGACATGAAAAAAGTGCTGGCCCGTATCGACCGCTACGGCACCGATATCAATCCAATTAAACAACGACTCATGCGCGAAGGACTTTACGGATGACCGACCACAAAATTACCCGCTGCACCGATCAGGATCAAATTCGCTACTTGAACGCACGCGCTGCGTTGTTGAAGGCATGCGGGCAACTGGATCGTCTGCGTCACCGTCTGGAATGTTCGCGTAATCCTGACAAAGCAATTCGTTTCACGCCGTCCGAAACTCCGAAGACCGAAACGTTGAGTGACGTTCTGGCGGAAATGGAAAAGCTGTTGGAACCGACTGCAAAAATCCGCGCTGAATTGGATGCGTTGCCAACGGGCGGCACGTACTCCGATATCATCCGCACCGCAAATCTGCTTGGGATCAAGATTCCATGATTGCCCTGATCAAATCGTGGTTCGTTGCACCGATTACCGCCTACGGCATCGAAGAATGTCCGGTGTGTAATCACGGCCTGAAAGGCATGGGTTTTTTCCAGAAACGCCGCTGGGAAGTGATCCAGAAAAACGTAGACGTTTCCATTTTCAAATGCGGGCGCTGCAAAGGGAAATCCGAATGGTGCGGTACGGTCGGCAGTGGTAAGCCGTTCGTGTACCTGCGCATCGTCTGGCCCATCAACCGCATGGTCTACCGCGACGTTTTGGAAATGGCAGAAGACGCACAGGCGCGCTACAACATTGCACTGATCAAGCGTGGTCAGTACCTGCCTAAACCGTGCATTGCAACTCTTTCGCTACTCAACAAAAAAGATTTGCTCAAGTATGTAAAACGCACTGAGCAAAAACTGAAAAATATAAAGTGAGGCGGTATGGAATTCGACGTAAGTACACCCGATCAAATTGTCCGCATTGTGGACAAGATCAATGACCACCTCGTTTACGAAGGTTTGCCGGAACGTCTGGAGCATTTGGTTCCGTTGCTGTCGTTCAGCTACGCAGCCGGGGAATTCGGTGTGCAGTTCTGCGGCTTCAACCTGTGGGATACGTGCAACGACAATATGTATCTCGGTGACGACGGGCTGGAAAATTTCCTGCTGTCGCGCATTGCGGAAATTCGCAAAGTCTTCAACCACACCACTAGCGGCATTCAGCCATCGGCCATCGACACCTTGTTGGACGAAACCAGCGACAAACTGTAAATAAGCAGTGCAGCACCAACTGGGCGGCGCACATAGTGCTGCCCTTTACTTACGCGTGGAAAGCGCGAAGGATATTATCGAATGAAATTTCATCATAGCGTTATCGACACACCGCAAATGTTTGACAAGATTTCCCGTTCCATCATGTTCGGTTACGGACTGGGTGTACCCGATCAGGATACGAAGGCCGTCATGCGCCTGTCTGACCACACAATCAACGTGATCGTGATCGGCGCCACTGAAGACGCAGCAGAACAACGCGTGCGCAATTGCTTCAAAGGTCAGCAGCCGGATAACATCGCATGCTTTGGTGCGGATTCTGACCTGAACGCAACTCAAAAGATTTTGACGCAGTATAGTTTTTCCGGGCACGTCATTTTCTGCCCGGAAGTTTCGTATTTGCGTGAAATGTCTTTCGAACTTTTCTCGCAACTGATTCACATGCTCGGCAAGCACGTAGACCGCCACGGCAGCGGCTGCGAAATGCACGTGCTGATGCCAAGCCGCGAGATTCTGGAAAATCTGTTGGGTGCCCTTTTCGAAATCTGGAAATCGGCGCGACCACAACACTGGTTTTTTTACGACGAACGTAATCGGTTTTCCCGTTCGTATCGCACGTCTGCGCTGAACCTCGAAAAGCGCAAACGCAACCTCGGATTTGAAGGTGAACTCGAACAGGTTTTGGGCGAAGGGGAAGTGGCTCTGGCCGCACCATGGATTCTTGATCCTGCAAAAACTTTCGCATCGTATTCCAACCCGCGTGAAGAGTTCGACCGTACCATGCTGCACGCAATTCGCCTCGGTGAAGACTTTCGTCAATTCGCGCCGCATGTGATCCGCGATATGCTGAACGATTTGCAATCTTTTCAAAGCAGCGAACAGGTCGGATCGGATCGTGATATTTGCATCCATGACGTTGTAGCGTGGAAACTGTTCATTGATTCCATTCGCCCGCATCTGCCGTACTACAACGACGGCCCTGACGATGCGACCTGCGGCGACGGAAAGAAAATGCCGAAGAAACGCGTTATTCAGATGGAAGAAATCTCTAAGTAATTCGAGCGGGCCAAGGACGGCCCTTTGGGGAACTCTATGCGAGTCGAAGCTTTTATTTTATTTGCGAATTTCGGTGGTGGTGACTATCGGGATTTCTGTCGTGTCTTGCAAGAAGTTACGTTCGATCAAATCCACGGGCGCAAGTCAGAGCGCGATGATCCGTTTATTGATCGGGTGTTGTACGCTGCGTTCGGTATGCACGAACCGTTGAAACGCGTTGCACTTCTGCGCCAGACCAGCAGCCGCCGTGAATATTTTGAACACTGGCACCGCCTGCGCGATTTCACCTACAAAGAATTGTTGGCTTCCGAAGGCCAGCAAATTGCATCGCGAAAATTGGTTGGCCTTTTTGGAGAAGTGAACAATGTCGTTGCTGGATCGAAACGGGAACTCGTACCCCGGTATTCCGGGCCTCGATTCTTTGCTCGGATGCCAAGGCTTCCAAATCATTGAAGACCCGAACATGGTGAAAATTAAATATCACCTCGAAGAGCGGAAATGGTCGCACCGCAAACGCTGGAAACCTGAACAACGCTTCAAACGAATTCCGTTCAAAGTACCGTCGGATCAAATGATGATGTTCGGGGATAAAATCGTGGCACATCCTGCGGTTGTGAAACGCATGCGGGAAGCTATCGACCAGCAGCAACATCCGAATAGTTTTTCAATGGGGATGAAAGTAGATGCGAGCAAATTTGAAGGGACGTTTGACTACGACCTGCCATCGGGCTTCACAGCGCGTTAAATTCAAATTCACCGCCGATTGCTGGTTTGCCGTAGCCTTTGACGAAGAAAGTCAGCGTTGGGAACCCTACGGAATTATTCACCGGCAAATCGGTACGGACGGGCGCGGCCATTTGGTGTGGCCTGATCAGTCGATTCACAAACTCAATCCGAATTACTTCGCCTTTTACGCGGTTCCAACCGACAGTATCGAAGTTGCGGAACAGTCACGCGCCGCATTGCTTGCAGGCATGTGTAAGTACAACGCCAGTTATGAAAAGTGGACGCCATTTGCTGGTTTGCAGCGTGGCCGTCTGGTGCCTTTTGTGCAGGCGCCCACTGACCACGTAAACAAAATGGAAATCAACGAATGATCATCGGCAAATACGTGCTGAGCGTAACCGACCGCCAAGTGTTGGAAATTCCGGCACCGGCACAAATTCTTTCTGTGATCGAACAGCGTGGCGAAGTTGTGCTGTATGCGCTGATCGACTACGGCACTGAATCGACTGTCACGAAAGTTATCGACATTTACGGCACCGGTCACAAAGTTCCGAAAGATCGCAGCACCTACGAAGGTGAACCACAAACCGAACCGGGCGCATTCATCGGCACCGTCAGTACCGAAAACGGTGGTCTGATTTGGCACGTGTTTGACGCCACCGACGCCAAATGAAAAAAGTCAAAATAAACGAACCTTACAACTGCACGTGGTGCAAAGAAGCCGGGCAAAAAGTCGCAGCCTGCTTTCGCAAAAGCGGACTCGGTGGACTGAGCAAAGCAGCGTGTGAAAACCATGTCGAAGATTTGCGCGCATACGAAAAGAAAATGCGTGATGATTCGCACATGACCGAAGCCGATTACCAAACGTGGGGCCGACTGTGATCCGTAAACTGAATTGCAAGGTGTATCTGCTTTCGCAATCGTGCGTGGGCATTTTCAAAGAGCCGGGTGTACCATCCAACTACGGCAATTATTTCAGCGTCATTTTGCAGGATGACTTCGACGAACTGGATGGTCAGCCGATGGGCGTCAAAATCCGGAAAATCGACGAAGGCCGTCTGGCTTACAACGTAGTGAACATGTGGGCGGAAAATTACAAGGAAGCCGCAAAAGACCTCGGCCCACTGGACGTGATCGCGATCCAGTGCCCAACGTCCGGCGCACGCGTCATTCTGATTGTCGATGAACGCATTCCGGCGTCGTACAAAATGACAAATCTTTTCCGTTCCTACAACACGCCGTGGAGTCCTGAATTTGTGGCGCTTGTGGAATCCGCATCTGATCTGAAATTTTTCCGAAAAGAAGACGGGAGTATTTGATGTACAGTCGCGTACTTTATAAAGACGGGTGCTACATCCCGCAAATGCGTCCGATGTTGTGGCCTACATGGTTCAACATTTCTGACACGATTTTTGAAGAAGAATCCGAAAAACTGGATTGCTATAGCAGCGAGCTTGATCCGGAAGACGTGGCTGTAGATTGTGCAAAACGTTATGTCGGAAACGTTCGTGATTATCAGGGCGTTGTTCGTTATACGCCATGGACTCACAAACTGTTCCGCAAATTCTCTGGCCCTATGGGCATGCCCGGCTGTATGGGTGCGCGTGGTGACAAAGGCGATGATGGCCGCCCCGGCAAAGCGCGTGGTGTTCACGATTTGCAGTGTCCACATTGCAATCAATTCCTTAGCGACGAACCCGCACAGAGCCTGATGCTGGAAGTAATCGGTGATGGAAAATTCAAGTTCGATTGCGCGAAGTGTGAAACCTCCTCCGAGTGGTTCAACTTGGGCGGAACGCTCATGCCGGTGATCGCAATCAAACAGTAAATTGATCGTCGTAATTTAGTCATAGAAACCAACCGAAAGGAAAAGTCACTATGACTAATGCACGACGTGAGATTACCGGCGATATCGCTGGTAAATATGAATCCGGTGGCCGTGGCGTAAAAACCGTGAGTACCGGTGCCGGTGATGCTGGCGGTGTGAGCTACGGCAAGCACCAACTGGCTTCGAAAAATGGTTCCATGGCGAAATATCTCGCTTCGCAATTCGGTGCGCCGTACCGTGCAGCGTTCGGCAAACTGGAACCGGGCACCAAAGCGTTTACCGAGGTCTACAACAAAATCGCAGCGGAAAAACCGCTCGAATTTGCGACCAATCAATTTCTGTACATCGCATCGACGCACTACGAACCGCAGGCCGCGAAACTGAAGGCCAGCTACATCGACATTTACGACCGCCATGTTGCGGTGCGCGAATGTGTGCTGAGCGTTTCGATTCAGTACGGGCCAAACACCAGCCTGATCATCAAGGCACTCGGCCCGAACTTCAAAGGGACTGACAAAGAGTTCATCGAGAAAGTCCAAAACTATCGCGGCTCTTCGGTTGCGATCTATTTCAAATCCAGCAGCAAAAAAGTTCAGGACAGTGTTGCTCAACGTTCGAAAGACGAACTGAAAGATTTGCTGGCTTTGCTCAACACATAAGGAAATTCCATGCAGGGCACGACCTTCGAATTTAATACACGCCTCGGTTTGCGTGTGATCGAATTCAACCGCGAAGACATTGTTGCGTTTCACGCTTCCGACAAATACGTCGAGGTTGTTTTGCGCAATAACAAGGATCGTCCGATCTGGACTGAATCGCTGCGTCAGTTGATTGCAGACGAACGTTTCAAAGCGGATTTTATTCCTGTTCATCGCGGTACTTTGGTTCGTTTGAATTCGATCATTGAAGTAGGTCGCGCCCCGGCATCCTCCGATTATTTCGTGTCGTTGAAGGGCGGATTTAACTTCCCTGTTTCGCGCCGCTATTACAGCCCGGTCAAGCGCATGTGGCTGGACAGCCTCGCCTTGACGCCAGCGCTCTAGAAGTGCATACTGCGCAGCGTGGCACCCCTGTGCCCGACGTAACTACACTCACGAAATAAGGGAAGTTTTCCATGAGCGATTCACTGGCCTCTATGGGTTTGAAACTGGGCGCAATGATGATCAGTGGTTTCTCTGCCGCCGTGCTTCGTAGAATGCCGGACGGAAACGTTAACGAAGTGATTATCGCAACAGACGATGATCTGGACGTTTGCCGTCAAACCCGTGACGAATATGTTTTGCAGGACGACGATATTACCGTCTACGTGAAACAATAATTGGAGTGACGCTATGAGCGAACAATCATTGAGCGAACACAAACGCGACAACATTCTGCTTTGTTACGAGCAGATTCCGGAAGAAATTGCGTTCTTCTACATTCCATCGCTTTCCGACGTGCCGTTGCCGCTGCTGCATGCAATCGTTCGGCTCGAAGACGTGTACGTCAACCACCTGACGAAAAGCCCGGACAGCGAACGCGCAGACAAAGACGTTGCCTATCTACAGGCGGCGGTTTGCGACGACGTTAAATATCTGGACGAAACCGACCAGTACCAGCAGAACCGTTTTTTCAACCTGCTGAATAAATACCGCATCAATCAGAAATCTTTCAGCTTCGATCCGGGCGGGTTTGTCCACCTGATCCGCACAGGCATTTTGCTGTGATCGAAAAACTGTAAATAATACAGAGCAACAACACTAGGCGCTGGCTACTGCTGACCGGCATGGCGCCCGGTGCATTCATATAGGTTGGCAAAGGAAACAAAACGATGGCTAAGTACGATCCTGCTGACATTACGAAAGTTGAAACCCAAGTTCTCTCGATGGTGGATGCTGCAAAGGTCGCCAGCAAGACAACGGTTTTCTTCGACATTCGTGCAATGTTCAGCGCGATGAAATTTTCCAAGCTGACTCGTACTCAGTTCGCGGAACAAATCTGCGATCAACTGACGGGTTCCGGTTTCCACAAGAAGTACGGCGACTGGGTTGCGTGTGAATACGAATGTGAGATTTGGGTACTGACTCGTTTGGCCGGGCCGGGTGAACCGCAGTCGGTTAGCGACACTGCCCGCAATCTGTTTTACAACACGACCGTTCGCAACAAAGCAAAGAAACAAATGGTCAGCGTGGAAATTCCTGCTGATGCCGATCCGGTGAAGGCTGCTGCGCTTATGCAGGAACTGTTCGCCAATCACCAGCAGTAAAACCCCGTAACGGAAAAGCCTCGCCCTGTGCGGGGCTTTTTTATGCCCGAATAAAATGGACTTCACGCATGAAACTATCAGGCCGCAAAATTCAAGTCTGGCGCAAACGCCTCGCCATTGGTCAAGCTGACCTTGCCGCATACGTGTGCATTACAAAGGAGCAATTGCAGTTGCTCGAAAATCAGCAGTACGTGCCGCACAAAAACGAATTGCTCGAATTTCTAAGCAAGGCGCTGGCGTATTTCGACCACACGCCAATGAATGACATTGTGGTTGACGCCGCAAAACGAAACACAAGCACGCACGGATTTATTGCCGGATTGCAAACGCTGACCGATGCCGACACGACGACGGATTTCTATCAGGCGAAAAAAGAACAGGCATTGGCCCATATGCGAATCGCTGACGGTTTGCGTTTCGTCAAAGGCCCGTTGCCCGGTGAAAAACTTTGCACCGTGTATTTCGACCGGGGCCGCAATCTGGAACTGTGGGGCCGTCCGCTTTCGATCATGCGCCACGTCGCCACGTTCTACCCGGATCGGCAGGCGATGCAGCTTGTGCTAAACGAAGCAGCCTAGATGCCCGCCCCGCGCCCGTAGCGCCACGTTCTCTATATAGAAGCCACTTAGCCCGCCCTGTGCGGGCTTTGTCGTTTCTGGCCCCCGGTTTGGTTTCCGGGCCGTTTCCGAAACCGTTTGACGTTCTATAGGTGCTTTGATACCTTTGGGGCCTCAACGGACTTTCTGTGTCCGCTAATCTTACACTCACGCAATTAGGGAAGTTTGAAATGGCCGCTAAACGTAACGTATGGAAACCGACCGCCGACGAATGCAAACGGATTCGCGACTTCACCAAACGCGAAGTTCGGGGCCTGACTCGAATGGAAGGCGGCACGCGTATCAATTTGCAAGACGGCACAATTGAACAGTCGTTGAACATTGCGCTGGTTGCAAAAACGGAAGACTGGCAAGACACCGACCTGAACGATTTTATTTCGTGGGCTGGTTTCCGTGCTGGCGTTCCATTGACCGAAGACGGTCGCGCCGTGATCGACTTCTATTGCTACAGTCGTGACGGTCTGGAAACGAATATCGCGGTCTACTATAAAGACGGCGCGATTTTGAAGATGGGCCGCACCGGTTCCAACCGCATGATTAATTTCTGAGGTCAGCAGCATGGCACACAAAAACGCAATCCCGTATTTCGTCACCCACGAAGGCCGCAAGATTCAGAAAGGCACGCGTGTACGAATTAAAAGCCGTCACGGTTCGACAGGCACCGGCACCGTGACCGAAGTTCTGCGTTGGGTAAACGCACCTGACACGCTGTGCGTCGATATGGATGCTGACACGGTTTATGCGCCGATGGAAAAGCACCAGCCACGATGGAATCACGACAGCGAACGAATTCGCAGCACGGGCGTTTTCGGCGGTGAGATTGTAGAAGTCCTGACAATGCATTAACCAACTACCCCGCCCTGTGCGGGGTTTGTCGGTAGTAGCACATTTCGTGCTTAGGAGAAATTCGAATGACAGACTTCAATAGCAAAATACCTGTGAAGCAACGCGCCGCATTTGAAAAGTGGTTGGCTGAAATGTTCGGCCATCCTGTGACTCACGACGAACGTGCCGCTTACGAACAGTGGCTGACCGAAACCGAATCGCTGCTGGGCCGTGAGGTTTATCGTGGCGGTGAACTGGAAATGATTTTCCTGAAAGATTACATCGCCGGGAAAACTTCTGTGCAGGCCTCCGACGCATACAAAGCGGTTGAAGAGGAAAACAGGAAACCCCGTGCGTTGAAAATCATCAACCGCCACGGTGTTGAAACCGATGTAAATTGGTCGAACGACTGACACAAATAGCCCCCGCCCTGTGCGGGGTTTGTCGGTAGTAAAACAAATCGCCCTTTATCAAGGAATGCAAAAATGACCACGACCACCAAACGCGTTACCACCGCTGCCATTATGAAAGCCATCGGCTGCGACCACCTGAATTTGCACAAAGGCGAAGGCTACTATTATTTCTCCTACGACAACCAACCGAAAGGCCTGTACGAAACGCACAGCGTCGTGGTTTGCGCCTTGAACCATTTGGGTTTCGATCAGTGGGTTGCTGAAGGTCGTGAACTGGTTGCGAAAATGGAACCCAAGCCAGAACAGCCGGGTTTCGAAATGATCCGCAAATTGCAGGCCCGCCGCGAAGAGTTGAGCCGCAAGCCAAGCGGTGAATATATCCACAAGCACGAAATGCAGGAACTGTGGGATCTGGAAGAAACTATTCGTCGTGGCATGGAAGCGGAACGCCGCGCACAATTTTATCTCGACACGCATCCGGAAGGTGGGAATTTTGATCGCAGTAAATTCCCCCATGCGTTTTTCGCGGAAGACAAAGCAAACGGTTTTGAGGGCTGATTAAATGTGCGACCAACACGATGACGAATATTGCCCGGCGTGCAGCGATGTAACGGACGCCGATCCGTACTACGGTGAATGCTTGGCGTGCGGTCGATTAGATCCACGCGGCGCCCCGGCCAAAGCGTTGACCGAAGTTGAAGAGTTGCGGGAATTGCTGCGTGAAACAATTGCGCAGTGCTACACCCGTTCCAAACCAATGCAAGACCCACTCAGAATTCGTATCGAAGCGGTTCTGAATCGTGACCACGGACAAGGAAATTAAAAATGGCGAACAAATTGAAAATGGGTAAATTCGAATTGCGCGTTGATCCGGCCACCGTTGACCAGTCGCTGACGCATTTCATTTTCGCGTGCGATTCCGGTTACTGGGGCAAAGGCGCGAATCTCGACGAAGCAATTGCCGAGTCGGATAAACAACGTGGTGGCCCTACCCGTTCCAAGAATGTGCAAATCTGGATGTGTACGCCAGAATCGCGCATCAACGAAAACGGTTCGCTGGTTTGCAAGATGGGGCAGAAGCCCGCAGTGCGAATTAATTAAAACCTGAACACTTAGCCCGCCATGTGCGGGCTTTGTCAGTAGTAAACCAAATCGACCTTTATCAAGGAACAAAATCATGACCCCGAACAACATCGCCAAAGTGAACCGCCGCCTGAAACCCAACAACATGAAAATTCGTTGCTACGGCAGCGGGCACGCGTTGTTCGACATTTCTGGAAACGCGCCGGAATTCATGGATTTCCTTTCCGTGGCTGACATGTCGATTTCGACCGTTGAAGAACTGGCGGCGATTTGCCGATTGAAAGACACGCGGGAAGTTGCACAGGAAAAGCCGACCGCGAAACCTGCACCTGCCAAAAAGAAAGGCGTTGCAAAAGAGAAAGCCCCGCGTGACGTTCGCGGTGTGGAAATCGGCCTCGGTGATTTGGTGGCCTACGGTGATTGCAGCGGCTCGACGCTTTATTGCCATTACGTGGTTCGTATCACGCCTGCATTTGTTTGGATGGCAGGCGATAAAGACAGACGCTGCGTAACTGGTAACGCTCGCCGTGAACATAAACGCGTTGCGGTCGTGGAGAAAGCCAAGTGATTAAAATTCTGCGTTGGCTTCTTGGTCTGTGCGACCACAATTATAAAGTGGTGCATATCGAAAACGTGGCGTGGCGTTCGGATCAGTATGGCCGCATCATTGATGTTGATATGGCGCACGCTGGTGTAATCCATCACCGCAGTTTCACGATGCACTGTACGAAGTGCCCGACCGTGAAAGTGAAACGAATTAAACTTTAATCTGAGGATCTGACCATGCAAAATTCCATGCTTTCGCAACTGCCACAAATTCAAGCGCTGTTCGCACCTAACCCGCACATTGTGCCGGGGCCACTCGACACCGTGTTCGAATTGAAAACCCGGCAGGAAGCGGATCATCTGGCGATTGATATTTGCCAGTTCATTTTCACCCGCGCCACCATCGTGATTCCGCACGAAGGCAATGGCTGCATGCTCGTTACACCGGGCAAGGATGATATAGGCCCGTGCGATCTGCGCACGCTGCGCAATGCCCTGTGGCACGACAGCTACATAAAGTCGCAGCCGGAAAACATGGCGCTGCTTTTCACGCGGGCAAAGAAAACGAAAAACAAATATCCGCGTAAGGGCAAAGTTCGCCGCGCCTAAATAGCTGCACCACCTACCCCGCCCTGTGCGGGGTTTGTCGGTAGTGACCTTTATCAAGGAATTGAAACCATGTTTTATATTGCCGTGCTGTCGCCCACGGTTCCCGCGAAAGCGGACGTGTGGCCCCTCGTTGGGCAGAATCCAGAACTGGCGGAAAAAGTCAGCGGACATATGACTGACCCTGACCTTTTCAAAATCAATGTGGACGTGCGCAGTTCTGTGGCGTTCGAACATTTGAAATTGCGCCCGTATATGTACGCCGTGAAATTAATGCGCGGCACTGAGGAACTGGAATACGAACACCTGACAATTGTTGTGCTGCACAACCTCACGAAAGAACAGCACAACGAAGAACACACAAAGCAACGTCTGAAATTCCAGCAGCCGGATATTGAAGCGGCATTGCTCGCCATGCTCGACGACGTGGAATATTCAGAACTCGAACAGCACATCACCAGCACCGGCAACGGCATGCTGATTATGCGCGACGTGCCGCCCGGTGAACTGCGCAATTGTTTTGCGTTGGGCAACCGTGCCAATTTTAAAGTCATAGAAGGAACGAAACCATGACCCCTGCAAAGAAAGCGATTACCAAACTGTTGGCCCAAGCAATTATCGACGTGAACGACGCCGACCGCGATGTGCAGGCAGTAATCGACCAACTGAGTATCGACCTGCTGCATCAAATCACCGAGCCGGTGAAAAGTGAGCGCCGTTATCTTTCGCCAGAAGACGAATGGGATGCACCGATTCCGATGGCGGTCGAAAAATATATCGACTGCAACGGGCGTTCTCATTCGATCCCACGCGGCTACCGTCTGCGCATTGCCTACGTCACGAATTATTCGTGGTGTGAGACTTACAACACCAGCACGCAGGAACCGAATTACGTTTTTGCAAAAGGTGGCAGCGGCGCGCCTTACGTCGATTTGTTTTTCGAACGTGTGGCGCTGCGCAATTACGATGTGGTGGGTGCCATCGCATTCTTCGCCATGCTGAAGGAAGACTGCATGTTGAAGACTGCAAATCACTTCGGCGCCGAAACTGCCGTGCCGTGTGAGTACCTGCGCTTCACTATCACGCACTCAGAATTCATCGCCAGTCAGGAAAAAGCAGCGTGAATGAAATAGAACCGATTTGGTGGCTGCGCATTATCATGGGCGCGATTCTGCTGGGCATGCTTATTTTCGCGTGGTGCGAAGTTTCCAAGGCCCTGTCGGTCAAGCGCTACTATGACAGCCAACGGAAAGCATTCGACGCACAATTTGCAGCGGCCATTCTGACGGTCGCTGTTTTGAAAGCGCTGGATAAACCCAACGAACCAAAAAACCCCGAGGAATAAATAATGGGACAGAAATTAACACACTTCGTAATTCCAGCCGGGCGCACCGTTCACGAAATGGTTTGCAAGATCCCGCAACCGGACGGCGAAGAACCCGGCCAAACTTCGTGGGGCGATGCAGAATTAAATCACCTGTTCACAACTGTGGAAGGTGACGGCTCGCTGATCGTGGAATTGCTGGATCGTTTTTATATCGTGTCGCCTTTGACCGGTCGCCGTGGTTTCGGAAAAACGATCATGGATGCGAACGACGATCTTTTTGTCGGGCTGCTGGAAACCGATCCGCTTTTTCAAACGGTGTGTACTGCTGACAAATGGCTGTTCACTGTGACCGACGATTTCGAACCGTTGCCCACCGTCGATAACAGTTCCAAGATTCGCCAGCTTTGCAAAATCGGTGTGCGCAAAGTAAAACCGCTGGTTGATTTCCCGGCGCAGTAACCGAGAACCAAAAACGAAGCCGGGGCCAGTTTTCCCGGCTTTCTGCTTTCTATAGGAGACGCAAACCATGACCCTCGACTTTTGGGGAATGATCCTAGAGCTTGTGCAATACGCCTGTGGTGCGATTCTGGTTGTAGGCGTATGCGTGGAGCTTTGGCGCCAGTTCCACGGCCACAACCCTTATGAGCGCGCCCAACGCGAGCTAGAACAAAAGCTGAACCCAAAACCAAAACCGGAAACCGAAAACGAAACCAGTTGACACCGGAACCCGGTTTTGAGATTCTTTGGTGGCGGGCAAACTGTGCCTGCGATTTAGACACTCACGCAATTAAGGAAGTTTGACAATGAGCCGGATGCAATTCACCGAAATCGAAAGCTGGGCCGTTCCTAATCACGCAGGCGTTCTTTCGTTCTTCGAAACCATCGCTGTGCAGGATTTGGAAAACAAAGAAATCCGCCTCGACGCAAAAACTCAACGCGCCCTGATCGGTTTTCCCGTTTTCGGTAAGCAGGCGTTTCGTGTGAACAGCGACGGCGGAATCACCGTTCGCAAATCGGTTGCCTTTGGGCAGGATTACGAAGAGCGCACATATTCGCCGCGTGAACTGGATTATGCACGTCAGCATGGTCTGCGTTTGGAACCCCATACAACTGGCCCCGGTATTTTTGCCGGTTTGCCAAAGGAGGCTGAATAATGCCGTTTCCACAAAAAATAATCCTGACCAAACAGCAACGCGCCGTAATTCTGCACCGCCTAGAACATTTGTGGGGCCTGCACAATGACGACGTGGTTGAACTCTTCGAAGACGAAGACCGCGAACAGCAGTTAGACCCCCAGCGCCTTTATGACGCGATTGAAAAGCTGTACGTGAGCTTCAGCAGCAGCCCCGGCGCACTGCTGGCGGTTTATATCGAAACCGAAGAACAGGGCGAAGTTCTGGCCGAGTGCCTAGAAGGCTCGACGTATTTCGCGACGTGGGAAAAAGGCGACGGCGTTTACCGTCACGCTGCAAATTCTGCCGCTGAACTTCTGGCGACGGTTTTAGATCGTGACGTAGCGGCGCATATTGATCCTGTGCCACCACCGCACATGCGGAAGCCGCACCCGCTTTCTTGATTCAGATAAACCCTCATGCGCATCTAGAACGGTGCGCATGCTGGTTGTACTGAAAACCCCAAAATCGAAAGGAGATAAAAACTATGGCTCGCAAATTAGACGCGGCCAGCGAAATCGCGAAACCGGAAAATCTGAATCCTGCACTGACCCACTTTATCGTCGTGGACTTCGGGGATTGGGGTTTCGGTTCCACGGTTAAAGAAGCGCTGGAAAAGATTCCGGGCGGGAAACGTACCCGACTGCAAAACCATATGCAGGTTTGGCACGTAACCCCGGAAACACGGCTCGACGCCGCAGGAAAGTTTTTCGGCCACGGCCTGAACTACCCGGTACTAAACGAAAGCCACCGCAAAAGCAGTTGACACCCCGGCGCCTGTAATGGCATTCTGAAATCCAATCGGCAATCACGCCGACGCAGTATCACACTCACACTATTTAGGAAGTTTCGAAAATGACTAACACTACTCTGAACACCACTGCTCTGCTGGTTGCTGCTGTTGACGCTCTGACCGCGCAAATCTCCGCCGCTAAAAAAGCGGGCGTGGAAGTGCCCGGCATCGGCACCGAAGTTTCCCCCGGCGTAAAACTGCGTGACCTGAAAAACTGGCGCAAAGAGTTTGCCGCTAAACAGGCCGACGCTTCGAAACCGGCTGCTGCTTCTGTTAAGCCTGCCGCTGCAAAAGCCGCTGCTGCACCGAAAGCAACTGCTGCCGCGAAAACTGCACCGGTTGCCGAAGAACTGAAATCGGGCGCCATTCGTGAAGCGGGCGTGGTGATGATCGGTCGCGCCAAGGAAAACGTTCTGCGCATTTCCAAAATCAACGACGTGCGCACCGTCGTAACCGACAAGGGCAGCAAAATCGCCGTTGCCGATCTGGAATTCAACAATCGCGGCGCGCTGCGTGTGAAACTGGATATGGTGGAAAAATACACCGCGCCTGCTGAAACTTCGGCGCCTGTAAAAGCCGCTGCTGCACCGAAAGCCACCGGCAAAAAACCTGTTGCCGTTGAACAGGAAGATTTGCCAGAAGAAACCCCAGCCGCTGCCGGTGGCCGTGTGTTCCCGATTCGCGTCCTGAACATCAAAACCAGCACCCAGTTGACCGGTGCCGAGTACGACCGCAACACGAAAACCCTGTTCGTGACTCTGAAAGACGCCGCCGTGTGGGCATACGAAGGCGTTGCACTGAGCGAAGTTCGCGCATTCGAACAATCGGCGCAGCCGTGGAAACATTTCTCGTCGCACATCGCCCACGACAAGAAAGGCAAAATGGTTAAAAACCACAAAATGGCCGCTTCGCAAGCTGCACACGCCGCCAGCGAAAAAGCCCCGGTGAAAACCGTTGCGGTTAAACCTGCTGCAAAAACTGCTGCACCGAAAGCTTCCACAAAACCTGCTGCGCCGGTTGCTGAAATCAGCACCACTGCATTGCGCGCCGAGGGTTTCATGGACGGTCGTAAACACGAAACCGTACAGAGCATCGTTCGCGTAAAAGAAACGCAGGAACGCGTTGTAGTGACCACCAGCGGCAAGCGTGTTCCTTTGCTGTCGATTGTTTTGGTCAAAGGCAAGTTCCGCGTTGCTGACCTGCACGAAGTTCCGTCGAAGGCTGGCAAAACCGCTGCATCGGCACCGGCTGCAAAAACCGAGAACACCCGCAAGGTTGTTAACGGCAAGGCTGCCAAGCTGAATTTCGAAAAAGCTGAAAAGGCGCCAAAAACCGCCAAGCCGGTTGTTTCGGAAAAGCCTACCCGCGATCAAGTCAAAACCGTGGGCGTGCGTGTAATCAAAGGCAGCAAGGAAAAAATGGTTAACGTGATTCGCATCGTTACCCGTGACGATCAACTGGTGGCCGTGACCGAGAACAAAGGCGCACTGCCGTACAGCCTGATCATGTCCTTTGATGGTCAACCAACTTTCACCGGCAAAATTACTGCCGATGAATTCCGCGCCCTGTAATAAAAAAGGGCGCTGTACCGAACACCCCCGGCGCGTAAATGCAAAGGGGGTTATTTTTCGCCTTCTGTTTTCTCACAAATGCTAAGGAGGGTATTTAGCATGGACTATATAGAGTATGTACTGGCTGTATGCGTGCTAGGCATCGTTCTGTGCCTTGTGGTGCTGTATCGCATGACCTTCGGGACACGCGCCAGCGGAAAGCTAGAAGCTAGCGCCGATCTGCAATTGCCAGATGACGCCTTTTCGGCACCAAAAGAGCCGGGCGGATTTTGGAGTAACGCAACACCTGCTGTTCCTGTACGCGACATTCCTTTTACGCGTGCAGAACGTGAAGAGGCACGGGCCAAGGCAATTGCCGAAGCCACCGAATTGCAAGACGTGCCAAAATCGAATCCCGATACTGTAAATGTGGGAGTGAAACCAAAGTTTGATTATCCGAACTTTGAGGGCTTCCCTTGTGACGGCGATACTTACGACGAATTTACTTTGTCGATGATGAAGCACGGTTTTGTCATTCGCTTTATTATGGCAAGCCACGAAGTGCAGGTAATCTACACGCCGCCTAAATCGCGGAACCCGATGGATGCCCTGCGCCGTTTTTATTCTCCACCGAAAGATATTTTCCCGCTGAACCTGCTGCACGACGAAGGCCGCAAGCGCACCGCGCTTTGGGCCATGCGTAAATTGAAGAACGAAGAACGTCCGCCAGAATTGGAAACGTTCGCTTACCTGTGAGGCCCGCAATGATTCCAGAAAACGCAAAAGGCATTTGGCTGTCGGCACAGTGCGGCAAGGCTTACCCCATCCGCGTAAACGTCAACCGCCGCGAAATCGAATTCGACGACCGTCGTGAAAACCACGATTGCAACTCCGAATTCGATTTGCACATCAATTTGCGTGACGGCCAAAATAACCGTTCGTTCGCCACTGTGATAATTTCCGGTGGCGGGCTTATGGCCGCGTTGGGGAATCGCGCAGAAATAAAAGCCGCGTTGGTTTTCGATGACAGCGCCGAATTAATCGGCAAGCTGAAAGAAACGAAACAAGTGTGGATCAAGGAACAGCCGCGCCTTGCCTACGACGCCGAACCGAAGTTGAAAAAGTCGCTGATCGACGAAGGCTGGATTTATTCCAACGGCTACAAAGATCACCGCCGTTCGGAAAAGCGCGCTGACGGCGATTATTACAAATGCGACCTTGTGCGCTACGTCACCCCCGAAACCGAGGACGAATAATGACCACTGCATGGAATGAAGCGCACGAATTAAATTTCCAGTCGCTGCAAGACCTGTTCAACACTACCCGCGATACGCTGCAATATCTGAAAGCGGCAAAAGAGCGCAACGTTTCGCCGGAAGAATTGCAGCGCCTTATCCAAGTCGAGAAAATTCGGCAGGATAAAATCATGACCCGCCTGTGTGATTACGTGAAGCGCAACGGTGGGCGTGCAACGGTTGGCAAGATCGAAGACGGTTCAATGGGCCGCACCGCTTACAACTGGACGCTGATTCTGCACTGCGTCGGCGGGCACAAATTGGAATTCCAGTTTGCGCGTTGCTACGAACCAGAAGTTTACGACGTGCCACTTTCGCACCAGTGGTTTTTCCGCCCGAAAGGCCGTCAAGCGTTCCCCGTTCACAATGACCGTGATTATCACGATTGTGAATCGGTGCCTGAATTCACCCGCTACGTTAAGCAGGCCCTTAAATGGGCGTCTGACGAAATGGGCACCAAAATCGAAATCAAGAAATAAGGAACCACCATGTTTTCGCTGATGTTAAAATTGTGTTTGGCAGGGCAGCCGTGCAAGGAAATTCGAGTCGCGGATTTCTACTCGGCGCAAGCATCCTTTATGTGCAGCTACAACCGCGACGGAATGTCCGAACAGGCAAAGCTTGAAAAGCGCGCTGGTACGTTCGAATGCAAATCTGGTTTGCCCGTGAGTCAGTTTGCATCGCTGGCCGCGCTCAAGTTTGAAGTTTGCGCACCGCCCACAAAAATCTCTGCTGGCGAATGCGGTACTTTCCCGCTGGCAGATTTCTACGGCAAAGAAAGCGCGGCCCCGATGTGTGCGAAAAACGCAGACTACATGCGTCCAAGTTTGGAAACCGCCGCACGTGATACCGGCACGAAAATAAAAATCGACTGCCATTCGTAAGGGGGCGCCCATGGAACCAGAACTGATTCCCGCTTTTATGATGGCGCTCGGTTTTGCAGGCATGGCAATTCTGGCGCTCAAGCTTTTATATTCGACTGCTACACTGCGCCGAAAGTTAATGGCTGCTGAATTGCACGCCATACATTTGGAAAACGAAAACCGCACGCTTCGTTACCAGATGGAAAAAGACCGGAACATGGATCGCGCCAGCCGGGGCGATTACGGAACGGTGTACGAAGGCAGCTATAAGGAGATTTACCAAAGCAAGAAGACCGGGCAATGGTTTGCATCCCGCATAGTGACCGTTGACCCGTAGCACAACCTCAAGGCTCCCCAGTTCGCGCTGGCGGGGCCTTTGTCGTTTCTGGTGTTCGGTTCTTCCTCTATACGCGTGCGCGTGGTTCCTGTGGCGTTGTGTGGCCTGTGCAGAAACTTGTTGACGCCTATATGGGGCTTTGATACCTTTGGCCTCAATCGGGCTTCTGCTGCCCGCAGAAAAGCCACTCACGCAATTAAGGAAGTTTGAATCATGGCCTACGCAACTACTGCACGTCGCAAAACCGAAACCGCTAAACAGCCTTCTTGGAAATGGGACATGCAAATTCGCATGGAACAAGAAGCCCGCGAAAAACAAATCACCGAAGCCGCTCGCCGCTTTCGCAAATCCATCTGAGGTCAGAAAATGAAACGCGCCTACAAATGCATTATCAACGTGACGCTGTTTAATGTGCTGCTGGATACCAAGCTGACCAAAAACATTACGCGCACCGTTGTTGCTGAATCGGAAGAGGCAGCAATTGAAAAGTGCAACGACGGTTCGACGCCGGGCATGGTGGTCAGCACGTTCTACGCCCGCGATGAACAGAAGTACATCGAAGTCACAATCAACTCTGTAAACGTCAACGCATAAGGAACACGGAAATGGAATACGCTACTACCGCAATCGGCCACGTAAAAGAAATCGCTGTCTTGGCTGGTGTACTGGCGATCATGGGCACCTTCGTTTACTTCGAACGCCGCGCCAAACGCAACGCACCGAAACCGCGTGGCGCTACCAAAATCTAAACCGCTGCAAAACATTCTCCTAACAGTAAAGGAATTCAAAAATGAAAATCGTCGCCTCTTTCCCAGCTTTCGACATTATCGACCTCGAACAAGACGTGATTACTCTGACCCGCGAACAGACGGACAACTTCACCGGCCTGAAATTTTGCGTAGCGAAAGAAACACGTATCGACACGCTGTACCCGGAAGTCGCGCCGGGCTGTGCTGCCTACTACGCGCAGCAGTACAACGAATGCCCGGTCGAAGCCGAGGCACGGTGTGACAAGTTCGGTCATGAAAAATACTGGATCAACAATTGCGGCGCGATGATTACATCGTCGAAGCAACCAAAAGGAACGCTCATTCTTTTGGTGCCGGGCCAGAAAATGGAAATGAACGGTGTGCTGCTGGAAGTGTTCCAGAAAGGTAAAAGCGAACACTACGGTTTGAAACCCGTTGCTGAATAACAGCTAGTTGATTCTGCGCATCCGTGTGGTGCGCAGGCGTGACGAAACTGACGCCCCAACGAGGATTTAAAAATGTTCAACTCTGTCTCAACCATAAAAGGCTTTTTCTCTGCCGAGCATCACGTGGCACACGTTAACCAGTTCGCGAACGCTCGACTGTTCAGCGTGGAAACTGTGTTGGGCGGTAAAAACGTTTTGATCTGCACGTTCACCGTGGACGATGACGATTATTTTATTCTGACCACCGTTCACGGTTCCCGCAAACACGTAGGCATTGGCGAACATGAATTCGCGCAAGTGTTGAAAGCGGAAGGTCTGCTGCATCTGGAACTCAAGGTGGAATAATCGCTGGTGCGCATTTCTTTGGGAGTGCGTAACAGGATGAAACACAGGAGGCAAATAAATGGCTGTAGGTTGGGCGCGTGAGGGCGACACGGAAAAAGAAAGTGAAAACATTATCGCCCTCGAAATTAGGCGGGCACGGATTAACCTCGAAGCGTCAGAAGGGGAACCGCGCACCGATTGCATAGACTGCGACAGACCGATACTTC
>Ga0247818_10000447_pt1 | contig 25833 bp, 20 predicted proteins | sample 13C_Glucose_Day1_FD_192424 | JGI IMG/M metagenome (GOLD analysis project Ga0247818, IMG submission 192424) | Soil microbial communities from agricultural site in Penn Yan, New York, United States - 13C_Glucose_Day1 | ecosystem: Environmental > Terrestrial > Soil > Agricultural land | place... | reverse complement strand
TGAGCATGCCCGCTGGTGAGGGTGCCGGTCTTGTCAAAAAAAACCTGTTTGACCCCTGCCAGCGCTTCCAGCGTCGCTCCATCCTTGATCAGGATCCCGCGCCGTGCCGCTCTCGAAATACCTGACATGATGGAAATGGGCACCGCCAAGATCAACGGGCAAGGGGTAGCCACCACCAGCACCGCCAACGCTCGCAAGGGATCGCCACTCATTTGCCAGGCCACGGCGGCAATCAGCAACGTCAGCGGTATGAAGAACAACGCATAACGATCAGCCATTCGCACAAAAGGCGCACGTGAACGGCGGGCGGCCTCGGCCAGCCGAACGATCCCGGCATAGGTACTCTGAGCTGAGGTCCGTGTAGCGGTCAGCAGGAAGGGTGCCCCAACGTTGGAAATGCCACTGGGCAGTGGCTCTCCCTCACGATGGGTGACGGGCAACGACTCACCGCTGAGTGCCGATTCGTCCACAATGGCGGTCGCGCTGAGCAGGCGGCCGTCGACCGGCACTACTTCGCCCAGACGTACCAGCAATGTTTGATGGGGCTGGATTTGCTCAACAGGGATCTTGCGTAAGGCGCCCTCTTCCTGCAACCAGGCAAAACGTGGCGCGCGTTCGGTGAGTGCCCGCAGTTCGCGTTCAGCGCGTTGTTTGGTGAAAAATTCCAGAGTACGCCCGGATGCCAGCATCAAGGCAATCACCGCAGCCACCAAATTCTGCTGGAAGCCAAGCGCGGCGATTATCGACAGCAATGCGATCAAGTCGACACCCGCCTCCCCTCGCGCCAGCCGCCTGACAATCTCGACGAGCAGGATCAAGGCCATCACCAGGCTACCCGCCGCCCAGCAGATCGATGCCCAGTCAGATCGATGCGCAAGATGCGCGACGCCCCCGACCAACAGCGTCAAGGCGGTGAGCAACAACAACATGGGGTCCAGCCATTTACTGAGCATCGAGGCTTAACCTTTGCGATCTGGCTCATTCATTGAAGCAGGCCACAGGCCAGGTGCAGGCGACAATTGGAAAGAACAGGTGTTTGCCCTCTTTCTGATCCAGGTCAAACACGCTTGGGACGTTCAGCAGAAACTAGAGTCAGCCGTCAATCATCACGTACGATGAAGGAGTGTAGAAATGAGCAATTCCGTGAAAAAAATGCCCGTGACCAACGACGTCAAGGCCGCTCAACAATCAGCTGGCAATGATCTTTGGCGCCCCTTGGAAAAACTCCGGCAACAGGTTGATCACCTGTTCGAGGACTTCGGCCACCGCTCAAACCTGTCTCCCTTCAGCCGTGGCCTGTTTGATGTGGATCCCTTCTGGCGCAGGGAGCTTGGCGGTCACAGCCTGCCTGCCGTGGACATCACCGAGAAAGACAACAGTTTCGAAATCACTGCCGAGTTGCCCGGCATGGATCAGAAAAACATCGAGGTCAAACTGTCCAATGGCAGCCTGATCATCAAAGGGGAAAAGAAACAAGACAAGGAAGAAAAACACAAAGGCTATTACCTCAGCGAGCGTCACTACGGTTCCTTTGAGCGGGTGTTCAGCCTTCCCAAAGGGGTCGATGCCGACAAGATCGAGGCGAGTTTCAGCAAAGGCGTGCTGAGCCTCTCGCTGCCGAAAAAGCCTGAAGCCATGAATGCCGATAAAGTCGTGCAGATCAAAGCCGACTGACGCTGGGGCAACCTGTATTCGGCCGGGGAACCGGCCGTTTTTTTGGTGTTTTCGAGCCGCAGTTGCCGCGTAGTACTTAACGACCCGCTTGCGTCCATTGCCAATTCAGGACCTGGGGCATGTCCTGCCCATGTTCGATGAGATAGAGCTTGTGCCGCTCCATCGTCGACCAGTATCGCGCCTTTGCGAGCGGAATCAGATCCTGCAGACGAGGCACGCGCTCTATGACGTCCAGCGCCAGCTGATAACGGTCCAGATTGTTGATTACTGCCATGTCGAAAGGGGTGGTGGTCGCGCCCTCTTCCTTGAAGCCTCGCACGTGAAAGTTCTGATGATTGGTGCGCTTGTACAGCAAGCGGTGAATCAGCGCCGGGTAGCCGTGGAAAGCGAATATCACCGGTTTGTCCAGCGTAAAAAGATCATCGAACTCACTGTCGGGTATGCCATGGGGATGCTGGTACGACGGCTGCAGCACCATCAGGTCCACGACGTTGACCACCCGAACTCGCAAGTCCGGCACGTACTCGCGCAACAAGGTGACGGCGGCCAGCGTTTCCAGGGTAGGCACATCACCAGCGCAGGCCATTACCACATCCGGATCCTCGTCATCGCGGCACGCCCAGTCCCATCGACCGATACCCTTCTGGCAGTGCCCAATGGCTGCATCGATATCCAGCCACTGCCATTCCAGCTGTTTGCCAGCGACGATGACATTGATGTAATTGCGGCTTCTGAGGCAGTGGTCCGTCACTGACAGCAGACAATTGGCATCGGGTGGCAAATAGATCCGGGCTATGTCGGACTTTTTATTGGCTACCAGATCGATGAACCCCGGGTCCTGGTGGGAAAACCCGTTATGGTCCTGACGCCAGACGTGGGATGTCAGCAAATAATTCAGCGAAGCAATGGGTTGACGCCAAGGTACTTCAGCGGCGGTCTTCAGCCATTTGGCATGCTGGTTGACCATTGAATCGACAATATGGATGAAGGCCTCGTAACAGGACAACACACCATGACGTCCAGTCAGTAGATAGCCCTCGAGCCAGCCCTCGCAGACCTGCTCACTGAGAATCTCCATCACTCGCCCATCGGCGGCCAGATTCAGGTCGTCCGGCTCCAGCGGGTCCATCCATGCCTTGGCGCTGATGTCATAGACCGCATCGAGACGATTGGAGGCAGTTTCATCCGGGCCGAACAGGCGGAAATTCCGGGACGCCAGGTTATTTTTCATCACATCGCGCAAATACGTACCCATCACCCGTGTAGCCTCCGCGCGCAAGCTGCCAGGTGCATCAGACTTCACGGCATAATCGCGAAATCGCGGCAAATCCAGAGGGCGCATCAACGCACCACCATTGGCATGGGGGTTAGCGCTCATCCGTCGGTGTCCGGTCGGCGCCAGCGCTGCAATATCGGGCAATAACGCACCGTTTTCATCAAACAGTTCATCAGGCCGATAGCTGTTGAGCCACTCTTCCAGCTGGCGCAGATGCAACGGCTGTGCGAAATCGGTCAACGGCACTTGATGCGCGCGGCACGTGCCTTCGACTCGATGACCATCGACGAACTTCGGACCGGTCCAGCCTTTGGGCGTGCGCAACACCAGCATGGGCCACAGCGGCCGTTGCGGCGGCGCGGATTGCCCGGGTCGTCGTGCATCATGCTGAATATCAGCAATTTTCAGAACCATCGTGTCCAGTGTCTGCGCCAGTGCTTGATGCACCTGCAGCGGGTCATCGCCTTCGACGAAGTACGGATCGTAGCCATAGCCATACAACAGGGCCGAGAGTTCATCCTCACTGATTCTGGACAGTACGGTGGGATTGGCGATTTTGTAGCCATTGAGGTGCAGGATGGGCAATACCGCTCCGTCCCGCGCAGGGTTGAGAAACTTGTTGGAGTGCCAACTGGCTGCCAGTGTCCCTGTCTCGGCCTCGCCGTCACCGATCACGCAAGCGACAATCAGATCCGGATTGTCAAACGCGGCACCGTAGGCGTGGGCCAGGCTATAACCCAGTTCGCCACCTTCATGGATTGATCCCGGGATTTGCGCCGATACATGGCTGGAGATGCCGTACGGCCAGGAGAACTGGCGAAACAGGCGAAGCAGGCCGTTTTCATTACACTCCACGGAGGGGCAGAATTCGGTATAGGTGCCCTCGAGGTAGGTCTGGGCGACCACCGCCGGTCCGCCATGGCCGGGACCGGCAATGAAAATCATGTTCAGGTCGTACTGTTTGATCAATCGATTCAGATGGGTATAGATCAGGTTCAGCCCGGGCGTCGTCCCCCAATGGCCCAGCAGCCGCGGCTTGATGTGCGCCAGGGTCAGGGGTTGTTTGAGTAGCGGATTGGCTCTCAGGTAAATCTGCCCTACCGCCAGATAGTTGGATGCCCGCCAATAAGCATCCAGGCCCTCCAGTTGTTCAGCATTCAGGAAATTGCTCATGCACTTCTCCGCCAAAGGACCGGGCTGTTGATAGGCCTCAACCGATTCTGGGAGTCTGAGGCGCTCAAGACTTGATTTACATCAAATGCCCACGTCGCCATTTGGGTAAAAGTGCATAAAGGATGGTCCGCTGGTCGATTACACCAGCTATCCCGGGAATCCGGGGCGTGTCAGCTGCCACACCGCCTATCCTTAGGGGGTCATCCGCCATTGACTTCCCTTCTCATGCCTGACATCCGCGCTGTACAAGTACATTTCCTGAAGGCTGCGTGCACAAACTGCAGTGTGATGGAGCTATGCCTGCCCATCGGCATGACCGGCCCGGAAGTCGAGCGTCTGGACACGTTGATCGTGCAACGCTTCAAGGTCAAAAAGGGCGCAGCGCTGTACCGCGCAGGCGATCCGTTGCGCTCGCTTTATGCGGTGCGAATCGGCTCGTTCAAGACCAGCATCCTTTCGATCGATGGCCGCGAGCAAGTCACGGGGTTCCAGATCCCCGGCGAAATGCTTGGGCTGGACGCCATCAGCACGGATCTGCATGCGTGCGATGCGGTAGCCCTTGAAGATAGCGAAGTCTGCCCCATCCACTTTGCTCACCTGGAAGAACTTGCCCATGAGCTGCCTTCCCTGCAGCACAATCTGAACAAAATCCTCAGCCGGGAGATCGTGCGCGATCACGACATGTTGATGATGCTGGGCAACATGAGCTCGGACGAGCGTCTGGCAGCCTTCTTGCTGAACCTGTCGCAACGTTTGAAGACCCGTGGCTATTCATCGACGGATTTCGTCTTGAAAATGCGCCGCGAGGAAATTGGCTCGTACCTGGGGCTGCGCCTGGAAACCATTTGTCGGGGCATCGCACACCTGCGGGATCAGGCACTTGTGGAAATCTCAGGCCGTGACGTGAAGATCCTTGATCTGGAAGGCCTCAAGCAGTTGATTGCCGGCTGCCATCGCCCTCCCGTCTGTTGACCCCGTCGACCGGGCATCATTATGCGCGCCATGGTTTTGCATACAGCCGGTCAACCACTGCTATTGGAAGATCGGCCCGTTCCTACGCCCAGTGCCAATCAACTGTTGATCAAAGTCCTCGCCTGCGGCGTCTGCCGCACCGATTTGCATCTGGTGGACGGTGAGTTGCCTCAAGCGGTGCTGCCCCGGGTGCCGGGGCATGAAATCGTTGGTGAAGTCGTCGCGGTGGGCACCCACGCAAACCCTGAGCGCATCGGCCAGCGGGTGGGGGTTCCCTGGCTTGGCTGGACGTGTGGTCAGTGCGCATTCTGCCAGTCCGGTCGGGAAAATCTCTGCGACCAGGCCATGTTCACCGGCTGTCATCTGGACGGCGGTTACGCCGAATACGTCGTGGCGGACCAACGCTTCTGTTTTCCTGTCCCAGAGGCTCTCTCCAGTACTGAGGCCGCACCGTTGCTGTGTGCCGGGCTGATCGGCTTTCGCGCCTTGCAAATGGCCAAAAGCGCACGCCATCTTGGGCTTTATGGTTTTGGGGCCGCCGCGCACCTGGCCATTCAAGTCGCACGGGGACGAGGCCAGCAGGTGTACGCTTTCACTCGACCGGACGACACGGAAGGACAGGCGTATGCCCGATCCCTGGGGGCGAGATGGGCCGGCTCGTCGGACCAGATTCCCCCTCATCTGCTTGATGCCAGCCTGATTTTCGCTCCGGTCGGGGCGCTGGTGCCGCTGGCGCTGGCCGCCACCGTCAAGGGGGGCTGCGTGATTTGCGCCGGCATTCACATGAGTGACATCCCGGCCTTTCCTTATCGGCTGCTATGGGGCGAGCGCAGCGTACGATCTGTGGCCAACCTGACCCGCGACGATGGCACAGCGTTTTTTAACGAACTGCTACATACACCCGTACACTGCGACACCACCCATTTTTCCCTCGATGATGCCAATCAGGCATTGGCGCTGTTGCGCACTGGCCAGTTCAATGGGGCGATAGTGCTTGTTCCGTGACGAGAATGAGGGCGGGGGATTGCGCTTTTTATTGACAAACCTCAACCCGTCCGCGTGGTCGCGGTGTAGCAATAGTCAGGCAGAAGGCCACCGAGTGTTAGAAGCGTTAACGCCAGTATGGAGAACCTGCGCCATGATCCTGGGCGGGTGATCGCCTGGTATGACCCGAGCGCCCTGCCTGCGCCAGCAACCCACCTTTTGGGGGATGAGCTCATGAACTCACCTTCGCAGAAATTTCCGGAAGAGCCGTTCGGCCAGCAACATCACGTTGACACGGCGCACATAGCCCCAGTATTACGCCAATACGCTGAACCCCTGCCGGAGCTGGACTCCCCCGCTTTTGCCAACCTGTTCGATCGCTACGCCGATGCACGTGTGGTGATGATCGGTGAAGCGAGCCATGGAACCGGCGATTTCTATCGAACCCGGGCGGCAATCACCCAGGGGCTGATCCAGCGGCACGGATTCAATATCGTCGCAGTTGAAGCCGACTGGCCGGACGCCGGTCATGTCGACCAATACGTGCGGGGCTTGGCGCATTCAGCCTGGAAGCGTCACATCTTCAGCCGCTTCCCGACCTGGATGTGGCGCAACAGCGAGGTGAAGGCGTTTACCTATTGGCTTCATCAGTACAATCACCAACAGGTTCCCGACCGCCGCGTCGAGTTCCGCGGCCTGGACGTCTACAGCTTGCGCAACTCCATTCATGAAGTGCTGGGCTATCTCGACCGGGTCGACCCGCACCTGGGCCAGGAAGCCCGGCGCCGCTACGGCTGTTTGACGCCGTGGCAGGATGATCCGGCGCTGTACGGCCACTTCGTCGAACGTGACGGTGTGATGCCCTGTGAACAGCCGGTGGTCGAGCAGCTCAATGCCATGCTGGCTGAACAATTGGCCGGGCTCATCCGCGACGACGAGGCGTTTTTCAATGCAACCCAGAACGCTCGAGTGGTGATGGCGGCGGAACAGTATTACCGGGCGATCTATCGAGGGTCGACGGCTTCCTGGAACCTGCGAGATCGGCACATGTTCGATACCTTGCGCGCACTGCTCGAACACCGAGGCCCGCAAGCCAAAGCCGTCGTCTGGGCCCACAACTCCCATATCGGCAATGCGGGCGCCACGGAAATGGGCTGGAAAGGCCAGTTCAATATCGGTCAGCTGTGCCGAAGCGCCTTTGGGCGCGATGCCGTACTGATCGGCATGGCGACCGACCGAGGCCAGGTGGCTGCCGCCGATGACTGGGACGGTGAGATGTTGATCAAGGACGTCCGCCCTTCCCTACCGGACAGCTGGGAGCATCAGTTTCTCAAGGCCGGGGTAGCGGCGTCCCTGACCGACTGGCGAGACCCGCAGCGCAAAGAACTGCGCAGCGTTCTGTCCGCGCCCTTGCTGGAACGGGCCATCGGGGTGATTTACCGTCCTGAAAGCGAGCGATTCAGCCACTACTTCGAGTCGATGCTGGCCGAACAATTCGATGCCATGATCTGGATCGAGCAAACCACGCCGGTCACCGCGCTGCCCCTGCCGAAAAACCAGCAGCTGGAACCGGAAGACGAAACCTATCCGTTTGGCGTGTGAGTATGAGTGCAGGCGCAGAGGTGGAGCAGTTTCGCCAGGCCCTGGAGCGGCGACTGGAACGTACCGGGGAGAGTGGCGCAGGGGCCAGGTGGGTGATGAGTAACAACCGTTTTTCGTGGCTCGTGATTTGTTCCAGGCAGAGGACTTCAACGCAGGCGCTTGGCCAGTTCGACATTGGGCTGCCATAAGGTGTTAATGCAGGCCTCTTCGTCGTTTTCCGTCACAGGCTCAAGCGCCATCGAGTCAAGCAAATGCGTGCTGACCATGGCCAGGCGCACAATGCCGTTTTTGTCGAGGTAGGAATGTGCCACACATTCACACAAGGGCCGCGCGAGGGCTATTGTGAGGGGGTCTGTGCCGGCACTCTCGAACTCGATCTCCAATCGCGCCGTACAGGTGCCTACCAAGTCCTGCACCGTGTGAGAGGCGAAGAGAAATACCGTGAGATGTCCCGCCATCAGCGCCACCAGGCCTGACAGCAGGATGGCGGCCTCACGCTTCCAGGAAGCCGTACCCGTCCAGTGCAGATACCTGTGCACCGCAACCCTGCTCCAGTCTTGAACCGCGTGATACCCGCTGAAAAGCTTGTTGTTTGCCATGACCGGGCTCTCGTGATCGTTATCCAAACAATGGCGCCGAGCGAAAAATGCCGTTTGATCTGGATCAACCCGGGTACAACCGGGCCCGTCTACTTTGTCCGCAATGCCTCTAGCGTCGGCGATTTTTTCACCTTGATACGCTGGCAGTGATGTCGATGCTGGAGAGTTCAACACTGTCGCGATACTCCGGCACCGAAACCGACCATCCCAACTCCAGGCTGATGCGTCGGCGCAGCACATCCGAGGCGTTAGGTTCCCCATGCACCACAAAGGTATGTTTCGGCGGCTGCTTGAATCCACGCAGCCACTGCATGATTTCATCGGCATCGGCATGTGCGGACAAGGTTTGCATCGGCACGACTTCAGCCCGGATCGGCACATCCTTGCCATGGATACGCACTGAAGACACTCCCGCGACAATTTGCGCGCCACGGGTGCCACCGGCCTGGAAGCCTGGCATCAGCAGTGTGTTAACCGGATTCGGCGCCAGTGCCTTGAGGTGGTGGACCACGCGCCCGCCCGTCGCCATGCCGCTGGCGGCAATGATCACCGCTGAAGTGCGTTGCTGATCAAGCGCTCTGGATTCATCGACGGTGCGTACGAATTGCGCCACATGGCACATCCCCTCGCACGCCTCCAGGGACAATCTGTGCTCGTTCCGAAAACGCTGGTACAACAGCGTGACATCGGTGGCCATCGGGCTGTTGAGGTAGATTGGAATATCGGGAATCGCCCTTTTGAGCTTCAACTGATACAGGTGATACATCAGCAGCTGAGCACGCCCGACCGCGAAGGATGGCACCAGGGTAATCCCTCGGCGCAATGCCGTACGGGTGATGACCTCGGCCAATTGCGCCTGGGGTGCCTCGCCGGGATGTTGACGATCACCGTAGGTCGATTCCACCAACAGGTAATCCGCCTGCTCGACGGTTTCCGGAGCGAACATCAAGGGATCGTCCGGCCGCCCCAAATCCCCTGAAAACACCAGGGCCTGGCCGTCGGCATTCACCTGCACCGTAGCGGCCCCCAGAATATGCCCGGCGCCACGCAGCAGGATGGTCATGTCCGCGGCGATTTCCACCTTGTGGTGCAACTCCACCGGCCGCAACAGTTTCAGTGCCTGCTCGGCATCTTGTTCAGTGTAAAGCGGCAACGCCGGGCTGTGCTTTGAGAAGCCATGCCGATTGGCGAACTCGGCCTCCTCTTCCTGCAAGCGACCACTGTCCAACAACAGGATTTTCACCAACTCACAGGTGGCGGGCGTGGCGTATACCGGGCCGCGATAACCATTGCGTACCAATACGGGTAAATATCCGCTGTGATCAAGATGGGCATGGGTCAGGACGATGGCATCGAGGTCGCCAACCGGAAGCTGAAACGGGTCCCGATTGTGTAATCGAAGCTGTTTGTAGCCCTGGAACAGACCGCAATCGATCAGCACATGCTGGTTGCGGTGTTCCAGCAGGTACTTGCTGCCCGTGACCGTGCCAGCGGCACCTAGAAATGTGATTCGCATGGCCCTTTCCTTGAACATTCATGGGAACGCTATTGATCGCTCCTTTTGGCTCAGGCCCAGTTGATTTTTATCAATTGCAGGCTCGATGGCGTTTTGTTCTATCGGGTGCGGGAGGAACGCCAAGGCATGTTGTTTACGGCGCTGGAGAGGAATCACTTGTGCATCTGATATAGGTCAAGGTCACGTGTGACAGCTCTGCTAATGATCAAGTTGTCATGCTGAAATCTTTGATTTTTGCGAATGCGGCCTGATGCAAGCAGCGCAATCGGTTAACTCAAGATCCGTTCAGCCCACCCCTACCAAGGCAGCTAGTCATGAAAAATACCCGGTTGGCCGTGCTCTTCCTCGCCGCCTCGTTAACTCCCCTATGGGTGACGGCGGCAGAGCAATCTCAAGCGACGCAGACGCAGCAACAAACGCCCAGTGTTGCCGAGTTCGATAAACAGATGGCTCAGGCGCAAGAAACTTTCAAGAAAATGCAGGCGCAGATGGAGAAAATCCAGCAAACCCAGGATCCCCAGCAGCGGCAGAAGCTCCTTCAGGAACATTGGAATACCATGCAAAATGGAATGAGCATGATGAACGGCATGTGGGGGCCGGGAATGATGGGCAATGGACGCATGATGGGTGGCAAACACATGATGGGGTGGCAGGACTACTCGAACCTGACTCCGGAGCAAAAAAGTCAACGCCAGTACATGATGGACAGGTACACGGGGATGCAACAGATGATGATGGATAACATGATGAGGCACCAAAACTACATGCAAATGCAGCCAATGGCGAAGCCCGGGCAGTAGGCATTTGCTCGTTGAGCCTGCCTTTCTCGATCGATTGGATTGGGGAGAGATGTGCCGACCCGGCAATGCGTCATCTGTCTGGAAACCGCTGAAAGCAGATCCCAGCAGAAATTGCCGGAACGAAAAAAGAGGCCGAAGCCTCTATTTTCCAGTGTTGCAGCGCTCAATGGAGCGCTGTAACACAATATTTGGAGCGGGAAACGAGACTCGAACTCGCGACCCCGACCTTGGCAAGGTCGTGCTCTACCAACTGAGCTATTCCCGCGTCTTGGTGTGGCGCATTCTATAGAATTCAGAAGCGCCGTCAACCCCTTGATTCAAAAAAGTTTTATTTCTTTTGCACGTCGGTACGCAGATGCGGCCAGGCCGCCCGCAAGTACTGAACCATGGACCACAATGTCAGGCCTGCGGACACCATCAGCAGGGTGTAGCCCAACAGGACCCAGAAGCTGAAGTCCTTTGGATTGGCCAACAGGATCACCAGCGCCAGCATTTGCGCGGCGGTTTTCCATTTGCCCAGGTTCGACACGGCCACGTGCGCACGGGCGCCGAGTTCGGCCATCCATTCGCGCAAGGCCGATACCACGATCTCGCGACCGATGATCACCGCAGCCGGCAGCGTGAGCCACAGGTTGCCATGTTCCTGTACCAGCAACACCAGGGCAACGGCGACCATCAGCTTGTCGGCCACGGGGTCGAGGAAGGCCCCGAATGGCGTGCTTTGTTCCAGGCGTCGGGCCAGGTATCCGTCCAGCCAGTCGGTGGCGGCAGCAAAAGCGAAGACCGAGGCTGACGCCAGGTAACTCCATTGGTAAGGCAAGTAGAACAGCAAAATGAAGATCGGTATGAGCAGGACGCGTAGAACGGTAATCAGATTAGGGATATTCATCGGCACAACTGGCTACGAGGTGAGGGGGGCATTCTACTCGCTGTGCAGATTGGCATAAATCAACTCTGCGAGCTTTTTACTGATCCCGGGGGCTTTGGCGATCTCTTCGATGCTGGCACGAGACAGCTCCTGCAATCCACCAAAATGTTTGAGCAAATCGCGACGACGTGTCGGCCCGACCCCGGCAACGCCTTCCAGCGTCGAGGTTCGGCGGGTTTTGCCGCGTCGCGCGCGGTGTCCGGTAATCGCAAAACGGTGGGCTTCGTCGCGAATCTGCTGGATCAGGTGCAGCGCGGGGGAATCACCGCGCAAGGTAAATTCGTGGGCGGCGTCGTTGAGGTACAGGGTTTCGAAACCGGCCTTGCGCGTCGCACCCTTGGCTACGCCGAGCAGGATCAGGTCGGGCACCGCCAGCTCGTCGAGCACGTCGCGGGCCATCGACAGCTGGCCCTTGCCGCCATCGACCAGCAGGATATCCGGCAACTTGCCCTCCCCGTCCTTGAGCTTGCTGAAGCGCCGGGTCAGCGCCTGGTGCATGGCGGCGTAGTCATCGCCCGCCGTCACACCTTCGATGTTGTAGCGCCGGTAATCGGACTTGATCGGGCCCTCGGGGCCAAACACCACGCACGAGGCCACGGTCGCCTCCCCACTGGAGTGACTGATGTCATAGCATTCGAGGCGCTGGGGTGGCTCGTCCAGCTTCAGCACTTGCGCCAAGGCGTCAAAACGCTCGGCAACGTGTTGCCGGTTGGCCAGGCGCGCACCCAAAGCCTGCTCGGCGTTGGTCACGGCCAATTGCTGCCAGCGCGCACGCGTACCGCGCACCCGGTGGCTGATGGTCAGTTCGCGACCGCGCAGCTCGTCAATGGCCGAAACCAGTGTCGGAAAGTCTTCGTGAACCACGTTGACGATCAGCTCGCTTGGCAAGTCGCGTTCGGGACTGCTGACGTAGTACTGGCCGAGAAACGCCGCCATGACTTCAGTAACGTCCTCCTCGATACCCACCTGCGGGAAGAAGTTCTTGCTGCCCAGCACTCGCCCGCCGCGCACGCTGATCAGGTGAACACAGGCGCCGCCCGGATTGACGAAGGCCGCAATCACATCGACGTCGCCCGTGCCGCCTTCCATGCTCTGTTGATCCTGGACCCGGCGCAGCAGCGAAATCTGGTCGCGCAATTCGGCGGCACGCTCGAATTCGAGGTTGATCGCCGCCTCCTCCATGGCCGCAGACAACTCGTCGGTCAATGCATTGCTGCGTCCCTCGAGGAACATCACCGAGTGCCGCACGTCTTCGGCGTACACCTGCGGGTCAACCAGGCCGACACAGGGGGCCTTGCAGCGCTTGATCTGGTACTGCAGGCACGGTCGGGTGCGGTTCTTGTAATAGCTGTCTTCGCACTGGCGGACGAAAAAGGTCTTCTGCAACAGGCTCAGGCTTTCGCGAATCGCTCCGGCACTCGGATAGGGGCCGAAGTATTTGCCCTTGGCCTTCTTCGCCCCGCGGTGGATGCTCAAGCGCGGAAACTGGCCATCGGAGAGAAAGACGTAAGGGTAGGATTTGTCGTCGCGCAGCAGGATATTGTACGGCGGACGCCATTCCTTGATCAGCGTCTGCTCAAGCAGCAAGGCCTCGGTTTCATTGGCCGTGATGGTCGTTTCGACCTGGGCGATACGGGCCACCAGCGCCGCGGTCTTGGGAGCCAGGCCGGTTTTGCGAAAGTAGCTCGACAGGCGATTCTTGAGATTCTTGGCCTTGCCGACGTAGAGCAGGCGCGCATCGCTGTCGAACATGCGGTACACACCGGGGCGCCCGCTGACCGTCGACAGGAAGGCGCTTGGATCGAAGATTTCAGTCATTTTCAGAGGCTGGCATCTACCATGCCGTGACGAACCGCCAACAGCGTCAACTCGACATCGCTGCTGATCGAGAGCTTCTCGAAAATGCGATATCGGTAGGTGTTCACGGTTTTTGGCGACAGGCACAACTTGTCGGAAATGATCTGGACTTTCTGGCAGCCGACGATCATCAGGGCGATCTGGATTTCCCGCTCCGACAGCGCGTCAAACGGCGAATCGTTGGTTGGCTGGAAAGACTTGATCGCCAGTTGCTGGGCAATTTGCGGGCTGATGTAACGCTGCCCGGCAAACACCAGGCGGATGGCCTGGACCATTTCCGGCAATCCGGCGCCCTTGGTCAGATAGCCTGCAGCACCCGCCTGCAACAGCCGCGTGGGAAACGGATCTTCCTCGCACACGGTCACCGCGACGACCTTGATGTCGGGATGGCTGCGCAATAGTTTGCGGGTAGCTTCGAGACCGCCGATGCCGGGCATCTTGACGTCCATCAAGACCACATCGGGTTTCAACTCACGCGCCTTCAGCAGGGACTCTTCCCCGGACTCTGCCTGGCCGACTACTTGCAGGCCATCGATGTCAGCCAGCATTCGTGTAATGCCTGTACGAACGAGATCATGGTCATCGACTACTAGCACCCTAATCAAGCAGACACCTCGCGATATGATCTTGTTGGTTGCCGCCACCTTAGCAAAAAGCAACTGTCAGACCTAGCGCCAAGCGTTATATAAAAAGTTTCCATTCATCTTGCAGGGCCATTCGGCGAAATCGGGGTCGCGATCCGATAGCAAACGCCGTCGACGATCGATAGCATTTTCTGATTGAAACCTCGTACCGGCCTCTAGTAAGCTCGGTGCATTCATCGGAGACAGACCATGTTCAACGCCCGCCCACCGCTTCATACCGCCAGCGCCCCGCGCTCGGTTGCGGCTGCCCGGGTGAATGACGCGTGCACTCCGGCAAGCTTTTATTTTGGGTATTGGTTTAGCCACTGGCGCGCCTGATACCCACACGGCGCCCACTTCAAACGGGTCGCCACCAGAGAATTTTCAACCCCCGGTCGGCTCCCCGACCGGGGGTTTTGTTTTTTTGGGCAGCACATTTAGCGACACACCGCCATCAAGAGGATTTAACAAATGAACTACGCCACTTATTACCGCTACGACAGTTTTACCGCCTGGCGATTTACCACCCTCCGCTCGGGACAGCCTGCCGCCTCCGATCGGTCACCCACAGGTGGCAAGCACACACACGCAGCCAATCCGGCCAATTGTCGAACACCCCAGTAGGGCCGCGCGCGGGAATGAACCCGCCGCCAGCCCAGGAAGCCTGAACATGAACTCGTCCGTCTCTGCTCTGCCACTGTCGACCCTCACCCCGGCCAACGAAGCGCTGACCCTGCGCCTTCCAAGTTCGTTGCAGCTCAAACAGCAATTGCCCCTCAGCAATGCCCTGACCCGGCAGATCGCCGCTCACCGCCAGGCGGTTCGCGCGATCCTCGACGGTGAAGACTCCCGTCTGCTGGTCATCGTCGGCCCCTGCTCCATCCACGATCCGCAATCAGCCCTCGAATACGCTGACAACCTGGCCCGCCTGAGCGCCGACGTCAGCGACCAGTTGCTCCTGGTGATGCGCGCCTACGTCGAAAAACCTCGAACCACGGTTGGCTGGAAAGGCCTGGCTTACGATCCGCACCTTGATGGCAGCGACGACATGGCCGGCGGCCTGACCCTGTCCCGCGAACTGATGCGTGAAATACTCATGCTCGGCCTGCCGGTGGCAACTGAACTGCTGCAACCCATGGCCGCCGGGTACTTCGATGACCTGCTGAGCTGGGTGGCCATTGGCGCCCGTACCACCGAGTCGCAGATTCATCGCGAGATGGCCAGCGGCCTGGGCATGCCGGTAGGCTTCAAGAACGGCACCGACGGCGGTGTTGGCGTGGCCTGTGACGCGATGCGCTCGGCCGCCCATCCACATCGCCATTTCGGTGTCGACAGCCAGGGCCATCCCGCGATCATCCAGACCCCGGGCAACGCCGACACCCATCTGGTGCTGCGCGGCGGTCATCACGGTCCGAACTTCGATCGCGCCAGCGTAGCCCGCGTGCACGGTGACTTGACCCGACTGAAGATCCCGGCCCGGATCATGGTCGACTGCAGCCACGCCAACAGCAGCAAAGATCCACTGCGCCAGCCCGCGGTGTTCAACGACGTGCTGGAACAACGCCTGCAGGGCGATCGCTCGCTGATCGGCATGATGATCGAAAGTCATTTGTTCGAGGGCTGCCAGGCCCTGGGCCCGTCGCTGCAGTACGGGGTATCGGTCACCGACGGCTGCCTGGGCTGGAGCGCGACCGAACAGCTGTTGCGCCAGGCGGCGGATCGGCTGCGGGCACAGGCAAACGCCTGACAAGGCCTGAGCCAACCCGTCCTGGTCCACAGGCGGGTTGGCGATCAGCGGGAGAAAATGACCTGACGAAAGCAGGCCTTTGCCCACGCACCCGCAAGCCCCGCGCACAAGATCTACGAAGCATACGACCAAGGCCGCAGCCACTTCCGATCATTCGTACTCTGCCTATGCCGTTTTCCCCGGGCCACAGCGGCCATTTCATGCATCGTTCTGGCGCCGGAGTCATTAGAGTGAAGTCGAAGTCACTTTCTTGAACCCTGGAAAAAGGATTGAACATGCAACGGAATGCACAGACTCATTATCCGATCCTGCTGGTGCACGGGCTTTTCGGCTTCGAGCGAATCGGCAGCGTACACCTCTTCCACGAGGTCAAGCAGGCCCTGCGATGTGCTGGCGCGAGCGTGTTCATCCCGCATCTGTCTGTCACCCATAGCAACGAAGAACGCGGCGATCAGCTACTGGCGCAGATCCAGCGAGTGCTCGAGGGGACCGGCGCCAACAAGGTCAATCTGATCGGTCACAGCCAAGGCGCGCTGGCCGCACGTTATGCCGCCGCGACTGCGCCAGGCAAGGTGGCCTCGGTGACGTCCGTCAGCGGCCCGAACCACGGCTCGGAACTGGCTGACTTGCTGCGCAAGGCGTTGACTCCCGGCGACCTGCCGGAAAGGGTGGCCGAAACGGTTGCCACCCTGTTTGCCGACCTGCTGTCGGTGTTCAGTGGCAAGCGCCGGATACCGCACAATGCCATCGCTGCACTGAACGCCCTGACCACGCAAGGCGTGGGCGCGTTCAACCAGAAGTACCCCCAGGGGTTACCGCAGATCTGGGGTGGCAAGGGCCGCGAACAGGTCAACGGTATCCGCTACTATTCCTGGAGTGGCATCCTGCAGGGAAAGCGACAGAATGACGAACTGGACGCCGTTGATCCGTCCCAAGGCCTGCTGCGGGCGCTTTCGCGTTATTTCACCACCGAGCCCTTGCAGAACGACGGCGTGGTCGGCCGCTACAGCTCCCACCTGGGCACTGTCATCCGCTCGGATTATCCGCTGGACCATCTGGGCACGCTTGGCCCCGCAAGCGGTCAAAATGCAAGGCGACTCGACCCGGTCGATCTTTATGTGCAACACGCCGCGCGCCTGAAAAAAGCCGGGCTTTGATCCAGGCCCGCCGTCCAGAGCGCTGGCAACGGAACTTTGAGGAGAAATAGCCCACTGAATCCGGTAGGCTCAGCACTTTACCGAACATTGAATGGAGAGTTTCCCCATGGCCAAAGCCACTGCCCGTCACATCCTTGTTTCCAGCGAAGACAAATGCAACGAACTGAAGGCCCAAATCGAAGCGGGTGCAGACTTCGCCGAAATCGCCAAAGCCAACTCCACCTGCCCTTCCAGCCGCCAGGGCGGTGACCTGGGCTCGTTCGGCCCGGGCCAGATGGTCAAGGAATTCGATACCGTGGTCTTCAGCGCACCGATCAACGTGGTGCAAGGTCCGGTCAAGACCCAGTTCGGCTACCACCTGCTGGAAGTGACCAGCCGCCAGGACTGATAACCCCTGGTTTGACTGTGCAACGGCCCGCCTCCTGGTGGGCCGTCGCGTTTCAGATACGTATTACGGCTGGCGAGGGACGCGCCGCTAGCGTACAAATTGTGCTTAACGACCACCCGGCTCTAAGGCTGACAATGCGACTGGCTTTCCCGACCTTATTGTTCACTGCCGTGGCCCTGCTCCTGGGCGCCGCCGGTGTGAATGCCGCCCCGCAACATGCATTGACCGTGTACGGCGAGCCCGCCAGGTACCCCGCCGGCTTCAGTCATTTTGCCTACACCAACCCGCAGGCCCCCAAGGGCGGGACGATGCGGCGCTCGGCGATCGAGATCGGGCATTTCGATCACATCCTGCCTTATATAGACAAGGGCATCGGCGTGACGCAGATCGATGGCTTGCTCTACTCCCCGCTGGCGCAGCGCTCGCTGGACGAACCCTACACCGTCTACGGCCTGGTGGCGCAGAAAATGGAGCGCTCCGACGATGGCCTGTCCCTGCGTTTCTACCTCAACCCCAAGGCGCAATTTGCCGATGGCAAGCCGATCACCGCCGGGGACGTGCGCTACACCTTCGATCTGTTGATGACCCAGGGCAGCCTGCGTTATCGCACGCAGTTCGCCGACGTCAAGGGGGTGGAAATCGAATCGCCGTTGACCGTGCGCTTCGACTTCAAGAACAACGAAAATCGCACCCTGCCGCTGGACATCGCTACCTTGCCGGTGCTTCCCGAACACTGGTGGAAGACCCGTGACTTTGCCGATGGCGGCGGCTACGAGCCGCCCCTGGGCAGCGGACCGTACAAGGTCGGCAAGGTCGATTCGGGGCGCAGCATCACCTTCGAGCGTAACCCCGACTGGTGGGGCAAGGACCTGCCGGTCAGCCGCGGCCTGTACAACTTCGACCATTTCAGCATCGAGTACTTCGGCGATACCGATGTCGCGCGCCAGGTTTTGCGCGGCGGCGCCTATGACTACAACCGCGAGTTCTCGGCCACCGGCTACTCCATCGGCTACGACAGCCCGGCCCTGAGCGACGGTCGCCTGCAAAAGGCCCACCTGGCTACCGAAGCGCCACAGTCGGCCCAGGGCTTCGTGTTCAACCTGCAAAAGCCGATGTTCCAGGACCGCCGGGTGCGGCAGGCGCTGGCGATGCTGTGGGACTTCGAATGGAGTAACCGGCAGATGATGCGCAACCTGTACATCCGCCAGCAGAGCTTCTTTTCCAATACCGACCTGGCCGCCCGGCAACTGCCTGACGCCGGTGAACTGGCGATCCTCGAACCCTTGCGTGGACAGGTTCCCGAGGAAGTCTTCAGCAAAGTGTTCGAACCGCCGAAAACCGATGGCAGCGGACTGATCCGTGACAAGCAGCTGCAAGCCCTGGACCTGCTGGAACAGGCCGGCTGGAAACCCCGGGGCGATCAACTGGTCAACGCTGACGGCGAGCCACTGAGCTTTACCTTCCTGGTCAGCCAGAACGGTATGGACCGCCTGCTCCTGCCTTACAAGCGCACCCTGAAACAGATCGGCATCGACCTGAACATCCGACGGATCGACTCGTCCCAATACGTCAATCGCCTGATGAGCCGCGACTACGACATGATTGTCACCGGCTATCCGGTCACCACCTCTCCCGGCGGCGAACTGATCAACTACTTCGGTTCGGTCTCGGCCACCGATCCCGGGGCGAACAACTACATGGTCTTGAAGAACCCGGCGGTGGACACCCTGATCAACGGCCTGATCCGCGCCAACACCCAGGCCGACATGTTGCACTATGCCCATGCGCTCGACCGGGTGTTGCAATGGAACTATTACTGGATTCCCAACTATTACCCGCCAGGCAGCTCCACCGTGTGGTGGAATCGCTTCGGCATACCGAACGTGCAGGCGAGCAATGACGAAGCCATCGAGAGCTGGTGGGAAATGAGCACCACGCCGTTGACCAACCAGCAAATGACCGCCGAGCGGATCCGTCGCGGCAGCCCCGGAGGACCCCATTGATGTGGGCTTATATCGTGCGGCGCCTGCTGCTGATCATCCCGACCCTGGTGATCATTCTCTTGGTCAACTTCGTCATCGTCCAGGCCGCACCGGGCGGTCCGGTGGAACAGGCCATCGCGCACCTGCAGGGCATCGGCGGGAGCAGCGTCGCAGGTGGCACGAGCGAGACCATGGGCCACTCCCGGGCCAGTCGCGGCCTCGATCCGCAGTTGATCAAGGACATCGAAAAGCAATACGGCTTCGACAAGCCCGCACCAGAACGCCTGTGGCTGATGCTCACCAGTTATGCACGCCTGGACTTCGGCAAAAGCTTCTTTCGCGGCGCCACCGTCACCGACCTGATCCTGGAAAAAATGCCGGTCACCATTTCCCTCGGGCTCTGGGCGACGCTGATCACCTACCTGGTGTCGATTCCCCTGGGGATCCGCAAGGCCGTACACCACGGTAGCCACTTCGATGTCTGGAGCAGCACCGCGATCATCATCGGCTACGCCATGCCAGCCTTCCTGTTCGCCATGTTCCTGATCGTGGTGTTCGCCGGCGGCACCTCGCTGAACTGGTTCCCGGTACGCGGGCTGGTCTCGGACAATTTCGAATCGTTGTCGACCCTGGGCAAGGTCGCGGATTATTTCTGGCACCTGGTACTGCCGGTGACTGCGCTGGTGATTGGTGGTTTCGCGACCCTGACCATCCTGACCAAGAACTCGTTCCTCAATGAAATCACCCGTCAATACGTAGTCACCGCCCGCGCCAAGGGCTTGAGCGAACGCCGGGTGCTGTACGGCCATGTTTTCCGCAACGCGATGTTACTGGTGGTGTCGGGAATTCCCCAGGCTTTCATTAGCGTGTTTTTTGCAGGTTCCCTGTTGATCGAGGTGATCTTCTCCCTTGATGGCCTGGGTCGCATGAGCTACGAAGCGGCCGTGTCACGGGACTACCCGGTGGTGTTCGGTTCGCTGTTCATCTTCACGCTGTTCGGCCTGCTGATCAAACTCGTCGGTGACCTGTGCTACACCCTGGTCGATCCGCGGATCGACTTCGCCGCGAGGAACGCCTGATGTTGAAGCTTTCGCCGTTGGGCCGACGCCGCTTCGAGCGATTCAAGAAAAACCGCCGCGGCTGGTGGTCGTTGTGGTTGTTTGTCGGGTTATTCCTGCTGACCCTGGGCGGCGAACTGATCGCCAATGACAAACCGCTGGTCGTCAGCTATCAGGGTTCGTTGTACTTCCCGGCGCTCAAGCGTTACACCGAGCATGAATTTGGCGGACAACTGCCCTTCCAGGCCGATTACCGCAGCGATTATGTGCAGAACCTGATCAAGAAGGACGGGGGCTGGCTGCTGTTCCCGCCGATCCCCTTCAGCGACGACACGCCGAACTATGACCTGAACAAGCCAGCCCCCAGCCCGCCTTCGAACGTCAACTGGCTGGGCACCGACGACCAGGCGCGGGATGTGTTGGCGCGGGTGATTTTCGGTTCCCGGGTGTCGATCCTGTTTGCCTTGATGCTGACCTTCGTCAGCGCGTTGATCGGCATCGCCGCAGGCGCCCTGCAGGGCTATTACGGGGGCTGGGTCGACTTGCTCGGCCAGCGGCTGCTGGAGGTCTGGTCCGGGTTGCCGGTGCTGTACCTGCTGATCATCCTCTCGGGGTTCGTCGAGCCGAATTTCTGGTGGTTGCTGGGGATCATGGCGCTGTTCTCCTGGCTGGCGCTGGTGGACGTGGTGCGTGCCGAATTCCTGCGCGGGCGCAATCTGGAATACGTCAAGGCGGCCCGTGCGCTGGGCCTGAGCGATCGCAAAGTGATCGTACGACACATCCTGCCCAACGCCATGAACGCGACCCTGAGCTACCTGCCGTTCATTCTGACCGGGGCCATCTCGACCCTCACCGCGCTGGATTTCCTCGGCTTTGGCATGCCGGCGGGCAGTGCGTCCCTGGGCGAACTGATCGGCCAGGGTAAACAGAACCTGCAGGCGCCATGGTTGGGCCTCACGGCGTTTTTCACCCTGGCGCTGATTCTTTCCCTGTTGGTGTTCATCGGCGAAGCCTTGCGCGACGCCTTTGACCCTCGTTCGTGAAGCGGACTGTTGATATGAGCAATCTGATCGAAATCCGTGACCTCAGCGTGGCCTTCAGTGGCCAGACCGTGGTGCGCAATCTGAGCCTGGACATCCGCCCGGGCGAATGCCTGGCGCTGGTCGGCGAGTCGGGGTCGGGCAAGTCGGTGACCGCCCACTCGATCCTGCAACTGCTGCCCGAATGCGGCACCGAAACGACCGGCAGCATCCGTTATCGCGGCCAGGAACTGGTGGGCGCCGATGCGCGCAAATTACGTGAACTGCGGGGCAATCGCATCGCGATGATCTTCCAGGAGCCGATGACCTCCCTGAACCCGTTGCACAGTATCGAGAAGCAGATTGGCGAAACCTTGCTGGTGCACAAGGGCATGGCCGGCAAAGCGGCGCAGGCGCGAATTCTCGAGTTGCTGCATCTGGTGGGCATCCAGAAACCCAAGGAGCGGCTCAAGGCCTATCCCCACCAGTTATCCGGTGGCCAGCGCCAGCGGGTAATGATCGCCATGGCCCTGGCCTGCGAGCCGGATTTGTTGATCGCCGACGAACCGACCACCGCGCTGGACGTGACGGTGCAACGCAAGATCCTGCTGCTGCTCAAGTCGCTGCAACAGCGACTGGGCATGTCCCTGCTGCTGATCAGCCATGACCTCAATCTGGTGCGCAGCATTGCCCAGCGCGTCTGCGTGATGAAAGCCGGGGAAATAGTCGAGCAGGCCAGCTGCGAAATCATCTTCACCGCCCCCAGGCACCCCTACAGCTGTGTGCTGCTGAACGCCGAGCCGGAAGGTGAAGCCCTGTCCCGGGACGAACGCGAAAACGTGCTCGAGGTGGACAATCTGCGGGTGCAGTTTGCCATCGGTGGCGGACTGTTCCAGCGCAAGACCTATCTCAAGGCCGTGGATGGCATCAGCCTGAATATTCAACGCGGCAAGACCCTGGGCATCGTTGGCGAATCGGGTTCCGGCAAGTCCACGCTCGGCCAGGCGATCCTGCGCCTGCTGGACTCCGAAGGGGGTATCCGCTTCCAGGGCCAGGCGCTCGATGGCCTGACGCAAAAGCAACTGCGGCCGTGGCGCAAGAAAATGCAGGTGGTGTTCCAGGACCCGTTCGGCAGCCTCAGCCCGCGCATGTCCGTGGCGCAGATCATCAGCGAAGGCCTGGAAGTACATAGCCAGTTGAGCACAGAGCAATGCAACGCCGAAGTGATCCGGGCGCTGCAGGAAGTCGGGCTCGACCCGCAAAGCCGACATCGCTACCCCCATGAGTTCTCCGGTGGCCAGCGCCAGCGCATCGCCATCGCCCGGGCGCTGGTGTTGAAACCGGCGCTGATACTCCTGGACGAACCGACCTCGGCGCTGGACCGTACCGTGCAAAAGCAGGTGGTCGCCCTGCTGCGTCAACTTCAGGAAAAGCACGGGTTGACGTACCTGTTCATCAGCCATGACCTGGCGGTGGTGCGCGCCCTGGCCCACGACATGATCGTGATCAAGGACGGCAAGGTGGTCGAAAGCGGCGCCAGCCACGATGTGTTCGATTCGCCGCAGCATCCGTACACCAAGGAGCTGTTGGCGGCGGCACATGTGGGGCAGGCATAATCCAGCCAGACCGCGTCGCGGCCTTCGCGAGCAAGCCCGCTCCCACATTGGATTTGTGACCGACACAGATCACCTGTGGGAGCGGGCTTGCTCGCGAAGACGGCCTTATCGGCAATACACATCCAGGACCTTGCGCATGAACACCACCGAAAGCCTCAAGGACTACCAGCGCGTTCGCCTGCTGGCGATCCGCTCGCTGTTCGAGATCATCGAGCAGTCCAGTGAAGGCACGGTGATCGTCGACCGTGACGCCAACATCGTCTGGATGAACGAACGCTATGCCAAGCGATTCGGCCTGCAATCGGCCGAAGGCGCCATCGGCAAGGCCTGCGAAAGTGTGATCCCCGGCAGCCTGTTGCGCGAAGTAGTACGCACCGGCCGACCAATTCTGCTCGACATGCAGGACACTCCCAAGGAGCCGCTGGTGGTCATGCGCCTGCCGATCCACGACGATGCCGGCGAGGTGATCGGTGCCATCGGCTTCGCCTTGTTCGATGAGTTGCACAGTCTGTCGCCGATGCTCAAGCGCTACATGAGCATGCAGCAGGAGCTTGCCTGCACACGATCGCTGCTGCGGGCACGCCAGACCAAATACAACTTCGCCCACTTTATCGGCACCAGCGCCGCCAGCCTGGAAGTCAAGCGCCGCGCCCGGCGCAGCGCAAGTACCGACTCGCCGGTTTTGCTGCTCGGTGAGACCGGCACCGGCAAGGAATTGCTGGCACAGGCGATCCATAATGCATCGCCGCGAGCACACAAGGCGTTTGTCAGCATCAACAGTGCGGCGATCCCGGAATCCCTGCTGGAAGCCGAGTTCTTCGGCACCGCCCCTGGCGCCTTTACCGGCGCCGACCGCAAAGGCCGCGCCGGCAAGTTGCAGATCGCCCAGGGTGGAACGTTGTTCCTCGATGAAATCGGCGACATGCCATTGCCGCTGCAAAGTAAATTGCTGCGGGTGCTGCAAGAAAAGGAGTTCGAGCCGGTCGGCTCCAACGAGGTGATCCAGAGCGATGTGCGAATCATCGCCGCGACCTCGACCGACCTGGAAGCGGCGATCAAGCGTGGCGAATTTCGCGCCGATCTGTACTACCGCCTCAATGTCCTGCCTATCCAGGTTCCACCGCTGCGCGAGCGCCTCGACGACCTGCCCGCCCTTAGCGAGGCGATCCTTGAAGAGCTGCGCAGCCAGCACGAATTGAACAGCGAAGCGCTGGCGCTTTTAGGCCAGCATGCCTGGCCGGGGAACATTCGCGAACTGCGTAACGTACTGGAGCGGGCGGCGTTGCTCAGTGATGACCTGCGGCTGACGGTGGTGGATATCCGCGCTTCGATCGGGACTTTTATGCCGGTTGCGCGCGTGGCGCCGTTGTCTGTCGAGCCGGTGCACCATGAGACGTTCAGTGCAGCCCGGGAGCGTTTTGACCGGCAAGTGATCGAAAACGCCTTGGCGCAATGCGGGGGTAAGGTGATTGAAGCGGCGGCCCGATTGGGGCTGGGGCGGTCGACGCTGTACAAGAAAATGGTGGCACTGGGGATTGTGGAGTCTCAATAGCGAGACATATGTCTCCATTAGTAGATACGGCCTCTTCGCGAGCAAGCCCGCTCCCACAGGGATACCGTATGGCTTGAATAATGCGTCACCTGTAGGCGCGGACTTGCCCGCGATGGGGGGCCGGAACATTCGCCGAAAATCTCAAAAAAGAGACAAGACTATCCATCTCTGGTTTGCCTGATTAGATATTTCGTTATATTTCAACGACTTAGACTTATGGCACGAAACTCGCTATAGCCCCTCCCCACAACGTACTACCTTACAAAAATAACAATCCAGGAGACACTCCATGAGTGTGATCATTGCCTTGGCAGCCCTCACGCTGCTGATGCTGGCCGCTTACCGTGGCTACAGCGTTATCCTTTTTGCCCCGATTGCCGCCCTCGGCGCCGTCCTGCTCACCGATCCTTCCGCCGTCGCCCCTGCCTTCACCGGGGTGTTCATGGAAAAAATGGTCGGATTCATCAAACTCTATTTCCCGGTATTCCTGCTGGGCGCGGTGTTCGGCAAACTCATCGAGTTGTCTGGCTTCTCGCGCTCAATCGTCGCGGCCGCCATTCGCCTGCTCGGCACCCGCCAGGCGATGCTGGTGATCGTGCTGGTTTGCGCCTTGCTGACCTACGGCGGCGTCTCGCTGTTCGTGGTGGTGTTCGCGGTCTATCCGTTTGCCGCGGAAATGTTCCGCCAGAGCAACATCCCCAAGCGCTTGATTCCGGCGACCATCGCCCTCGGCGCTTTTTCGTTCACCATGGATGCCCTGCCCGGCACCCCGCAGATCCAGAACATCATCCCCAGCACCTTTTTCAACACCACCGCCTGGGCCGCGCCGTGGCTGGGCTTGATTGGCGCGATCTTCGTGGTCTGCGCCGGCATGCTGTTTCTGCAGCGCCAGCGCAACAAGGCCCAACGCGCCGGTGAAGGTTATGGAACGGACCTGCGCAACGAGCCGGAAACCGCCGCCGACATCAAGCTGCCTAACCCCTGGATCGCCCTGTCGCCTTTGTTGGCCGTGGGCATCATGAACCTGCTGTTCACCCAGTGGATTCCGCAGTGGTACGGCAAGACCCACAGCCTCGCACTGCCGGGCATGGCCGCGCCGGTGACCACTGAAATCGCCAAGCTGACGGCGATATGGGCCGTTCAAGCCGCGCTGCTCGTCGGCATCCTCATGGTGTTGGTGTTTGGCTTCCAGGCGATTCGCGGCAAACTCGCCGAGGGCAGTAGAAGTGCGGTCGGCGGTTCGTTGCTGGCGGCGATGAACACCGCGTCGGAGTATGGATTTGGCGCAGTGATCGCCTCCTTGCCGGGGT
>Ga0247818_10000446_pt1 | contig 25835 bp, 29 predicted proteins | sample 13C_Glucose_Day1_FD_192424 | JGI IMG/M metagenome (GOLD analysis project Ga0247818, IMG submission 192424) | Soil microbial communities from agricultural site in Penn Yan, New York, United States - 13C_Glucose_Day1 | ecosystem: Environmental > Terrestrial > Soil > Agricultural land | place... | reverse complement strand
CGAACAAACTAACAACACGACATAAGCTTCGTTATCGGCGTTTGAGAATGGCTGGGGGAGCAGCGTGAAAGGGGCGGTTTTACCGGCCGAACCGGCAGTCAGCAATTTCCTGTTCACCACCGTTGAAGGCGGCCGGATCCCGTACCGGCATTCCGGCAGTACACTCAGCCACTTCGACGGTGACCAGCAATAGCAGCACCACAGGCCCTGCCAGCCCCTCACCGGCGAGGTCGCGCCAACGTCCCTTCAACGGGACAGTTGACACTCCTCCTTGCGATGGACCTTGTCCTAGACCAGGGCGCAGCAGCAAAACCGGCTTCTCGACATTTGCTGCGGATTGCTGATCATCCTTGCCCCCGGGGCCGCCCCCCGATCCGTGTTCACTACGGCTCCTGCCGCCGGACTGATATCCCGCACTAACAGGGGCCCCTGCGGAGAGCGCGATTTTGATCGAGCCACGGTTCTGCGTGCCTGCTGTCACCGCCGATCGTGGTGCTGGAGCGCCCTGGTCGCTGCGCTACCCTCGTTCCAGAAATGTCCGCGCGGCATCCAGGGCGATTCTCCACCCCTCACTTGTCTCGAGTTGCTCCTCCAACGCTTCATGCGCGGGAAGCAGACCAAGTTGCCTTTCACGGACATACAGGGTGACGGAACCGGCGGCCTCATCGTCTATCCGGAATTCCACCAAAGCGGCACCCCGAAGCGGGCACCCGTCGGCGGCCAAGGGTTCCTAGCGGTAGACAGCACGGCGGCCCTCGACCGCGGAGACCTGACGCAGAAGGAATGAACCAAAGTTCACACCGTCCACAGCCCACAGGCGCGAGCTCCTCGACTCAGTCCTGGGCGGGTCCTTCGCAACTAGGTCTATAAACAGGGTTGGTTCGCGGATCAGTTGCCACACCCGGTCAGCACCTGCATCAATGGACACACAGGCATCCAGTGGGCCATTGTCGGTGCGCCGCGGCGACCGTATGGCCAGAACGGACGTCGATGCGTGGTCGGCGGCGGGAAGGAAGCGCAGGGAGCCGGGCCCAACGGTTTCGTCATGGCCGTCGCAGCTGATTCTTGGCCGGGAAAACGCTCGCGTGGAGCCTTCAGTAGTGCCTGATAACACAGGAACTCTCATCGCCGTCACGATGGCCGCTTACTCAACCACGGTACCGAAGAGATACCCGCACGGTGACGACCCCAAACCATCGGGAAAGCGGGCTGACCGGGCCTCCAGCGCCAACAACGAAGAATACGGTGCAGGCATGACCCCCGAACAGCATGGAACAGAAGCACCTGGGGAGCAGGAAGCTGCCCCCAGCTCAATCGTGGTCTGCCCGGACGGGCCCCTGATTGTTCGGGGTGACTTTGCGATCCTCACTCCATCCGGCGGCGCCGTGCCGCGGGACCGGAAAACAGTTGCGCTGAGCCGATGCGGAGCTTCGGCCATCAAGCCGTACTGCGACGGCACGCACAAGCTCATCAGGGTTCCGCACCGAACGCCCTGCCGGATAGCTCCACGGCCAGGCCATGCAGGCACTGTCGGAGGCCGACGCAGGCCATTGGCGGTGACAGTGGACAATAATTCGTCCGTTTCAGCACACGGGGTGAATGTGTCAATCTGATTCAGGACCAGCCTAATACGTTCCATACTGACATACGGCTATTAATGGGGCCTTGCGGCAAGGTATCCAGGGTCGGGGATCGTCAAGAGGCTTTGGGCGCACTCGAACTTTCGGGGTGGTGAGGGACCGATAGCTAAGGAATGAGAATGCCTTTCCCTTGGAGTCGGCCCTCTTCAAGTTCCTGATGCGCGCGGGACGCGTCTGATAGGGGGTATTGAGTGCTCACCAGGACCTTGAGCGCATTGCTCCCAGCAGCAGTGAAGACCTCCGAGGAGCGCCAGCGCCGCTCGACGGCGTTTTGTAGATGCGATGCCATGGAAGTCACCGTGAGAGTGATTGACTTAGCAGCTATCGTTCCTTGCAGGTCGACGGGAGGGACAGGACCCGAGCGTTGGCCGAACGACACCAAGGTGCCGCGAACGGTGAGCGAGGCAATTGACTCAGTAAAGGTCTCCTTACCGATGCAGTCGTATACAACATCGACCCCGCGTCCATCGGTAAGGTTGCGGACGTCCGTGTTGAAATCGGCGCGACGGAGGGTTTGATCTGCTCCGGCTTGAAGAGCAAGGGCTTCCCTTTGGTCCGTCGGCGCAGTAGTTATGACCCGGGTGCCTTTGGCCTTGAGCAGTTGTATCAGGAGCAAGCCCAATTCGTCTCCGTCTGTGTTGACCAGCGCCGTGTGATGGCCAGCGGCGGCAAACGAGGAATTTGTCAGATAGTGGGCAGTCAGCCCTTGGAAAGTCAGTGCGGCGGCGGTGACATCGTCGACGTCATCCGGTACTGGCAAAGCTCTTTCCGCGTCGACAAGGGCGTATTCCGCGTAGCAGCCGGTGCTTTCTGCCGTAGCTATGCGGTCGCCCTCCTTGAATTCCTCAGCCCCTTCGGCTGCTTCCACAACAGTGCCTGAGGCTTCCGTGCCGGGTATGTAGGGATAAGTGGCCTCGCGCGCGCCTCTGCGTTCAATGATGTCTCTGAAGTTGATTCCAGCAGCGGCCACCCGCACCAGCAACTGCCCCCGCTGAGGGACAGGGCGTGGGACCTTTAGGTAGCTTAAGACTTCGGGCCCGCCGACGCGGGTGGCAACGATTGCGTGGGGCATAGCGTCCTTGGTGTGAGTTCAGCCCAAGCCGGGCGAGCTTTCTAGACATTTTCCGATGAGCACGGGTATGGGATGCCGCACAAAAGATGACAAGGGTTACTTAGTTGTTTTCGGCCGCCTGCAGGTTCAACGCCACGTCGACGATCATGTCTTCCTGTCCCCCTACATAGCCGGCTTTGCCCACTTCCTGGAGGATCTGCCAGGCCGGCACTCCGTAGCGTTCTGCTGCCCGCTCTGCATGGATAAGGAATGAGGAATAGACCCCGGCGTAGCCTTGCATGATTGAAGCACGGTCCATGACTGGCATGCGGGTAATGATAGGTTTCACAATGTCTTCCGCAGCGGCCATCAGACCCTGGGTATCTACGCCCGTCGAGATATTGAGCCGGTCGAATGCTGCAGCAAGTACTTCCGTGGGCGAATTGCCTGCCCCTGCTCCCAGGGCAACAAGGGTGCCGTCGATCTGCCGCGCACCAGCGCGTACAGCGAAGACCGAATTGGCGACGCCGAAGCTCAGGTTTTGGTGGCCATGGAACCCTACCTGCGCATCGGCACCGAGTTCGGTCACCACGGCCGCGACCCGATCGGAGACATCCTCAAGAATTAGGGCGCCGGCTGAGTCGACGACGTAAACGCACTGACATCCGGAATCCGCCATGATGCGGGCCTGCTTGGCGAGTTCCTCGGGACTGGCGCGATGGGAGAGCATGAGGAACCCTACGGTTTCCATGCCTAAATCCCGTGCGTGGGAGAAATGTTGCGTGGAGATGTCCGCTTCGGTGCAGTGGGTCGCGATCCGCGCAACTGTTGCGCCGACGTCGTATGCCTGGTTGAGGTCGTGAATGGTGCCCAGGCCCGGAAGCATGAGCACGGCGATCCTGGCGCGTTTGGCTTCATCGACGGCGGCCTTGATGAGTTGAAGTTCCGGCGTCAGGGAAAACCCGTAGTTGAAGGACGAGCCACCCAGGCCGTCTCCATGGGTCACCTCGATCACTTCGACACGGGCATCGTCGAGTGCCCGGACTACGCTTCGTACGTGCGCTTCGGTGAATCGGTGACTCATTGCGTGTGAACCATCGCGCAGGGTGGTATCTGTCAGGCGGATGCTTGAACCGCTGTTTTCCGTAGGGGTCATGATTGGCTCCTGGTGTTCTCGGTGGAGGCGGTGACGAGCTCAGACTCGTCCATCTTCTCGGCAAGCAAGTCTGCAGTGCGGGTTGCTGCCGCAGTGATGATGTCCAGGTTGCCGGCATATTCGGGAAGGTAGTCCGCGGCACCTTTCACCTGGACCCACACGCCTACCCTGCCGGCACCGTTCCAGTCGTCGCGGGCGCTATCGAACTGTGGTTCGATACGCAGTTGGTATCCCGGAACGTATTCGCGTGTTTTTTCGACTGCCTCGTTGATCGCAGCCCGGATCCGCTCCTGGGTCGGGCCCGCTTCGGCCGCTGCTGCCGGTATGGCGCAGTAGATGGTGTTCCTCATGATCATGGGCGGTTCCACCGGGTTGATGATGATAATTGCCTTGCCCTGCTTGGCACCACCGACGACTTGGAGCGCCTCTGCGGTAGTTTCCGTGAACTCATCGACGTTGGCCCGTGTGCCGGGGCCAGCAGACTTCGACGCTATGGATGCCACGATTTCCGCATAATCCACTGGGACTACCGACGAGATTGCGGCGACGATCGGCGTCGTCGCTTGGCCGGCGCAGGTAATCATGTTGACGTTCATGGTGTCGGTGATGGATTCCAAATTAACTACCGGGGCGACGTAGGGTCCCACCGCGGCAGGGGTGAGGTCGATGGCCCGGATTCCCGCCTCCCGGTACTTCGGGGCATTCGCGGCGTGGGCTTTAGCGGAAGTACATTCGAACACGAAGTCTGGTTTGTCCTCCTGCGCCAGCAGCCACTCGACGCCTTCTGAAGAGACTGTCACGCCGAGGCGGGCTGCGCGGGCAAGGCCGTCAGAGTTGGGGTCGATGCCGATCATGTATTTGACTTCGACGTTTTTCGAGCGTCGCATGATCTTGAACATCAAGTCGGTCCCGATGTTGCCTGAACCGACAATTGCGGCGGTCTTCTTGGCCATGTGGGTTTCCTTTGATTGGTAGCCGTCGTTATGCGTGGGCTAGGTGAAGTGGATTGTCAGGGATCCAAGGTCGCCGAAGTCTGCGGTCGCGCTGCTGTCAGCAACCACCGGAAAGGCCTTGGTGAATGACCCCGGGAGGACAAGGTTTCCGGCTTCCAAGGCAACGCCTTGTTCTCCCAAAATGTTGGCCAACCAAACCAGCGCCAGGATCGGATCACCCATGACAGCCTGGCCAGTACCGGTTTCGACCGGATGGTCGTCAATGCGCAGGGTGCATTCGACCTGTTTGAGTTCGTCGACGCGGATATCCAGCGGCGTCCGGCCAACTGCGATGGCGCCGCAGGAAGCATTATCCGCCACGGTGTCCACCAATCGGATATCCCATTCAGCGATGCGTGAATCGATGATTTCGATCGCAGGGTAGACGGCTTCCACGGCATCAACTGCTTGCTGGTAGGTGACACCGGGGCCCTGGAGTGCCTCTTTGAGCAGGAAGGCAAACTCTGGTTCAACTTTTGGAGAGATGAAACTGTCGCTGGGGATTTGTGCTCCGTCGTGATGGACCATGTCTTCGAAGAAGAAGCCGAAGTCGGGCGAGTCGACGCCAAGTTGTGCTTGCATGGCTTGGGAGGTCAAGCCGACTTTCCTCCCGGCGAGAATCCGACCGGCTGCCTGGTGTTGCTTCAATTGGTCGGCCTGAACCTCGTACGCATCCTGGGTGGTCATGGAGGCCAGCCGGTCACGCAGGGGTGGCACAGGGGCTCGGGTAACTGTGGCGGTGAGCAGCTCCTGGGCGAAGCCCTGCAGGACCTCTTCCCGCCGCTGCCCGGTCTTGATGGTTGTATGCATTGTTGTTCCTATCAGCCGGTGAAGACTTGCCGGTTTGTCGTTGTTGGCAGCTGGAGGTTCCATGGACGGTCCTCGACTGGCTTATCTATGGCCCGTGGGGCTCAATGCCGGCGTGGATTTGTTGTGCTGCTGCGATTCCCTGTCCCATTGGGCTGCTGCAGTGCCCTCTTCTCTCAGCACGGTTTTCCGCACTTTGCCGTTTTCGGTTTTCGGGAGGTCCTGAACGATGCGTATGAAGCGCGGGATCGCGTACTTCGCAAGCCGAGGCTCGCAAAAGGCTTCGATGTCGCTGAACTCCAGGGGTTCCTTGGTGACGATTGCAGCCATGACTTCGTCTTCACCGAGTTCGGAGTCCACGGCGAAGACTGCGGCTTCGCTGATCAGAGGGTGTTCGAGAAGGACGTGTTCTACTTCGGCTGAGGATATGTTCTCGCCCCTGCGGCGGATGACGTCCTTGATCCTGTCCACGAACCGCACCCAGCCGTCTGCTTCCACCACAACGCGGTCCCCGGTGTGAAACCAGAGGTCCTTCCAGGCCGCGACGGTGGCTTCGGGCATCCGATAGTAGCCAGTGGCGAAGGCATGGGGTTGGTCGCTGCGCAAGAGAAGCTCACCTGGTTGTCCGGCGGGAACTTCCAGCCCGTACTCGTCGACGACGCGGGCACTGAAACCGGGCTGCACTTTTCCCATAAAGCCGGGCCTTTGCTCGCTCCGGCTGGAGGCCACGATTGAGTTGGTTTCGGTTGAACCGTAGCCGTCCATCAGGGTAATCCCGAACCGATCGCGGAAAGAAGCCAACAACCCGGCAGGTGTTGCCGGAGCGAGCGCGGCGACCACTCCGTGCGCCCGGTCCAGTGGAGTGGGTGGTTTGCTGGCGAGGATGCTCACCATTGCGCCGAGCAGATACGTGAATGTCGCGCCTGCACTGTGAACATCCGACCAGAACCGCGAGGCCGAGAAGCGAGGTCCCAGGACGTATTCAGCGCCGCTGACCAGTGCTTGGCTGAAAGCATTAAGGGCATTCGTGTGGAAAAGCGGCAAGCAGGTGTAGAGCACGTCCTTGTCTGTAAGCTCAAGCTGCTGGGATACGTTGACGCCCCACCAGTAGAACTGGCCCTGCGGGCATTGAACACCCTTGGACACTCCGGTGGTACCGGATGTGTACAGGATTGCGGCAGTGTCGGCCGGAAGCACGGGTACAGGCTCGGCTCGCGAATCCGGCTGGGGAAGACCAGTTACGGGGTACCGGCTGCCGAGACTGGGATCCGGCTCATCCAGAAGCCAGATCTGTCGCAATGATGAAAGCTCCGGAATGCGGTCCACATGCTCAAGCAGTGCACTCTCCGTGACGAGAAGCGACGACTCGGAGTTGGCAAGAATGTGGTGAAGCTGCTCGCCGCGGGCGGCTGTATTGATGGGAACAGCTATGGCGCCCACCCATGCGCACCCCAGGATGAGGTCCAGGAGTTCCACCCGGTTAGAGGACATCAACGCCACACGGTCACCGGGACGGATGCCGTGATTCACCAGAACTCCTCCGGCCAGCGCAATGGCTTCCAGCATTTGCTGACCGTCACGGCGCAGGGATCCGCAGCGCAGCAGCGGTGCGTTGGGGCGCTCTATTGCCCGGTTTATCAGCAGGCCGGGGACTGTCATCGAGGCAGGCCCCGAACCTGCGCGGTAGGTATCGTCGAACATGGTACTCCTAGACTTCAGTTCTCTGAAAAGGTACGTAGCCCGCAAGGGCGGTTTCTTGGCTGGCAGTGTTAGTGAGACTGATTCGGTCGCCTGCTTCCACTGTTCCCCCTTGAATCCGGGCAATGAAGTGGAGGTCCTCGAGGCACGCTACGGTGGCTGTTTGCTGCCCGCTCGAAAGCAGGGTGACAGATTCCACCAGCCCGGAGTCGACCTCGTCATCAATGAATGATGACTCGAAGCATGTGGAGCAGATGAGGCGGAACGGGAAGTATGCCGCCCGGCAATTGACGCATCTTTGAAAAACAGCACTCATTCAGAAGCCTCCAAGACTGCTAGGTTTGCGCACGCACCGTAGCGGTACAGCACCATGCCGTAGCCGCTTACTGCGGCCAGTTTCGCTTGCACCTGCCGGTCGCCCCCTTGTCCCCGCAGTTGCCTTACGGCCTCCACGAGGCCATGCATGCCGCCAGCAGATCCTGCCTGCCCAGCGGAGAGCTGCCCTCCAGAGGTATTGATGGCCAGTTCCCGGGGCTGAATCCGGGACCTGATGAATTCCGGGATGTCCGCGTTCTCTCCGACCGCTCCCATGTCCACGAGCTGGGCGACCACCATTGCCGGATAGTCGTCGTAGACACTTATGAGGTCCACATCCTCCGGGGACACGCCCGCTCTTTCCCATGCCAAGGGTGCGCAAGACCGCAAGCCGGTGACCAGGCCATCGCCCGCCTGGTTGTCCGAATTGTAGGAAGCGGTGGTCGAAAGAATCTTCGCCCTACGCTGTCCGGTTGCCCTCTCGTCCGCAACCACCACAACGGCGTCGGCACCTGTAACAGGGGGAACACAGTCGAAGCGGCCCAGGGGTTCGGCAACCAAAGGAGCGGCAAGGTACTCCTCAAGTGTCAAAGGTGCGCGGTACACCGCCCCTGGGTTCAGGCCCGCCCATTCCCGCTGGGCCACTGCAATGCGTCCGTAGTCCTCCCGGGCCAGTCCAAACTTCTCCATCTGGCGGGTAGTCAGCATGGCAAAAAGCGCGTTGGGACCTGACATCGGCAACGGGGTCAAATGGTCAGCCGTGGCCCGGTTGTACTTCGCAACGAGGTTGGCGAAGGCACCATGGTCCATGAGATCGCCCGCAGCGAGTACAACGACCGAGGCGTCGCCTGCTTCGATGGCGTGGACTGCGTGCTGCAGCATGTTCCCGGCGCTGGCACCACCGTTGGTATCTTGCATGAGCCACGTCAGCTTCAGACCCATCCTCCATGCGAGGTCGATAGCGTGGTCTGGGTCCAAGGTGAAGCTTGATACCGCGAAACCGTCGACGTCGTTGGGGGAAAGCCCGGCATCTTTGAGCGCGCGGCTCACCGCGTCAACGAGTGTGCCCGATGTTGTGGTCCCCAGTCGTGGATGCCGCGTATACGGAGATTCGCCGGCGCCGATGATGGATACTGCCATGTCTGGTTCTCTTCTGTTCAGTTGGGGTGGAGCCCACGGAGTGCCACAGTGGGGGCTCCGGCAGGTATGGACGAGGCTAGCGGCGGCCGACTCTAATGTCGTCGATGTGCTTTTGGGTATCCGTAGGGGATGTTCGGTGCTGGCCTACATTCCGGGAAAAGGCCAACGCAATCAGTGTGATGGCAGCGAGGCCGATCGCGTACAGGGCAACCGGCGTTGAGCTGTTGTAGGTCAACAGGAGTGCGGTAGCGATGAATGGTGCCAGTCCGCCGGCAAAAACAGCTGCTACTTCGTGTCCCAGTGCCATTCCTGAATAGCGCACTTCGGGGCTGAACAGTTCGTGGAAGAAGGCGGGCTGGGCCCCGATCATCGCGGCGTGGCAAATTCCGTTTCCGATGAAATAGGCGAGAACAATAAGGCCTGGCGAGTTCGAGTCGATGAGCCAGAAGAAGGGGAAGGCCATGAGTGCCAGGGCGGTGGCCCCAATTGCGTAGACTTTTCGGCGGCCGATCTTGTCGGATAGATGCCCAAAGAAAACAATGGTGCAGAATGCAAACAGCATCGAGAGCATGACGCCCAACAGCAGTGTTCCCCGTTCGACTCCCACATGCACACCGTAAACAAGTGAGAATGACAGCAGCAGGTAGGAGCCGCCGTTTTCTGCCATCCGGAGCCCCATGGCGACCAGGATCTCCTTGGGGTGCGTCCGCAGTGCCGCCAGTACTGGCAACGCGGCCCGTTCGCCGTCGTTCTTGACCTGCTCGAATTCTTTGGTCTCCGGCAAGCGGAACCGGATGTACATTCCCACGCCGAACAACAGGATGCTCAAGAGGAACGGCAAACGCCAGCCCCACGCCAAGAATTGTTCCTCTGGAAGTAGCTGGGCGAGATAGAAAGCCGCCGAGGCGAGGACAAACCCGAGGGTAACGCCGCCCTGGCTGAAGGCCGAAAACAAGCCGCGGCGCTTATCCGATGAGTTTTCGCTGATGATCAGAACGCCGCCGCCCCACTCACCGCCGGCAGCGATGCCTTGAAGAACACGCAGAACGACCAGCAAGATAGGTGCCCAGATGCCTACCTGCTGGAACGTGGGCAGCAGGCCCATCAGGAAGGTGGCGATACCCATGATGGTCAGGGTCAACACCAGGGCCGTTTTCCGGCTCACCCGGTCACCGATGTGACCGAAGAGAATCCCGCCAAAAGGACGGGCAGCGAACCCAACCGCGAAGCCTACGAAGGCTCCCAAAGTACCAACAAGCGGGTCAGTGCCGGCCGGGAAGAACAGTTTTCCGAATACGATGGCAGCCGCCGTCGCATAGAGGAAGAAGTCGTACCATTCGAGCGAATTCCCGATGAGGGATGCAACGATATAGCGCTTAATTCCATGGCTTTTGGCGTCGCTGGCGCCTGGGGCTTTTTGTGACATGAGCGTCTCCTGGGAAAAAGGGGGGGTAAGGGGTGAAGATCCACGACATCGGGGATCTTCGGGTCAGCCATCAAGCACTGGCCGGTGTTTCGTTGAAGGTCCGGATGTCAGCGTCGACGTCCATCCCGAGAAATTTTTGTGCGTTACTGCTCAGGATTTGACTCTGTTGTTCTCGAGTCAAGAAGGCAGACTTTCTGATGAGGTTTCCCGCGGGCCTTTCGCCCAAGGGATAGGGGAAATCTGATCCCAGCATGATGTGCTCGCTTCCCATGACGTCGGTAAGCAGCCGCAAAGAGGCGTCATTGAAAACTACTGAGTCCACGCTGAACCGGTTCAGGTAGTGCGATGGGGGGAACTCGGAGGTGGCGATGAGGTCCGGGCGCTGGTGCCAGGCATTGTCCATGCGCCCTACCCAGTAGGGAAAAGAGCCACCGCCGTGTGCAAAGCACAGGCGTAGGTGGGGGGGCAGTCTGTCAAAGCCCCCTCCGAGGATGAGCGACAGTATGGACAGGTGTGTTTCCCCGGGCATGCCCACTAACCAGCGTGCCATCCACCGATCGAGCCGGGGTGAAGTGGGCATGTCCCAAGGGTGCACAAAAACGGCGGCGTTCCGGTCTGCGCAGTGTTGCAGGAAGGTGATGATGCCTTCATCGTCCAGGTCGCGGTCGCCCACGTGGTTGCCGATTTCAACGCCCACGTGGCCGTTCTCCAGTGACCGGTCAAGTTCACGGCACGCAGCATCCGTGTCCTGCAGCGGCACCTGACAGAAAGGGATGAGGCGTTGGGGTGCTGGATCACAGACCTCCAACGCCAGATCATTGAAGATCCGGCTCACTTTGACCGCTTCTTTTGGATCGCGGGCGTAGGAGAAGAACACAGGGGTAGGTGAGACAACCTGTACGTCCACCCCGTCCGCATCCATGGCGGCGAGCCGCTCTTCGGCGGCCCAGGCGTTCGAGCGGAGGGGCCGGAATTCAGCGGAGCCCAGCATGAGCATCGCTTCCCGTTCCGAATCGCTGCGGAGCCACGGCCAGGGCCCGTTTGCGCCAGTTTCCTGGGCAAGGTCGGGCCACCCGTTCGGCACGTAGTGGGTGTGGATGTCGATGGTTGGTGAAAGGTTGGTCACAGGGATCTTTTCCTTAGATGCGTTTTCCGGAGGGGTTGCTTAGCCCCGGCCGGGGTGGACAGCCCCGCAGTTCTTGCACGTGCGCGCGGAAGCGTCGCTGGCGTAGAACTGTTCGAATACGGGCGGCAGGTCTTCCACGATGTCCCGGACCTGGAGTTCGACCTCATGGATGAGGTCGGAACACTCAAGGCAGTACCACTGGAACTTCTCCGTGGTTCCTTCCTCCCGGATGCGCTCGATCACGATGCCGATGGAGCCGGCTTCGGGTCGCTGGGGTGAGTGGGGGATGTTGCCCGAGAGCAGCCACATCTCACCCTCCCGGACGTCTACCCGCTTGATGCCTTCGTCAGTGACGACGTTGACGTGCATGTTGCCCTTTACCTGGTAGAACCACTCCTCGTAGGGATCGACGTGGAAATCGGTGCGCTGGTTGGGGCCGCCGACCACCTGGACGATGAAGTCATCGACCTGGGTCCACATTGCTTTGTTGTTTACCGGCGGCTTCAATGAGGCCTCGTTTTCGGCCAGCCACTGCTGGAAGTTGAAAACGGGAAGGATGCTTGTTTTGTTGGTGCTTGTGGTCATTGTCCTGCTCCTTGTTGTTCCAGTTGTTGTGTCGGTGTTTTCGGCGGTTGCCTCCTGTGGGCTATCGCCTGGATTTCGATAAGAAGGTGTGGATGTGGAAGCTGGTGGACGGCGACGGTGGTGCGGGCCGGACCGTCCTCGTCGAAATAATGTCCGTACACTTCGTTGTAACCGCCAAAGTCATTCATGTTGACGAGGAAAGCAGTGACTTGAACGACGTCGTCGAGAGAGGCGCCGACGCTCTGGAGAATGCGTCCAATGTTCTCGATGACCGCTTGGGTCTGCGCACGAATGTCGAGGTTCGTGGTGCCCAGTTCGTCTGCTTCAACACCAACGAAGGTGTTGTCCGGTCGCCTGCTGCTTGTCCCGGAAACGTAGATCACGTCACCGGCAGTCTTGACGTGGGGAAAGCGGCCACGGGGCTTTGCCATGTCCCCTATGAGTTTCGCCCCGCTCATGAGTCAGCTCCTGCCGTCTCCAGTTCAACGCTGCCGATGCCGGCGACGATGGCCGTGATGGTGGACCCTGGTGAGAGTGGAACGGCAGCAGTTGCTGCGCCTGCCAGCAGTACTGCACCGGCAGGGAGCCCGGCTCCGTGGCGGCGGTACATCCGGGCAAACTCCCGCAGTGCGTTTAGGGGGTCACCGAGGATAGCCGAAGTGGTGCCTGTTTCGGTGATGGATCCGTCAACAAGCAGTGTTACCGTCCGACCGGCAAGATCGTCCGTAAAGGTAGTCCACTCGCCCAGGACGTAGCGACTGGCCGAAGTATTGTCAGCAACGACGTCAGCGAGACTGAACGAGAAGTTGAGATAACGCGAATCGATGATCTCAAGCGCGGGTGCCACTGCGTCCACGCTTGCAATGATCTGCTCCTCCGATGCATCTGGCGGAACGGCCTGGCCGAAGCGGAAGGCGACTTCGGGTTCAACGCGCGGGTGAACGGACCCGTCAAGCCGAAGCCGGTCGCCGTTGTGCACTTCCATGGTCGAGGTGAGGAATCCAACGATCACTTCCTTCACACCCATCTGCGCCATCTTCGCCTCGCTGGTGAACCCCAGCTTCGCGCCTGTAAGGTGCTCTCCCCGTGCCAGGCGAAGGTCCCGCAATTCGGCCTGTACCTCGTAGGCAACTTCAAGCGACAGCACATCGCCGAATTGTTTTATGGCGATGCCTTTACGTTCGGCCTGATCGAGTCTGCGCGCAATCTCGCTGATTGGTGGGGCTGGGTGGGTTGCGTTCATCGTGTTGCCTCGCTCAGGTTTACGCACACGTTGGTGGGTTGGGTATAAAAGTGGAGGGAGTGGGTTCCGCCTTCGCGGCCGATACCGGACAGCCCGGCTCCGCCGAAGGGTGAGCGCAGGTCGCGTAGGAACCAGGTGTTGACCCATGCAATTCCGGTGTTCATACGGCCAGCAACCCGGTGTCCTCTCTCCAGATTGGTGGTCCAAACAGCAGCAGCCAGGCCGTACTTCGTGTCGTTGGCCAAGCGCACGGCCTCTTCTTCGTCGTCAAAGGGAATCAGGCCTGCGACAGGGCCGAAGACTTCTTCGCGCATCACGGGTGCGTCGTGGCTGAGCCCGGTCCAGAGCGTCGGTTCAATCCAAGCGCCACCACTGAGTTCGTGGCCCAGATTCGGGATTCCACCACCCACGATCGCCTCACCGCCTAGCTGCTTAGCGCGTTCGAGGTATGAAAGAACTTTCTGCCTGTGAGTAAGGGAGATCAGTGGTCCGGTGGTGGTCCGGGGATCCATGGGCTGACCTAGCGTCAAGCCTCTGGCGCGCTCAGAAAGTCCAGCTACGACATCATCAAAGATGGGACGCTGGATGTAGACCCGCTCGGTGCAGAGACAGACTTGCCCGGTGTTGGTGAAGATTGACCGGGTGAGCCCGTCCACAGCAGCTTCGAGGTCCGCGTCTGCGAAAACGAGTGCAGCATTCTTACCGCCGAGTTCAAAAGAGACCGGGCGGACGTTGGACGCTGCCGCGTGCATGATGGCTGAGCCGGTGGATGACTCCCCTGTAAAAGTGATTCCGTCGATGCCTTCATGCGTGGTGAGGAATTCGCCAGCCGATCCTGGACCAAAGCCGTGGACCAGGTTGAACACGCCATCGGGTACGCCGGCCTCGGCCATGATCTCAGCCAGGAGGGTCGCGGACGACGGCGTTTCCTCCGATGGCTTGACGATCACCACATTGCCGCAGGCGATTGCGGGAGCCACTTTCCAGGTCAACAGCAACAGAGGCAGGTTCCACGGCACTACTACGGCGACTACGCCCAGCGGGCGGCGCAAAGCGTAGTTCAGGGCCCGTCGGCCGTCGGGAAGTTCGGTGAGGAAGGAGTCCAGGCCTTCGGCGGCGATGATATCTGCAAACGCGCGGAAGTTGGCTGCTGCACGGGCTACGTCGAGGTCCCTGGCGAGTGCTTCCGGTTTGCCGGTATCGGCGATTTCGGCGGCGAGCAGATCGTCGAATCGTGCTTCGATGCGATCCGCGATACGCCGCAGCAGGGCTGCGCGTTCATTGACGGTGGAACTCCCCCAGCGGCCTTGAAGTGCGCTCCGACCGGCCTTGACCGCCATGTCAATAGTGCCGCGGTCGGCCTCGGCAACGTGGGCGACAACGCTGCCATCAACGGGGCTGATCTTTTCAAATGTCTTGCCGGCGGCGTCAAGGAAGGCTCCGCCGACGAAGTTGCGCAGAGTAGGAATCGCCATGATGGGTGCTTCTCCCGGTTCGTCGGTGTGGGTTGTATCACCAGTCTGCTGGACCCAAACCATGTCCGTCGAATGCCTTTTCGGGTGCAAGCCATGTCCATATGGGCATATCATCATCGGCATGGACATCAGAACCTTGCTGAATGGCCCTCTGAAGATCCGTCATCTGGTGTTGGTCTTAGCTATCGCCGATCACGGGACAATCGTCAGCGCGGCCAGGCACCTGTACATCACGCAGCCCGCGGTCAGCCGCGGTTTGCGCGAAGTTGAAGATGCCCTCGGGGCGCCTCTTTTTGAAAGGGGCGCCCGCGGGGTCCGCCCCACGCCATTTGCCGAAGTCTTCATCAGTCACGCACGGGCAGTGGTCGGTCACCTCCAGCAAGCGACCCAGCACATAGCAGAGCTGGCGGACGCCAGTGCCGGTTCAGTGACCATCGGCACGTATGTCGCCGGAGGCAACCTGCTGCTGCCCAAAGCGATTGCGCGGCTAAAGCAACAAAGGCCACATGTCAGCGTCCACGTCCACGAAGCAACTCCTGATCGATTGACCAACGGACTGGTTGCGGGAGAAATCGACATAGTCGTTGGGCGCCTTACCCCGCATCCTGACGTTCCTGAATTGCAGCAGGCGGCCCTGTACCACGAGCCCTTCGAGGTCGTGGCAAGACATGGTCATCCTGTTTTTGAGCGGGGCGAAACCGCCTTGAACCAATTACGGAACTACCCGTGGGTCATGCCGGTAGCGCAGACGGCACTGCGCGGGGAACTCGAGACCGCCTTTGCCCGTGAACGCCTGGAACTTCCCGAACAACAGGTGGATTGCTCCTCTACCATGACGCTTCGTGCCATCGTCGCCGAAACGGACTTTCTTGCGCTCCAGCCGCGCACTATCGGCACCGCCGATCCCCTGCTTCGCATTGTCGGAGCGAGAATCAAAGGCATCAGTCAAACGGTTGGCGTGACCACCTTGCAGGACAGGCTGCCGAGCCCGGCAGTGGTGTTGATGCTGCGCTGTTTTGAACAAGTAGCTGTCGAAATCCGGAAGACCCTTTCGGCTTCCTGATGGCGGGCTCATCCGCAGCTATGCCTTATTCAGGTTCCCTGACTGAAATAGGCATTAGCCAGACGAGCCCGTCGCAGGCAGCATTTTCGTATAGAGCTTCCAGTTACCAGAACCAGAGGTACCAATCAGATGCGTGTTTTTGAAAAAGTGGCCGAAACGCTGATAGGGCTTGGTGTCCGCCAAGTTTTTGGTGTTGTCGGCAGCGGCAACTATGACGTGACCAAGGCCCTCATTGCTGGCGGCGCCACGTACGTGGCGGCGCGTCACGAGGGTGGAGCCGCGTCTATGGCGGACGCCTTTGGACGAGTGGGCAGCTCAGTCCCTGTTATCTCCTTGCACCAGGGATGCGGGCTGACTAATGCCATCACCGGCGTCGCGGAAGCTGCGAAATCCGGCACACCAATGCTGATTCTTGCCGCAGAAGTTGCGTCTTCGGCCATTCATTCCAATTTCCGCATCGAGCAGAGCAATCTGGTCGAATCCGTTGGAGCCGCCAGCTTCCGCATCTCGAGGGAGACTGCCGCCCGGGACGTTGCCCTTGCCTACAGGACGGCAGTAACGCGCCGCATTCCTGTGCTGATCAATCTCCCCTTGGACATCCAAAACTCCGAAACCACCGAAGAGTATGGTGCCTCAGTTGCCAGCGGGGCCGCCCTTTCAACGGTGGCCGCACCAGTTGCCGAAGACATCAGTCACCTGGCCGACCTCATCGAGCGGTCGTATCGTCCCGTCATCATCGCCGGCCGCGGAGGGCGCGGTGCCGGACCTCAACTCCGCGATCTTGCGGAAGTTTCGGGAGCCCTTTTGGCAACCTCGGCGGTCGCCCGCGGGCTGTTCAATGACGATCCGTTCTATCTGGACATTTCCGGTGGCTTCAGTACACCGCTGGCGGCTCGTACCATCCAGGACTCCGACCTCATCATCTCCTTTGGTTCTGCGTTGAACATGTGGACCATGCGGCACGGCGAACTCATTGGCCCCGCCACCACTGTGGTGCAGGTAGACGTTGATCCACTGGCACCCGGCAAGCACCGGCCCGTAGACTTCGGCGTCTTGGGCGACGCAGGGCTTACGGCAGCAGCAACCGCCAGCGAGCTCCGCAGCCGCGGTTTCTCCCGTGTTGGCTACCGTACCGAAGAGATCGCACAAGCCATCAAGTCCGAAGGCCGATGGCAGGACGTCCCTTACGAGGACCTGGGCGATGGAGAACGCATCGATCCCCGGACCCTCACCATTGCTTTGGACGGGATGCTCGACAAGGAAAGGGTAGTGGCCGTCGATTCGGGCAACTTCCTCGGATATCCCAGCGCCTTCCTTGATATTCCTGACGAGAACGGGCTCGTCTTCAGCCAGGCCTTCCAATGTGTGGGTCTCGGTCTGGCCAGTGCAATCGGGGCAGCATACGCACAGCCCGACAGGCTCCCGGTCCTCGGCACCGGTGACGGCGGCGCCCTGATGGCGGCGGCGGAGATGGAGTCCGTTGTGAGGCTGGGTATCCCGCTGGTGGTCATCGTCTACAACGACTCTGCTTACGGAGCGGAAGTACACCACTTCGGCGAGGACGATGACGCCCTGGGGCTTATTACTTTTCCCGACACCGACTTCGCAGCCATCGCGCGCGGTTACGGCTTTGCAGCTCAGACCGTGCGGAATCCCGAAGATTTGGAGCCGGTGCGTGAGTGGCTCGACGGAGGCCGTGACAAGCCGCTCCTCATCGATGCAAAGACCGTCAGCTTCGCGTCCTGGTGGCTTGAGGAAGCATTCAAGGGCCACTAATGCCAGTAAGGCCAGCAAGGAAGGACCCCACATTGACCACGCAGGCATCACGCATATGACCAATATAAAGCCAACGCCGGATGTGCTGGCCAACCTGATTGAAGGCCTTACCCACGGGAGCATCCGCGTCATCGACCTGACAACGCCCTTGACCCCTGAGACTCCTGCCCTGCGCCTGCCGGCGCCGCTGTCCAATGTCATTGATCTCAGTCTCGAAGAGGTCGCTGCATACGACGAACGCGGACCAATGTGGGCGCACAACAACATTCATGTGGGGGAACATTTTGGCACTCACGTTGACGCGCCCATCCACTGGATCAGCGGGAGGGAAGGACGGGACATTTCACAACTGCCACCCGAAAAACTCGTCGGCCCCGCCGTTCTGATCGATGCGTCGGCTGAAGCCGCTGCAGACCCTGATTTCCTGCTTGAGGTCCGCCACATCGAGTCTTGGGAAGCCCGGTACGGCAAGTTGCCCAAGGGTGCGTGGTTGCTTTACCGCACAGGATGGGATGCTTTCGGAGACAACGAAGCTCTCTTCCTCAATGCTGATGGGTCGGGTCCGCATACACCCGGCGTCTCTGCAGAGTGCGCGCGCTGGCTCGCTGAGGAGACCGACATTGCCGGCTTTGGTGTCGAAACCGTTGGGATCGACGCCGGTGCAGGCTTCAGCTTGGAGCCGCCTTTCCCCATGCATCATTTCCTTCTCGGAAACGACAAATACGGGGTTACATCCCTGAAAAACCTCCACCAATTACCGGCAGCAGGCGCTTTCATCGTCGTCACGCCCTTACCCATCGTGGGCGGAACGGCCAGTCCAGCGCGCGTTCTGGCGTTCGTTGAAGAGTCCGGGTCCGGATCCACTGCCACGGACAGCCCAATCGAAGGAGAGTGATCTCTTGATCCATGCGGAAGGCACCGGCGGGCTCCATGACAGGGCAATTCGATGATGCAGTATCCAGCATCTGAGTGGCACCGATTGGACGGAGTCCCCATAGAGATAAGGCAGCGGGGAGCGTTGGTCCGCGCGGGAACGGTGGAAGCCGTAATGCCCGATTCAAGCATGATCTGGGTGGCAGCGGACGGGCCTTACGGGCGTGAATTGTTCCTGGCCGCGGACAACTACGAGGTTTGGCTCGAACCGGGCCAGCTCGTCGGCGAGCTTCGATACCGAATGACCGATGACAATCTTTACCCGCCCAGAAGGCGAGAACGCCCCGGCGTGTCGACCACACCGTTCAAGGTTACGTAATGGGTGCGCGAGCCCGAGAGATACCCTCGGGCTGAAGCAGGTTTACCTGCGACGGCCCTTTCGTCCCTCAGTGCTGGCTCGCCCCGGCTACGACCCGAACCTGTTGTGCAGCAAGCCCCTAGGAGGCTGTACATACAGCGTTTCTTGCCCGCGCTTTCCCCCTGCACAATTTCCACCCGCCTTGTCATGGATGGGCGCCATTGCGTCCGTGCTGACTTTGCTGAGTGATCCCAACCATGACCACGGAGGACAACCATGACCGAACGCAATATCAACGCCCTCGCAGAGAAATTGAAGGCTCTGCATGAGGCACCGGAAATCCTGAGTGTAGTCAACGTATGGGACGCCATCAGCGCCTCGACCGTTGCAGCCCTTCCTGAGACGAAAGCCATTGCAACCGCCGGGCACTCGATTGCAGCGGCGTATGGCTACGCCGATGGAACCATGCCCCTGGATGTCGCGCTGGATGGCGTGAAAAGGATCGTCAACGCGGTTGAACTTCCGGTCACCGCAGACCTCGACGACGGCTATGAAGACCCAGCCGAAACCATCCGCCGGGCGATTGGCGTCGGCGTCGTGGGCGCCAACGTTGAAGACCGTTTGCGTCCTTTCCATGAAGCTGTCGCCCGGGTGAAGGCGATCATCGACGCCGCGAACGGCGAAGGCATCCCGTTCCAGCTGAACGCACGCACCGACGCCATCGCGAAGGGCGGGGACCGCCCGATCAAGGACAGTGTCGAGGACGCCATTGCCCGGGGTCGCGCCTTCCTGGATGCAGGAGCAGCGTTGGTCTTCGTCCCTGGTGCCCTGACACTCGACGTCATTGAGCCGCTCGTCGCAGGCCTCGGACACGGCAAATTGTCCGTGATCGGCGCCCCCGGAGCGCTTACCGCGGCGGAACTCCAGGAACTGGGTGTTGCGCGTGTTTCCTACGGTCCCTTTCCCCAGCGGGTCGCCTTGCGCGCCCTTCAGGATCTCGCCGCAGGTCTCTACGGTTCCGGCATCATCCCCCAGGACACCCCGGCCCTGAACTAAACGAAACCAACCGTTACTGCATCAGGGCGGGACCGGTCAGGGGCCGGATCGCATCTCGAAAGATGCCGTTCCTCACGCAAGGGACAGGCGTCCACTCCACCGGAAAGCTAAACGGCCTTCATCTGCATCTGTCCACCCCCGGGGCGATATCTCGCGACGCAACCCAGGTCGGCCAGCATGCCCCTCTTCAGCATGACCTATTCCATACACGCCGTACCAAGCGATATCGGTCAGTTCCCGCTTGTGGCTGGCGGCATTGCACTCCCGATTGAGCAACCCCTCACAAGACATACTTCAGGACATTCAGCGTTCGTGGCCACGGATGCTCGTAATCCTTAAATTCACGAAGCAAGGGCACGTGGAAGTTAAGTCGATGTCAGTAAATCTGCGTGATTTGTCCGCTGAAGGTAGTCAATGACAGCATCCCGACTCTTTTCCAGGCATACGATTCTGTTCTCCACAACGCGTAGTTCTTGAGCAAGCTCCTCCGCCAGGGCCCGGTTGCCCACGGTGGATTGACGTTGGGTTGCCGGAGTTTCGATATTCAGCACGATCTTGATCATCCTCGTCGACAGGCCGGCCGCTATCAGAGCCCTGACGTGACGGGCATGCTCGATCTGCTCGTCAGAGTACTCGCGGTACCCGTTAGTCGAACGGGATGCCTGGATGAGCCCTTGTTGCTCGTAGTAGCGGAGCATTCGAGTTTGGACACCCAGGTCCTTGGCGACATCACCAATCTTCAACGTGAACACCTCTTCGCTTTGACCACAGACTTGACCTTGACACTAGTGTCAAAGTTTACGCTAACTTTCGTACCGTCCGCTGATCCGCTCTTACGCGGGTCTCATTGGTCACGGGAAGAGAGACAACGAGTCTCTCGCATGAAATAGAGGACAGGTGCACCGTCGCGCACATCAGATGTGCGCAACGTGAGCGTTCGGGGTTTAACGCTCGGACGCTGCGTACGCGTTACGGCGTCGGGCGGTCCGACTCCTCCTCCACATGAGCAATTGCTGAATAAAGCGTGAATACAAGTAAGGACTCTGCGCTAATGACAAACGAAATTCCGTCCGCCCGCTCGCGGGACATCCTCATCATCGGAGCGGGAGAACTTGGCATGCCCGTGCTGCGCAATATCGCACGGCGGGCGAGAGAAGTCGACGGCTCATCCGTCAGTGTGCTCCTGCGGTCCAGTGCTATCGAATCCGTTGCGCCGGATAAGCAGCGCGATCTCGCTGAGATCCGAAACCTGAGCGTGAAGATCGTGCAAGGAGATCTGGTCAAGAACTCGGTCGATGAACTCGCGACGATCTTCGCGAACTACGACACCGTGATCGGCTGCACTGGCATCACTGCCGGACTTGAGACGCCTATGAAGGTTGCACAGGCCGCTCTTCAAGCGAAACTCCCTCGATACTTCCCCTGGCAGTTCGGCGTCGACTTCGACGTGATCGGCCGAGGGAGCCCCCAGGACATCTTTGACCCACAGCTGGACGTGCGGGATCTGCTCAGGTCCCAGAACGGAACCGAGTGGGTGATCATCTCCACCGGAATGTTCATGAATTACCTCTTCGAACCAGGGTCCGGAATGGTCGATCTCCCTAACGACACTGTCAACGCGCTGGGCAGCCTTGATACGGCTGTCACCGTAACGACCCCCGAAGACATCGGCGTCCTCACGGCTGAGATCCTCTTTGCTGAACCTCGCATCCGCAACGAAATCGTCTACCTTGCCGGCGACACCATCACCTACGGTGAGTTGGCGCGGACCCTTGAATCCGTGCTTGAGCGTCCGTTCCGAGTTGTGGAATGGACCGTGCCGTTCCTGCTGGATCAGCTAGCCAATGACCCAGATAACATGACACGAAAATACCGCGCCGTCTTTGCCCAGGGCCGGGGAGTGGCCTGGCCAAAGGACGACACCTTCAACGCAAGGCGCTCAATTCCGGTCACCAGCCTGACCGAGTGGATCAAGGAGAACCTCGCAGCCTGACAGACACACGGACCGGCCGATACTGACCCCTTTGCCCCGGGTGTGGGCTGCCCTGACGGGGCGGCCCACACCCGGGGCAAACGCTTCGCACCAATTGGCTCAGTGTGCAGGGCCTGTGGAGTCCAAACTTCGGGTTCATTGAACTCCAGGTTTAGTAACCGATGGCGCTTTGTTGTCTCCTCGTCCTTGCCGGCAGGAAGGAAGTCGTACAGGGAGAAATCATTGCACAGAAGGTACACAACGGCTCGTACGAGTGGGTAGTTGGCAGGTGGTATCAAGTACGTTGGCATTTTTTTCTCTTCGGCCACAAAGGACGCTAACGCTTTCTTTGCTTCCTTCTTTTCACAGGCAACGAGTTCACAGATGAAAGGCAGAACCTTTTCGTAGTCGAGCTCAGGCTTGAGCGTCGCTACAGCAGCAAGAAGGAAAGATTCGTCCAGCTGCTGGGTAGGCGAATCCCAGGCGTCGGCAGCACCTGGCCGTACTCATCGGTTATCCGCATGTTGACCACGGCGCGTCTCCGCATCAGAGTGATGGGAACAATCCAAAAGCGGGCGCCCGTCCTGTCAATCACAACGGGTGCGTCCTCCCGCGCATTGAAGTCGACGGTGATACGACGAGTCACATTGCGGTCCTCATCAACCTGACTTTCCACCCTCCTGACCATCCATCGATTGAACTGCATCTCAGCAAGCAAAAAGTCGCCTGCCTATTTCCGCGCAGAGCGGACCCACAAGTTTTCCGCGTCTGTGGCTGACGCTGAGTGCGTGGTCAGTCGGATCCAGGGACCACTCTCCGTCCCCGATTGTTTGCTGCCCGGTTTGACTCTCATATAACCCAGTCATTGCAAATACCTCCGCACATCATCAGGAATGATTCACACTCGTGAACACCCCAGCTGTTCGAAGGCACGCTTGGCCAATGGCCACGTTCTACACCCTTGCGTCAACACCATCAATCGGTCGCCCGGCGACTATCGACTACAAAGCTCGATATCCGATAAGGCGGCGCATGAGAAGGCTTCCGGTCTGCTTCTCGCAGCCCACACCTACTGATTCGGGACTTCTGCCAGGATCCATCAGCCCCTAATTCTTGTGTGATGGCCCTTTGCCACCGAAGTCATGCTGCCCGATCACCGCGCATAGATGAACGCGTGTAAGCACTATCACTGCTTGTCATTCTGGAATGTCCCATGATCGCTGGGCGGGTCCTCCGCCCAACCAGGGCGCTACCGCGCCGGCACCGGAACCGAAAACTTCACCAACCCCGCAGTTGATGCATGGGTCTCGGATGAAGTTTTCGTCCCCGACACCGGTCCCCCAAGTTGCACCCCGGCCCCTCATCCCAGCGGATGGTCCCCTACCAGAACGACGCCGACTACCAACAACCGCAGATAATCCACGCAACACCAGGGTGAAGGAAACGGATCATGGAAAAGCTCACCATCAAAACACCAGCAGATGTCCTCAGCTTCATCGGGCACACCCTCGGCTTCTGGCCACAGGAAAGCCTGGTCTGCATCACCCTTCACGAGAACAGCATCGGCGCCACACTCCGCATCGACCTCCCCCAACAACCCGGGCAGGAACTCCCCTACGCCCGCACCGTCGCCCACTACCTCACCTCCGACACCACCGCCACATCCCTGCTCTTCGCCATCTACACCAGCGAACCCGCCCAGCCCGGACAGCCCAAACCCCACGCAGCGACCATCGCCGCGCTCACCGGGGTTCTCGCCGAACAAGGCATCACCATCCGGGACGGCCTCTTCGTCGGAGACGACACGTTCTCCCCCTACGACGGCGAACCCGGCACCACTCTCGCCCTGCCTGTCACTGACGCCCAAACCAGCGCCATCAACGCAGAATTCATCTACCGCGGCAGCGCCGTGCAACCCACCGACCGCGTCGCCCTTCCAGCCACCGGCCAAAATGCTGCGAAGGCCGCCGCCGTTGAACAGCAGATGGACACCATTCGGAACCAAACCGACGTCCAAGCCATCCAGAACGGCCGGGAACTCTGGGCAAACATACTCAACTCGAAATCATTCCCGAGCGATGACGACTGCCACGCGCTCGTCGCTCACCTGCAATTCCCCGGCATCCGAGACCGCCTCATCGCCGACATCCCTAACCTGGACGAACCCATGCAAAACATCCTTTTCGCCCAAACCGATAGCGCACCCCAATGGTCACGCGTCGAATGGGCCCAACAATTGCTCCTCCACGCCTACACCCGCACGAGCCCCGAACACGCAGCACCCGTTCTGACCACCATCGGCTACATCAACTGGTGGGAAGGCCGAGGCAGCAAAGCCCACCAATTCCTCCAGCTGGCCCTCGACACCGATCCCTCCTACCGCCTGGCGCGCCTCAGCGACCAAATGATCGGATCAGGCATCGTCGCCGGCTGGAACATGAACAGGAACACGGCCTACAAAGCCCTGCCCTTCGACTGAACCAGCAGCTCCGCAGTCGACTTGCCGAGAGTCCAATACAAGCGCGAAGCAAACCCAACAGCTTTACAGAAGGCAGGTTATCGGCTCACTTACATTGGTGGGGGAGACGTCCTGATCTACGGAAATGATCAGTGGGCGAGGTGGGGTAGGCGCCACGACTGGCGCCTACCCCACCTGACTTGCGATTTCGGTTACTTGGCTGGGGCCGGAGTGAATAGGATGCAGACGGGCGAACCGGTTCTGGCGACTAGGCCGTTTTGACGGGTTACTTTTCCTGATGGGGCCAGAGTGAATCCATATATTGTGTCGCTGATCTCGTTGGCAGCAAACAGGTGCTTGGAACCAACATCGGTGCCGATGAACCTGGGTCGAAGGCCACCGGTGGAGTAGACGTCGGAAACCTCAGGCAGGTGGTCCTTCCCGTCCAGGGACAGAACGGTAACAGTGTCCTCACCGGGTCCTGCCGTAGCGGCTCCTCCGGTTCCAGAGCGGTTGGACGCGTAGAGGTGCCGGCCGGACTCGTGAATGGCGATTTCGGCTCCGGTCATGTTGCGGAGGTCAGTTGGTGGGACGCTCCTAAGAGCGTGAAGGGGCGTCAGCGTTCCGGTGGAGCCATCCCAGGTATAGGTTGTGACGGAGCAGCTGATCTCGTTGATTACGTACGCGTGGCTTCCGTCGGGGTGGAAGAGCAGGTGACGGGGGCCGTCGCCTGGTCGGGTCCGAGTTGCGCCCCGTAGTACGAGCTGCCCTGACGATGGATCCAGTTGGACTTGATGGATGGCATCCTGGCCTCGATCCGGTACCAAAATCCAGCGTCCTGTGGGATCCCAGGGCACGTGATGGGGGTTGGGACCTTCCTGCAGTCCTCGGGTCCGGCCGGTCTCTCCGGGTAAAGCCAGCCGGGATGCTACGGCCCCCAATGTTCCGTCGGACCCGATGGAAATGGAGCACAGGTCTCCAGGGACAGCGAAGTTGGCGACGATGAGCCAACGGCCATCGGGTGAGATGGATAAATGGACAGGGTTGGCGTGCCCGGTGTCGACCGTATTCAGGTGTGTGAGTTTTCCGGTTGCGGGATCCACTGCAAATGAGCTGGCCAGTGAGAGGTCACCATGGATGCAGTAGGCATACCGGTGGTCCGTAGAGAACGCAAGGAAGGTAGGGTTCGCGGGGATCCCCGGCCGGCCAGTTCCGTCATCAGCGACGACGGTCTGGACCTTTTGCCAAGCCGATCCGTCACCGGGTACTGACCATACGGTGATTCCGTCCCCGCGGGCATCCCGGGCAGCGGTGGTTCGGGAGCCAACATATGCCAACTGGGCTGCACCCTTGGAACTTCCAGCCCACGCCGGTGCCGCGGTTGCCAAGGTGGGTGTAAGTGCTGCTGCAGCCGCCCCAATGAGGATGCTGCGGCGTCGAACTTGCTTATCAAGCATCATTGCTTCCTTTTGATTGCGCTGTAGGCCACTTCGCTCCCCTGTCTCCACCCAGCGCGTAGGGCTATGGCGGGACAGGGTCGCTGGGAGGACGGTCCCTTCGCTCCATGTGGGCTGGGACACACTATTATTATGTATACAACGTCGTGTACACGCCAGTGTTTCGCC